>Ga0210395_10002808_pt1 | contig 13472 bp, 10 predicted proteins | sample IncBWH4OmetaG_FD_150861 | JGI IMG/M metagenome (GOLD analysis project Ga0210395, IMG submission 150861) | Forest soil microbial communities from Barre Woods Harvard Forest LTER site, Petersham, Massachusetts, United States - Inc-BW-H-4-O ... | reverse complement strand
ATCGGCACGGCTAGCAGCCTGCGGTACCTGCGTTTCGCCTGATCAAAGGCCGTTTTCTTCTCAATTTTAGCATGAGTGCCGGGGTGTGCCGCGGAATGCCGCCGTGTCCGTGGGATGTCTGTGGGGCGGCCCAGATGGCGGACTTGTGGGATTTTTGTGGGGCAGATCCACGGCTAAGCTCGCGGCGCTGGCCAGCAGCTGAGTGCCCGGGCTCCCCGTCCTCGCTTGTTCTCCGACGGCGACGGCGGTCTCCCCCGCGAGTGCCTAGGGCCAGTGCTGGTGGTGTCAGGTGTCGGTCATGATGCGGTCGTAGGTGCGTCGGGCGCGGGCGCTGCGGGCGCTGGCACCGTAGCGGCGGAGCATCTGCGGGGAGGTCCAGCCGTTGAGTTCCATCAGGTCTCCTTCGAGGCCGCCGCGGTCCAGCCAGGTGTGGCTGAAGTGGTGCCGGAACCGGTGGGGGTAGACCTTGAGTCCGCATTGCCGGCCGCGGCGGGTGATCATCTGGTAAATGCCGGCGGCGGTCAGCGGTTCCCGGTTGCCGGCGCCGAGCCACAGCTGGGGCCGCCGGGCCTGGGCGTGCCGGGAGCGGGCGCGGCTGTACCGGTCCAGGTTCCGGGCGGTCTGGTGGCCGATCTTGACGATGCGGTCTTTGCCGCCCTTGCCGCGGACGGTGATCTCCCGCTGCCACAGGTCGGCGTCGCTGGCCCGCAGGCCGGCCAGCTCGGACAGCCGGATGCCGGTCGCGGTGAACACCGCGATGATCGCGGTATCGCGGCGCTGCGCGAAGCTGCGGCCCGCACAGGCCTGCTCCAGCCGGGTCAGCTCCTGGCTGGTGAAGACCGGGATGAGCTTGTGGCTGACGTGCGGCGGCTGCAGCCCGGCCATCGGGTCGGGCAGCTGGTCTTCGGCGGCCAGCCATTTGAAGAACTGCTGCAGGGCGCGGTACTGGTTGCTGGCGTAGGCACTGCTGTACCGATCCAGCAGCCAGGCCATCCACCGCTGAACGTCCTGGCTGCTGACCTGCTCCCAGCCGGCCAGCCCGGGCAGGCAGGTGGCGGCGAACCACCGGACCGCCTCGGTGTAGGTCTGGATCGTTTTGGCAGCCTTGCCCTCGGCGGCTAGCCGCAGGGCGAACGAGCTGATCTCGGCCTGAAATATCCCGGCGTCCAGCTGCTTGGGCTGCCGGGAACGGAGTCGTGGTGTGGTCATGGGCATAGGCTCTCCGTCCCGTGGCGCACCATCCGCACCTAGCGATATCGCAGGCAACAGGCCGCCAAGCCTCAGCTGACAACGCCCGGCCGGGGCTCGCCGCAGATCACGTTCGGGCATGTGCCCTGCGTGCCGAACTGCCCGCCCGCAGCGTAGCCGCCTTACGCTGTCGCCACGTTCGCCGACCGTTCTGGTCTGCACCATGCGGACCGGATTTCTCTGCCGCCCGCCTCTGGCCCGGTACGCGTTCCCCGCTTCCGCCCACCCGCCGGGTGTTTACCGCACATGCCGAGTTGAGGACGTTGCGTAGACGCATATTTATGCGCTGGCTTGAATGCCACATACGGTGACGACGGTCGTCAATTCAGCCTCGTCCTTGCCATTGAGGACGCGCCGAACGCCGAATATTTGCTCATCGATGGCAGCCTCCCCTGCCTGTGCTTCCGCGCTCAGATCATCCCGCTCTGACAGCGCCTTCCCCTGTAACAGTTCTACCGTTTGGCGACAGCGCGTCCGAGCCGTAACCATCACCCCCGGGTCAGATCGGTTGTAGGCGTGCGCCATGTCCAAGATGGTGGTGGCCGCGCCGAGATGTTGTTCGCGAAGCTGGTGGCTGCGCCACCTGCTTAAAAGATTAATTCTTCCTGAAGTTCCATCGGCCTCGAAGATGAAGGGTCGCTAGTTGCGGTCCTCAGGCCCACGCGAGTGAGCAATCAGTATGTCAGAGCACCGGGCCAATTGGAAAATACGACCCTAGTACGCCGCTCCATATAGACTGGCGATCGCTCATCCGCCGCTCTCTCCGTTACCCATCTGCTTCTCGAAGGATTGGCGTACCAGGCCGAGCACATATGGCATTTCCCCGAGTGAGGCCAATCCGACTCCGACGTCGCCGTTGCCCCACCTGCCCTTGTTGGTTACATCCTCAGCGATCCCTCGCGGGTCATGAAGTTCGTGGAACGGCATGTTGAGCGCCAGTCGAAGTTTGTTGGCCTGTGGCACCACGTCTACGAAATTAGTTTCCGCCTTGTACGCGACATATAGTTTGAGGAACTCCTCAGTTACGCAGGGATCAAGGGCAAGAAGCTCCCCGCGAAGCACATCGAACAACTCTCGCGGCCGCGTACCGGCGGCTAGGTGAATGTGGTCCTCAATTGAATACAGAGAGGACACCTTCTCGGTCTTCGGCTTGTAGGCGTCGAGTACATCGCTCGTGAGGTACGGTGGCGCCCAGACGCCGACGGCGACGGCGGCGAGCCGGTCTGCCCGCTCCTGGATAGCTCCCTCGTTCCAATTATTGATCGCGCCCAGGCCCTCGTTGAGGCGCAGTGGGCTCTCCTTGAAGCCGCCGGTAATATCGCGCTTCTCGATGAACGGACGGTCGCTGTACTCGCTGTTGTAGCCGGTAAGCGTCAGGTTGCCGAGAGTGTGAAGTCTGGTCTCGTGAACATGCTCCCAATCTGGGCCGAGATCCTCACGCCACTTCGCAGAGAGGTTGTCGTTCTGGGGCATGATGTGCTCGATCGTATACTCGTCGACTGGTACGCGTTCTTTGCGGCCGTGATTCTCTAGTCGACGCAGCCAGTAGCTGCGGCGCGGGAAGTTATAGAGATCGCGGGCGGCGAACTCGCGCTTGAACTCTTCATCGTTCGGGAACCGGCGGTACGAAGGAAGCAACACCAAAGCGGCCTGAATGCTCTCCAGATACCGGTCCTTCCTTAGGTTACGCCGGAAGGTAGCAAACGTCTTGTTGAGCGAGTTCGTTGGGATGGCGCAGATCGCGCGGCGGAAGACGTATGCCTCGACGAGGCGTATCGCTCTCACAAAATCGTTGAGTTCTAGAATGCTAGTAGCGTAATCGTGGTACAGCTCCAGCAAGAACGGGTATGCGACATCGACCTTCAGCTCCCGCAGATCCTGAAACGCTTCAGCTAGCGCTTTGTCCGTCTCCTTTCCGAGTGCCATAGAACAATAGTAGCCTGCGAAGGAACGGATATCCCGTACAAGGCTATCGACTCCACGAGAGTCAACCTCGGGCTCGCGCGAGTAACCCTTGAAAGCCTCATACACCGCGCGCAAATTGGGGATCTCGCCGGTCTTTAGCGTTAGATAGTGGCGCATGAAGCTATCAAAGTGTGAGCCGTACGCTTCCTGCCCGAAGTTGACCTCCATCGGTCGCCAGTGGTCTTCGTAGAGCTGGGTCTGATGCTTTGGCTCCAGCCCCATCAGGATGTAGTTGCGAATGAGGTCGGCCTGGCTCAGTTCTCGCCCAGTAGAGTTCATGCTCTCGAAGATTCGTTGGGGATTGTCCTGATCCCGGTTAAGGGCGACATCGACGATGACGAGCTTGCTCAACCCCCTGCACAGTGCGTCGACGTCTGAGTCGAGTCGGGCGACCCGCTCAACAAAGAAGTCGAAGTTGCGCTTCAGTCGCAGCGAGTGCCCTGCGGGCAAGTCCTTCTGCTGAACAAGTGAGATGAGGCTGTCTTTGTCGGTTTGGGTCAGGATGAGCTTGAAGCCTCGCTCGCCTTCTTCGAGTGGGTTCAGCAGATAGTAATGGCGGATTTTCTTGGCAGAGAAGCCCTCGACGGGCTCAGTGTCATGCAGGTGGCGCGCAAGGGCCTCGAGTAGCAGTGAGACCGTTGTCAGCCGCTGCTGGCCATCGATCACCAGGAGGGGCGACCCGGTCGAAACTTGGTAAAGACCCTTTTCTATGTAGACGACCGAACCGACGAAATGCGCGTTGACCTGTTCATTCCGTCCGGCCCGCATGATGTCGTCCCACAGCTGCAAGCACTCCAGCTCAGTCCAGCTGTACGTACGCTGGTAGATCGGGATCACGAACTGCGGTGACTTGTTCAAGAACTGGAGCAGCGTTGCCTCTGTGGCCTTCATCGTTCGTACCAGCCTTCGCTACCTATCTTGAGTGTGCGCGGGTGCACATCACGAGACTGTTCCCGCTCTACACGCGGACATTCCAGCGCTGCGAGGCGCGGCAACACTGTACGCCCCTGCCTGGCCGCGGTCTCGACGTGGCGAATTTCACCTGTACAAGCCGACCACAGGGTTACTGACCGTCCGGAAACAGGTCATTTGCCGCGACCCCGTACACGAGTGGCGACAGAATGGGCACCGCGACCCGGAGGAGAGGATGAAGGCGTGCCTGAGACACCGGAAGAGCCTCCAGGCGGCTCCGGTCGGCTTGCAGAGCTCAACGAGCAGACGTCATCGAGCGATCTCGTAGGTCACAGCGAGCTTGCAATCCGGAGTTGCTCCGAGGTACAGAAGTATCGTGACTTCCTGGGCCTGCCACAGCATCTACTCGGGCATCTGTCGGTGACATCACCGGGAACGTCGCAGACGGTGAGCACTTGTCAACTCTGACACAGCGCAACACGCGCCGAACGCCGACTCTGGGCTATTGACTGGCTGGGTAGCGGGATCGCCCTTGGCGTGCAGATAACCAATCGAATCGCGTAAAAGCTTGCCTCCATTCGACACGTCACGGAAAAGCATCGAGATCACTTGACAAGTGTCGCTGTGGTCCCAGCTCAGACTCATCAGCCCTCAGCTTAGGCGCCCCCTGGCGGGGCCGGGAGCTTCAGTGGCTGCCATAGCGCTGTCTGCAACTTGGCGATGATCTGATCGATCTTGTCCGCCGCGCTTGGCACGAAATCGTCCATGTGAATAAATCCTGACAGTCTGCCGAATCCCGCCAAGGATATCCCGTTGGCGTCGTCCGGAACGGTGTGACGCTTCTCTCTGTACTCGTCGATTACCTTGTTGAGGTACTTCTCAATGTCTGTATAAAAATCTGTCAGAGACTGTTCGTCCTTCAACGCAATCCGGGGTATGGTTCCTGCACCCGGAGGAGGCAAGCCGAGCCGTTCGTCATTGATCAACGGAGTCAGCCTCTTCAGCCTTTCGAAAGCAAGCTGCTCATCGATAAGGTGGTCCATGTGCTTGTCGTAGACCACTCGTGTGAGATGCCTTCCAGCTTCGTCGTTGGTCTCGGCCGCCAGGAGCCTGCGGATGCGCTTGACTCGATTGTAGGCTGCTAGCGTCTCTTCCACTATCGGGCGCAGTTGTTCGTCCCGACGACGGCGGTCATCGCGAAGGTCATCGATTTCCCGGCGCCATTCCGCCATCTTCTGGTCATATGCTTCGGCGGCCATGCGGGCCTTTTCGCGTTCAGCATCGGCTCTCTGCCGGAAGCGGTCGGCCTCCTGAGTGCGGCGGTACTGAAAATTGAATGTCGCCATGGTAGCCAGGCCGCCAAAGAAGGCGACCGCCAGCACCTGCAAGCAGGTCTTCGCCAACTCGTAACGGAGTGTATCGCTGCTGGGGTGACCAGACCAAGCGATAATTAGTACGATCACACTCAGCACGAAGATGACGCCAAGCCCAATCAGGCTCACCGTCCAGGCGCTTCCCCATTTCCTGCCACTGTCGGAATGCTCAGCCGCAGCCTCAGAATAGTTGCGATCCCCGGCCATGTCACCCTCTCTTTGCTTGACTAATGCCTAGCCTGTCCATTGTGATCGGCCTACTCCAGTACTTTAAGTTCCCTTCGCCTCGCCTGCACGAGTTCCGACCAAGGTAGATGAGGCCCTCACGCGGTGGGCACCGGTGATCGCCGCCGGCGGGAAAGGGACATTCAGTCGGCACGCCCGCCAGGCGATTGGCGACCGCTAGACTGGCAGACGATTCTGCTGTGGCCAGCCGTCAGCGCGGGCAATGCTGACGGTGATGCCGCTCAGTACCATCCTGGGTTACACCCACAAGGTGGGCAGCGTTCCCGCGCACCCAAGCCGACCGGCACGCACCACGCTCAGTACCGCCGGATGCGGTCCTCTCTCCGCATTCACTGCTCTGGGTTGCTGGTGTCAACGCGCTTTCCAGGGCAAAACGAGCATCGGGACTGTCGGGAATACGATCAGCGGCGGCATCCAGCAAGGACCTGTACTGCAGGGGCGGGACTTCAGCAACATCACCTTCGGCACGTCCCCGCCTTCGCCAGGGGCCCGCCGTCCTGATTCTCAAGGCGATCGCGCCTTAATGACGGATCCAGCCGGTGGCGAGACTCGCAGCATCATCAGCGGCGGCACACAGGGAACGGTCCTGCAAGGCAGGGACTTCCGTGACGTTCATATCGGGGACATCGTTCAGGCAGCCGCAGCGCCAGCGGCGCTGTCGCAGTTGCCTGCCCTCGCAGCGAGGTTTACTGGCCGGAATGCGGAGCTGGCGCAGATTAAGGCACTGCTGGATCCGGCCGGGGACGTCAGGGCTGTTGTGGTGTCCGCGGTGGCAGGCCTCGCCGGGGTTGGCAAGACAGCACTGGCGGTTCACGCTAGTCACCGTGCCCGTGAAGCTGGCTGGTTCCCTGGCGGTGTATTGTTCATCGATTTGCACGGGTATGATGACGCGTCGGCTCAGCCTGCACAGGCGCTAGATGCGCTCCTGCGTGTGTTGGGGGTGGCCGGCGAACATATTCCGGCGGGGACGGAGCAGCGGGCCGCGCTGCACCGGTCGGCTCTGGCGCAGATCAGTGATCCGGTGCTTATCGTCGCCGATAACGCTTCCTCGGAAGCGCAGGTGCGGCCGCTGCTGCCCGGTCCGGGGCGCCATCGAGTATTGGTGACGTCAAGGCATACCCTGGCTGGGCTGGGGGCTCGGTTGCTGGACGTCTCGGTCCTGGATGATGACACTGCTGTGGCGTTGCTGGATACGGCGCTGCGAGACGCGAGACCCAGTGATGATCGCATCGGTGCCGAACGGCCAGGTGCGGTTCGTCTGGCCAGGATCTGTGGTGGCCTGCCGCTGGCACTGCAGATTACTGCGGCGCTGCTGAAGGCCGACGCTTTGCGCACGGTCAGCGACTTGGCAGATGAGCTCGACGACGAGGTCCGGCGCCTGGAGGCGCTGCATTATGACGACGGCGGCGGTACAAGCGCACCGTCGGTCGCGGCTGCGTTCGACCTATCCCATCGGAAGCTCCATCAGCCTGCCGCGCGTCTGTTTCGGTTGCTGCCGGTCAATCCCGGGCCCGATGTGTCCACCGCCGCAGCCGCGGTCCTGGCTGGTTTGCCGGTCAGCGAGGTACGCAGGCTCCTGGGACAACTGCTCCAGGCCCATCTGATCGGGGCCGCTACCGGGGCCACGGGCCGATGGCAAATGCATGACCTGCTGCGTGTGTATGCACGACAGCTCGCAGATGACCGTGCCGAGACTGACGGGCAAGAGCAGGCTCGAGACCGGCTGCTGAGCTACTACCTGGACACCACGCGCGCGGCACATGCCAACTTGCGGGGCGAGGCCGGCCTAGCGCCGTTCACCGGCAATGACAGCGCCCTGGCATGGCTGGATGCAGAACGGGCGAACCTAATCGCTTGTGTCGCTATGACGGCCACCACCGGCCGTGACCAGATCGCCATGGCGCTGCCTCTGAATCTGGGCCTGTATCTGGACTGGCGTCGGCGTTTCGACGAAATGCTATCTACGAGCAAGATTAGCCGGGATGCCGCTCGCCGAGTGCGTCACCGCGGAAATGAGGCCTCCGCTCTGGTCCAAATTGGCAACGTGCTCGCGGTAAGGCGCCAGTTCGAGGAAGCCATCCTCGCTTTCCAGGATGCGGCGGCGATCTTTCAGGCGACGGGCGATCAACTCGGTGAGACTATGGCGCTAAGCAGTATCGGCAGCACCCTGCAGGAAATGGGCCGGGCGGCGGAGGCCATCCCCATTTATCAGGATGCCGTAGCGGTCTTTCAACGTGCCGGTGACCCGTTCGGGAAAGGCATCGCGCTGGACAATCTCGGCAGGATACTGCGGGACACCGGACACATGAACGAGGCTATCGCCGCTCATCAGGACGCGCTAGTCCTCTTCCAGGAAACCGGTGCTCGAGTCTACGAAGGCATGGCACTGGACCAGCTCGCGGTATCGCTGCGGGCGGCGGGCAGAGTGGATGAGGCTATCGGCGCTCACCAGAACGCCCTGGTTATCTTCCGGGAAACCGGCGCTCGATACCAAGAGGGCGCGGCACTGGCCAACCTCGGAATCGCGCTGCGGGACGCGGGCCGAGTGATAGAGGCTATCGCTGCTCACCAAAACGCAGTGGTCATCTTCCAGGAAACCGGCGACGAACACGACGCAGACATGGCACTAGAAGATCTTGAAATCGACGAAGCTGCACAACAAGCCTAACACCCAGCATTCTTAACGCTGTCCAGGCTCCCGGCAAGTGTCCGGCAGGCTCCGCCTAGCGCCTACTGAGGATGAATGAGGATGTGCAGTTCGAGCTCTGATTATTCCCGATCCCGACTGGGCTCAAGTATCAAGCAGCACACGCCAGGCGCCAGAGAAGATCAACACACTGTCAACACAGACACAAGTCGGCATTACTTGGCGCTTATCTATTACACATCGTGACGAGAACTGACCAGGTCTTAGCGCGCCGATCGACTCTGTCTCAACGTGTGGGTCGGCCATCGCGCCAGTCAGCTGGCACAGAACAACCAATCTGGTGTGCTACCAGTGGCGGGTGATCAACGGATTATGAGTGGCCCAGGCACCGGCGACTGGGTGGTGGGAGGCGGTGATGTCGTGGGCCGCGTCGTGCAGCATCGCCTCGACCCGGGGAACTGGCGGCCGAGCATGCCAGCGATGACGCCGAGCTGCTCGCGGACCTGCGCCGGGCCGGGCTGGGCAAAGATGGTGCGGATGGTCGCGGCGACCATCTCCGCCGGGCCCGTGGGCACCTGAGCTAGACACAGCCGATGACCCGTGAGGGCCTCCGGCAACGACTGCACCAAGGCGAGCGGCGAGTGGCCCGGACCAACGCTCTTGCGACGCTGCCCTAGGGGTTCAGCGCCGTGCGGCGAGGGGAAGTCCGACGGCCAGCCCCGCCAGGGCGGCTGCCAGAATGGCGATTCCCAGCTCGGTCAGGTGCGCGTGGCCGAGCGAGACGCCCGCGATGGTCACCGCGAAGCTGATGATCGCCCACCACGCGAGCACGACCCGGATGGCCGCGAATCCCGCCCGCCCGGCGAGCCACGCCCCCAGTGCGCTGGCTGCCGCCGTTACCAGGACCGTGACGATGAGCGTCACCGCATATCCGTCCGGGAACTCTACCGACGCGCCCGACCCGAGAATGCCGGTGGTAAGCAGAAAGGAAACGGCAGGGGCGGCAAGTACCAGCAGTGTGGCGACAGTGACCCGGGCGAGCACGCCCGCGCGTGATACGCCGGTGGCCCGGGTCCGGGAATCCGCGCCCGTCATCGGGTTGTCCTTCCTCAGGATCGCTCAGGCTGTCCCATTCCACGGTGCCGCAGGACGGGCACTTGGGCAACGGGAGATCGCGGATCCGGATCCGCGATCATGAATGCGCTGCGGCGGGGCGGGAGGCTTCGCAGACGCCATCGCCGCGTACGGCGGTCGCCGGCCAGCCACTCGCAGACCATGGCGACCCTTCACAGATGGCCCAATTATGAGCGGCCGCCAGCCTGCCAGCGTTCCCACTCCAAAGCGCGCCTATCGGCGGGTATTCGTGCGGTTATCAAGAGCTTCCTGCACCGTTGGAAATCTCGACTGCAAGGGTCAGGCAGGCAGCCTGGCCGTATGTTTATGCATTCTCGCCGCCTGGTGCGAACGTCCGCATCTGCCGCCGACAGGGTCGGGCGCCGCGGCCCCGCAGGTCGGCCCTGTCACCCGACCAGTCGACAGCCGGGACGGAGCTGACGGGGCGGCCCATCACGCAGAGCAACCTCAATCTTCGGGCCGCAGCACGAGAGGCAGAACGGGGTGGTGGCTTCGGATTCCCTGCGCCTGGGCGGCTCGACGGGAGGCGGTGCAGGCGGTGCTCAAGGCCGCTGGCCACCGGGTGCGGCGCCGGGCCGGCCTGCCATCGGGGCTGACGGCGCGCGAGGCTGAGGTGCCGGTGCGGCTCGGCCAGGGCCGACCCGACCCCGAGATCGCTGCCGGGCTGCACGTCAGCCGCAAGACGATCTCCTCTGCCGGGGAGTACATCTATGCCAAGCTCGGGGTGAAGACCCGCACCGAGGCAGCCCTGTTCGCCATGCGCCACGGCCAGACCGGGACGGCGGACGAGCCGGGAATCTGACAGAAAGATAGGGCATTTTCCCGATTCGCCGTCGTCAGCGAGTCCGTACAACGGATCTATGACGTCCATAGCTCATAGTCGCGGCGCGGCCGCTTCGGTGCCCCAGTTTGCCCTGGCCGGCTCGTTCCTTGAGGGCCTGGCCCGAAGGCTAGATGAACATCGCGGGCATCTGCGGCGCCGGTTCCGCCGTCCGCAACGGCTTGAGGCGGCCGCGGTCCAGTTCGCCATCGACGCCGACGCCGCCCGCGACGACCTCGAAGCGCTGATCGCCCAGGCCCACAAGCGCGCGGCGGGAGAGGGAAGATGAGCAGAGCTGGATTCCGCCGGCGGCTGGCCGCCGTCTTGGCGGCGGCCGCCGGGGTGCTGACCGCTGCGGGCACGCTGACTCCGGCGCTGGCGGCCACCGGCCCGTCGATGAATGTTGACGGCAACGACGTGAACATCGCGGTCCAGGGCCCGGATAACTCGCTGCTGTTCTACTGGCAGGTCAACGGCTCGTCCGGCTGGAACGCCGAGCCCGTCGCGGGCGCGGGCACCACCTTCTCCGCGCCATCGATGAATGTCGACGGCAACGACGTGAACATCGCGGTCCAGGGCCCGGATAACTCGCTGCTGTTCTACTGGGCCGTCACCGGCACGGGCACCTGGCACGTGGAGACCGTCGCCGGCGCGGGCACCGCCTACTCTGCGCCGTCCATGGTGGTCAACGGCGACACTGTGAACATCGCGGTCCAGGGCCCGGATCAATCGCTGATGTTCTACTGGACCTTCAACGGCTCGGGCACCTGGAACCCCGAGACCGTCGCGAGCGTGGGCAGCGCCGCCCAGGGGCCGTCGCTCGCGATCGACGGCAGCACCTTCTACATCGCCGTCGTCCATACCTTCGGCGCCCTGGACGTCTGGTACGACACGATCGGCACCGGGACCTGGCATCAGCAGGTGCTGGGCCAGGACTTCTGGGGCTACACCCCCGCGATCACGGCCGACGGCAGCAACATCAACATCAGCGCCATCGGCCAGAACGGCGGCATCGAGTTCTACTGGGGCAACCTGAGCACCTGGCACGCCGAGACCGTGGCCGGCGCGAACACCACTCTCACCGCGCCGTCGATCGCGGTGAACGGCGGCACGGTCACCATCGCCGCCACCAGTGAGCAGGATCAGCTGCTCTTCTACCACGCCGTCATCGGCACGGGCACCTGGGACCCCGAGGCCGTGGCCGGCCCGAACACCACCTCTTCTGCGCCGTCGATCACGTCCGACGCCCCTGCCGATACCGCCGCCATCACCGCCGTCAGCCCGGGGGGCCAGCTCGATTTCTACTGGCAGACCGACGGCACGTCCCCGTGGCACCCCGAGACGCTCCCGGGCAGCGGCATAGAGTAACCCGTACCCGGGCTGGCCGGCCCTCCCAGCCGCCTTGACGGCATAGCCGCGGCGGCCCGGCCTGGCCTCCATCGCCCGCAGCACCCGCCCGGTTCAGGCACGGCAGCATGCATGCCCGACGCCGCGGATCCGCTCAACAGAACCGGCGATTCTGCACCGCGCGCGACGGATGAATTATCAGCCGCCGCCAGCAGCCCGTAATCGGCGGTCTGGAGCATTTCGTTAGCGGCTCATCAGTTCAGTTCTCGCTGGTCGTGACATGGCGTTACCGGGCGCGGCGGCTTATCTTTGGGTTTCGCTCAATCGCTGGGGCCCGCAGCTGGCCCAGCCTCCCGAGTCTCAGCCCGGCCGGGAGGTGCCCGATGACCACAACCGCCCCATCCACCGCGCTCGCCACGATCCAGCCCGCCTTCACCGACTCCGAACGCCTCGCCCTCGCCGGGTACCTGCCCGGCTACCGCGGCCTGACCCGCGACGCCTACACCCTCGACCTGCGCCAGTTCACCACCTGGTGCCGGGCCCGGTCCCTGCCCCTGTTCGCCGTCGGCCGCGCCGACATCGAAAGCTTCGCCCGCGACCTGGAGGCCCGCGGCCGGGCTCGGTCCACCGTCACCCGGCGGCTTTGCACCATCGCCGGGTTCTACAAGTACGCGGTCGAGGAAGAGCTCTTGGATCATTCCCCGGCCGCCCACGTCCGCCGTCCCCGGGTGGACTACGAGTCCCATGCCGTCGCGCTGGATCGCAACGAGCTCGGTGCCCTGCTGGTGGCCGCCGGGCTCGGCCCGTCGGCTGAGCATGCGCTGATCTCCTTGCTCGCGCTGAACGGGCTGCGGGTGTCGGAGGCCACCGGTGCCGACATCGAACAGCTGGGCCTGGAACGCGGGCATCGGACGCTGACCATCATCCGCAAGGGCGGCAAGGTCGTGACCATCCCGCTCGCGCCGCGCACGGCCCGGGCGATCGACCTGGCCATCGGCGAACGCACCGACGGGCCGGTGTTTCTTGCACAGGACGGGCGGCGGCTGGACCGGCACGGCGCCGGACGGATGGTCCGCAAGGTCGCCCGGCGTGCCGGGATCGGCAAGACCGTCACGCCCCACACGCTGCGGCACGCGTTCATCACTGCGGCGCTCGACGCCGGGGTGCCGCTGCGCGACGTCCAAGAAGCCGCCTCGCACGCAGACCCGCGGACCACGATCAGGTACGACAAGTCTCGGATATTGCATCAGACGGGCGAGAAACCGCAGGTCACCAGGTCACGGCGGTGTCGGAATAGCGTTTCGGACCTTCGGATAGGGCCGCCTGACCAGGCACGTCTCTGGAGCGATCCCCTCTGATGCTGGATCCGCCCGCCAGACGGTCGGGGCGATCGGCAGGTCCTCTTCAAGCGCATCGAGGAAGGGAAGGGGTTGTGACGGCTGGACTCCCACGCTCGGGCAGGGTATTCGGACAGTTCCAATACCTGAGTCCGCCAGTACGGGCTCGCGGCAGCCTGGACCGGCACGCTACCTACATAGTGGCCGCGTATATCGCGGGCGCCGCCAGGTAATCCGCACTGAGTGCAACTGCTCCGCCTGGCGGCCACAACCGCCAGGCGGGCAGTCCACGATCACAAAGGCGGCGAGGCAGTTACGCACCGCGATCCCACAACGAACGCGAACCGCCGTTATGGTCGGCCATGGCGTATGCGGTCCTGGCTCGCTGAGGAGCGCAGATCCGGTCAATCTGTGCGGAAGGCCGACAGCCGCCGGAGTCAGCG
>Ga0210395_10002807_pt1 | contig 13473 bp, 12 predicted proteins | sample IncBWH4OmetaG_FD_150861 | JGI IMG/M metagenome (GOLD analysis project Ga0210395, IMG submission 150861) | Forest soil microbial communities from Barre Woods Harvard Forest LTER site, Petersham, Massachusetts, United States - Inc-BW-H-4-O ... | reverse complement strand
GAAACGGAGTTATGGCCGAGCCACTAAGGCACCGCCAAACGAAAGGGGCGGAAACAGACATGCCCGGCCTACCGCCACCGCGCCACATCCCGACTCTACCCATTTCTGCCGTTGGCCTCCGTCAGCCGGTCGTTGGGCTAAAAACCGACCTTCGGCGCTGCTGCGACGCAAAAATTGTCGCTCGCTATCCCGCATGGGTCGACGAGGCGACTGAAGCCCCGTCCAGGTATCCGCTGCTCATTCTAATTCGTCGATCACCGCCTTCGCCGCCTTGAGATCGGCGGTCTCGAACCCCTCGGTGAAGCGACCGTGAATTGGCGCGAGCAGCTGCTGCGCCTCTTTTCTCCGGCCCTGGTCGCGCCACAGCCGGGCGAGGCTCGTACCGGCGCGCAATTTCCAGGACAAGGCGCCTTGCCGGCGCGACCAGTCAAGCGCTTGCCGGAAATGATCCTCGGCCGCCGCCGCGGCCCCGCACGCGCCCTGCAACAGAAAAAGCTCGCCCTTGACGCGCAGCAACTCGGCAAAAACGAAACGGCCTTCGGTCTGCTCGCACGCGGCGATCGCCTCCTCGACAACGGCCAGCCCATCGGCGATATCCCCAGCGCGGCCCAAGGCCTCAGCCGTCTCAGTCAGGAATACGAGGGACCGCTCGGCGAAGCGCTCTTTCCCAAATTCGTCACGGCCGGCACGCAGCAGCCCTAGGCCGGCGACGGCATCGCCCCGCTTGATGACGAGCGTTGCCCGGTGACTGCGGCCCAAGGCGTGCCAAAGCAACAGCCCATGCCGTGTCGAGTGGTCGAGCAGCATTCCCGCGTAATGTTCCGCCGCGGCCAGATCGCCGATCCAAAACGCGACCGGGCATGCCGCGTAGGCTAGGACGTAGCGCCTGGCATGGGCCCAGCATCCCGCCGCCCCGGTGGGGATCGCGAGATCGCCGGGCTCGAAACGCGTCGCCGGGCTAAGGTCCGCCCTCCCGGAACGTCGCGTTGCGCCTTTCGGGGAGGGCGGCGACGGGAACCGGGATCAGGCCGATGCCGGGAACAGGTTCCGGGAACCGCTGCGGCGGGCGGGTGCGCGGTTTATCGGCCAAGGTGACGTGGGGGCACCAGATCCACCCAAATAATGGGTCCGCGGTTTCATTAAAACGAAAGGCGGACGGGACCTCCTCCCACTCCACGCACACGCCGAGGGTTCAGGGGAACATTGCATTAGACGACGAGTACAAGCTATCATCGCATTTCTTGGCTTTTAGCCAGGCACTGATAAACAGGGGGGAAATAATGCCGTTCACTGCCGGAACGACTCCCAATGCAGACGGTGGCTTTGGAACTAGTACCGCTGCACAGAGGATTTGACGGGTTGCTCGTTGTCAGCGCGCAGGGTCGGCAGAGCGGCGGGGTCGACGAGCACTTCGATGCTGCGGGCGACGCCCGGCTGTCTTCGGATGAGCCCGGCGCGCTCGAGCGTGAGGATCATCTGGTGGACAGAAGGCGGGCTGACATGGAATCGGCGCTGCAAATCGGCTTCGGCCGGGGGGCGACCGAGCACCTGAGTATAGGCGTAGATAAAGGCTAAGTATTGGCCCTGCTTGGATGTGAAGCCGAGCTCGGAAGAGGGGCGACACTGACCGAGTAGCTGATTCATCTGTTGGCCCTCAACTGCCGGGGGGCACTGATGAATGTACGTTACCGGGTGGAGCTGGACCAGAGCGAGCGCGAGCAGCTGACCGCACTGCTGAGCGGTGGCAAGCACGCGGCGCGCAAACTGAAGCGGGCGCAGATCCTGCTGGCAGCCGATTCTGGCGTCAGCGATGAGGCGATCGCGACCAGCCTCGCCATCGCCGGTTCGACGATATACCGGACCAAGCGACGTTTTGTTGAAGGCAATCTGGAAGCCGCGCTTAGCGAGGAACCGCGTCCGGGCGCGGCGCGCAAGCTCACCGGCAAGGAGGAGGCGCTGCTGGTGGCGACCGCCTGCTCAAAGCCACCCGAGGGCCGCGCACGCTGGACCCTGGAGTTGTTGGCCGGCGCGATGGTCAAGCTCACTGAGCATGAGGACCTGTCGCGCGAGACGGTGCGTCGGCGCCTCGCTGAGAACCATCTCAAGCCGTGGCGCAAGGACATGTGGTGCATCGCGCAAGTTGACGGCTCCTACGTTGCCCACATGGAGGACGTGCTTGATCTCTACGCCGAAGCACCCGATCCAAAGCGGCCCGTGGTCTGCTTTGACGAGAGCCCAACCCAACTGGTCGGTGAGGTGCGCCAACCGATCCCAGCCGGGCCGGGGCAACTCGAACGCTATGACTGCGAATATAAGCGCAACGGCACGGCCAATCTGTTCGTCTTCTTCGATATCCATCGCGGCTGGCGCAGGGTCAAGGTCACCGAGCACCGCACGGCCCGCGACTTCGCCCAATGTATGCGCGAACTCGTCGACGCGCATTATCCAGAGGCCGACCAAGTGCGCGTCGTGCTCGATAACTTGTCGACACATTCACGCGGCGCACTCTACGAAACCTTCACAGCGCCCGAAGCGCACCGCATCCTCGAGAAAATCGAATTCCACTACACCCCAAAGCACGCCAGCTGGCTCAACATGGTCGAGATCGAGATCGGCGTGCTGCGCGGCCAGTGCCTGGATCGGCGCATCCCAGATCGTAACCGTCTCGTCGCCGAGATCGCTGCTTGGGAGCGTCAACGCAATGCCGTCAGCGCCCGGATCAACTGGATGTTCTCGACCGAGCGTGCTCGCACCAAACTGGCCCGTGCCTATCCAAAGACTGTCAAAGATTCATAATCTCTGTGCAGCGGTACTAGTGGTACGAGGCAGACAGATGGTTCCCCCCACTTCTTCTTTTTCGTCACCCCCGCGCAAGCGGGGGCCCAGGGGCGATGGCGCAGTGTTTGGCCGCCCCCTGTTCATGCCAGGGCAGACGCTGGGTTCCCGCTTTCGCGGGAATGACTACAATAAGCGGAGGTACCATCTGTCAGAATTGCACCACTATGTGCCGCGAAACACGACGAGGGCGTCTACCGCCTTCACTCCCTGACCTGACGGCAGCACCATCAGCGGATTGATGTCCAGCTCTGCCAGGTGTCCTTCAAGGTGCATGGCGAGGTGCGACACGCGCACCAGGGTATCCTCGAGTGCCTCGAGGTCCGCCGCCGGCCGTCCGCGAAAGCCCCGGAGCAACCGGGCTCCTTTGACCTCGGCGATCATGGCCTGTGCTTCCGAGCGCGTGATCGGGCAGCGTCGCAGGGCCACATCGTTGTAGACCTCGACCATCACGCCGCCACTACCGAACAGCAGCACCGGGCCCAATTGCGGGTCGCAAGACACGCCAATAATAACTTCGACACCTTCTCCGACCATCTCCTGCACCGACACGCCGATGATCCGAGCCTGTGGCGCATGGGCCTTGGCACTAGCCAAGATCGCTGCGTAGGCGGTTCGCACTTGTGCCGCATCGTTGAGGTTCAGCCGAACGACCCCGGCCTCTGTCTTGTGCGGAATATCCGGCGAGTCGACCTTGAGCGCCACCGGAAACCCGAGCTGCTCTGCGGTCTCGACGGCGGCCTCTGCAGAATTTGCCCGGTGCTCGCGCGCACTCCTCACGCCCCAGGCGGCCAACAGCTCTTTGCTCTCGGACTCCGAGAGTGTCGGACGCCCCAAGCCAAGAGCCCGGGCGATGGCCTCATCCTGCGGCGCCGTGCGCGGCGGGGCCGTGGCAAAGCCATCGGCCAGGCGATGCTCGCGCCATGTATGATAGGCGAGGCGGCTCTGCAGGCCTCGGGCCAATTTATCCGGCGTGTAGAAGATCGGGATCCGGGCGTGCTTGAGCTGTGAGAGGCCGCTCTTGGCGTCCCGGTTTCCGGTCCACAGGAACACCACACCCTTGTCGGTCCGATCACGCTGACTGATGACCTGCTGAGCCTGCACATCCGCCCCGGCACTCGCCACGACCAGCGTCCCCATCCGGGGATCATTGATCATGTGCTCCATAATTTGTGGGAAGGACTCGCTGTTGGCAAAGCCTGTCACATCGGCAGGATTCGCAGCCCAGCCGAAGCCCTTCAGGATCCCGTTGATGCCGTCACGCGCCTCCTGCCCGAGCGGCGGCAGATCGAGACCGGCCTGACCGCACATGTCCGCGGTGAGCGAGCTGACGCCGCCCGAGTGGGATACCACCGCGACGCCGGGCACGCCGGGCTTGGGGGTGTGGGCCAGGAGGTGTGCCACCTCCAGGAGTTCGTCGTAATCCTGGACCCGGATCACCCCGTATTGGGCAAAGCCCGCATCATACCGGGCATCGGCACCCGTCAGCGCTGCGGTATGCGAGCGTGCCGCCTCGGCTCCCAGTTCCGAACGCCCGATTTTGATCAGGACGATCGGCTTGCCGCGTTCGGCGGCGAGCTTTGCCACTTCGAGAAATTTGTCGGCCCGCTTGAAGCCTTCGACAAAGCCAGCAATTACCCGGGTATCCGGATCGTCCAGCAGATAACGGGCGAAATCCGCAAAGTCGAGGTCGGCCTCATTCCCGGTCGAGATGATATAGCTGAAGCCGATGCCGGTCTCGACCGCGCGCACGAGGAACGGCCCGAACGCCGTGGCACCGCTTTGGCACACCAGGCCGATCGGCCCGGTCAGACCCTCCGCCCCGCGCGAGGAAGCGGTGGCCCAGATGTCGTGCTTGACATTCGCGAGGCCCAGGCAGTTGGGGCCGCTGATACGCATGCCTGAGGTGCTGGCAAAGGCACCCAATTCCCCCTGTAAATCGCGCCGGTCGTCCACGCCGCGCTCGGCAAAGCCGGCCGAGATCACGATCGCCGATCCCGCCCCCTTGCGGTGGCTCTCCTCTAGGACATCGAGCACCTGGTCCCAGGGCACCACGATGCCCACCAAATCGGGGGCCTCCGGCAGGTGCGTCACACTCGGGTAGGACTTCACCCCCATGATTTCGTCATAACGCGGGTTCACGGCATAAACCCGCACCCGGTCTTTGGCCTTGAGCGCCGCAGCCAGAAACCGCCCGCCATACTGCATCCGCGGCGTCGCGCCCACGATCGCAATGGAGCGCGGGTTGAGCATTTTGTGGATCGACGCCATCTGTGGTTCTGTCCAGAACTCCATGACACCCCCTGAAAAGAACGTGGTCCGTCGGGTCGGCAAGCCCACGCTCTACGAACGGGGCTGCCATCGGCCGATATTCCCGCATCATTGGCTGAAGCAGAGCGCTTGCGGCAGAGCCTGCTGGCTGATGCCGGACGAGGAGATTTGCTCAAAACGATAATCGACCGGGTCGAGCTCCGTCCGAACGATCTGCGGATGATCCTGTCGCTCGTCCCGCTCATTGGTGCACCTTCGGGTGGGGGTATGCGCTTAAACAATGGATTTCGACGGCAGATTCCCTTATATCGAATTTCGACATACCGCATTAAAAATAGGTGAGTTTCGACCAGAGTGACGGATTTTCGACAGATGCGGCTTGAACCGCCTGCCATAACGATCTTCCAGGATAACACGATTCCCGCCGACTGCAGGCTGGCCGGGTGGGCGGCGCTCGTGCACGCCTTCGCCATTGCCGCGCCGGTACGGCGGCCGAGTTGCGTCTCCGAACAGTTTATCCGCGGGAGCCACCGGCAAGACCATGCCTGGACCATCTACGACAAGCGATACTGGCTAGGCGAGGCTCTCACCGATCATCTGACCTTCGCCCTTCGCCACGAGGATCTGGATCTTCTAATCCTCAAGCGGGTCCTCGAGGCAACGCCCCAAGCGGAGATCGAGGCTTTTGTCCGGGCAACCCCGACCGGCATTCCGGCGCGGCGCGCCTGGTATCTATACGAGACCCTGAGCGGCCGCACCCTCTCCCTTGACGATGCGCCCCGCGCCCCAGCGGTCGATCTGCTCGACCCCAAAGCGTATTTCACGGGTAAGCCGCGGCTCTCCCGACGGCATCGCGTGCGCGACAACCTGCTTGGCAACGGCCGCTTCTGCCCGATTATCCGGCGCACCAAGACCCTGACGGATTTCGTGGGGCAAGACCTTGCCGCCAGAGCGCGGGAAACCGTCGGCCGCACTGGCGCCCATTTGGTAGCCCGCGCCGCCAGCTTCATGCTGCTGGCCGACAGCCGGGCCAGTTTCGAGATTGAGGGCGAACGGCCGCCGCGCAACCGGCTGGAGCGATGGGGCCGCGCTGTAATGCAAGCTGGGAAGAACCGGCTCACCCTCGATGAAATCACCCGTTTTCATGGCGTCCTCATCGAGGACACGCGCTTTGTGCGGGCGGGCCTGCGGTCGGACGGCGTGTTTCTCGGCGAAAGGCATCACCTCGGCGATCCCCTGCCGGAATTCATCGGCGCGCGGCCTGCGGACCTTGGGGACCTCGTGGCCGGCCTGATCGAGGCGAACGACCGCATGCGCGTCGACGGGCTCGACCCAGTGCTGCAAGCGGCCGCCACTGCCTTCGGCTTCGTCTATGTCCACCCCTTCCAGGACGGCAACGGGCGCGTGCACCGCTGTCTGATCCATGACGTTCTGGCCGAGCGGAAATTCACCCCACCGGGCATGGTCTTCCCGGTCTCCTCCGTCATGCTCGACCGTATCGACGATTACCGCACTACCCTGAAGGCTCACTCCAGCCCACTCATGCCCTTCATCGAGTGGTGGCCGACGCCCGAGCGCACTGTCGAGGTTTTCAACGACACAGCCGATCTTTATCGCTACTTCGATTGTACGGAAGCTGCAGAGTTTCTCTATGCGTGCGTGACACGCACAGTCGAGCACGATCTACCCCGCGAAATCAACTATCTGCGCCGGCACGACCGGGCCATCCATCGCATCATGGACACGGTCGAAATGCCGGACCGAATGGCCGAGAACCTCCTGATGTTCATCCGCCAGAACAAAGGCACCCTATCGAAAAAGAGGCGTACCGAGGAATTCGCAAAACTGCGCGATGACGAAGTCGCCTCGATCGAGGTCATCGTTCGCGACACTTTCGATGATTTCGACGAGCCCGATGCCGATAGCCGGCGCCAGTAATCCCCTCCCCTCGCCCGCGCTGTGGCTGGCAATCGTCACAGTCAGAAACGGAATTATCGAGGTCTCTTGAACCCCGGAGCCGCGCAACGTAGCGTCCCTGTCCGGCACTGTAGGACTGTAGGCGCCGTTAAAGTCGGACTCAGGTAGGTCAGCGCGACTACGTAGTCGCCATCGTGACGGAACACATTAACGGGGGGTCTTGTAGAGGCGGTCAGTCCTCCGACCACGATGAATTATCACACCGAATCCGGGGAGGTGACGTGCGAGTGGGCGCGTCAGGCGGTTCAGGACCTGGCGATTGAAGCGGGCTATCCCTCTGCCGAGCATCGGTTTTCGTTCCTCAGGGAGATAAATTTGAGGCGCGTTCGATGCCTGCACGGCCGAGCTCCCGATAAACGGTTGAACGCCCCAAACCGACCTGTTTGGCTGCGGCGGTCGGCGATAACCCCGCCTGCACCAGTTTCAGCGCCGCGGCAATTTTGTCGGCGTCGAGGGGCCGGCGTCCTGGATGTTTGCCGCGCGCACGGGCCGCCGCGATTCCATCCTTCGTCCGCTCGGCGATCAGCCGTCGTTCGAAATGCGCGATCGCTCCGAAGACATGAAAAACGAGCTCGCCGGCGGCCGAGTTCGTGTCGATCCTTTCCTCCAGGCTGAGTAGGGCAATGCCGCGCTCCTTGAGCATGGCGACAGTCGTGAGCAACTCGCCGAGTGAGCGGCCGAGACGGTCAAGGCGCACGACCGCGAGCGTGTCTCCTTCGCGGGCATACGCGAGCAGCGCTTCCAGGCCGGGCCGCTCCAGGGTGCGGCCGGAACGGACATCGCTGAAGACCTTGATCGCCCCAGTCTGCGTCAGCCGTATTGTTTGTCCGGCGACATCCTGATCGCCGGTCGATACCCGCGCATAGCCGAGAATGGCGCCCATGGCGTCTCGCAAACGACCGTTCTGTGGACGGGTCGCTGACATTCCTTTTAGCCCATGCACTTCCGTCCACAAAATACGTCCACTAAACTTGTGGTGTCCACCATCCTGATGGGCATTTCCGGGACGAGAGAGAGGGGGGATTCGATGGCGCGCCGACCGCTGCTCACGGACGAAGAACGCCGGCTGCTTTTCGGCATCCCGGGTGACCCTGATATCCTGGCGCAGCATTACACCTTCACGCGATCCGACCAGGATCTCGTGGCGGGTCGCCGCGGCGACGCCAACTGACTGGGTTTTGCCGCAGCTGGCGTGGACAATGGAAAAGAGACCCTCACGATCGTACCCTCGTCCCCGCTGACTGACAGCATGTCATGCCAAGCCAATGCGAATCCTCGACCAGGCCCGCCCGGTCGATGCACTGTGCTGCTGGATGGGCTATCCTGATCTCCTCGCACCCATTGCCGAGGAAACAGGATGAGCCGTCCGGTCTGGCCTCTCCGGCTGTCGCTGCTGTCGATCGCTCTTATCTGCGGGGTTGCCGGGCAGCCTCTGCGGGCGGCGGATCCCAGGACTGCGAACCCTGAGCAGGGCGCAGTGATCGACGGTGCGTATGTCAATGCGTATTTTGGGCTGCGCTATCCACTGCCGTCCGGTTGGAAGGCGGGCCCGCAACCGCCGCGCCCGTCCGCCGGCGGCTATTACGTGCTCAGCACGCCGCGTCCGCCTGCGGGTGCGGAGGCGACAATCCTGATCGCCGCACAGGACACTTTCTTCGCCATGCCTCCAGTCGCCGACGCCGGCGAGATGACGCGCAACCTGGTCCGAAGCGTTTCCGCTTCCGGCGAGAATCCAGCCGCCATCACCAGAGCGGCTAACATCGCCGGGCATTCCTTTCTCACAGTCGACTTGCCGGGCGCCCCGCTGTCGCGCATGGTGCTCGCCACCGACATCCGCTGCCATGTCGTGATCTTCACTTTCACCGGCTCTGATACGGAGCGAGTGAAGCGGCTCGCCACGAGCTTTGACCGTCTCTCGCTTGATCAGCGCAAGTCTTTTCCCGATTGTATTAAAGATTATGCGACGGCACAGACGATTCGCCGCAAGGTCGAACCGGTTCCTGCGGGACCGCACTTCGTCAAAGTGCCGGTGCGGATCCTTATTGGCGCTGACGGCAGTGTCGAGCATATCCACGTCATCCGTGCATTTGCGGCTCAGCAGAAGAGCATCGAAGACGCTTTGATGCATTGGCGCTTCGAACCCTACCGTGCGGCGGGGCGCGCGGTCGAGGTCGAAACCGGGCTCATCTTCGAGTTCAAACCGACTGGCAGACCCGACTGATATCACCGAGGCCAGATGGGCGCGCCACGGTGGGCCTCACAACGAGCGCAGGAAGTTCAGAATATCCTGCCGCGATGGGGCCGGCAGCGCGTTGAAGTTGCCGATAACGGTATTGGCCTCGGACCCGCTGCTGGAATGCGCTTCGATCGCCTGCAGCAGATCCTGTGTGCGGCCGTCATGCAGGAAGAAGAGCCGCTGGCCCACCCCCCACAGCGGCGCCGTGCGGAACTGGTCGCCGGTGGCCTGCCCCTGAGCAACTTGGTCCTGCAAGCCCGTCCCCATGTCGTGCACCTCGAAATCGCTGTACGGCGAATAGGGGACATTGCTTTGATTGGTGAATATCGACCGCGCCGTTGTGTGGTGCGCGATATGGCAGAGGTTGCAGCCGACATTGGCAAAGGCCTGCTGGCCGCGGGTTGTCGAGGCGGTGGCTGGGGCCGGCTTTGGTCCCGCGGACAGGCGCATGAACGCCGCGAAGTTCACGATATCGGAAGAGAGGTCCGACGCCGGACTATTGCTGAGCCCGGTATCGACGAGATTGGTCGCGTCCTCGGGTAGCGGATTGTACTGGCAGCTGGCAGTGTCGTCGCGCTCGTTGGGGAAGATTTCGTTGGTGACGCCCTGCTCGACATTGTAGGCTTCGCCCGCGAACATCAGCAGCGACTTGTTCTGCGCCTTCCAGCCAAAGCGGGAGATGGTGCCGTCATTGGCGCTGAGATTGAACGTACCGGGAGTGACCGCACCAGAGCCTTCATTGGCACTGCGATTGAACTCGCCGGACACGCCGGCCGTCTGGCGCGGGCTCGCCGCCGCGGCCGCATCGTTTTCGAGATTGATGTCGGGGGTATTTTCGACAAGCCCGCCCCCAAAAAGGGTCGTGGGAATGCGAAAGATGATGTTGTTCTGCGAAAGGGCCTGGGCAAAGTTGGGCTGAGCGATATTGCACCCCTTTGCGTCCGGGCGGCCGCTAATGACAAAGAGGTTGTGAACCCCGCCATCGGGCGTGCCGTCGGGATTGGCGATAAACCGCGCTTCCCGCACCGGGCCGTGGAGCGTGATAAAGGAGGGCACCGCGTTCTGCGCGCCATCCAGCGTCCCCACCGCCACCTGAGGATTGGTCGACGGGCTGGTGCCGCCGGCCGCGGGCTGGGCGTGGCAGCCGGCACAGCTGTTGAAGTTGAAACGCGGGCCTAGGCCGCTGCCATTTTGCGTGCCGGCGGGCGCATCGTTTATCGTTCCCGAGACCGAATCGACCTCGCGAAAGCGGGCGAGTGCCGCGTTGAAGAAGTTCAGTTCGGCTGGGCCAAGCCCGGGCAGCGGCCCCCCCGCCCCGGCTGGCCCGCCGCGCACCCCTGGGTCGTGCGGCGCAGGGCTTGCCGGCGAGGTCTGGGCAATCGCCTTGTGGGCAAAATAAGCCGGCGCGGACAGCATGATCGCCGTCGTCCAGGCGAGTTGCAGGGGCGTTAATCTTAATGACATCGCTGTGAGTCCCCCGAACCAAGAAGCATCGGCACACTAATGGATTAAGAAAATCTCGATGTGTGACAATAATATGTCTGACCGGGACAATCACGTTTCTGCTATTATTGGGAGGAGTATGCATCATTTTACTAATTAAATGACGTATGATTTTGAGGATTATCTGGCGTATGCTTCCAACAGACCCTGCGGCCAGGGCCGCCTTTGCCGGGCTCTCCGAGGCGCGCCGCCGCCGCGCCTTTGATCGGTATCTAAAGCTCCGTCCTCATCTGGAGCAGGATGTCTCGCTCACACGCGTCGCTGCGGAGGCGGGGTTGCCGCTGCGCACCGCGCAGCGCTGGGTCAGCCGATACCGGCGGTTTGGGCTCGCGGGGCTGAGCCGCGCCGCGCGGGCGGACCAGGGCAAACGCCGTCGTTTATCGGACGAGCTGCGCCGCCTTGCCGAAGGCCTCGCTTTGCAAATGCCTCCACTCGGCCCCGGCGCGATCTATCGCGAAGTGGGCCGCCTTGCCCAGGCCGAGGGGCAAGAGCCGCCCAGCTACCACACCATCTACAATGTCATTAATGTCACTCGCGCCCTTCCCGAGGTGCCGACAACTTTCGCGCTTGACGGCGAGAAGGCCCACCGCGACGCCTACGACCTGGTTCACGGCCGCGAGGCGGAGCGCCCGAACCAAATATGGCAAGCCGGTCACACGCGGGTCGATCTCTGGGCCAGACGTGACGACCCTAGGGTGGGGCAGCCGTGGTTGACCGTCATCATCGACGACTACAGCCGCGCCATTGCTGGCTTTTTCTTCTCCTTCGAGAGCCCGTCTGCGTTGCAAACCGCGCTGGTGTTGCGTCAGGCGATCCGGAGGAAATCCGACGTCCATTGGATCATCTCGGGCATCCCCGAAATCCTCTACACCGACGACGCGAGCGACTTCACCTCGGCCCATCTCGAGCAGGTGGCCGCTGATATCAGGATCCGCCTGATCTTTTCCACGCCGGGACACTCGCGCGATCGTGCTCGCATCGAGTGCTTCTTTGAAACGGTCAATCAGATGTTCCTTGGCGGTCTGCCGGGCTCCATTGTTCAGGGCGCTGTCCGGGGGGCGCCCTCCCTGACTCTCACCGAGATCGATCGTCGCTTTCGCGAGTTTCTGCGCGAGTACCACGCGCGTCCCGATAGCGAAACCAAAGTCGCGCCCCAAGAGCGCTGGCAGCATGGCGGCTTCGTGCCGCGCATGGCGGAGTCTTTGGAGCAACTCGATCTGCTCCTTCCGACCGTCGCCAAGGCTCGCACAATCCAGCCAGACGGGATCCGCTTCCGGGGTATGCGCTATATCGATCCCATGCTCGCCGCCTATGTCGGTGAAACCGTGCTACTGCGCTACGATCCGCGCGACGTGGGCGAGGTATGGCTCTTTCATCAGGAGAGGTTTCTCTGCCGCGCCGTCTGTCCCGAACTGACGGGCCAGACAGTTGCCCTGCGTGATATTCGGCAGGTGCGCAGCCAACGCCGCCGTCAACTTCGGGAGACGCGGCGCGACCGCGGAAGACCGTCGAATCTCTGATCGAGCGGCGCCGCGGATCGCAGCCGGGGCCGCCCGCATCAGCACCGGCTGACGCGCAGAGTCCAACAACAGGCGGCTCCGGTCCGAGGACGAGGTGCTCGCTCCTTTACGGCAAAACCCCACCCGATAACTACGAGCGCCGCCATACTGCTCCGCAGTCGGGCCTTAACCAACGAAACACTCAGCGCGCGGGGGTTAAAATCGCCCCTCATATGAGGCGGGATAGAGCGGCATTTCGCGCTCACCGGGCGGGCGGGGCAACCGACTGGAATCACTCCATCCATTTCGGGTCAGAACTCAGAGGCAGAGCTGAGCTTACTGGAGTTGCGCTGTGTCGGGAGGCAGAAGCTTGATGCTTCGCTCATTGCAGCTGAGCGCTATCGCCATCGCCGATTTAGCGGCGCGGGTAAAGGTCCCCGTATGGCGATAAATCGCGCCGCCGATCACGAACCGCCACAAGCCATAACCGCGGGGTTTACGCCCAATCACCCCTTCATAGGCGGCTACATCAATCACCTGGTTCATCCCTGGCTGCTCCATCCGGGTCCATACCGCATTTATGGTTTCAGTTGGCCGACCTCGTGGCGGCCGGAGCGCCGGCCGCACAACCTGGTTAACAGTGCCGCCGCGATACCGCGGCTCAAGGGCGCGATCACGTCGGAATGTGCTGTACGAAGTAGAGCATGAACCAGCAAGCGGCCCCGAGGACGATTAACCATGCGACGATGGTCAACAGTTCTTGGTAGTGAAGGGGAAGTTGCCAGCCGCGAAATATCCCGAGCACTTGGCGTAGATAGCGAATTACCGCCGCCACGCGACGACGACGAGAAGATCGCTGATCAGAGCCAACATATCTTCCGCGTCAAACGTCAGCGGTGTGCGGGAGTGCGGCCGGCTCTGGCGTCGGGTCGCGCAGCACATAGCCGCGGCCCCACACGGTCTCGATATAGTGTTTCCCGCCAGTCGCCAGGGCGAGTTTTTGACGTAGCTTGCAAACGAAGACATCGATGATCTTGAGCTCGGGCTCGTCCACCCCGCCATAAAGGTGGTCGAGCATCATCTCCTTGGTCAGGGTTGTGCCCTTGCGTAAGCTGAGCAGCTCAAGAATGCTGTATTCCTTGTTGGTAAGGC
>Ga0210395_10002804_pt1 | contig 13476 bp, 22 predicted proteins | sample IncBWH4OmetaG_FD_150861 | JGI IMG/M metagenome (GOLD analysis project Ga0210395, IMG submission 150861) | Forest soil microbial communities from Barre Woods Harvard Forest LTER site, Petersham, Massachusetts, United States - Inc-BW-H-4-O ... | reverse complement strand
TTGCCGCCCTTCTTGCCCTTGCCCTCATCGGGGTCCTCGGGGCTGTCCGGGTTCGCCATCGAGTCGAACGCCTGCCGGATCTCGTCCTCCAGCTCTAGCTCGAGGGTGGTCTGACCGGAGCGGGCCTCCAGCGACCGGCGGATGAGCTTCTCGGCCTGGCCCAGGTCGGTGGCCAGCAGTACCTCGATCCGGCGGAACCGGACGGTCGCGTTCTCCTCGCCCGTGTCGGATTCGATGCCGACCCGCTTGGTATCGAAGATCACGATGGCGGCGCGGAGCCGCTTAGGCGCGCGGCCCGCGCCCTCGGCGACCAGGATGCCCGCGATGTCGGCTAGGCCGTTCTCCTCGCCCTTGGGCAGCAGCGCGTTGGTCTTCACGTTCGGCATATCAGGATTCCTCTCCGGGGGATTCTAGGAGCGAGCTGTCGAGCCGTTGACGGCCCGGATGGCGTCGGTCTGGGCTTGCAGCAGCGCGAGCGTGCCGAGCCCGCGCCCGTGGTCGTAGGCGGCTGTGACGGCGCGCTGGAGATCCCGAGGGACCTGCCTCCTGTCGACCCCGCACATCAGGAGGTGGTCCGGCACTTCGCGCTTGCAGCCGCGCCGGGGGCACAGGTGAGTCATTCGGTCGGTCCTTCCATCTGAGCGGCCGCGCAGATCCCGCCAGCCACGCGGCGTTGAGGTACTCAGCGATCGGGGACGCCTGGCTGAATCTGAGCTGGCACCCCCAGGTGTGCACATCGGTCCACACATCCTGTGGATTCCACGGAGCCAGGATCCAGCCGCCGTCGCGGGCAGCCTGGCAGCGCCAGCAGCAGTAGGCCGCACACGCGGTCTCCACACGGTCTCCACACGATCTCCACATGGCCGGGGTCCTCTGGACCATGCGACTCGTCGGCCTGCCGCACCAGCACGACCCGAGCCCGGCCGTGGCCAGCGAGGATCGCCACACCCGCTCGGCGATCGACGGCATCTTCTCCGTGGGCGGCTCAGGCTCGGACCTGGCCGCGCTGCGCAGCCGCCTCGGGTGCCGGTGGAACAGCCGCCAGATCAGGATGCGGCGGCGAAGATCCGCGAGGGACCGCTGCGGCTCGATCTGGTCGGCCGCCTGGTGGAGCTCCCGCCGCACGCGGTCCTCGAACGGGTCGCCGGTCATGGCGGATCGGGCTCGTCGCCGGACAGGTGGTCGAGGTGCTGCCGGTTCAGCGCGATGAGGTGCTGCTTGAGCTGGTGCAGCTCGCGGACCTCGGTGATCAGCGCCTCGACATCCTCGGCGCGGAGCGCGGTCTTGTCGCCGTACTTGAACCACAGCTCGGCGCGCTGCTCGATCCCGTCCAGCTCACTGGTCGTCAGGTTCCGCATCCGGCGGGTCCTCCTCCACGATCTCGGCCTCGGCGGGTTCCTCCTGGCTCGCCTCGGCCTCGGCTTGCGCCGCGTCGGCGGCGCGGGCGGCTAGCAGCGCGTCGATGTGCTCCTGCACGGTAGCGGTGTCCGCCGCGCTCAGCTCGTTGGTGTTGCTGACCTGGCGGCCGACCCACCCGGAGATCGACGCCAGCGCGTCGTCCTTGTCGGTGAGATCCAGCGCCTTGAGCCCGGCGAATATCCGGTCCCGCGCCGCCTTGGACGGCTTGGACGGTGCCGGTGCTCCAGGGTCCGGCGGGGACGGGCCGGGCGCGGGCGGATGCGGCGGCGCGGCCGGGAGCGCTGCCCGTGCCGGGGCTCTGCGCCGCTTCGCGGTCTGCGGCTTGGCCTCGGGCGGCTCGGTTATGTCGGGGATCTCGGGCTGGACTTCCACGTCGGCGTCGGCGACCTCCTCGGCGATCAGCGGCAGGCCCAGCATCGCGTCGGCCGCGACCCACCGGCACGCCTCAGCCGTGGCCCTTGCCACGAGCATGGCCTTGGGGTTGGTCCGCCAGTTGCCGTACTCGTTCCCCGGATACAGCCGGGCCGTGCGGGCGCGCTGGATGTCCCAGATCGCCCGCTGCCACTCCGGGTCGCCTGCGCGGCGGGCGTCCACGATGGCCCGGTCGCTGGTCGACTCCTTCACCACGATGTCGTGCCCGGCGCGCTGGAGCAGCGCCCGCGCCGCGATCGCGTACAGCGCCACGGTTCCCTTGATGATCGTGATCGACCGCAGCGAGGCCATCGGGCCCATGCTCAGCTCCTGGCCGGCCAGCAGGACCGCCGTCACGGTGGCGATCGTGCCCTCCAGGTCGAGCTGTTTCTTGCTGGCGTCCTTCTCGTCGGGGTTGACGTACCGGCGTAGCTGCTCGGGTACGAATGGCGTGGGCGCCAGCGCCCGCGCTATCCCCGCTGCGGCCTCGGCCTCGGCTGCCCAGGCTCGCAGGTTAACCGCCGCGCCGCCGTTCGCGGCGGGGCTCACGCCTGCACCGCCGAAAGGGATAGCCGGGTTACTATCGGGTAGATCACTGCTTCGCTCCTTTGCTCATACACCGGGGGCATGGGGTCGAGCGGAACGGCGGGACGCGGGCACGCGCCCGCCGTTCGCCTTATGAGGGCACGTCAAGCGCTGGCGGCGAGGGCCGCCGCCGGGAATGGTCCTGCGGGTGATCCGATCCACAGCTTCATCGCCTCCTGCTGCTTGTGCATCCACAGCAGGTAGCGGAAGGCTTGCCAGGTCGTCTCGCCCGTGTCGACGGGCCGCAGCTCCCAGGCATCGGAGCTGAGGTGCACCACGCCGCACCTCGCGATGTTCAGCCACTCCATCGGCCGCTCGTCGGGCTCCTGGCCGTCGTCGGCGACGAAGTGAGTGGCGCGCTGGTAACCGCAGAGCTGGAGCGCCGCCTGCTCGTAGACGCCCTTCTCGCCGGTCTTGACATCCAGCAGCCAGTTCGCGGCGGGCAGGATCTCGCCCTGCCACGGCACGTCGGGCAGCCCGGCGATCAGATCCGCGGTGCCGCACCATTTGGCCTTCGGGCGGCGGGACACCACGACCAGCTCGGTTGCGACCGGCTGCGGGTCCACGACGTTCAGGAAGTCGGTGTACGCCTCGACGTAGCCTTTCAGCTCCTCGGGGACCACGACCTCATCGCCCGCGATCAGCGCCTCGGCGAGCTTGTGGACCTCCGTGCCGCGCTTCTTGGCCGGGTCGCTGACCTCGTACCGGGAGCGCCGCAGCAGGTTGATCGCGTCGGACACCTGCTCGTGCGAGCACATGTACGACAGCCTGCCGATGTGGTTGATCGCGTAGTCGGCGGTGGCGTTCGCCGCCCAGTTGATCAGGTTCTCGCTGGGCAGCATCCCGGTGATCTGGGTGACGCTGGCCACCTTGTTGGCGGGGATCTGCTTGCCGTCGTAGTAGGCGTACCCGGACCCGTATTTGCGTCGCGTGATGGTCACCGGGGGTTCACCCCCCGGCGGTTGCTGCGCCGCTCAACAACCCCCACGGGATTCGACCTTACGTCGTGATAATCCGGGGCATAACCCCCAGAAGTGTCCAGACTCCCGATTGTTTGCCGGTCGGCAATCCGTGCACGTGCAGCGTCCCGTGCACGACGGAGCGAGATCGCCGCGAACAGCGCCGCGATGCGGCTCACGTGCTCCTCGTCGGGCGGGGGCTGCGCGTCGAACTGCTCCCGAAGCCGGTCCTCGAACTCGGCCGCCTTGTCGTCGGCGATCACGTCGGCTCCACGGCGGGCGCGGATACCAGCAGCTCGCCAGGCTCGTGGCCGTAGTAGGCGGCGAGGCGGCCGATCACCGTCAGGGTCGGCTTGGTCGCCTGGCCGTTCTCCAAGCGCTGGAGGTAGTTGAAGCTCAGGCCGGTGGTCGCGCAGACCACCTCGCGGGAGACGTTGGCCTCCTCGCGCCAGGCGCGGAGCTTTTCGTGGTCGAACAGGGATCGTGCGGTGTCAGCAGGCAAGGGAAACCCTCCAGGTCAGCAAGCGATGGCCGCCGCTGAGGGCAAGCACCAGGAGGGGTAGCTACCCCTGGAGAATTCTCCGGGGTCGGGCGGTGGAGCACGAGGGTTAGCGCCGGTCGCTCGGCGGCGGGCATCTCGCCTGCTGGTCGCGGGGGTTTATCGTCTTACCGGTTGGACGGGGCGGGAATCAGTTTAGGGCCGGGTCCCGCTCGGGGCCTTGGCTGCCTTGGGCTTGCCCTCAGCGGTCTCCACCAGGAATACACGTCTCCGCGCGCCCGGTCAAGGGTAGTTTGCCCGGTTTTTACCTCACCGGTCTAAGTTGGGGGGCAAGACATCCAAACGAGAGGATCGCCATGCCATACGTCGAGGGATACGCCAAGGTCCGCGTCTGGGTTCCGCGTGATCGCCCCGAGCTGCCCGGCGGCCCGGTCGATCCCGACTGGGGCGTCGATGAGGGCGGCTATCCCGATCAGGGGCTACCCGGCCGCCCCGGCCGCCCGGAGTACCCCGGCCAGCCGCTCCCGCCGAACTACCCCGGCCGCCCCGGTCAAGGGCTGCCGTGGCCAGGCCGCCCGGTCGATCCCGGCTGGGGCGTCGAGGAGGGCCGCCCGGATCAAGGACTGCCGCCGCTGGAGCCCCGCCCGCCGCGCCCGGTCTACCCGATCATCGAGGACCACGAGCTGGGCGGCCACCCCGAGCTGCCCGACCTGAACATGACCCGGCGCATCACCGTGACCGATGGCCAGGACCAGTACACCGCCTACGCCCTGGACCCCGAGCCCCCGCAGGTCGAGGAGGGCTACGAGCCCCGCTACCCGACCAAGGGCCTGCCCGGATCGTGGGTCGCGGTGCTGTACGGCTCAGCGCTCACCTGGGCGTGGGTCCGCACTCCCGGCGCTCCCGAGCCGCCCGAGGTAACCGAGCCCGAGCTGCCGTACCAGCGGTAACACGCTGGCCTGGGCGACGGGGAGCTGCACAGCCCACCCGGCGGCCTCGAAATCGTCGGCGAGGTAGCCCGCCGTCGAATCGGTCGCCTTCGCCCACCCGTCCTGGTAGATCCTGACCACCGTCCCGGCCTTGGCCATCTGCGCGATGATCGTCCCGGTGATCACCCGCGTCGAGGCCCACGGCTTGCCGCTCGACTTGAGCGACACCCACCGGATCAGCGCCAGCGAGCGGCAGGCCGGGCCGGTCGCGGTCACGATCACCTGCTGGCCGTCCGCCTCGCCGTTGACGATCGTCGGCGTGTACCAGCCGCACCAGAGCACGCGCGGGCTCGGTGACGGAGCAGCCGAGCCCGCGCGTGGTGCCGGGCTGCCGCACCCCACGATTGCAGCCGCGAGGATGAATGCGATCAAAACGCCAGCAGCCCGGCCCATGACGGGCCAGGCTACTACGGTGGAATGCCTCGCGGCTAGCGCGGCACGAGCGAGATCCGGTCGGCGGCGCTGAGCGCGGCCCCGCCCCCGTTGCCCGGCTCAACCTTGATCGGGGTCTTGTAGCCCTCCGTCAGGGCACGCACCTGCTCGGCTGCGGTCATGGCCGTCCAGTCGATGACCGGCGGCAGGCCCGGCGCGGTGTCGATCTGCGCGAGCGCGGCCAGCTCGGCCGCGTCGGCGTCGATCTGCGCTTCCGCCCCGGCGACCAGCTCGTCATACCGGGAGCGGTTCATGTGCCCGGCGCGGTTCTTCTCCCACAGGTCGGTGATGTCATCCTGCGCCTCGGCGATCCTGGCCTCCAGCTCGGCGCGGCGGCTCGCCGTCTCCGGGGTCCTGGCTGCGGCCAGCCGGGCGGCCGGACTCGCGGCCCAGACCATCACGGCCCGGCGGAACAGCTCGTGCACATCCTCGGCGGCGATCGAAACGCCCCGGCACGGCTTGAGGACCCCCAGCGCCTTGTGCGGGTTCTTGCAGGCGTAGTAGTCGCGGCCCCGGTAGCCCGGCCCGCCGGTTAGCTGGTTGCCGCACTTCCCGCAGCGCAGGATCGGCCCGAACGGGTATTTGCCGGTCTCCACCGGGCGGCCCCGCTTGCGCGAGCCGAACAGCACTTCCAGGCGCCGGAACGTCTCGGCGTCCAGCGGCGCGGTAACCGCGGCCTCGATGTCGCCGCCCTCCTCGCGGATCAGGCCGGCCGATGCGGGGCGCTGGAGCGCGGCCCGCAGCATCTTGACGGTGACCGGCCGCCCGGCCGCGTCGGTGATCGCGGGCAGCTCGGCGAAGGCCGCCTCGACGGCCTCCCCGTTCAGCACGCGCCCGGCGGCGTCCCTCAGCCAGTCGGCAGCGATGGTGTCGGGCACCCAGTCGTCGTCGTCCTCGTCGCCGACCCGGAATCCCAGCGGGGGAGTCCCGCCGAGGCTGCGGCGCAGATTGCCCGACCGCCGCACGGTGGCCTGCCCGTCCTTGGTGCGCTCGATGATCAGGTCCCTTTCAAACTCGGCGATGATCGCCAGCATGCCCAGGAACAGCCTGCCGCTCGGGGTGGACGTGTCGATCGGCTGGTCGAGCACGATCAGCTCGACGCCAGCCTGACCGAGCCAGGCGACCACATCTAGCAGGTTAGTGACTGACCGGCCGATGCGGTCCAGCCGGACGGTCACCAGCGCATCGCCGGGCTGGAGGGTGGCCAGCAGCTTGTCCCACTGCGGGCGGCGCGCACGGGTGCCGGACACGCCCTTGTCGGTGAAGATCCGGTCGACGCCAAAGGCGCGGAGCTTGTCGCCCTGCGCCTCTGGGTTCTGTTCGTTTGTCGAGACTCGCTCGTAGCCGTAGCGGGTCATGCGAGGGCCCACGTGCGCTTGGCGTTCCAGGCGGCCAGGTTGGCGGCGGCGGCCTTGCGGGTGGGGGCGAACTGCCGGTCGATCCTCTTGGCCTCGTGGTCGCGGATCTGGCGGACGCGCTGGTCGTCGGTCATGCGGGTGTGAAAGTCGGCGAACCGGGTCATGGTCCTGGCCTTTCGGGCGGTGCTGCTGGGTCTTGCGCTCTCACTTAATAGAACGCCCCAGTGCTCGCCTTAATTCCCCTTACCCGTTCGGGGCACGATATTTAATCCGTGCACTGGCTTTCCCCGCATAGCGCCAGCTCATAGCCCGTTATGCTAGCTTATGAGTGCTAGTGAGCGCTAGTGACTCTAAGGGAAGGGAACACCCGTGGCAGACCCACCAATCATCCAGCCACCAGGCCCGCTCGTGCTGGCCATCGCGCCCGAGGGCGTGGCCTCGCTGCGCTACCTGCCTGCCAGCGACGAGGACCAGGCCGAGCAGCTCAACATGGCAGTCGGCGGCTGGCTCGAAGCGATCGGCCCCGGCCGCTGGCTCGCGTTCGTCAACAGCGAGGGCAAGCGGCTGAGCCTGGAACGCAACTTCCACGCCGACGCGCTGGCCCGCGCTCTCGGCTGGCACTTCCAGTTCGGCGACTACCTCGTCGGCGCGGTCGTATTCGCCAGCCGCGAGGGCGTCAAGATCGGCACCGTGCCGGACGATGTGATCGACCTCGCGAGAGCAGCGAAGATCCTGATCACCGGGCAGTTCGGGAACTACATGGCCAGCCGGGAGGCCCGATGACAGAGGCCGCGGAACCCCGGTGGGCCACGCTCGCCGAGGCATCGGAATACTCGCACGTACCCGAGGGCACGCTGCGCCGCTGGATCGCCGAGAAGCGGCTGCCAGCGGATCGCGTCGGCCCGCGCAAGATCCAGGTCGACCTCAACGAGCTGGACAAGCTGCGCACCCCGATAGCGCCACCGCCACCACAGCAGGAGACGTAGATGCCACCCAGCACGGCCAAGGCCAAGAGCCCCCGCAGAGGCGAGGGCGACCCCATCGACCAGTACGCCGCGATCGTGTGGCGGGTCACCGATCCCAAGCCGACCAAGCTGTGGTTCCCGCATCCGGTCGATGCGCTGACTACCGCCGTGGAGTACCTCAAGGCCGGGTGGCAGGTCCGCCTGTCAGACGGCACCGTGCGGTACTTCGCGGAGCTGCCCCGCCCTGATCCGGCGTTCGTGGACGCCGCGCGGGCCAACGGGCAGGCCGCCGCGCTGACCGGCCCGCCGGATCTCGGGGGGCAGTGATGGGACCGGGCGAGTACCCGCCGACCAACACTGAGGAGGTGCTGGCCGCGAACCGGCGGGCTGACGGCCCGAAGGTCGCCATCGTCAGCTCAGCGGAAATCGCCGAGCAGGACACGCTGAACGCCGACTACTGGGTCAACCGGCAGCCCGGCGAGTCTTACGTGGACTTCAAGCTGCGCCGCAAGATCGAGGACATCGAGCGCCGAGCCCGGCAGCACGAGGCCGCCGCCGTGGTCCTCCGCGACCAGGCGGCGCACCTGCGCGAGGGGACCTGATGGCAGGCAAGCGAGGAACCGAACCGCCAGGCCACTACGAGCTGCGCGACCACCCGCAGATCAAGGGCCTGATCGGCATCTACTGGCATCCAGACCGGGGACCGGCCGACGCCAGGCCCTTCATCACGATCGGGCCTGGCGCGATCCCGCTCCTGGCCGAGGCCCTGGCCGACTGGGAGCTGAACCATCACGAGGTGCCGCAGCCCCGGCAGGAGGCCGGTCCTGGCCTCCGCGCAGTCACCGATGACGGCGAGATCTGAACACCAACCCCGAGGAGAGAAGCATGACCATTCCCACCACCGCTACCGAATCCGTCTATGCCGTCGTGGTCGAGATCCCCGGCCTCGACGGCACCCCGCCGCGCCTGGAATGGCTGGAAGCCTGGCCCAAGACCGCTGAGGGCCTGATCATGGCCACCACGAGGGCGTGCCGGATGTCGCGCGGCCACGACCCGCACGAGATCCACCGGCCCGATGGGCGGATGCTCGCCCGGTACGAGAATGGGCGCCGGGCCGACCTGCCGCCCGGCGGGATCGTCAAGATGGCCGACGCGAGGGCGGCGGGCGAATGAGCAGCCAGGAGCAAGAGCTGCTCGCCGCCGCCGACCGGCGCAGGAGAGCCGAGGAGGGCGTGGCCGCTGAGGCGGTCAGGTTCAGCGCCGACGAGACCGCCCCGGAGGCCGGGCCCGGCGGCACGCCCAAGATCACGATCTCGATCAAGACCGAGATCAGCGGGGAGTGGGTGACCAACGAGATGATCGCCTACGCGGCCCGGCAGCTCGCCCTGTCGATGGCCTCCCGGCTCGGCGCAGCGGCCGACGAGTCGCGCAAGGAGGGCATGTGAGGGCCGACGAGCTGCCCGCCGAGATCCGGCACATGCCGATCGATGACCGCCGCGGCCTCCCGATCCCGTTCATCGTGGAGCGTCCCGGCGGCATCGCCAACTTCGGGGTGCTGGACCCGCGCCGGGCGAAGATCTGCTACGAGAGGCGGCTCTGCGCGATGTGCGGCCTCAAGATGGGTGCTGAGGTCGCGCTGTATGGCGACGTGGTATCGCTGGAGCCGGACGGGTTCTACATCGAGGCCCCGATCCACGAGCGGTGCGCGGAGATCGCGCTGGGCGGGCTGTGCCCGTTCATCTCGCAGGAGACCTATCCCCGGCGGCGGCAGGACGACCCGCAGGTGGCCGTCCTGGGTGACCGTGATCTGCTGCGCACGATCGGCCGCACCGTGGCGAAACGGCCCTCGGTGGTCGCCATCGCGCACTCCTACCAGATGGCGATGATGATCACCGACGACGGGCAGATGCCGGTCTACCTCGCGCCCCAGGTGATCCGGGTCCGCCGCTACGGCTGGGTCGACGGAGTGGCCCGCGAGATCCTGCCCGAGCCCGAGCCCGAGCCCGGCCGGCCGGTGACGGTAGTCCGGGTGCAGACTCGCCGCCTGCCCCGGAGTAAGCGGCGCGGCAGTTAGTTTGCGGCCCCCGAGGGGGGGAGCCGGGGGCCGCGAACACATGATAGCCCGCCCGGCAGGGAATGCCGGGCGGGCTATCTTCATGCGCTCACACCGGGCGCGTCGGGACGATGCGACTCGCGGAGCCGACGCACCCGGCCAGGATCAGGCTAGCGCGCAGCCAGGCCGCTGGCCTCGACGCTGGTCTGGAAGTAGCGCGGGGCCTTGAACGGCTCGCACTGGCCGTACCTGCCGCGCTGGAGCACCGAGAAGTCGATCTCGCGGAAGTGACCGAATCCGGTCGCGCCCCAGTCGTGGCCGGTGCCCCCGACGAACTGCCACGTGCCGTAGGTCACCGCCGATTCGGTGCAGGCCCGCCAGTCGATCCGGCCCGGTGCCTCCGGGCTGTGCTTGACATTGACCGTGCCGAGCTGGTTGTGCAGGTCGAGCACGACGAAGGTGTCCGACACCTCGGTCAGGTGGCCGAAGCCGTGGACCGGGCCGAACGCATCGACTGAGCCGTTCTGGTCGAACGTCGACACGAAGATGCTGAACGACTCGGGGTGCAGCGGCGGCAGCCAGGTCGTCGCGGCGGACGCCGAGCTGGCACCCATCAGCGCCAGCGGGACCGCGAGCGCAGCCAACGCTAGGCCAGCGGTCAGCGTACGCCGAAGGAACCGTGGAATCGTGAGGCGCGTCATATGCATGTCCTTCCGATCGGGGGGCCAGCACTCCCTTGCTGGCTCCCCCCACGGTAGCCGCCGATGGTCACGGCGGGGCGTCAGGTCCCTTACCGCCGCCTGGCGGGTCGCCCGGCGGCCTGCGGGTAGCGCCCATGTAGCCCGCCACCGCGCCGATCGCCGCGCCGAGCACGGTTGACACCGTGGCGATCTCCTCGATGCTGACCGTCTTCTCCGGGTTCCGTCCGGCGTAGAGCGCCCCGATGATCAGCACGGCGAAGACGCCGAGGATGGCCAGCACGGCGGCGATGCCGCGCCAGTCGGGCTCGTGCTTCACCGCGCGACGAGCCCGGTGGCGAGCGGCTTCGCGGTGGTAGCGCCGAGCGCCGACGTGGCCGCCTTGACGACCGGCCAGCCAGGACCGGGAGCGGTGCCGCCGATGATCGTCGTCCGCACGTACAGCAGGACATTGCCCGGCCCGGTCGAGACGGCGCGCACCGGCCCGAGCGAGAGCGTGCCATACGGCAGCGCTGAGTGCAGCGTGAGCTGACCGGAAGCGGCGCCGCTCAGCACCACCGAGCCGATCGCCTCGATCCACGCGACGACCAGCCGGGGAAGCATCGTCGCCGGTCCCGCCAGCTCCACCGTCAGGTGAGCGCTCCCCTGGTACTCGCCGTTGGGCGGGAGCACCACGTTCGCCAGGAGGACATTCGTGTCGTCGCCAGGGCGCGACGCCAGCCCATCCATCACGATGTCGGCCGCGAGGTTCGCCAGGTTGAAGGTTTCCAGCCTGACCACGCGGGCCTCTAGGGCGTCGATGCGGTTCACGATCGGGATGATGTCTCCCCAGCTCACATCGCCGGGCGGACCCTGCGGCCCGACCGGGCCTCGCAGGTTGCCGTCCAGGTTGTAGCCGCCGCCAGGAATGACCGTGTAGACGTTGCCGTGGCCGGGAGCGTCGGGATTGGGCAGCAGGGCCAGGATCTTGTCGCCCTCGATACCCGTGCCGGGCAGCGGCGGCGCGATCGGAGACCACCACCACAGCGAGCCGCGTTGCCCGGCCGGGCCTTGGATGCCCTGGCCGCCCTGCGGCCCCTGGTCGCCCTGGTCGCCCTTGTCGCCCTGCGGCCCCGTCACCTTCATGGCGATCCACGGCTGCGGCGTAGCACCCGACGACCCGACCCAGACGATCGCCTGGCCCTCGTAGAGATCGCCGGGCTTCACCATCAGGACGGCCTCGCCGGTCTTCATCTGGTAGTCGGCGGGCGGCTTGGCCTGGCCGTCGAAGTCGCGGGGGATGACGCCGCCGAGGAGCGAGGCCACGTCCTGCGCGCCCTTGGTGTAGATGTCCATGATGATGAACGAGGGTGCGCCGGGCTGGCCGTCCGCGCCGTCTGCGCCGTCTGCGCCGTCCTGGCCGTCCGCGCCGGGCGTGCCCTGCTCGCCCTGCGGTCCGGTCGCGCCGGGCGGCCCCTCGGGTCCGGGGTCGCCCCGGTCGCCCTTGAGGCCGGTCGCGCCGGGCGTGCCAGGAGCGCCGTCAGCGCCGCGAGCGCCCTGCGGGCCGGGGTCTCCGGGGTCGCCCTTGGGGCCGGGGCTGCCGGTGTTCCCGGTCAGTCCGCGGTCGCCCTGCGGGCCAGCCGGGCCGGTGTCGCCGATCGGGCCGGGGTCGCCGGGCGGCCCGCGCATCTGCCCCGTCTCAATCCACCCGCCGGGGATCGCCGAGGGGCCGAGGAACAGCCACAGGTAGTTGTCGGCCCGGTTCTCCACCGACTGGCCGACGCCGACCTGGATGTTCTGCTCGGGTGACCGCACGTCGTCCCACCCGGCGGGGATCAGCCCGCTCTCGGGCAGCTCGGCGGGCGTCCGCTGGCTGAACGAGAACACGATCGTCGTGGTGCCGCCGGGGTCGCCGCGCTCGCCGCGCTGGCCGCGCAGCCCAGGCGGACCCATCACGGGCGGTCCCACGTCGGCGTGCGCTACCCCGGCGGGCAGCCGCACAGCTACGGTGTCGCCGTTGATGACCTCGGTCATGCTGGCACCAGGTCTTCCTCGCGCGGCGCGGTCTCCGGGTCGTTCCGCAGCGGATCGGTTACGCGGGCCTTCACTCGCATCTGCCCGGACAGGACCATCGTGCCCTCGCCGCCTGCGGGCTGGCGGCACGCCACGTCGAACGCCAGCGGCCGGCCGATCGGGAGCCGCGCGGTCGAATCGCCGCGCAGCCACAGCCGGACGCCGCTCTCGTCGGCGGACCACTCGAAGTCCAGCCGCAGGGTGCCGGTGTCGACGGTCGCCGCCCACGTCCATTCCGACACGTCGACCGCCTGGCCGTCGCCGTCGCGGAGCACCACGCGGAAGCTGAACGGGTCGCCCGCCACGGCGCGCAGCGTGGCCTCCTGCGGCCAGGCATCGACCAGCGCGGGCGTGCTCATGTGACCGGCGCGTTCCAGGTCATGTTCCAGGTCTGCGGGCCGACCAGGCCGTCAGCGGTCAGGCCCTTCTCGCGCTGGAACTTCTTGCACACATCCTCGCTGGCCGGGCCGAACTGCTGGTCGACGCTGATGCTCCAGCCCCGGTCGCGCATCTTGGCCTGCCAGGTCCGAACGTCCGGCACGGTCGAGTTGCGGGACCGCCCGAAGTAGTCGACGTTCAGCTTGGGCGCAGCCCCGCCGCCGCCGCCCCCGCTCGAGGGCGGGGCCGGGGCGGTCGCGCCGCCCGCGATCTTGAGGATCTCGTCCATCGGGAACCCGTTGCCGCAGTCGGTGTGGTTGCCGCCGCCGGACCCGAAGTTCTTGTGCTCGCAGAATCCCTTGCTGGACCCTTGGGCCTGGCTGTTGTTGAGCTGGGTGCGGGGGATGCCGTACTGCTTGGCCAGCTCGCCAGCGAGCCGACCGGCGGCGGTCAGCATCGCGGGCTTGGACAGCCACGTCGACCGCGACCAGCCCGACGCCGCGCCGCTCGGGGTGCAGAAGGCAATCGAGATCGCCGCCCCGTTGTAGTTGGCCTGCGCCCACGCCCGGTCGGACGTGCGGACGAAGTTCGCCGCCCAGTTGTCGCCGTGGCTCATGTCGACCGCGAAGTGGTAGCTGACCTTGCTGGACGGGTTGGTCAGCCAGTTGCGCAGCGACT
>Ga0210395_10002802_pt1 | contig 13481 bp, 12 predicted proteins | sample IncBWH4OmetaG_FD_150861 | JGI IMG/M metagenome (GOLD analysis project Ga0210395, IMG submission 150861) | Forest soil microbial communities from Barre Woods Harvard Forest LTER site, Petersham, Massachusetts, United States - Inc-BW-H-4-O ... | reverse complement strand
AGGCGCTGGCGCAGATCGCGCGGACGCCGCCCGGCTCGACGGCGTACATCTTCCTCGGCACCAACGACGCCGAGGGCAGTCTCAAGAATATCGACAAGAGCATCGACGATATTCTGGACGCTGCCGCGCAACGCCAGCTCACCGTGATCTGGGTCGGGCCGCATTGCGTGCGCAAGGCCTGGGACAAACAGGCCAGCGAGCTGGATCAAATACTGCGCAACCATCTCGCCAAGGCTTCCGTAAACAAGGCTGCCGTCAAATATATCGGCACGCGCGATGCCGGCATCTGCTCGGGAAGATTTCACGAGCCCGACGGCGTGCATCTCACCGCCAAAGGCTACCGCTATATGTGGGCGATGATCGACGGCTCGGGCGGTACGCCGAACACGGCTGTCGCCAGCGCGCCGCAAAAGCCGAACGATACGGCAAAACCCACCGACGCCGATCTCACGACCGCATCGCTCGTACCGCGGCCGGCGCAGCCGCGCGTCGACCATCGCCTGGTCATGGAAATCCACGTCCCCGGCGCGCCATCGGACCCGTTGGTGTGGACCCGGAGTCAGAATTGAAGCATGATCCGGAAAAGTGGAATCCGGTTTTTCCGAAAAGATCATGCTCCGCTAAAATGCCAGAGGGCAATCGGTTCAGTCTGAAACGATTGCCCTCTGGCGTAGCGGCAAGTGCCGCGGCGCCGCGTTATATTGTGATCGCGTGAGAAACGGCCGCAGATTTATCGGCCGTAATTTTTTGGATCGAATTGATGGCTCGCACACAACGGGACCGCTTGTCGTTCGCCGTTATGCTTGTCGGCGGCGGCTGCGTCGTTTTGGTCGCCGGCGTGCTGATCTCGGTGCTGCGCTCGCCCGCGGTGCCGCGGCCGCGCGGCCTTATCACGGTGGTGGAGCAGGTCGCGCCGGAGACGACTCATCCGCCGCAGGACAGCCGCGACGATGCGCGCATTCCGTCAGCGACCGAGCCGGCGCCGCAGGCGCCGGGGGCGCGCGTTGCCAGCGCGCCGCCGGCCACCGATAGCGGCGCCGCTGCGCCCGCGGCGGCAACGCCCTCGCAGCCTGTCGTGGAAGTCTCAACGCTGCCGCTGAAATCGAGCACCAGCGGGCCGGGGAATTCCGCCCCGAAAGCGCAGGGCCAGCGCGGTCTCGTCATTTTGCAGATCGGCGACAGCCACACTGCGGCGGATTACTTCACCGGCGAATTGCGGCAGAAGCTGCAGGCGCGTTACGGCGACGGCGGTGTCGGCTATCTCGATGCCGGCAAGCCGCATCTCGGCGTGCGCTCCGGCGCCATGAAGATCACGGCGTCGTCGGGCTGGACCTATCATTCGATCCAGCGCTCCGACAACGTCGCCGAGTTCTGGCTGTCCGGCTTCAATGCAGTTGCGACCGCGTCCGGTGAAGCGCTGACATTTGCGTCCGATGCGCCGGTGCCGTTCGATTCGATCGAGATCGAAGCGCTGCGCCAGCCGGGCGGGGGTTCGATCGACATTAGTCTCGACGGCACGGTCAAGAGCAGCGCCGATCTCGGCGGCTCTACCGTCGAGCCGGTGGTCTTAAGGTTGCGGCCCGACGGCGCCACGAGCGACCGCGTCCGCCAGATCGAGATCCGCACCCGCGGCACCGGCGTCGTCAGCATCGCCAGCATCGGCATCTACCAGAAGCAATCGGGCGTCTCGTACAACAATATTGGCTATCCCGGCGCCACCATCGACCTCGTCAACAAGTTCGACGAGAAGCTGATGGCGGACGGCTTGCGCCGGCTCGATCCGCAGATCGTCGTGCTCGTCTTCGGCACCAATGAGGCGTCGAAACCCAATCTCGACGCGGCGCGCTACGAGCGCAACTACGAAAAGGCGGTCGCGCGAATCCGGGCAGCGCTGCCCAACGCGCAAATCGTGCTGGTCGGGCCGCCCGATGGCGCCGAGCGCCCGCCGCATTGTCTAGGCAAAGGTCCGGCCGACGCCGCCTGCCATCCGGCGCCGCCGAGCGACGGCTCATCGTGGACGGAGCCGACCGATTGCGACTGGCACACCATCGCGCATCTCGATCTCGTTCGCGACGTCGAACGCAAGATCGCCGGGCGCCACGGCTTCGTCTATTGGAACTGGGCGACGATCAATCCCAACCAGTGCGCCGCGCACCAACTGGTCAACGCCTCGCCGCCGCTGATGACGCCGGACCACGTGCACTTCACGCCGGCCGGCTATGTCAAAGGCGCCGACCTTTTCCTCAACGCCTTGATCCCGGTGATCGACAAGCTGCAGGTGCGGCCCAACATCGCCGCCAATAATTAACGCGCCGCGCCGACAGGGAGCGTTGCGATCGTCGGACCCTGCGCCGTCGCTTTGGCGTCAGCTTGGCCAAGTCTGCGGCAGACCGAGGAAGGCCCGCTTCATGAAGCCTGCGGCTTCCGGCCAGTGCTTCGGCACGGTCGGCGGCAGATAATCCAGATGATCGAAGAACTCGGCATCGCTGATCTGCCAGGGCGCAACGATGGGTGCCGTAGCCGGCGTCGGCGGCCCCTGCAGCCCAAGAGCCGGCTGGAACGGATTGTGGTCGGCGCCCAGCAGATTGGAGATCGGGTCGCCGATCGGATAGGCGAGCTTGAGCACGAGATCCCACCGCGATGCCAGCACTGAAATGCGGTCGCAATTTTGCGCGGCGTTGGCGTATTCGCCGGTCAAACAGTCCTGATTGATCGCCGCGGCCATAAGACATAGCGAGCTTGCCCGGCGCTGGCCTTTGAGTCGGGCGACGGCTTGCAGCATGAGGCGCGCACCGAGACTGTGCGAGGCGAAGGACAGGCTTTGCGCGGAGGCGCACGACGTCGCGCAGAAATTTGCCAGCCGATTGCCGCAATCCTCCGCCACACCGCCTTCAATCGGATAGTTGATGAACGGTATGATGGTGTCTCCCGGCCACAAAACGCCGACGAACATATTCGGCGAAGGCAGCTGGAGATTCTGGTCGAGCAGTCCCAGCGCGTTCGCGCCGTCCGCCTTGTTGACGTTGAAGCCATGGGTGGCGAACAGGATGTTCTTGCCCGCGACAAGTGCGGGAATCCGTTCTGGCAGGATGAGCAGCCAGCCAGTTGCCGGGGCAGTGCCGTCGCTCTCGTAAAGAACGGGGTCGGTGACGCTGCCGCCGACGTCGTCGGTGCGGAAGTTCAGAAAATAGGTCATTGGCCGCTCAGCTTTTCAGTTTGCCAAGGCTCGTGGCGGCGGCCTGAAGCGCAAGGACCAGGTCTTTGGACACCGGCGCCAAGGGCGTGGCGACGACGCCGATCAGCAGGCACAGCCACAGACGATTGGTGTCACCGGGGAAGACGGCCTCACCGCCAGCGCCGCCAAGGACTATCGCTACCATCATAGAAAGGAACTTGGTGGCGTTGCGATATTTTTGGTCGCCGCGCTCATAGGCCAGGTCGAGTGCACCGCTCAGCGCGGCGTCGAATTGCCCGAGGACGCTGACGTCCTTGGGATCGACGGGCTGGTTGGCGGCGACATTGGCCGCAACCGTTTTGAGCTTGGCGGCGTCCACGCCTGCGGCTTTGGCAAACTGATCCGTTTTGCCTTGCGTCAGGCCGAGATGGATGAGGGACTTGGCTTTCGCCTTCTGGTCCGCTTTGGCGACACCGTTCAGCCAATTGGCCCTTAATGTCCGCACGACCGTGTCTCTGCCATAGGCGGAGGAATCTGCGGGGAGCGCATCAAGATAAGGCTTCAGACCGTCCTTGATGTAGCCGAAGCCGAAATTCGATGGGCCACCGCCGAACAATTTGGTCGTGTCGACCAACCCCATCGCCGCGGTGCCCAGCCCGCCGGCGGCGGCGACGATATTGGCGATACTTGTCATGTTGGATGGATCCGTCATTTTCCCCTCCCGACCGCCGGCCGACGCCCACGCGCCGGTCGATCTGTTGCAACCCAATGCGGGCTCAACCATAAAGAGAGATAAACAACAACGCCAGATAGAAATTTGTCAGGATAATCCGGTCGCCGGTCGGTGCTTTCGTTACGGCACCGCAACGAAGATCCCCGAGCGGCACAAGCTGCAGGTGCGGGCGAATATCGCCTCAAACAACTAGTCTCGCGATCTATGCCGGCGCGTATCGCGTCGGCCACACCAGCGCGACGGCGATCTGCACGGCGCCGGCAGTGAGACCCATGGCGACACCCAATCGCCAAGCCAGATCGTAGGATCCGAAAGCGTCGAACAAATATCCGCCGCCGAAAGCGCCGACGAAGCTGCCGAGCTGATGGCTCATAAAGGCGAGGCCCTGGATCATGGCCTGCCAGCGCAGCCCGAACATTTCGACGACCGCGCCCGCCACCAGCGGGCCGACGCCGAGCCAGAGAAATCCCATCGCCGCGGCGAACACCAGCGTGCCGCCAGGCGTCGGCGGCGCCACGAAATACCAGCCGAGCACCAGCGAGCGCGTCACATAGATCGTGCCGAGCAGGGCGGTCTTCGACCAATGGCCGCCGGCGAAGCCGAAGAACAGGCTGCCGAATACGTTGAAGACGGCGATCACGCTCAACGCCTCGGCGCTGAGCATCGGGTCCATGCCGCAGATCGCAAGATAGGACGGCAGGTGCGTGGTGATGAAGAGCAGCTGCATGCCGCAGACGAAATAGGCTATAGCCATGACCACGAACGGTCCACGGCCGAGCGCCGAGCGGATCGCCGCCGTCACATTGACGTCGGCGATCTCGTCACCGGCGGCGCGCGGCACGGTGATGCGATCGACGCGGCCGGCAAACCAGGCCGCCGGCAGCATGACCAGCGCCAGCGCGAGAATGGCCAGCACACCGAAGCGCCAGCCGAACGCGGTGGTGACCGACTGGCCGATCGGCGCCGCCGCCAGCGCGCCGAGCGATCCGGCGCCGGTGATGATGCCGAGCACCATGCTGCGGATCGCCGCCGGCACCGCGCGCGAGGCGGCGGCCTGCGCCATGGCCGAAGCGGTGCAGGCCAAGGCTATGCCGATCAATACGCCGGCGCCGATGACGACGCCGATCATGCCTTGCGCAGCGGCGAGCGCAGCAAGGCCGGCAAGATAAAGCAGGGCGCCGCCGACCAGGATCGGCCGGAAACCGTGGCGCACCACCAGCGCGCCGGCGATCGGCTGCAAAAATCCCCAGGTGAGGTTCTGGATCGACACCGCGATGGTGAAATCGGAAACGCTGAGCGCGAGGTCTTTGGTGATCGGCTGCAGGAACAAGCCGAAACTTTGCCGGATGCCCATGCTCAAGCTGAGCATCACGGCGGTGCCGATGAGGATCGGCAGGGCCGGGCGCAGGCCGCGCACGTCAGCGATCACGGCGGTCGTCCCGTTCAGTCGCGCCAGAACGGCTTGCTGGCTTCGTAAAAGGCGTCGTATCGCGTGATGCCGATGTCGCGGAGCGATTGCTCGCTCATGGTCGCCAGCATCCGCCGGTCCTGCATCCGGCGCCACCATATTTTGACCAAAGCGATCCAGCCGCGATCGCTGCGCGGATGCCAGCGCAAGCCACGCCTGTGCCGACCTTGCCAGCTTTGGGTTATTTGAACGATGCTCATGGGTCTCTCCTGCTTTTTACCTGTTCGTCAGCCGTGCCGCGGTCAGGTCACGGTGATGTAAAGCGAGCCGATGTCGGGGAGGCTCGGCGCCGCCCAGGCGATGAACGCCGCTTCCGCGATCACCACCGCCAGGAACAGCGCGGCGGCGATCAGGAGCGCCGGATCGGTGCCGGAACGGCGCGCCGCGCCGCGGCCGACAGCTGCCGGTGTCAAACGTGTCATGGAGGTCATGGTCATTGTCGCTCTCCTTTGCGCGCATCATGCGCTTGGGAGAGATTTAACGTTTCGGGCGTTTCCGAATAATCCGCGATGTGGTAATGTTATTTATCACTGATGGTGATAGGTGTGGCGATGCAGGATCTGCGCACATTGGCGATTTTCGTGAAGGTGGCGGAGCGCTTGAGCTTCGTGCGCGCCGCAGCCGACCTCGGCATCACCCAGTCCGGCGTCAGCAACGCCATCAGCCGGCTCGAGGACCAGATCGGCACGCGGCTTTTGGCCCGCACCACGCGCCGGGTCAGCCTGACCGAGCATGGCGCGGCCTATTTCGAGCGCTGCCGTCAGGCGCTTGCCGAGATCGAGGAGGCCGAGCTGGTGCTCAAGAACGCGCAGCTCAAGCCGTCGGGCAATCTACGCATCGACATGCCGGTCTCGTTCGGCCGCATCAAAGTGGTGCCGCTGCTCGGCGCCTTCCAAGCGCTCTATCCCGACATCGCGCTACGCGTCACCTTCAACGACCGCCTTGTCGATCATATCGAGGAAAGCATCGACGTCAGCATCCGCTTTGGCGTCCTGCAGGACTCCAGCCTGATCGCCCGCCGGCTCGGCGGCGCGCAACTGAGCGTCGTCGGCGCGCCGCGCTATTTCGCCAAATACGGCCAGCCGAAGCGGCCGGAAGACTTGGCCGGACACAATTGCTTGGCTTTCACGTTCCGCGAAACGCGCCTCGCCCGGGAATGGCGCTTTGCCCAAAGTGGCGCGCAAGGCGGCCGCGAAACGGTGCTTACGCCCAAGGGCAATATGAGTTTGAGCGACGGCGCCGCGGTGTGCGACGCCGCGCGCGCCGGCTATGGCGTGGCGCAGCTGCAGGATTTCTTCATCGACGCGCTGATCGCGCGCGGGCAATTGGTTCCCGTCCTGGACAAATTCAGACCGGCAGCCCAGCCGATCTGGCTCGTCTATCCGCGGACCCGGCATCTTTCGCCGAAGGTGCGCGCCTTCGTCGACTTCATGGCGGCGCAATTCAAGACGCGCGCTGGAGCATGATCCCGGAAAAGCCTGTCCTCGGACTTGATCCGAGGATGGAACCCAGTTTTTTGAATTCCGGCTCCGGTCAGCGCCGCCAAATTTCGCTCTGGCCGTACAGTTTTGCGCAAGCACAATCAAGAGTATGAGTGGGAAAGATCGTTAAGAATTTATTGGTAGTACTCCGTTTCGTTCAGTCGGGACGGCTCCAGAAACGACCTGCATATGAAAGTCGCGCTTCGTCGTTTGCCGGCGTTGGTTACCCTTCGCTGGCTCGATCTATCGCTGATCGCAATCTTGGCAGTTGTGAGTTTTGGCGCAATTTTGCGCATTGGCTTGCTGCCGGCCAAACCTGATGCCGGAGTCGCGGTGATCTATGCGCCTTGGACGACGGCAGATCAGACAATGATCCGAGCGGTCAGTGCCGGCGCGCGATTTGTGCGGTTTGGCGGCTTTGATTTCATTGCCATCGTCATACCGGAGCAGCCGGATTACGTTGCAAACGCGCTCGCCGGTTCCGCGTTTCTGGTGGTCGACCCACAAGTTCTCGCGGGCTGTCTGCCCGCCTCGTTTCTGAAAAAGGCTGATGCGCCATGAGCGATCTGCGATCGTTCCAACTGACACTCGCGAAGGTATTGACGTGGCTCGGCATCGTGCACGTGCCGGTGCTGGCCGCGATCTGCGCCGTGCTGGGGCGGGACGTCATCGCCAATGCGATTGCCTGCGCGGCTCTGGCGGTCATTCCCATTGCGCTGACCTACGCCGGGCGGTCGATCACGACGATTGCCTTCGGCATTGCCATTACGCTGGTCGGCCAGACCTCGTTGCTGGTGCTCGCATTCAGCGGGCATCCCTGGCAGGTCGAAATGCACTTCTACTACTTCGCGGTTCTCGCGATGCTGTCGGGATTCTGCGACTGGCGCGTGCTGGCGCTGGCGGCCGGCCTTGTGAGCCTGCATCACTTGAGCCTCAACTTCATCTTGCCGGATGCGGTCTATCCCGGCGGCAACAACCCGTGGCGGGTCAGCGTTCATGCCGTCGTTGTCGTGATCGAGGTGGCGATGTTGATGTTCATCGGCCATACGATCCGCAACGCTTTCGCAACGGCGGCGCAGGCGCGGCAACGCGCCGAAGAGGCCGTCGCGGAGCTCGAGCGTATCGGCGGCCAGCGGCAGGACGACCTCGTTGCGACCAACAGGCGCGCTGAGGTGATGGGCAAGCTTCTGGAGAATTTCAAAGCCGAGATGGCGAATTCGATCAATGTTCTCAACGATGCGGCCTTTGAGCTCGGGCAAAGCGCCGATTCGCTCGGCGCCACCGCCGATCGTGCCAAGACTCAGGTTGCAACGGCCTCGTCGGCCTCAGGGGAGACGACGGCCAAAGTCACGACTGTCACGGAAGCCGGCAAGGAACTGGCCAAGACCATTTCCGAGATCAGTGCGACGGTCACGCAATCCTCGCGGCTTGCCAGCGACACGGTTAGCCGCGCCGATACCGCACATCAAACAATCGCCGAGTTGACGACCGCAGCAAGCGAAATCGGCGACATGACGGGCCTCATCAACCGTATTGCAGCCCAGACCAATCTTCTCGCCTTGAATGCGACCATCGAAGCGGCGCGCGCCGGAGCGGCAGGCAAGGGGTTCGCGATCGTGGCTCAGGAAGTGAAGGCGCTCGCGGCGGAAACCGCAAGGGCGACCGAGGACATCGCCAAGAAGACGGCGGGAATTCAAAGCACCACGGAACGCTCGGCGGCGGCCATCGAGGCGATCTTGACCATGGTTCGCGAATTGGACCTGCTGTCCGCGCAGGTTGCCGGAGCGATCGAACAACAGGCCTCGGCCACCCGCGAAATCGCGCAAAATGTCGACGCGGCGGCGATCGGTGTCGGCAATGTCGCCGCTTCCATTGGCGACATCGAGGCCATGGCCGATCAAACCGCTCATGCGACGGTCGGGCTGCGGCACTCCGCCGTCGAGCTCGCAGCCCAGACCAAGGCTATTCGCGAGCGGATCGTCAGCTTCGCGGATGACGTGCGCGCGGCTCAGGCGTAGCGGCCAACTAATTCGCTGGTCCCAGAAAATACGCGCTACCGCGCCGCGCCGATCAGCACCATCGAGATCGCTGGCACATAGGTAATCACCAAGAGCGCCAAAAAGTTCACCACCACGAACGGCAGCACACCGCGGTAGATCATGGCCATCGGCACGTTGAAGATGGCACGGGCGGCGAACAGGTTGAGGCCGAACGGCGGCAAATAAAGCCCGATGCTCAGGTTCACCGCCATGATGATGCCGAAGTGCAGCGCGTTGATGCCCGCGGCTTCGACCACGGGCAGCAACAGCGGCGTGAGGATGAGGATCGCCGCCGGCGGCTCCAAAAAACTGCCGGCGACGAGCAGGCCGGCATTGACGAACAATAACGTCTGCCAGTGTGGCAACTGCATCGCGGTGATGGCGCCGATCAGACTCCCCGGAATGCCGCTCGTGGTCATCAGCCAGGAATAGATGCCGGCGCCGGTGACGATGATCAAAATCTGCGCTATCAGATAGATCGAGCTGACGATGACCTGCCACAGGCCGGCGAGATCGATCTCGCGGTAGATCACCATGGCGACGAACAGCGAATAGACCACAGCGACGCCGGCGGCTTCGGTCGGCGTGAACACGCCGCCATAGATGCCGCCGAAGATCACCACGATGGTGCCGATCGCCCAGCTCGCCTCCTTGGTCGAGGTCCAAATATTCTTCCAGCGCGCCGGCGACGACAGCGGCACCATTTTTATGCGGGCGTAGATCAGCACATAGATCGCATCGACGACGCCGATCAGCACGCTCGGCAAAATGCCGGCGGTGAACAGCTTTATCGCCGAGACCTGCGCCGTCATGGCGTAAAGGATCATCGAGATCGACGGCGGAATGATCACCGCGACCGCGCCCGACGAGGTGATCAAGGCCACGGCGAAGCGTTCGCTATAGCCGTGCTTGGTCAGCGACGGAAAAAGCAGTCTCCCGATGGCGACCACGGTGCCGACGGTGGTGTGCGCCATGGCGCCGAACAATTCCGACGATGCCACCGTGGTCACGGCGAGCGAGCCGCGCACGCCGCCGACGATGGAGACCACCCAGGTCACGACGCGGTTGGCGATGCCGCCGCGGCCCATGATCTCGCCGGCCAAGACGAAGAACGGCACCGCCAGCAGCGGAAAATTGTCGAGGCTGCCGAACATGTAAGTCTGGATCGCCTGCGTCGGCACATGCGCGACGAAGACGATTGCCGCCGTCGAAGTCAGGATCAGCACGACGAAGATCGGCAGGCCTAAGATCAACAGCAGCGCCGGCAGGATGAAATAGACGAACGCCGCCGGCATTTCAGCGCTCGACTTCGCGGCTCGAGATCACGTCGTCGTGGCGCACGCCGTGCACGAAGAGCCGCACGCCGATGAGCAACGCCATCAACAGAAGCCCGAGCGGCACCACGGCCTGCGCAATGACCATCGGGAAATTCGCCGTCTCGCTTCTTTGATCGAGCTCGGCCAGCATGGTCATCACCGGCCAGGCAAAGATCGCCAGCATGATGCAGGTCGCGATGGTGACCAGGTCGGATAGAATCTCGAAGAATTTGCGTGCGCGCGGCGGCAGCAGCGAAACGATGACGTCCATGCGGATATGGCGGCCAAGCCAGCCGACCGGGCCGATGCCGAGGAACACCGCGCCGATCATTAGAAACAGCATCATCTCCTCGGCCCACGGGATCGACACCGAGAGGAAATAGCGGCCGATGATGTTGGCGAAATTGATGGCGACGCTTAACACCAGCATGGCGCCCGCGGCAACGCGCAGCGCGGCCATCAGCGCATGGGCGCTCCGCCGCAGGAAATTACGCATCGGTTCATCACACTGTTTCCCGGGCGCAGCGCAGCACGAAGTGGTGCGCTGCCGACCCGGGATCGTTACGAACTCAGAGTCTACGACGGTCCCGGATCAGCGGTGCACCACTTCGTGCTGCACCGCATCCGGGAAACGAGGGCTTAATTCTTCGCCGCGGCGGCGCGCACCATTTGCAGCATGTCGTGCACCGCCGGCTGGTCCTTGGTGGCGTCGTCGGCTACGGGAGCGAGCAGCGTCTTCATCTTGGCGAGGTCATCGCCGGAGAGCTTGTGCACGGTGCCGCCGAGCGCGGTCCATTGCTGCTCCAATTGCTTGTTGAAGTCGAACTCCCAGGCCTGCGTCTTGGCCTGCACCGGCGCGCCGGAATCGACGACGATCTTTTGCAGGTCCGGCGGCAAGGTATCGAGCCACGCCTTGCTGACGACGACGATCGAATTGATGAAGGTGTCGTTGGTGACCGTGATGGTCTTGAGCAGATCGTTCATCTTGAAGGCGACGAACACCGAAAGCCCCGAGATGGTGCCGTCGATGGTGCCCTGGTCGAGTGCCGGCACGACCTCGGACAGCGGCATGCCGACGCCGGTGGCGCCGAGCTTTGCCATCTTCTGCCGTTCGAGCTCGGTGCCGTTGATGCGCAGCTTCTTGCCGGAGAAATCGGCCAGCGTCAGGATTGCTTTCTTGGCGCCGTAATCGGAGGCGCCGAGCCCCAAAGTGGCGATGCCGACCATGCGCTTCGGCGTCACCAGATCGAGCATCGCCTTTTGGATCGCCGGATCGTGGATGGTTGCCGCCGCGTTGACGTCGCTGGAAAACAACAGCGGCGCCGAGAACACGCCGAAGCGCGGATCGATGCCGACGAAGAAATCGACCGGACCGCTATAGCCCTGGATGCTGCCGAGCTGCACGCCTTCGATCTCGCGGGGGATCGGGCCGAGCTGGCTTGCCGGATAGACCTGCACCTCGATGCGGCCGCCGGACGCCTTCTCGACCTCTTCCTTGTAGAACTTGAGGAACTGATGCTGCCCCTCGTTCATGGTGGCGCAGCCCATTTTCATGACGAAATCTGCGGCCGCTGCCGGTGTGCTCGGCGCAAGGCATGCGAGCGAAAGACCTGCAAGCGAAAGACACGCGGCCGCAGCGGTGAAAAATCTTTGGGTCATTGTCCCCACCCCGATGGTTGTGCGCCGGCTGGCGCTTATTGTGACGGCTTGCCAGTCCGGTAAGGTCGCCGACTATAATGTGCCGACCGCGCTTGCCAAGGGCTGAGGGACGTTTCGCTTCGACATGACGCACGCGCTGAAGAAAAACGCCATATCGTTCGCGTCGAACGTCGTCATCGGCGTGGCCTCGACCGCGCCGGCGTATTCGCTCGCCGCGGCGCTGCCGGCGCTGGTGGCGGCGGCGAAATTCGGCGTGCCGGCGATCCTGATCCTGGCCTTCGTGCCGATGCTGTTCATCGCGGTGGCCTATTATCATCTCAATCACGCCGACCCCGATTGCGGCACCACGTTCTCCTGGGCGACGCGCGCCATCGGGCCGTATAGCGGCTGGATGGGCGGCTGGGTTATTCTCGCCACCGATATTCTGGTCATGCCGGGCCTGGCCCAGATTGCCGGCACCTATTCGTGCCACCTGTTCGGCTTCGACCAGCCGTCGATATTCGCGGTGACCGCGATCGGCGTCGCCTGGATCGTGGCCATGACCGCGATCTGTTATCTCGGCATCGAGCTCTCCGCGCATACGCAAAAAGTGTTGCTCGCCGCCGAGGTCGTCATCCTCCTCGTCTTCGCCGCGGTCGCGTTGGAAAAAGTCTATTCGGGCCGCGCCGACGGCACCCGCGTCGCGCTCGACTGGTTCAATCCGTTCACCGTCGACAATGCGAGCGATTTCACCCAGGCCATGCTGGTCGCGGTCTTCATCTATTGGGGCTGGGACACCGGCGCCACGGTGAACGAAGAAACCGAAAATCCGCACAGCGCGCCGGCGCGCGCCGCCGTGCTCGCGACCGTGTTGCTGGTCGGTCTCTATGTGATTGTCGCCGTCGCCGCGGTGGCCTTTGCCGAGCCCGGGCTCGAAAAATTCAACGGCGACGACTTTCTCGCTCCGCTGGCGACCGACGTGCTCGGCTCCGGCATCGGCAAGCTCCTGATCTTCGCGGTGCTGACCTCGGCCGCGGCCTGCACCCAGACCACCATCCTGCCGGCGGCGCGCACCGCGATCTCCATGGCGCGCATGGGCGCGCTGCCGCAAAAATTCGGCGCCATCCACCCGCGCTTCCTGACGCCGAGCTTCGCCACCCTGGTCATGGGCGCCGTCTCGATCGCCTGGTATCTCGGCCTGGTGTTCATCTCAGACAACAATGTGCTGACCGATTCCGTCACCGCGACCGCGATCGGCATCGCCTTCTATTACGGGCTCACCGGCGTCGCCTGCGTGGTCTATTACCGGCACGAGCATTTGAAGGGCGTGAAGAACTTTTTGTTCTACGGCGTGCTGCCGGCGCTCGGCGCCCTCATCATGCTGGCGCTGCTGGTCGCCGCCTGCATCAACTACAGCGACCCGAGCCAAGGCAAGACAGCGATCCACGGCATCGGCGCGCCGCTGGTCTTCGGCGTGGGGGCGATCGTTTTCGGCCTGATCCTGATGGCGCTGGTGCGGATGGCGCTGCCGGATTTCTTCCGGCGCAAGCGGGAGGTTTTCAAGCCGGGGCACGCGCCGCAAGTGTAGCCCAAAATAGTTTGGTGCGACCGCCTTCGTGGGCTTTGGCTGT
>Ga0210395_10002800_pt1 | contig 13485 bp, 10 predicted proteins | sample IncBWH4OmetaG_FD_150861 | JGI IMG/M metagenome (GOLD analysis project Ga0210395, IMG submission 150861) | Forest soil microbial communities from Barre Woods Harvard Forest LTER site, Petersham, Massachusetts, United States - Inc-BW-H-4-O ... | reverse complement strand
GATGCCAAACATCATGACCGCGTCCGGGATGATGCCGATAGACGATTGGACACCGGTGATCTGATATCCGGCGATGTCCATCAGGCTGGTGAAATCCATTGCATTGGTCATGCCGGCCGGCATCGGTTGCCTGGCACCGGCGAACATGTGCCACGCGTCCTGGATCGTGGCGCTGAGCCAGCCCATCACCGAGCCCGCGCTGTATGCCTCACCGGTGGCGAGCGCGGCACGCTGCGCCTCACGCTCATCCGATGGTAGCGGGACAAGCTCAAGCGCCGGCAAGGGCCCTAGCGGACCGATGACCGCGTCGCTCTGCGCCTCGGCGAGAAGGCGCGCGACACCCCGCGCACCGCGCCTCGCATACAGCCAGTAAGAAGTGGAAAATTCATACGACTCCTGCGCGATCGCGTCTGCACTCGGCGGGACGCCGTCCATCGCCAGGCCGACAAGCTGCCCGCCCGCCTGCGAGAACTCGCGCTGCGACAGCACGCCGACGGTGCCCACCGGAGCCTCCAACAGCGCCTTCACGGATTGCGCGCCGGGCAACTCGCGTACTCGGTCAGTGCGCGTGGCTACGCAGCGCGCGGTGCGCAGCTGCGCATCGAACACCTGCCTCACCGCCGGCTCATTGCGGCATCCACCCTGTAGCACCAGCGCGTCGAATGTTGCGCGGCTGCCTTCTCCACGCATCGGCAACTGGAAGCGGATGTCCTGCGCTGGCAGCGCACGATCGACATCCGCCCAGCGCACCGCTGTGTTGCGGGTGAACTCCGTCTTGAAAGGGACATCGCGAGCAACCGCAAGATAGACCTGTCGGCTGGTCAGGCCGCTGAGTTCGCTGCCGACGCGCGCGGCGAAAATCAGCGCGCTGCGACCGAGTTCCACCACGGCAACGTCGATGCCATTCCTGGTGCACTCGGCGACCAGAGCGACCTGCATGCGGTCCGTTGCGAGCACGATGTCGGGTCCGATGCCGGCGGCCTCGCTGCAGAAGTCGCGCAGGGCAGGCTGAGGTTCGGCGTAGCGAATGGCAAGCTGGCCAGTGAGACCGGCGCGGGTCGCCATGGTGTCGAGCAGGCTGTCGAAGATCGTGCGCCCGCTCGTCGAGACAGTGACGCGGAGCATCGGCCTGTCCTCAACTGCGGCCGCAAGGGCACCATTGCACAGGCCAAGAACGAGAACCGGTACTATGAGCGCGAACGGCCAGCCACGAGCCGCGCCAGAAAGTCGCATGGTCGTGCAATCACCCTGTCAGTGTGTCAAATCGAGATCGCCGACTTCTCCACGATCCAGTGAGATCGGCATTGCGGTACACACTGAGCAGTTTGCGCGGCAAAATTTGCCGCGCCGTTAACGGCTGATCGTCCGCGAGAGGTCAGTCCGGTTGACCGAGCGCCCGATACATCTCCGACAGGTACGGGCTCATAGGGACGCCGAGCGTCTCACCCGTGGGTAACCGGTCCACCAGCCATCTCGTGTAGAGCCTGTCCAGCGTCCCCTCGCTCGCCATCCGGGCAAACGACTGCTTGACGAGATCGGCAAACGCCGGGTCGTTGCGCCGCAACGCGATCGCATACGGCTCGAACGACAGGTAGTCGCCCACGATGGCGAAGCCGCGGCCATCGTGGTGTGTGGCGATGAATCCAGCCAGCAGGATGTCGTCGGAGGCGAACGCGTCCGCCTTCCCAGCCGCCAACAGATCGTATGCGGCATCCAGGCTAGGCTGTTCTTCCACCTTAATTGCGGGGGCCACTTTGCTGGCCAGTCGCTGCATGACTTCGGCGTTGGTCGTGCCGGCGCTGACCGCGACCGCGCGACCGGCGAGGTCACGATACGAATTCACCTGCGCTCGACCGCCTCCCTCCAACGGGACCATCAGCTTGGTTCCGCTAAGAAAGAACACCGGCGAGAATGCGACCACCTCTGCGCGTTCGGCGTTGGCCGTTGTCGAGCCACACTCGAGATCGACAGCGCCGGAAGCGACCTTTGGCAGCCGCTGATCCGCCGCGACCGGGACGTAGATGATGCGCACGCCGGTTTGCCACGCAGGCGCGTCAGCCTCCAGCAGGTCGCGGTTCAGTGTGCGTGCCACGTCCTCGGCGATGCCGTGACATATGTCGAGCGAGAACCCCACCGGCTGCCCGGCCTTGTTCAGGAACGAGAACGGCAATGAGCTCTCGCGATAGCCAAGCAGGATGGTGCCGCGATCGTTGATCGTCTTGAGGGTGCCGGAGAGTGGCGCGCCCTCCTCCGCCAGAACGCTGCCGCCGGCCCAGGCCACGGCAAGCGACAGGCCGGCGAGAGCGCGCAGACCCCTCATACCGGTTCCACCTCCATCTCCTCAATCATCGCCGCCGTGTCGACATCGCTGATCAGTTGTCCCTCCCATTTTGCCACGACCGCCGTCGCCAGCGAATTGCCGATGACGTTGGTAGCCGACCGGCCCATGTCCAGGAACGTGTCGATGCCCATGATCAGCAGCAGTCCCTCTTCCGGCAGGTTGAACTGGCTGAGCGTCGCGGCGATCACCACCAGTGAGGCACGCGGCACACCGGCAACACCCTTGCTGGTCAGCATCAGCGTCAGCAGCATGGCGATCTGGGTGCCGAGGGTGAGCGGAATGTCGTAGGCCTGCGCGATGAAAACGCTGGCGAACGTGCAGTACATCATCGTGCCATCGAGATTGAACGAGTATCCGAGTGGCAGGACGAAACTCGAGATGTTGCGTGAGATCGGGAATTTCGCGAGCTGCTCCAGCATCTTCGGATAGGCGGCTTCGGAACTGGCGGTCGAGAACGCGAGCAGGAAAGGCTCGCGCACCAGCAGGATCAGGCGTTTGACGCTGGGACCGAGCACCAGGAACCCTACGAGGATCAGTATGATCCACAGGCACAACAGGCCGAAGTAGAAATAGCCCATGAACTTGGCGTAGTTGACGAGGATCCCCAGGCCGTTCGTGGAGATCGTCGCCGCCATAGCGCAGAACACCGCGAGCGGCGCCAACTGCATCACATAGCCGGTCACGCGCAGTATGACATGCGACAGGCCCTCGATGCCGTCGAGCAACAGCTTGGCGCGCTCGCCCATGGCGGTGCAGGCCACGCCGAAGAAGATCGAGAACACGACGATCTGCAGGATCTCGTTGTCCACCAACGGGCGAACCGCCGAATCCGGGAAGACGTGCTTGACGAAGCCGTCGAGTGTCATCGCGTGCGCATCGATGCCCGAGCTCACGCCGCTGACGACTTTGTGGACGCCCAGGCCAGGCTGGAACAGGTCTACCAGAAACAGGCCGAGCGTCAGTGAAACCAGCGAGGCGCTGACGAACCATAGCATGGCCTTGCCGCCGACCCGCCCGACCGCCCCGGCATCCGACATGTGGCCAATTCCCACGACCAGGGTGGAGAAGACCAGCGGCCCGATGATCATCTTGATCAGACGCAGAAAGATCGTGCTGCCGAATGATATGTAGGTGGCGAACAGCTTTCGGGTGGATGGATCGGAGTAATGGTCGTGGATCAGTCCGCCCGCGGCAATTCCCAGCACCATCGCCACGATGATGTAGGTTGTCATTCGGCTCGATTTCATCGTCGCTCCATCCATTCGGCCCCGTGTTGCAGTCATGTTGCAACTCCGGCAGGAGGTCATGCAACTGGCGGTCCCACCCGGCACAATCTGCCGCGCTGTTAACGGCAGGGTAAGCGCGGCGGATCATTCTCCGATCAACGGCAAGAGGCCGGGTTACTGGCGAATGAGCCAGGGACATGCGATGCGCGCTTGGTTCCAGGCGCGGGGGTGACGAAATGAAAGCCCTTATGGAAGGGCTGCGCGCATTGGGTCCCGCACGGCTCGCTGCGATGGGCGCTGTGGCGCTCGGCATGCTCGGCATGCTCGCGCTGATGGTGCTTCGCGGCGGCACCGAGCCGATGGCGCTGCTCTACGGTGACCTCGACCTCCGCGACGCGTCGCAGGTTGTGGATCAACTTGCGCGCAGCCACATCCAGTATCGCATCGCCGGCAACGGGAGCCAAGTCATGGTGCCCGCCGACAATGTCGCCGAAGCACGGCTGGCCCTGGCCCACGAGGGTCTGCCCGCTGGCGGCTCCATCGGTTACGAGATCTTCGATCGCTCCGATGGCTTCGCCGCCACCGAATTCCAGCAGAAGATCAACGAGACTCGCGCGCTGGAGGGCGAGATCGCGCGGACTATCCGCGCCATGCGTGGCATCCGCGCCGTGCGAGTGCATCTTGTTCTGCCGCGCCGCGAGCCATTCGCGCGCGACCGCCAGGACGCGCAGGCCAGTGTGATGCTGACCATGGCCGGCGTGGGGAGACTGGATAGCGAAGGCATCCAGGCCATAATCAACCTCGTCGCCGCCGCGGTACCCGGTCTGCGGCCGCAGAACATCGCCATCGTTGATTCGCGTGGCGACCTGCTGGCGCGCGCCGGCGAGCCGGTTGGCCCCGCCGCGACCGCGCTCTCGACCGAGGAGGTCCGACGCGCGACCGAATTGCAGCTTTCACATGCGGTCGAGGCGATGTTGGAGCCCAGTCTGGGCGCCGGCCATGTGCGTGCCGAGGCGGCGGTGCGCATGAGCTTCGACCGGTTGAACCAGACCGAGGAGCGCTACGACCCGGATGGCCAGGTGACGCGAAGTTCGCAGAACGTCACCAGCAACTCAAAGAGCAGCGAACCGAACGGCACGGTGACGGTGCAGAACAACCTGCCCAACGCCGATGCCGGCCGTGAGGCCGCGGGCACACAGGAGGCTCGGCAGGAGGAGACCACCAACTACGAGATCAACAAGACGGTGCGCACCCTGATCCGCGAGCAGCCACAGATCGATCACATCAGCGTGGCGGTGATGGTGGATGGCACCGACAGCGTCGGCGCCGACGGCAAGCACTCCTGGCAGCCACGCACTGCCGAGGAACTGGATCACATCACTGGTCTCGTGAAGAGCGCGATCGGCTTCGACGAGAAGCGCGGTGACCACGTCGAGGTGGTAAGCATGCGCTTCACCAACGAAGACAGTTCACCGGTCGCTGACAGCGGGGGACTGCTCGGATTGAACCTGGACAAGGCCGACCTGCTGCATCTGGCGCAGACCGCACTGTTCGGTGTGATCGGAGTGCTGACGCTTTTGGTCGTGCTGCGTCCGATGGTGCTGCGCATCACAGCTGTCGCACCAGCGGCACTGGCCGGCGGTGGCGCGGCACTGGCCTCGCTCACCGGTCCAGCCGGTGCGGCACTGCAGGCATTGCAAGCGTCGCCGACGACGACGCCAACAGGCGCCGCCGGCACGCTGCCGCTGCTTGAGGACGAAAGCATGGTGAGCATCGCGCAAATCGAGGGCCAGATGCGTGCCTCCTCGTTGCGGCGCATCGGCGCGCTGGTCGAAAAGCATCCGGACGAGACGCTGTCAATCGTGCGCGGCTGGATGGTGCAGGAGAACAGTTAAGGTGAAGTCGGAAGACTATCGCGTCATCAGCGGATCGCAGAAGGCGGCAATCCTTATGCTGGCGCTCAGTGAGGAGCAATGCACGCGGCTCTTCTCCATGATGCACGAGGACGAGATCAAGGACATCTCGTCGGCGATGTCACAATTGGGCGCGGTGCGGTCCGAGGTTGTGGAGCGTTTGTGCCTCGACTTCGTTGATCATATGGGAGCCTCCGGCAACCTGGTCGGCAGCTATGAAAGCACCGAGCGGCTGCTGCAGAAGACACTGCCGCGCGAGCGTGCGACGCAGATCATGGATGAGATCCGCGGGCCCGCCGGCCGCACCATGTGGGACAAGCTCGGCAATGTGCACGAAGCAGTGCTGGCGAACTATCTCAAGAATGAATACCCGCAGACCGTCGCCGTCGTGCTGTCCAAGGTCCGTCCGGATCACGCGGCGCGGGTGCTGACGATGTTGCCGGACTCGTTCGCCATGGAAGTGGTAATGCGTATGCTGCGCATGGAGAGTGTGCAGAAGGACGTCCTCGATGGCGTGGAGCGTACCCTGCGTGCCGAGTTCATGTCCAACCTGGCGCGCAGCACACGGCGTGACTCGCATGAAATGATGGCGGACATCTTCAATAATCTCGATCGGCAGTCCGAGACACGCTTCATTGCCGCGCTGGAGGAGCGCAACCGAGAATCCGCGGAGCGCATCAAGGCTCTGATGTTCACCTTCGACGACCTGATCCGGCTGACGCCTCAGGCAGTGCAGGTGCTGCTCCGCGCGACCGAGAAGGACAAGCTGCCGATCGCGCTCAAGGGCGCTTCGGAAAAGCTGCGCGACATGTTCTTCGCGAACATGTCGGATCGCGCCAGCAAAATCCTGAAGGACGACATGGAGGCACTCGGCCCGGTGCGGCTGCGCGATGTGGACGATGCGCAGTCGGGCATCGTGGCGCTCGCGAAGGAGCTGGCGACTCAGGGCGCGATCGAGATCGCCGAGAGCAAGGACGAGGAGATGGTCTACTAAATGGACGGATTCGCATCTTTCCCAAGGGTTGGCGCGCTGTTCGCCGAGGATTTCGATCTGCCCGAGACCACGCCAGAGCCCGAAGCGGTGGACCCTGTGTTCTCTCCCGGCGAGGTTGACGCGGCGCGCGAGGCCGCGTGGCGCGACGGCCATGCCGCCGGTCTCCAGAAAGCCGGAGAAAGCGACGCTGCGGCAACGCGCCAGGCGATGGCCGCGATCGCTGAGCAGCTCACCGCGGAGCGCGATGCGGCAGCGATACGGGCCGATCAGTCGGCTGAGGCGATCGCGCACCTGCTAATCGATAGTCTCGCCGTGGCGTTCCCTGCGATCTGCGCGCAATACGGCGATGCCGAGGTTCGCGCTGTTGTGCGTATCGTGCTTCCGGGACTGCGGCAGGAACAGGCGATTACCGTGCGTGCGCATCCGCGCACTGCCTCGGCACTGGCGCAGGAGATTGCGCGATTGGATCCGGATCTCACCGCGCATGTTCAGACTGTCGCATGCGAATCGATGCCGCCGGGCGACGTGCGAATTTCATGGCGCAGTGGCAGCGCCACGCGCGACGCGGCGGAACTATGGCGACAGGTGACCTCGGTGCTGATGCCGGCCGGGCTGCTGATGGCGCATGCGGCGATCAGGGAGACGATTGATGGCGACTGACATGGAACTGGCCGAACTGGCCGACGGCACCGGGACGAACGGCGACGGCAATGCACCCCGTGGCGCGCGTGAACTGGAAGCGGTCTATGACATCCCGGTCACGGTCAGCGCGGTACTTGGCAAGGCCACGATGCAGGTGAGCCAGTTGCTGAAGCTGGGTCGTGGCGCTGTGGTCGAGCTGGATCGCAAGCTGGGCGAGGCGATCGACATCTACGTCAACAATCGCCTGGTCGCACGCGGCGAGGTGGTGATGGTCGATGACAGTCGGCTCGGCGTGACGATGACTGAAATCGTCAAGACCGACCGACCGAGCTAGTCCACGATGCGCGTTCTGATCATCGGTTCCCTCGCCGGCGAGTTGGGCCAGGCCGCGCGTATCGCGATCGCGCGTGGCGCAAAGCTCGAACAGGCCGACGATGCCGACACGGCGCTCGCGCGGCTGCGCGATGATGCCCGCGTCGATCTGGTGCTGTGCGACGTGGTGCACGATGTCGGCGCGGTGGTCCGCGCACTCGCGGCCGAGCGCATGGCGGTGCCGGTGGTCGCTTGCGGCACCGGCGACGATGCGGACGCCGCGGCGCGTGCCATCCGCGAGGGAGCCCGTGAGTTTCTGCCGCTGCCGCCCGATCCCGATTTGATCGCCGCCATCCTCGAAGCCGCCGCTGGCGAAAGCCACGCAATGGTGGTGCGCGATGCCGCCATGCAGGCCACGGTGAAACGCGCCGACCAGGTGGCGGCATCCGAAGCCTCGGTGTTGATCACTGGCGAATCGGGGACCGGCAAGGAGGTGCTGGCGCGTTACATTCACCGTCGCTCGCGCCGCTCCGCCGGACCGTTTGTCGCGCTGAACTGTGCGGCAATTCCGGAAAATCTGCTGGAGTCGGAACTGTTCGGCCACGAGAAGGGCGCATTTTCCGGTGCGGTCGCGCGGCGGGTGGGAAAATTCGAGGCGGCGGACGGCGGCACACTGCTGCTCGATGAGATCAGTGAGATGGATTCACGCCTGCAGGCCAAGCTCTTGCGCGCGCTGCAGGAGAGGGAGATCGACCGGCTGGGCGGCAGTTCACCGGTGCGGGTGAACGTGCGGATTTTGGCCACGACCAATCGTGACCTGCCGGCCGACGTGCAGCGTGGCGCATTCCGCGAGGATCTTTATTTCCGGCTCAACGTCGTGTCGCTCCGCATTCCGCCGCTGCGCGAGCGACCGGGCGACGTCGCGGCACTGGCCGATCATTTCGCGCGCCGCTATGCCGAGGTGAACGGACTGCCGTTCCGACCGCTGACACACGAGGCACTGCTGCGTCTCACATCGTGCACGTGGCGCGGCAATGTGCGCGAACTGGAGAACACCATCCATCGCGCAGTGCTGCTCGCCGACGGCGCTGAAATCGGCATCGAGGCGATTGAGCTCGGACCACCGGCTGCAATGGCGCAGGTTCCCGTTGGCGGCGGCATAGCCTCGCTGGTCGGCCGCCGGATGGAGGAGGTGGAACGCGACCTGATCATCGAGACGCTGGGCCACACGTTAGGCAACCGTACCCACGCAGCGACCATCCTTGGCATATCGATTCGAGCATTGCGCAACAAGCTGCGCGATTATGCGGCGCAAGGTGTCATGGTGCCCCGGCCCGCCGCAGGCGTGGCGGCGTGAGGAAGTGGTGCGAAGCAGGGTAAGATCAGCGCCCCGCTTCCTCTTGCGGGAGGGGCTTGGGGGAAGGGGGCGCCGCTGTCATGGCTGACCCGATTGCCACCCCCGGCTTCTTGCCAAACCTCATCGTCCGCCTCCGCCAATTTGCCCCCGGGACCGACATTGGCCTCGCCATCGGCGTGGTCCTATTGCTCTCGGTACTAATCCTGCCCCTGCCGACCCTGTTGCTCGACCTCGGACTTGCCCTTTCCATCACCGCCGCCGTGCTGGTCCTTATGGTGGCGCTATTCCTCAACCGCCCGCTGGACTTCTCCAGCTTCCCCACGCTCCTGCTGCTGACGACACTACTGCGCCTGTCGCTGAACGTCGCAGTGACTCGGCTGATCCTCTCCCACGGCAACGAGGGCCCGCTCGCGGCGGGCCATGTGGTGGCAGCATTCGGCGGCTTCCTGATGGGCGGCGACGTGGTGATCGGGCTGATCATCTTCTCGATTTTGCTGGTGGTGAACTTCATGGTCATCACCAAAGGCTCCGGCCGTATCGCAGAGGTCGCGGCGCGGTTCAGCCTGGATGCGATGCCCGGCAAGCAGATGGCAATCGACGCAGACCTCTCGTCCGGCATCGTCGACGATAAGGAAGCTCGCCGCCGTCGACGTGACCTCGAGGCGGAAAGCAGCTTCTACGGTGCGATGGACGGCGCGGCGAAGTTCGTCCGCGGGGACGCCATCGCGGCGCTGATCATCACGGTAATCAATATCCTGGGCGGCCTGGCGATCGGCTTGCTGCGGCACGGCATGTCGTTCGCCGACGCTGCCGCCACCTTCACGACGCTGACCGCGGGCGACGGCCTGGTGTCGCAGATCCCAGCGCTGCTGGTCTCCACCGCCGCCGGCATCGTGGTGACGAAGGGCGGCATGGAGGGCACCGCCGATGTCGCGCTGATCCGCCAGCTCGGCAGGAGCCCGAAGCCGCTCGCCATGGCTGCCGGGGCGGCGACCGTGCTCGCCCTGCTCCCCGGCCTGCCGACACTACCATTCATCGTACTCGCGGGATTGGCGGGCGGCGGCGCCTGGCTGCGCTACAAGAACCCGTCGATCGTGGTGTCCGATACGCCAGCACCCGCGGTCGTCACCGAACAGCCGATCAGCGACGCGCTGCGGATCGACATGATCCGGCTGGAGCTGGGCTACGGCCTGCTGACGCTGGCGGGCGGCGACGCCCCACGGTTGACCGAGCAGATCAAGGGCCTGCGGCGCTCGATCGCCGCCGAGATGGGCTTCGTCCTTCCGCCAGTGCGGATTCAGGACAACATGCAACTCGGTGCCGATCACTATTCGATTCGCGTGAAGGAGATTGAGGCCGGCAGTGGCGAACTGCGTCCCACCATGCTTTTGGCGATGGATCCAAAGGGCGGCACACCCCCCGTGAAGGGCGAGCCGACGCGCGAGCCAGCATTCGGCCTGCCAGCGCTTTGGATCGATCCTGCTCTGAAGGAAGAAGCGTTGTTTCGTGGCTGCACGGTGGTGGATCCCCCCAGCGTGCTGACCACTCATCTGACCGAGACGGTGCGGGAAAACATGTCGGAGCTGCTGTCCTACGCCGAGACGCAGAAGCTGCTGGATGAGCTGCCACGCGAGCAGCAGAAGCTCGTGGCCGACCTGATCCCGTCGCAGATCACCGCGGGCGGCGTGCAGCGTGTTTTGCAGAGCCTGCTGGGCGAACGGGTGTCGATCCGCGACCTGTCGACGATTCTGGAGGGCATCCAGGAGGCGTGCGGCGGCGCAACCCGTGCCATTCCGGCGATCGTCGCCCATGTCCGGGCGCGGCTGGCGCGGCAGATCAGCGACAGCCATACCGGCGCGGGCGGCTACATCCCGTTGATCACGCTGTCGCCTGGGTGGGAGACCGAGTTCGCGGAGGCGGTAGGCGGGCCGCCGGAGGATCGCCAACTCGCCATGGCGCCGAGCAAACTGCAGGACTTCATGCAGAAGCTTCGCGCCGCATTCGATGCTGCCGCGAGCACCGGGGAGACGGCGGTGCTGCTGACGTCGGGCGGCATCCGCGGCCAGGTGCGGGCCATCGTTGAACGGATACGGCCGAATACCGCAGTGCTGGCACAGGCGGAGATCCATCCGCGGGCCCGGATCCGCACGGTGGGGACGATATGAGCGCCGTCGGTCGAGTGCTGAGATGCGCCTGAAACTCTATCGCGCTCCGGCAATGGCCCAGGCGATGGCACGCGTGCGCGCCGAACTGGGTGAGGACGCACTGATCCTTGCAACCCGACGAGTTGGCGACGGCGTCGAGATAACCGCGGCCTTGGAGCCCGAAGACCAGCCGCCTCCGCCGCCGCTGGTAGAGGCCGATCCCGCCCGCCTCGCCGCCCTCGAATTCCATGGCATCACCAACCCAGTGCTTGCCGCCTTGCGGCACGGAGACCTCGCAACCGTCCTGGCCGGCGCGATACCGTTTGCCGCTCTCCCGCTCGGCCAGCAACCACTGCTGATGGTCGGTCCGCCAGGCGCCGGCAAGACATTGACCGTGGCGCGGCTGGCGACCCGTCTCGTGATGGCCGGCAGCGCACCGATGGTGATTACCGCCGACGGCCAGCGTGCCGGCGCGATCGAGCAACTGGCCGCCTTCACCCGGCTGCTTGGGATCAGCCTCATCGTCGCCTGTCATCCGGTCACCCTCGGCCGCGCGCTCACGCGCCGTCCGCCCGCTGCCACAGTGCTGGTCGATACGCCCGGTTGCGACCCGTTCGATCCAACGCAGGTTGAAGAACTGACGGCACTCGCCGCCGCAATCTCAGGCGCCATGGTGCTGGTGCTGCCCGCGGGCCTTGACCCCGCCGAGGCGGCCGACCTCGCGCGCGGCTTTGCCGCGGCTGGCGCCAATCTGTTGGTAGTCACTCGGATCGACCTGGCGCATCGCCTCGGCGGCGTCCTGGCTGCGGCCAGCGCCGGTCTGGCCCTGACCGAGGCCGGGATCGGTCCCGGCGCAGCGGACGGACTGCTGCCGATCACCCCCGAGTGGCTCGCCGCTCGCCTGCTGACAGGATCGCGCCAATGACGGAAGGCCGCACGATTGCCATAGCCTCGGGCAAAGGCGGCGTGGGTAAGACCTGGTTCGCCATTACACTTGCCCACGCGCTCGCGCGACAGGGAAGTCGCGTTCTGCTGTTTGACGCAGATCTAGGTCTCGCCAATGTCGACATTCAGCTCGGACTCACACCGAAGCAGGACCTGGGCGGCGTCATCGCCGGCCGTGCCACGCTGGCCGATGCGGTAGTGCACCAGACCGAGGGTGGTTTCGCGATCGTGGCCGGCCATTCCGGCTCGGGCGCCCTTTCTGCGATCGAACCGGCGGCGCTCGAACGCGTTCTCGCCGCCCTGCACGGCGAGACCGTGCACTATGACATGGTGCTGCTCGATCTCGGCGCCGGCCTTGACCGCTCGGTGCGTCGAATGTCTGCCTGGGCCGACACGATGCTGGTGCTCGCCACTGACGAGCCCACGAGCCTTACCGATGCCTATGCCGTGATCAAGCTGTATGCCGCAGATCGGCCGCAAGGCGATGCCAGGATCGTGGTCAATCAGGCCGCCACGCGCCAAGCCGGCCAGCGCACGTTCGCCACGCTGGAGCGTGCCTGCCAGACCTTTCTCGGACGCGCCCCGAAGCTCGCCGGCATCGTGCGCCGCGACGACAGGGTGCGCGACGCGATACGCCGCCAGACACTGTTGGTAACACGATACCCCGCCTCGCCCGCCGCCACCGACGTGGAGGCCGTCGCCCGTTCATTGTAGCTTCCGCCGCGCCGCACCACATCGCGGGCGGAGAAGGCAGCATGGCGTTGATCCGCAGCAACCGGGCCCGCGATCTGCGCGTGGATTTCTTCCGCGGCCTCGCCCTGTGGTGGATCTATACCGACCACATTCCGGGCGACGTCCTGGGTGACTACAGCCTGCGCAACTTCGCCATGTGCGACGCGACCGAGGTATTCGTGCTGCTGGCCGGCTTCGGGGCGGGCATCGCCTATGGCTCGGTGATGGACCGGCAGGGGTATCTGTATGCCGCCGCCGACACGCTGCGCCGCGCGTGGACGCTTTACATAGCCCACATCTTCCTGTTCGTCGTTTACACGGCGCAGGTGGCATACTCCGCGGCCGCGCTCGACCGCACCTTCTACCTGGAGGAAACCCGGCTCGACGTCCTGGCAGACGCGCCGTATCGCGCCCTGCTCGAGGCGCTGCTGCTGCGATTCCAGCCCAGTCTGTTGAACATCCTGCCGCTCTACGTGGCGCTGCTGCTGATCTTCGCACTTGCACTGCCGTTGCTGCGCAAGCCGGCGCTCCTGTTCATCGCATCCGCAACCGCTTATGTCGCGGTTCGCGTGACCGGCATCAATCTACCGGCCTGGACCGGAGAGGGGTGGTTCTTCAATCCATTTGCCTGGCAGTTGCTGTTCATGATCGGCGCTATCATGGCCTATGCGCCGCCACATATGCCACGCTCGCGCTGGCCGATCGATCTGCTCTCGATGCTGGTCCTGGCGGCGGGGATCGTCGTCATATGGGTAATCGACATCCATCCGCGTATCCTCGCTGCGATGCCGGCGCCGGTGATCCGCTTCGTCATCACCGAGGACAAGACCGGACTGCATCCCTTCCGCCTGCTCTCGATCCTGTCGCTCGCCTGGCTGG
>Ga0210395_10002796_pt1 | contig 13494 bp, 9 predicted proteins | sample IncBWH4OmetaG_FD_150861 | JGI IMG/M metagenome (GOLD analysis project Ga0210395, IMG submission 150861) | Forest soil microbial communities from Barre Woods Harvard Forest LTER site, Petersham, Massachusetts, United States - Inc-BW-H-4-O ... | reverse complement strand
CGCGCACCTCGCCGGCCACATCGCTGGCAATGGCCCCCCTCTTCGCCCATGCCAGCGCCTCGTTTATGTCGGCGCATTCCAGTATCCAAAATCCGCCCATGTGCTCCTTGGTCTCGGTGTACGGCCCGTCGGTGACGAGCACCTTGCCGTCGGGCTGGGCCCGCAGCGTCTTCGCGCTGCCAGCCGGGGAAATGCCGCAGGCGAACTTTCTCACGCCGGCAGCAATCATTTCGCGGTTGAGCGCATGGATCTCCTCCATCATCGCTTCGGTTACGGTGGACGGGTCGAAGTTGTCGGGCATGTAGTTAGCAACCAGATACTGTGGCATGAATTTTTTCTCCTTGGTTCCTGTGACTTGTTTCCGATGACTCGTTTCCTGTTCACTCAGGAACCGTAGCGCACCGTCCTCTTGCCCTATAGTCGTTCGGGAGTCGCGAAATCGACAAAGCGCGGAGAGTTTTTTTACTACTGGCGCATCTCAGCGGCCACGTCGTCTCCGAACTTCTCCTGGATATACTTTTGGGTCTCGGGATCGAAGTCGGTCATGTCAAACATGCGGCGAACTTCGACCATTTCGTTATCCCCTCCGGGGATGCGCGAGGCCCATTCCAGCGCCTCTTCACGCGACTTCACCTGGATGATCCAATAGCCGCCGACCACTTCCTTGGCTTCGGTAAACGGACCGTCGGTCACTTTCGATTTTCCGTTTTTAAAGGTGACGCGCGCGCTCATCGTCGCGGGCGGCGTCAGCCCGTCGAGCGCAAGCAGCACGCCGGCTTTCCCTAGTTCCTCGTTGTACTTGCCCATTGCCTCCATGGATTTGAGGTCGGGCGCCCAGCCTGGTTTTGCGGTTTGGTACTCCTTCGGAAACATGATCATCATGAAACGCATGGTGTTCTCCTTGTGTAATAAATATTGAGCGTTGTGCGGACACCATACTAGGGCCGCTACTTTTATATAAGAGCTTGGACCGCGCTGGGCAGTGAAAATCGCAAGTTGCGAATTACCAGGCGCCCGGTGCGCAGTGCGGCTCCATTTACTAGTCGAACGAGGTTGCGGAGAATCGACACGCGATTTGCAGATTTTTTTGCGTGGCGGGATCACCCGGGGAACCCCTTTCTGCAGGCCGGTTGCCCTGCCTTCACCACATAGTCGAACGGTCCTACCGGAATTCGACAAGTCGTTGAGGGGGACGTTCCGTCAGTCCCTAGTTTTCCAGTGTCCCTCCGCGGAGCGGCCTTGCCCGGATCTCGGGGTATTTGTTAGCGTGTTTTGTGACCTTGGTCGCCCATCGGCGGTTTGAAAGATCAAGGAGGGCACAATGCTCGTCTTCCTAACTCAGCTTGCACTAGCTATTGTTCTTTTTTTCGCAGTCAACTGGATTGGGGAACACTCGCGATCATTCGGATATCTTCAGTTGATGCTGGTTCCGAAACCTGACCCCGCACCCGCCTACAACTTCCTGCTGAAGACTCTTACGCCGAGCGTCTACATTGTTTTGGCATCTACTGGTATCTACGCCCTGCACCTTCCAAGATTACTTGTTAACATTTGGTTGGTTGCCTTCTACTACTTCGTATTCCGCCTCGCATTCAATGTGGTTCTCAATAGGGCAGCTTTGATGAACTGGGTTACGACACTGACACAGGTGATCCTCGGTACGGGTGCTGCGTATCTCGTCTATTACCACCTTGTTCTCCCTAGGCGACCGCTGTTCCCAGACCTCGTCAGCATAGGGAACCAACTATGGGTGATCATCGCGTTGTTCCTCTATGCAGTTTTTAACAATGTCCAAGTAGCGAGCGCTCGGACGGTGCGGCGAAAGAACAGGTACCTGACCACGCGACTCTCGGAGCTTCGCAAACTATATGGTTCTCTGATAGACGGCCAGTTTCCTGAAAGATATATGGAGCTAGTAGCTTACTCTGTGTTGATCTACGAAACCTTCAATCGCCCTCCCTCTGCTCGATTCATTGAGCGGCTCGTATTTCCGTGGGGAAGTCACACACTTGGACCGATGCAGGTTAAGACTTCGACCCGGATCTCGGATATCGAGAGTGTGAGCCTTGGTGTCGCGCAGCTAAGAGGTGCGTTTGAGCGAACGAATCAAGAACTTGCAGGGAAGGGGCCTTCGCGCTACAAAGTAATCCACAATGCGGTCGCCAAGTACAACCGAGACGAGAGCTACGTTTCTGACGTACTGAGCGTTCTTCATACACTGTGGGCGCAAGTCGCCACAGACTATCGGTCCGACTTCGAAAACATGTACTATCCTACCCTGTCTTGAGGTGGGTTCTATCCCCTTTCATAGAACCCGCCCGTTGGTAAGGGGGAACATTGAAATTAAACCCGTAACCTGCTGTACTACGGGCATCAAGTGACTGGGTCAGGGGAGGGCGATCGATGTCACCCGAGGCAAAGAACTGTAAGTGCATCAGCTCCGCTCACGGCCATGGAATACCCTGCGGTCGATCGGTAACCGACGCCGGCGACCTCTGTACGTTCTGCGCGAGCGCCGAGTCTGTCATAGCCAACCTGAAGCCGAGCGAGTACATCCTGGCCGATTCGTTTAAGGCGTATCCCATCTCCAACGTCGCAAGTCAAGTAATGTTCACGGATTGGCTGCCGACTGTGAGCTATCCAGATCCGGAAAAGGTGCGGACCCTTGAGAACGAAATTCATCAGCTACAGGACAAACTCCAGAAGGTGGCCGGTGATCTTCAAAAAGAAAAAGTCACGGCTGCGGGTCACGAAGAGCGTGAGATGCAGTTGACTGCGACCCTGTCGGAACTTACCAAGAAACAGCAACTGGCGTTCTTGCTCGATCGCATTAGCCCGGAGGCGGCCGATGTACTTCTCGACTCCGAACAGCTGCGTAGTGATTTCCTGAATCCTGATCCAAGGCTGTTATTTGCGATGTCCGTCGACATACGAAGGTCGACAGACCTGATGTTGAAGGCGAGGACTCCTCAGGCTTTTGCGAAGTTCATAACCAAACTCTGCAACGACTTAATGGATGTCGTACGTAACAATCACGGTGTAGTCGACAAGTTCACAGGAGATGGGATCCTCTGCTTCTTCCCTGAGTTCTTTACGGGTAAGGATGCCGGGTATTACGCTCTCGCCACCGCAGATGCTTGCCATGCAATATTCAAAAGACACTACGGCGCGCACCGAAGCTCTTTCACGTCGGTGCTAACGGAAGTGGGACTTGGCATTGGGATCGACTATGGCGAGTGTCACCTTGTGCAGGTCGCCGGAAACTTGACGATTGTTGGTTCTCCAGTTGTCTATGCATGCCGCCTCGGAGGCGCTCCAGCAGGAACGACGTTGCTCAATCAACCGGCATACGAGGTTGTAAGTGAAAGGCACGGGGGATACGTTTTCTTGGAAGAAACCTCTATCCCGATAAAGCATGAGGGCGAGCTGGCGGCTTACGCAGCAACCCTTTCGCGAGCTAATCCCACACCCCTGGCGCCAGCTTGGAGGGATTTGAAGAATTCGGATGGAATTTCCGAGACGACAGGCGTAGGCCAGCGTAAGGAAAAGTGAGCGGGTAAATTGCCGGAAAACTGGGGACAGATGGGACGCTCACCGGGCGGCATTGGCCCACGATTTCTTCTGACGAGTCCTATTTCAATTCCTCGAGCCGCGTCGCGAGAAAACGCCGCTCGGGTTCCTGTTGGGTCAGGGCCAGCGCTTTCTCGTAGGACGCCCGAGCTTCGGCTGTCCTGCCGAGCCTGCGGTACATATCGGCGCGGGCGGAATGTGCCAGGTAATAATTTGCCAATTCGCCTTGTTTTCCAGAAGAAGGTTCCAACACCGCGTCGATATGCGCCAGACCGGCCTCTGGACCATCGCGCATGGCAATGGCCACGGCACGATTGAGTTGTACAACGGGCGAAGGCTGAATTCGTACCAGCTGGTCGTAAAGCGCAACAATCTGCCGCCAGTCGGTTGCAGCGACCGATTCCGCCTCCGCATGAACGGCCGCAATCGCAGCCTGTAGCGTGTAGGAGCCGAAGCGGCGGGACTTCTGCCCGTGCCCCAAAGCTTTCTCCAGCAAGGCCACTCCCTCCGCGATCTGATCTTTGTTCCAGAGCGCGCGGTCTTGATTCTCCAGCAAAATCAGCTCTCCAGTCGGAGAGGTCCTCGCGGCGCGGCGGGATTCCTGCAGCAACATTAAGGCAAGCAGCCCCATAACCTCCGGTTCCGGCCGAAGTTCCATCAGCAACCGGCCCAGTCGAATCGCCTCGCCGGTTAGCTCGGCCCGTGTTACCTCCGCTCCTGCGGCAGCCGAATAACCCTCGTTAAAGACGAGATAGATGACCTGAAGCACGGCGCCCAGCCGCTCCGGCAATACCTGCGGCGTCGGCACCTCGTAGGGAATCCGTTCCTCTCGAATCTTTGCCTTGGCGCGGACAATGCGTTGCGCCAGCGTACGCGGAGTGGTGAGGAAGGCCTTGGCGATCTCCTCGGTGGTCAGCCCGCACACCTCACGCAAGGTGAGCGCAACGCGCGCTTCCGGCGGTAGAGATGGATGACAGCAGGTAAAAATCAGCCGCAGGCGGTCATCTTCAAGGGACGCATCCTCGTTTTCATTGGAGCTTGCCGCCGAACTCCCTTGCGCTTCGAGATGGCGCACGAGCTCGTCTTGGGACGCATCAAATCTTGTCCGTCGACGCAGAGTATCAATGGCTTTGAATCGGGCTGTCGAAATCAGCCATGGTCGCGGGTTGCCGGGTACTCCACTCTTCGGCCACAGGCTCAGCGCAGCCGCGAAGGCTTCGTGCATCGCCTCCTCGGCAAGATCGAAATCACCGAGCAAGCGGATCAGAGTGGCCAGGATTCGTCCCGAATCCCCGCGATAAAGCGAGTCGAGCAATTGGCGTACCTGGTCATGGTTCTGGTCGGCGACACGCTCGGACATGACACGCTCGGGCATGACACGCTCTGGCATGACACGCTCTGGCATAACACGCTCTGGCATAACGACGACCTTAGCAAACCAGCTACCCCGAATCAATCTGGCAAACGCACAAACGGTGAGTCGATGCCGGCGGATCGATGCCGGCAGATGGCGGGGGCACAACGGTCTCCTTTCTGTTGGGCAACGGTGACGGCACGTTTCAGCCCCACGCGGACTTCACCGTGGGATTTGCTCCCAACCAGGTCGCCGTCGTTGGTCGTCGCATAATTCAGTTGAAGGCTCAACTTCAGTTCTAGAACTTTCCCGGAAGAATTTCGCGCAATCCAATCTGTTTGATGTCTGCGTCCACCCGTTGTTCAGAAGTTTTCCATCATCCACATGTTGCCTTCCACGTTCCATCCCCGCATCGCCAGGTGGCGGCCGTCGGGGGAGGGCACGCCGTAGATCTCGATGCCGCCCGGATGTTCCCACAAAAGCCGGGTATTGCCCTGGAGATCCATGTGCAGCATCTCAGCCCCTCGCGCCGAGTAGCTGGAGACGAAGAGCCCCTTCCCGTCTGCTGTCCAGACCACGCTGGACAATGTCCTCCGTACTTTTGAGGTGATGTCCTGCGGCGCTCGGCTGTTCAGCGAAAGAATTTGCACTCTTTCGTTCCGGTGCTTGAGAAGCGCGATGCGGGTCCCATCGGGAGAAAGATCCCAATGATAGTCCGCAGTTGCCTCCGTATTGGATCTGGCGAGTTCGAGTCCGCGGCCTTTCACAGGGTCGAGTGCCGTGAAGATAATTTGTTTCCGATCCGGCGTGCGTTCGGCGAGTGCGCACAAAGACGCCGGGAGCCGCGCGCATCGCGGCCACTCTTCGATGGTAGCCGTCAGCACCAATTGCGGAGATCCGCCCTGTATCGGAACGCGCATAAGCTTGCTCGTTTGCGCAGGAAGTATGTCCATCACGGGGTCCCGCATGACTTTACTGCTTTCGGCCGGACCTTCTTCGTACGACTTGATCGTGTAATAAAGCCAGGAACCTTCAGGACTAAGACCAGCGCCGGCCAAGCCTTCGCCTTTGCTCAACGCAATCATCGGTTCGGCGGCGTCCTGGCCAAGAGTCTGTTTGAAAATTGCATCCACTCCGGTACGGCTGGAAGCAAAAAGAATGGTGTTGCTATCCGCCGTCCATGCCAGCGGATGATTCCAGCTTTCATCCCGTGTGAAGCGAGTGGGATTAGCGGATCGCTCCCCGCCGGCCTGAAGGTCCGCCACATAGACGCTGCTATTGGGTCTCCATTCAAAGATGGCGAGTCGCTTGCTGTCCGACGTCGCGTTCACTGGGTTCACGCATCGCTCGGCAACGTTAGTAATGCGCTGAGGCTTCCCAATGAATTCGGTAAGCTGCGGGTTCATGCTGATCTGCCAGAGATTGCAGGTCTTCACCCGAAAGCCTGGTTCATCCAGGCGGTAAATCAAACGGCCATCAGGCAGCAAACTAAAATTGGTCACTACTTTCGTGTCAAATGGCGGAAGGATCCTGGTGACGGGTCCCCCTTGCAGATCGCCGCTCTCCAAGTAGGTGTTGGCAGTGTCTGGCCCATCCTGCCTGACAAAAAGAACGCGTTGTCCATCCGGCGACCAGGTTAGCCCGCCAATTGTGTCGTTCTCGTCTACGTCGAATACTTTCCGCGCTTGCTGCCCATCGGGCCGCATCACCCAGATTTCGCGATCGCCATTCTTGCCCGTATTGGTTTCAAAAGAGAGGAGAGAGCCGTCCGGCGAAAAGCCCTCGCCGGTGGCCTCATCCCGAATCTTCTGCGGAGACCGGCCCGCAACGGAGAAGATCCAAATGCTGCAACCATGGGAAACCCCATAAGTGTTGTCACCCCCCAGAGGACAGGCATTGGCCAGAAAGTTCCTGCTGTCGGGAAACCAGGCACCAACATTAAAGCCAAGGGCATTGCTGTTGACACCCTCGGGCTGAGGAATCATTTGCGTTTCACCGGTTTCTACAAGTTGGAGGTGCAACCCGACTCGATCCCCGTAAGCCAGGTATCTTCCGTCGGGGGAGATGGTGCCACCGGCAGGACCATTCTCGCTGGAGACACTGGTGAGCTGCCGCAATTTGATTTGCGGCAGCGCCGCCGGAGACGATGGCTGCCGTGAGGCAAACCAGAAGCCTCCCGCAACCACAGCGAGCAGAACGACGGCTGCCGCGACCCATTTCGGCCATTGAGCGAGATGCCTCGGCTCGACCTTCCGTCGCAACATCTCCAGATCGGAGCCCATCCGCGATGCAGACTGGTATCTGGCTTCGCGACCTTTTTCGAGCGCTCTGCCGAGGATCGTTTCGATTGCTTCCGGGAGGTCCGGGTTCAATTCCCGCGCTGGCGTTGGCGTCTTAGTGAGAATGGCTCTCTGCAGCTCAGGCGCGGTATCACCCGTGAACGCGCGTTTGCCGGTAGCCATCTCATACAGCACCAACCCAAATGAAAACAAGTCTGTACGTGGATCCAACCTCTCGCCCAGTACTTGCTCCGGTGACATGTAGGCAGCCGTTCCCATCGCCAACCCAGTTCGGCTGAGGAGAGGATCTGGAGTGGCGGCGGAAGAGGATTCCCGTTGTGCCTCGTGTATTGCGCTGTGTGCTGGATCCACATCACGAACAGAACCCGACGGAACCAGCTTTGCCAGTCCGAAATCCAGAATCTTGGCTTCTCCGCGATCCGTAATGAAGATGTTCGCGGGTTTGATGTCGCGATGGATGATCCCCTTCTCATGCGCCGCGTCCAATCCGGCGGAAATTTGAACGCCGATGTCGAGCAGAAGAAGCGTCGGCAAGGGAGCCTGATTGGCGATACGGTCGCGCAGGGTCCTGCCCTCCAGCAAAGGCATTACGAGGAAAGGCTGGCCTTCGTGGTCTCCGAACTCGTAAAGCAGGCAGATATTGACATGGTCCAGAGCGGAAACTGCTCGGGCTTCCCGTTCGAATCTCTCCAAAGCTTTGGGATCGGTTCCGAGTTCTTCGGGAAGAAACTTCAACGCAACCCGACGACCCAGTTTGAGATCCTCGGCTTTGTAAACGAGTCCCATACCGCCACCGCCCACGATCTCGAGCACGCGATAGTGGGAGATCTTCTTGCCGACCAGATTCGCACCTGCGGAAGGATCCAGCCGCGCGGCTACCTCGGCGTGCGTCACCTCCTCGACCGGAGCCACAAACCGATACCCGCGTTTGGGCACGGTTTCTATGTACTCCCGCCCGCCGTTCCACTGGCCCAGAAGTTTCCGCAAAACGAAGATGTTCTTGTTGAGGTTGCCTTCCTCGACGAAGGTTTCCGGCCAGACCCGCTGCATCAACTCGTCTTTTTCCACCAAGCGTCCGGCGCTTTCTACCAGGACGAGCAGAGTCTCCGCCACCTTCGGGGCCATCGGCACAGGCGTGCCATCGCGCACTAGGACGCGCTTTTCAGAGTCCAGCCGAAAAGGGCCAAACGCATAGAAATACTTTCCCTGCAAGCTCATAGGGGCCGCAAGACTTCTTCAATAACTTTTCCAGAACTTCGGAAGGACTGTAAAACTCCCGTCCGGTTACGGTGCTTGGCGAATAGGGACGCAGGCCACTCTGGAAATCCCGCCCGACGCAGATTCTAGTGCGCTAGCGGTTTTCAGGCAACGACGAATGTTGTGGCCAGCCGAACTCCCCGTTAGAAACAAAAAGGAGACAGTATGAAACTCAAGAGATGGAATCGCGTTATCGCAGCGACCTTACTGACCCTGCTGGCAACCCCGGTTTATCTGGCAGCGCAAGCAAAGCACCACCAGTACAAGGTAGTTGACCTGGGGACTTTCGGTGGTCCCGGCAGCAGTGTGTCTGGTGAAGTGCACATCCTTACCGCTCGTGGAGTCATCGCGGGCGGCGCCGATACCACCGCGGCCAATCCGAATCCGGGATGCTTCAACCCCTTCTCAGGGGGCTCGGACTGCTCGGCACAGCATGCGTTCCAATGGGGGAACGGCGCCCTGGCCGACTTGGGGGTGCTGCCCGGCGGCAGCAACAGCTTTCCCTACGGCATCAATGCCAAAGGATGGGTGGTCGGAGGCTCGGAAAACGGAACCTTCGATGCAGTCTTGGGTATACCGGAGTTTGACGCTATTCTCTGGCGCGACGGTCAAATCACCAACTTAGGCACGCTGGGAGGCAATGAGAGTCTTGCGGGGGATGTCAACAGCCGTGGACAAATTGTCGGATTTTCGGCCAACGCCGTGCCTGATCCGGTCTCCATGTTGGGCTTCGCGACCGAGACCCGGCCCTTTCTTTGGGAGAACGGTGTCATGCGCGACTTGGACACACTCGGAAGTACGGATGGCGCAGCGTTTTTGATGAATGAGAGTGGGCAAATCGTGGGGCAGTTCTACGTGAAAGGCACGACGACGATCGACCCAATGTTCTGGGACGAGAACGGCGTCGCGACGGACATCGGTACGCTCGGGGGAACCAATGGCACCACCTGGTGGTTGAACAACGGGGGTCAAGTTGTCGGCACGTCGAACCTGGCGGGAGACGCAACCCATCACGGATTCCTTTGGAACGGCGGGACGCTCTCTGACCTCGGCAGCTTGGGAGGGAATAACTCGGAGGCATTCGCCATCAGCGATAGCGGAGAGGCGACTGGCAGGGCCGATGTACCCGGCAGTGTGACTCACCACGGATTTCTGTGGAGAGAAGGCGTGATGACCGATCTGGGCGTGCCTGGAAGCGATCCCTGCAGCAGCGGCAACGCCATCAATTCCCAAGGGCAGATCGTGGGCGATGCGGGCGTGTGTTTCGTCGGTGGCGACGCCTGGTTGTGGGAAAACGGTGGACCGATCGTTGACTTGAACACTTTGGCCCTGCCCGGCTCCGGCATGCACTTTGCGGACGCGAAATCCATTAACAACCGGGGAGAGATCGTCTGCATCGGAGTGCTCCCGAATGGCGACCAGCACGCGGTGCTGCTGATCCCGGTGGGCGATGCAGCCGAAGCAAACCCCGGGACGGCGGAGATTCCAGCGCTGTCGACTCATTACGTGCCGCGCTCGACCGGACGCCGCGAGACATTGCGGCGGAGCGTCAGGTAACAATCGCCGAATATGCAACCGGCCGATCAACGCCGGGGTGGAAGTCTATGCATTCTTCAGCGGAGCCAGGCGGCGAGATCACGATCTAGCAGAATCGATAGTTGTTCAATATCGGTCCTGTAGTATGCCACCAGGTATTCCCGGTCATGGGAGCTCATGGCAACCGCTTTGCGGCGTCTGTAGCTCACATCGCGCAACCAAGGCCGAAGGTGTCTGGGGGTCCGGTCTGCGGCACGTCTCCAAATGCCGAATCTCTTCAGGAAATAGGTAGCGGTGATGAACCTGGGAATCCGAGGCTCAAGATGGCGCTCTGAGGTGTTCGGCCTGAACCCTCTCTCCACATCCAGAAAGCGGAAAATCTCTGCCAGAGCCTCGGCTTGCTGTCTTCGATACTCCTCATAGAACAGGATCAAAATGTTTTGTCTCGGAAATAGTTGCAAGAATCGCTTCACCTGCTCGTAATATAAGCCGAGTTCTAGAAACGGATAAAGCAGAGAAAATTTTTCGCTTTTGTTGCGCAGACAGGCTTCAATCGTTTCCCGAAACGATCGTCGAATCAGACCCTGCGACACGGATTGCAAGTAGAGCGAGAAAGCTACCTCGCTCGGGTCTCTCAGTATCAGGATGATTTTTGCTTGCGGAATCTTCGAATGAATTTGCGCCGCGGCAGTCCTGGACCACAAATAGCATACGCTCGCCTCCCCCAGCGCCTTTTCGGCTCTCGCGTTCTGAAACAGCCTCAAGTAATCCGTCCACTCCGAAACCAGCCCTCCAAAGCGCTTCTCATGCATGGGACCGCGAAGATAGCTCTGTAGTTCGAGCAGATCTTTGTCGACTCGGTCGCGGAGGTCGTCGGCGACGTTTTCAGCACGAATCTCGGTGGCGAAGTAGTTGGGCTCTTTGATCGGGCTCATAAAGATTTCAGGGTGCTGATCGAGGTAGTGATAGAGCGAAGTCGTTCCCGATTTCGGGGCACCCACAATAAAGAAGGTGGGCAAGGTCGCCGTGGATGTTGGCAGTGCTGACACCGGTGGCATGTGGAGCCGGGGAGGGCGGGGTAATTTAGCGGGTCGCGGCAGGAATCGGGAGGGAGAGAAACCGGCAACAAACTCTAGGCGAGGATTGCATTAGCTGCAGAGTTGCGTACCTGACCCTCGTTCGCTACCTCAACTTTAATCGCCGGCCAAGAGGCGAGGCGTGAGAGACTTCGGCTGGGAACCGTCTTCCATACTTTCCCATCCTTCTGCCGTTTCGTCAGTCGCAACATCGAGACCTGACGAGTTCAAATATTCTGGGACGATCTCCTTGATTTTGGCGAGAATGCGGCCGGAGCTATTTGCAAATAGCGTGGACTCGAGTTCCTCCAGCCTTCTGCGCAACTTTCGCCAGTCCTGGCATTCGCTGCGCGCTCGCTTAATCTTGGAAAAGGAAGTTGCAGACACATCTTCAGACTCGTAGAAGAGTTTCTCACTGAGTCTCTCCCCCTGGCGCAATCCGGTGAAATGAATGGGAACCTCCTTCTCGTTCTTTCCGGACAAGTGAATCAGCGTTCGCGCTAACTCCAGAATGGACACCGGGCTGCCCATGTCCAGGACCAAAGTGTCCCCCTTTTCTCCGATGATCGACGCTTGCAGGACGAGCGAGCCTGCCTCGTGCATCGTCATGAAGAAACGCGTCATCTCCGGATGTGTGATGTTGAGAGCTTCATTCTTCCGCAACTGTTCCTGAAGAACGGGGACTACGCTGCCGTTGGATCCCAGGACATTGCCAAAACGAACCGAAAGACACCGCATCCCATTGGTCGGCTGATGGGCGATGATCAGCTCACAGATTCGTTTGGTGGCGCCCATAACACTGCAGGGATTGACCGCCTTGTCGGACGAGATGAGGATGAATGTGGCGCATTCTTGCTCGCACGCGACTGCGAGCAGGTGAAGCAATCCGAAAACGTTATTCTGCACGGCCTCCTGCACATTCATTTCCATCATCGGCACGTGCTTGTACGCTGCCGCATGAAAAATAACCTCCGGCCGGCCTTCAGAGAAGATGCACTCCATCCGCCTGCGATCGCCGACATCGGCCACATGAAATCGAATCGCCGAGTTTTGTTTGTAGCGTGGTTTGTAGCGCGACAGTTCGCGTTCCAGATAAAACATTCCGGTTTCGTTCTGGTCAACACAGATGAGGGAGCGGGGCTCGTATTCAAGAATTTGCCGGCAAAGTTCTGAGCCAATGGATCCCGCGGCACCGGTTACCATGATCGAGTGCCCATAAATCGCCGTTCTCACCGACTGCAGATCAATCGTGACCGGATCCCTTCCGAGTAGATCGTCCAGGTCCACCTGTCTGAAATCGCTGAGGCTCACGCGTTCTGCGATCACGTCTCGCAGGGCAGGCACCGTGCGGAATTTTACGCGCGCCCGTTCGCACACTTCCGCGAAGCGCTGCATCTGCTTCGAGGTGGCGGACGGCACCGCGATCAGAACCTCGTCGATGGCGTAGGAGTTCGTGAGTTCGGGAAGTTGGTCGACAGTTCCGATCACCGGAATCCCTTCGATTTTCAGTCCCAGCTTCGAAGGATCATCGTCTACATAGCCGACCGGGGTGTATTCGCTGTCGGGTTGTTTGAGTTCTCGCACTACCGTTCGAGCGGCCGTTCCAGCGCCAATGAGGAGCACTCTTGCCGACGATGCCAGGTCTTGGCGAACCGATTCGGCGACTATGCGCGATAAGCCTCGGACACCGATGAGGATTGCGCCCGTAAGCACCGGCTCGAGGACGTAAACCGCGCGCGGAAACGCCTCGAGGTGGAACAGATACCGCGTCAGAAGAATGAAGACCACTGAACCGGACGCCACGGATTTAAGAACATCCAGCGCATCGCTCAGGCCGGTGTACCTCCACCAGCCGTGTAACAAGCCAAAGCGAGCGATGAAGACCATGCGGACCACGATGAGGAGGGGGGCGGCTGACAGCAACGGCGCTCGATCGGGCAATGTGAAATCGAACAGCAAGAGCCAGGCCAGCAGGAGAGAGGTGAGGGTCAAGAGGGCCTGGAACGCGCCAATAAACCACGCGTTCTTGCGCAAGAGCGTCTGCGCCAAATTGATGATTTTCATGGAAGAGGTTGTGGCGTTTTAGATCTATGGGCGTCGATCAGTCTTCTATCTGGGCAGGAAGATGGCCTTCGTGGTACGGATCAGCAGCAGCAGGTCGTAGGTGAATGACATGCGATCCAGGTACTCCAAATTCTTATTTAGTTTGTCAGGCAGCACGACTTCCCGGTAATAGCGATCGAGGTCGGCATGGCCGGCCAGCAGGTCTTCTTCTCGCCGATAGGCGATGGAAGCAGGATCAGTAATCCCGGGACGAACCGTGAGCACTCTGCGCTGAGCCGAAGAATAAAACTCGACGTAGCGGGGAACCTCGGGGCGAGGTCCAACCAGGCTCATTTCT
>Ga0210395_10002793_pt1 | contig 13499 bp, 12 predicted proteins | sample IncBWH4OmetaG_FD_150861 | JGI IMG/M metagenome (GOLD analysis project Ga0210395, IMG submission 150861) | Forest soil microbial communities from Barre Woods Harvard Forest LTER site, Petersham, Massachusetts, United States - Inc-BW-H-4-O ... | reverse complement strand
CAGACGCTCGATGCTTTTGCTGAACTGGTAGTCGATCAGCGCCGCTGCGTAGAACGCGGGCGTCGTCTGGCTGCCGAATCCCGATGGCCATGCCGGCAGCGCCGGCAAGGGACTTCCTTTGTACGTGACACTGGTCTCGACGTTTACGATGTAGGTGGCATCGAAACCAAACGTCTTGCGCACCGACAAATCCTGGTCGGCGTATTCGAAAGTGATCGTGGTGGGCGATGTCTGCTTGCCCTCTCGCGATGGCACGTAGAGCGCCGAGCTCAGCTTGCTGCGCAGGCTCTCATCGTAAGTCCACAGCGAGAGTGGATATCCGAACTTCTCGGCCGCGGCGGGATTCACCAGATCGAGCCGCCCGTTCTGCGCGTCGTTGTCGAACTTCTTCAGGATCCACGATTTCACCTGCGCGCCGCGGTTGGTAAACGTGATCCGGTAAAGATCGTTCTCAATGACGGTCTCAGTTTCACTCGCAGCCTGCCGGCTCCCGGCACCAGCAGGAGTCGCCACCGGCGATGGAACGCTAGCGGCAGGCATGGTGGCCGCGGCCTGCTGAACAGGCTGGCTCTGCGGCGCCGCGGTTTGCTGCGGCATATATTTCTTGAGCAGCGGCTGGAACAGCAGCATCACGACGAATGTCAGCACAAACACCAGCATCAACCGCTTCTCGCTGCCGGGTTCGTGTTGTGGATTTTGAATGTCTGCCAAAGTTACCGTTCCCTCAAATCGTGCCGCAGGTCAGCGCCGCGCCGTTCAAGTTGCTCAAGCTAGGATCTTGGGTCCCACTGTTCAAATCGCTCGCCTTGGAATTTTGGGCGCCGGCGACCAAATTGCTCGCACGAGGGTTTTGGGTCGCGCAATCCAAATCGATTGGGCCAGGATTTCGGGTGGCGCAGAGCTTTTGGCGCTGCGTCAGATCATCTGCAATGTCACAGGTCTTTAGCCCCTGAGGGAGCTTCGTCGCACCCGCGCCCACCTTCACCACCGGGTCGTATCCCCCATGCGCAAACGGATGGCAGCGCAGCAATCGCCACAAAGCCATCAACCCACCGCGCAGCGCGCCATACCGCTCCACCGCTTCCATCGCATATTCCGAACAGGTAGGAACGTAGCGACAAGCAGGCGGAAACATCGGCGAAATCGCCCACTTGTAGGCCCGAAGCAACCGCAGTACAACGAGTTTCCCGGCGTCGCGCATAAAACTCGGCAACGATTTCCTTTGTGATCCTTCGCCTGCCCTGAGCACAGCCGAAGGGCGGTTCAAGCTTTCTCTCTCGCCGGCTTGCCCGCAAGCTTCTCTTGTATGACTACGAAAGCGCGGCCCACTTCGTTCACGACAGCGGCGAAGTCCGTGGTGAGCAAAGACTTCTTCGGATTGATCACCACATCCGCATCCGGCCCCGCGGTCACCCATGTCAGCTGCACCGCCTGGCGCAAACGCCGCTTCATCCGGTTGCGCTGCACCGCTCCACCCAGCGCGCGGCTCACGGTGAATCCAATCCGTAGTCCGGAAAACACCGGAGACTTCTTTGCGGGAACCATCGCCTCGGCGACGTCTGGGCGCGGACGCTGCCAATAGAACACGGTCATCGACGCCGAGAAATGCCGCCGCCCCTGCTTGTAGACACGCTCGAAGTCGGCATGACGCAACAGGCGCGCGCTGCGGGGAAAGGCACCCTTCCCGCCTCGCGGCTTGACACCCCGCGCCACGACCTCCCGGGGCACAGCCGCATGATTCGATTCTCCAGGCACACTGTTAGTCACAGTGACTCTAAGTTCCAGATCGCTATTCTCCAGAGGACTTGTGAAAATCACTGGCACAACAGCGGGTTGCGCAGACGCTCGCGTCCACGCCACTGGACTATTCGCGGAATCCTGGTTTCACCGAGACCCGTTTGCGCCCCTTGGCGCGCCGGCGGGAAATTACCTTCTTGCCGCCCTGGGTCTTCATGCGCGTGCGAAATCCGTGTGTCTTCGATCGCTTGCGCCGGTTGGGTTGGAATGTACGCTTGGGCATGAAAAGTACTGGCTCCTGATTCGTTCGACGGTGTTAGGGCAAACCGTAAGTATAAATCACTTTCGTCATTACCTCCAAACCCACCTTCCCGGGTCGCACCCTATCTTTCGGTTCACGCTGTGGGTTCAATCTTCCGGTTTCAATCTTCTGGTTCAATCTTCGTAGAGACGTAGCACGCTACTTCTGCCGAACTACAGGCCCGAGTTTCAATTCTGTGCATCACGTTGTGCCCACGCCCTGCACCGTCTCCGCGGCAGTTACCACCGCGCCACTTGACCAAACTCTTCCTTCGGGTTCTGAATAATCATTCGCGGAAAAATTCCAGCCGAAGTTTTCCACACAACAAAAAATTTTGTGCTAGTATGCCGATCTGATCTTGCTTTCGAAATTTCTTTCTGTATTCAGCAGCCGCGCACTTCGATTCGAGCGCTTTCCGCAGTAAACTTGGTGGTTCCGGCTACTTCGTAAAACGGCAGTTTTAAACAGGCGCTCGCTACCAGCCGCCGGAGCGCCGCGGTGAACATTTCATATATGTCAGTTCCCAGCACAACTCTCTCCCCCAATCCGTGGGCGCGCATCCTCGATGCGCTGGAAAAGAAAATCAACCGCCATTCCTACGACACCTGGCTCAAGCCCACCCGCTATAGCCACGCCAGCGGAGGCATTCTCTTCGTTCGCGTTCCGACGGTTGAATTCCGCCACGCCGGCGACAAGTACGCCGATCTCATCCAGGAAGCCATCGACAATCTCGGCCTCGGCTTCAATGACGTAAAATTCGTCACGCCGGAGGACGATCCCGCCGCAACTCCCGTCCGTCATGACGGCGGCCTCACCGCCCCGGCCACGGCTGCGGGCCCGTCGCAATCTCGTTTCGATTGGGACGGTGCAGCGCAACTGAATCCCCGCTACACCTTCGACGCCTTCGTCATCGGCAGCGGCAACCAGTTCGCCCACGCCGCCTGCCAGGCCGTCGCCGAGCGTCCGTCCAAGGCCTACAACCCGCTCTTCCTCTACGGCGGAGTCGGCATGGGCAAGACGCACCTCATGCAGGCCATCGGACACGAGATCAAGCGCCGCCAGCCGCAGACCGCCATCTGCTACACCTCCAGCGAGAAGTTCACCAACGACATGATCAACTCGCTGCGTTACGACAAGATGACGACGTTCCGCGACAAGTTCCGCAACGTCGACGTCCTGCTGATCGACGACATCCAATTCCTCACTGGCAAAGAGCGCACCCAGGAAGAATTTTTCCACACCTTCAACGCGCTGCACGAATCGATGAAGCAGATCGTCATCGCCAGCGACCGCTCGCCCAAGGAACTCGCCGAAATCGAAGACCGCCTGCGCAGCCGCTTCGAGTGGGGACTGATCGCCGACATCCAGCCGCCGGATCTAGAAACCAAAGTTGCGATCTTGCAGAAAAAAGCCGAGCAGGAAAAAGTCACCCTGCCCACCGACGTCGCACTTTACGTCGCATCGAACATCCGTTCCAACGTTCGCGAACTCGAAGGCGCGTTAATCCGCCTCGTCGCCCATTCATCCCTGATTGGCGCCGAGATCACGCTGCCCTACGCGCAGCAAGTTCTGAAAAATTTCATCGACTCCCAGGCCCGCAAGGTCACCATCGAGTCGATCCAGAAAATGGTCGCCGAACAATTTGGCCTGCGCCTGGTGGAGATCAAGGCCAAGAACAATTCCCGCGCCATCGTCTACCCGCGCCAGGTTGCCATGTATCTCGCGAAACACATGACGGAGGCCTCGCTGCCAGAAATCGGCCGTCAGTTCGGCGGCAAGCATCACACCACGGTCCTGCACTCCGTCGAAAAGATCGAGGAGCTCCGCAAAACCGACAAAGATTTGAACAGGCTGATCAATAAACTGACCGAGCAATTAGGCGGATGACTTTACGTACATAAAGAACGCGTTGTCATCCTGAGAGGAGCCGTTCTTCAGGCGCAGCGAAGGATCTCCCGTGAACATGAATTGTCGGGGAGCACAGTGGTTGAGAGCGAAAGCCGTTTTCCACGAACAAGCACGGTTTTCCTTAGCACAAGCTGTGAGTGACCTGTGGAACTTGTGTAAGGCAGGGAAGAAATCGGAAGCGCGGCCAAGTTTCACTGCCGTCTCCGCAGAGTTCGGGACCGATTTCTAACATCAAGGGTTCGACGGGAACCCGGTGACAACAGGCAGTTGCCCCGGTTTTCCACTTCTGCGAACCCCCTACTGTTACTGCTGGTTTAATAGGTTTTGCATTTGATATAAGCTTAGTACTAGAAGTAGCACGCCAAGTAGAAGTTTTCGGGGGGGGGACGGACTTTATGCCGGTGGAAGCCGCCGTTGCCGCGGGCACCATGGAGATTACGGTCAGCAAGTTCGAGTTGCTGCGGGAATTGACTGCCACGCAAGGTGTGGTCGAGCGCAAGACCACAATTCCAATCCTGTCCAACTACTTATTCGAGGCCGCCGGAGACCGCCTGGCGATCACCGCCACCGATCTCGATCTGAGCCTGCGCACTTCCTGTAACGCGAAAGTAAAAAAGGACGGCTCCTGTACTATCCCCGCCCGCAAGCTTCACGACTACGTGAAACTTCTGCCCGACGCCGACATTACCATCAAGCTGCTGGAAAATCATTGGGTCAGTATTCGCTGCGGCCGGTCCAACACGAAGATGGTCGGCATGGCGAAATCAAATTTCCCCAGCCTGCCCGCATTTCCGACCGCCGGAGCCATCACCATTCCCGCCCAGGTCCTACGCGGCCTGATCGCCCGCACCGGTTTCGCCATCTCCAACGAAGAGTCGCGCTACACCCTGAATGGCGCCCTGATGCTTCTGAAGCCCGAGTCCATCACCATGGTCGCGACCGACGGACATCGCCTCTCGCACTGCGAACGCCCCGGCGAAAAATTCGAAGGTGTTTCCGGCGAACTGAAAACCCTGGTCCCGAAAAAAGCCATGGACGAACTAAAGTCCCTGCTCGATTCCACGGACGCCGAGACTATCGAGTTCGCCAAAGACGATTCCACACTCTTCTTCCGGATCGGCTCGCGCCTGTTAACTTCGCGCCAACTCACCGGACAATTCCCCAACTTCGAAGCGGTGCTGCCGAAAGACAACACGAAGATCGTCCCGCTAAACTCCGACGAACTCAACTCTGCGATCCTCCGCGTAGCCCAGTTCGCCGACGAGCGTTCGCGCGCCGTCCGCCTGCGCCTGGAAAAAGGCGAGCTGAAGATTTCCGCATCCTCCACCGAAGCCGGCGAGTCCGAAGATTCCATCGAAGCCCCCTACACCGGCGATCCGCTGACCATCGGCTTCAACGCCCAATATTTGGTCGACTTCCTCAAAGCCGCCGGCACCAGCGAAGTCCGCCTTGAGCTGAAAGATCCTCAATCCGCCGGCCAATTCCGCCCCGCCGAAGGCGACGACTACAAATACCGCTACATCGTAATGCCGATGCGCATCTGAGGCACGAATCGGAAGGCGGCGGCGACCAAAATCCGGAAGGCGAGAGCACGACCGGGAAGGGCACGACTTCTGGTCGTGCCGTAAAGCGAACCAATCAGAATCCGGCTCTAGCCGCTGGGGGCTCCGCCGCCGCCCCGTCACCTCTTGACCTCCCGCCGCCCCTGCCTTACATTGGCGGCACTTCGATTTTAGGAGGACCACCCTCATGCTATCCGGATTCAAGAAATTCATCCTGCGGGGAAATGTTGTGGATATGGCCGTCGGCGTGGTCATCGGCGCCGCCTTTGGTGCCGTAGTCACCGAACTTACCAAGGCCTTCCTTACCCCGCTGATCGCGCTCATCGTCGGCAAGCAGGATTACTCAAGCCTCAAATTCACCCTCCGCACGACAACATTTCCGATCGGCGATTTCGTCAACGCCGTCATTTCTTTCGTCCTGATCGCTGCTGCCGTATATTTCTTCGTCGTGGTGCCAGTCAACTGGTTGATCGCGCGGATGAAGAAAGAACCGCCGCCGGCCGACCCGACAACGAAAAAATGCCCCGAATGCCTCAGCGAAATCCCCATCGACGCCCGCCGCTGCGCCTTCTGCGCCCAACCCGTCCTGGGCAAGGCCGCGTAGCGCCATCTCACTCTCCGATAAAGATGGGTGCCCGTTTCTCGCGCGTTCTTTGCGCAGGAAGTGGGTCTGGTTGAACTGCGTCCCGGTCCGCTGTGGGCTGTAGGATCGTGTGGATCCGGGTCTCAGGCCCGGACATGCCGAGCGCGGCTCGGCTGCCCAGATGCGTGTTCTGAACTCGCGTAACATAGAATCATGATTTGCTACCGCCATCGGCGCTCCCTATTCGTCCTGATCTGCCTCGCGCTCACATCAGCGGCGCTGCAAGCGCAGACGAAAACGCAATCGCCGTCACCATCCCCGAAGCCCGTCCATCCAGCCACCTCCGACTCCGCCCTCGATCCCGGCTCCGTCGCAAACAACGTCTATCGAAACAAAACCCTTGCACTCTCCTGCAAGATTCCTGTGGGCTGGGTGCTGCGCACCGAGGAACTGAACGCCCGCGAAGAGAAAAACGGAGAAGACAAGAACGAAGCAGAGAAAAAAGAAGGGGAAAAGTCGGAAGAAGACAAAAAAGACGCCCCGCCCGCCGCCAGCACCGGCGCCAAAGTCCTGTTGGCGGCGTTCTCTCGCCCACCCGAGGCCCGCGCCGAAGACGTGAACGCTTCTATCCTGATCGCCGCCGAGAGCGCCGCCTCCTACCCAGGACTAACCGAGGCCGCCCAATATTTCTTTCCGCTCACCGAAGTCGCCAAAGCCCAAGGATTCATCCCCGATGAAGATCCCTACGAAATCGCCATAGGGACCAAAACGCTGGTCCGCGGCGACTTCCACAAAGATCGCGGCAGCCGCGTCATGCGCCAATCGACTCTGGCTATGCTCTCCCGCGGCTACGCCATCTCGATCACCGTGATCGGCGGCACCGACGACGAAGTCGAAGACCTCATCGACGGCCTGACCTTCACCGCAACCGGAAAATGAGCTAGCACTGAAGCTGAGGCAGCAACTACTCGACGTGAGAGCCAAGAAGGCGGCCATTCTTAAGGTAGGCCGAAAGCGTCAAGAAAACGAACAGGGGCTTCAAGCCGCTGCTCTATTTTGTGAGTCGTAGCGGCACGGCTGAAACCCTGCCTGTCTGGGAAGCGCCTCTCCACGGCGGCGCCTTGCATGTTACGAACCGTTGCTTTCCACAACAACAGTACCCGGCGAATTCCAGAAACGATCCCCGCCGACTAACGACCTGCCGCGGCTGCCGCGGCTGCGGGAATCATGCCGGCGATGTTCATGGATTCAATCCGGTTGAGGACGGACTCGAAGCTGGCGCCGGTATCGGTGCACGCATCCACGTAGGGATGGCGGCTGCCGTCGGCGTGCATGACGAGTACGCTGGTTTCGGCGTTGGCCTTCTTCACCATGTAGGGCAGGTGATGACGATCGTTGCGAGTCAGGGTCGGGCCCAGCACGACCAGGTCAAACTGAGTCTTCTTGAGGGCCTCGTCGACGGCTTTGCGTCCGACGGCCTGGGCAACGATGTGCCCGGCTTTCTCCATAGCAGCGGCCTGCGCGGCCAGAACTTCCTCGTCCCCTTCGCCATAAAGAATTCTTAATTTCGATTTCGCCATTAAAGTCCTCTCGATTTGGATCGTGGTTCGTGGTACCTGACACACCAGTACCTGCAAGTGACGGTAGCAACCGCCGGGGGCTGGGGAAACGTCACCGAAGACGCACGACGAAAGGCAGTGGCCAGTGGCCCGTGGTCAGTCATTAGAGTTGGCTTGCGGCCGTGCTTCCCAGGCTCGGCTGAAAAACTAGCCACTAGCCACTAGCCAGTGCGCGGCGCTACACTTCTGCGCGGAGGCTTTCCCACCATGTCCGGCTCACTCGTCTGGAAAGCTGTACTCATATCGTTATTGTCGACCCTATCGTGGACGCCGTGGCTGACTGCGCAAGCCACCTCGACTACCACGTGCAATCTGGAAGACGGGCGGCAGGTGTACGTGCGGTACATTCCAGTTTCGAGCAAAGAGAAGGTGGCGAACGGCAAGCCCTGGGCGCCGGGCGGAACGCCGATGACGCTATTCACTGAAGCGCAACTCACGCTGGGGAGTTCGGTGATTCCTGTCGGCGCGTATACGTTGTATCCCATACCGGCGAAAGATCACTGGACGGTCGTGGTCAACAAGAACGTGACGCCGGGCGCAGCCTACGACGACAAGCAGGACATTGCGCGCGCGGCGATGGAGACGGCGCAAGTGGAGCAGCCGTCGGAAGGACTGGAATTGGCCTTCGCGCACGTGGGCGCCCGCTGTACCTTGCGGATTTATATGGGCAAAGCCGCGTCGTTTGCGGACTTCACGGCGAAGTGATTAGGCCGGCGGGAGAGAATCATTCCCGCGACAGCTGGCAAAGCTGCCCTGAGCAAGGTCGAAGGGATGCCCGCGCTACAATCGCAGCATGCGCGCGCTCCCGGTTGTCTCCCTTCTATTCATCGCGTTATCTCTCACACTGCAGGCGGTGGCGACCGATCAATCTGAGCCTCGGGTTCAGATTTCGCACACTACAGAAAGCTTGCGCGGGGTGAGCGCCGTGTCGCGCAACGTTGCGTGGGCAGGCGGGACTCACGGAACCTATCTGCGCACAACTGACGGCGGACTCACGTGGACTCCAGCGCAGGTCGCGGGCGCCGAGGCGATAGATTTTCGGGCGATAGTGGCATTTTCGGCCGACGAAGCATTTCTGATGTCGGCGGGGCCGGGAGAGCAGTCGAGGATTTACCACACCAGCGACGGCGGGAATCACTGGCAGCTGCAGTTCACGAATACGAATCCGAAGGGCTTCTTTGACTCGATGGTGTTCTGGGATGCGAAGCATGGGGTAGTGCTCGGCGATCCCATCCCCGATGATTCGGGCATACTGAAGTTCGAACTTCTGCTGACCGAGGATGGGCAGAACTGGCGCGGAATTCCGACGGCCAAGCTTCCGGTCGCGATAGAAGGTGAGGGGGCGTTTGCAGCGTCGAACACGTGCTTGGCCATCGTGCCCGGGGGATTGGACGCGAACCTGTGGTTCGCGACCGGCGGCAAGATGGCGCGGGTGTTTCACTCCGGCGATCGCGGACAGAGCTGGGAAGTGGTTGACACGCCCATGGTGCACGGGCCGGATTCAGCGGGAATTTTCTCGATCGCCTTCCGCGACGCGATGCATGGCGTGATTGCGGGAGGGGATTACAAGCATCCCAACGACGATGGCCCGAATCTGGCTGTCACTGACGATGGAGGGAAGACCTGGACGCTTTCGCCTCTGCATCCGCTTGCGTATTTTTCGGCAGTGGCTTATGACCGGAAAGTGAACGACCAGGCGATTCGGGAGGCTGAGGTCGAGAAAGCGATGCGGGTGAAAGCAGTTGCGCCGGAGCGCATTTTTATTGTGGGAATGGATTTCGTATTCGACTTCCGGCCACCCCGGAATCCACGGCGAATTAACGGGAAAAAGAAGATGGGGATTGGATTCAATGCTGCGAGTGCGTATCCGGAGGGCGGAGTGCTCCTGGTTGGGCCGAAGGGGGCAGTTGTGCTGATTCCATAACGCAGCCGTCTCGTTGCAGAAATACGACCACGGGGGCTGAAGCCCCACGATCATCCGAACTGCTTACGCGGTCCTGAAGGGCCGCTCTTCCACGGTTGCGCACGCAGTTTCCGATGTTTTCTGGGACTGTTTTGGAACCCAAAAGCACGTCTCAGGTACTCTGCCGGTGACTAAAGGGCTGTATCTTCCTGTTCTTTGCATTCGAGAGTGGATCAACGAAGATTAGGAGGATTAGTCAGCTCTCATCTCCCCCAGATCGAGAACACTGTGAAAAAGCTATCACTGGCCATTTTTATATTTGCGCTCGCCGCGATGATGGCGTCGGCGCAGACACAAACCTCCGCTCCTACCAACGCCGCCATCGCGACCGATGCGATGACAGTCTCGCGCACTACCAAGGCAGTGCACTATCGGCTGCAGGGTGGATCGACGAAGGTCAACTTCCGTGGGACGGACCAACTGCAGCGCGCGTCGGGCGAAGCGCGAGTCGAAGGCAAGAAGACTAACTTCGAAATCGATGTGAAATTCGAGGGCCTGGAAGACGCGACGAAATTTGGTCTGGAATTTCTTACCTACGTGGCGTGGGCAGTTTCGCCGCAAGGGCGTCCGGTGAATCTGGGCGAGCTGTCGCTTGATCAGCACGGCAACGCGCACCTGAAAGCCTACACCGACTTGCAGACTTTCGGGATGATCGTTACCGCCGAGCCCTATTTCGCGGTGACGCAGCCGGGCAACATGGTGGTGATGGAGAGCGCCTCGCTGAACGGTGGCGTGGGCGAAGTCATCGACGCGAAATATGAACTTGTGACTCGCGGCACTTATTCGTCAACCAACACGCACATTCAGGATGCAATCTTCGGCATCGACAGCAAGACTCCGCTGGAATTGTTTGAGGCGCGAAACGCGGTGCGTATCGCGCACATTGCCGCGGCCGATAAATACGCGGCATCAATTCTGTCGAAGGCCGGGCAGCAGTTGATGCACGCGGAAGAAATTTACCGGCAGAAGCAAAACAAGGCGGCGGTGGAAGCTGCCGCCAAAGAAGCCACTGAGACAGCAGAGGAAGCGCGGCTGATGGCCGTAAAACAGAAGGCGGAAGACGAAGCGCAAGCCGCGGCCGCGGCGCGGGAAGCGAAAGCTCGCGCTGATGCAACAGCGGAAGCCAAGCGCCGTGCAGATGCCGAGGCAGCTCAGGCCCAGGCGGAACAAGCGCGTGTCCAGGCCGAACAAGCCAAAGCCGAAGCGGAACGCATGAAGGAAGAAGCTGTCGCTGCGGCGCAGGAAGCTGCGCGGCAGAAAGAGGAAGCCGAGAAGGCCAAGGCCGAAGCCGTGGCGCAGCAGCAAGTGCTGGCGGCCGAAACGGACAAGGCTCGTGCCGCCGCGGCGCAATCAGAAAGTCTGCGGCAGCAGGCGGAAAAAGAAAAGCAGGATCTGCGGGCGCGGCTGCTGCAACAGCTGAATTCGATTTTGGCGACGCGCGATTCGGCGCGAGGCCTGATCGCGAATATGTCGGACGTGCTGTTCCGCAGCGGAAGTTTTGAATTGCTGCCCGGAGCGCGCGAGCGGCTGGCCAAGGTTTCCGGGATTGTGCTGGCGTATCCGAGCCTGCATGTTGCCATCGAAGGGCACACCGACAGCGTGGGCAGCGACCAGTACAACCAGGATCTGTCGGAGCATCGGGCCGAGGCCGTGCGGGATTATTTTGTGCAGCAGGGAATTTCTTCCAGCGCGGTTGAGGCGCGCGGTTTCGGCAAGAGCGAGCCGATTGCCTCGAATGATACCGCGGAAGGGCGACAGCAGAACCGGCGGGTCGAATTGGTGCTTTCCGGCGACGCGATTGGGAACGTGATGGACGAAGCGCCTTCGTCCCAAACTGCGAGCGCGCAGAATAAGTAGACGGGCCGGCGTTGCGGTTCGAATCATAACGACTCACCGGGACTGAAGCCCACATCTATTCTGCCGCTGGACGCGCGCTGAAGCGCCGCTCTTCTACGGTCCGCGCAGACTTCAACTAACCTCCCAATCCTGAAACCCTGGCTGGCGCGTCCGGCGCTACACTGGAGAACGCTGCACACGGAGGCATGGATGATCAAAGATCACGAGAAGTCGTTGCGGAAACATTTGCTCGAACTGCTCGAAGGTGGGAGCGCTCACGCCAAATTTGACGATGTCATAAAGAATCTGCCGGCGCAGTTGCGCCGCGCTAAGCCGGCGCAGTTTCCACATTCTCCGTGGATGCTGCTGGAACATATGCGCTTGGCGCAACGGGACATTCTCGAGTTCAGCCGCAATGCGAAGCATGTTTCTCCCACGTGGCCGAGCGGCTATTGGCCGAAGACGGAAGGTCCGCCGAATGCGGTGGCGTGGAACAAGAGCGTCGAGCAATTTCGACGGGACTTAAAGGCAATGCAGAAGCTGGTGGCAAACCCGAAGACGGATTTGTTCGCGCCGATTCCGTGGGGCGATGGGCAAACGCTTTTGCGCGAGGCGTTGCTGCTGGCCGACCACAATGCGTATCACTTGGGGCAGATGCTGGATGTGCGGCGCATGTTAGGAGCGTGGAAAACCTAGCGCGGTTCGGATTTTCTGTCGCCCCTTCGGGGCTTGTTCTCTCTTTTTTCCAGCTACCCACGGCTTGCGCCCGTGGGCTGTGTTCTTTCGGCGCTTCGCGCCTGCACCCCCGGATCTGCGGTCAGATCGCGATTCGCCAGCGAGGATCCGGAGTACTGCCGGTCGTCGCGTTGAGCCGATGCCGCTCGGGACGTTTCCGGAAGACGACTTTTACTCCCTCGCGCCAATGCTCGTCAATGCCGACGAATTCCCATTGGATTTCTGGAGAGAGATAGCGCAGCAGCACGTCGGTCTGAGGATGCACATGGAAGGCTGGCGCCACCAGGTACAACAGCGGCTTTTCTGGCGAGAGCTCGCAGTCGGCGAAATATCCGAAGCGGGGGAATTCTTCGCGGGCGTGGTGCCACGCGACTCTCGACCAGTAATCAAGGCCCTGCAGCGGTAGGTGGATATCTTCGTCGGCTTTGAGTTCGACGACAGCGAGGCGGCCGTTGCGGGTGGTGGTCAACACGTCGAGCATGGCGCGGTCGGAGGCGGAGAATGCGGGAACCTGCGAATAGAGTTGCTGCGGTTGCAGGCGCTCGTCGATTACGCTCACGTCGGCGACGACCAGGGATTCGAGCCAGCGTTCGGGACGCAGGCGAAACAGCGGGTGCTGGCGCGGGCCGTAGGGATGGCGAGTATCGCGAATGGCAGTGAGAAGCTGCAGGAAGAACGGGAAGTTGGAGTCCTCGAGCACACGCTCTTCCGCTCCCACGCCGAAGACGATTTCCTGCTTGCTGCGGAACGTGGCGGCCTCAGCCCCTATGCGCGCGCGGGCAAACTCGAGACCACGCCAGCGGAAGGCAATTTCGGCGGCGGAGAGGACGGCGACCTCACAGTTGGGCAGAATCGAATTGATGCGGGCGATGGAATCGGCAAAGCGTTCGAGCGCGGCGGATTCGTTAGCGGCGTGGACCAATTTAGAGTGGACCAGGCGGGTCGCGACGTTGCCGCGGTCGGAGCAATCAATCTCGGTCAAACAATCATGGCGTTCGTCGAGTTCAAACAAGCACCACTTGGCCGCGGCGCGGTTCAGGTTGGCCATGCGCTCGCGGACGAGCGCGGAACAGCCTTGGGGGACGAACAAGTGCAGGCCTTCCACGAGAAACTTTCCAGCTGAAGAGCCGCGGCAGGCTTCGAGCCAGAGAATCCCGAAAGTCAGGGCGGCGTCGATCGAGGACTGAGTTTCAGAAGCATTGACTCCGAGAACGGCGAATGCGGATTGTCCCTGCCGAAGAAGTCCCCGAACATA
>Ga0210395_10002792_pt1 | contig 13502 bp, 13 predicted proteins | sample IncBWH4OmetaG_FD_150861 | JGI IMG/M metagenome (GOLD analysis project Ga0210395, IMG submission 150861) | Forest soil microbial communities from Barre Woods Harvard Forest LTER site, Petersham, Massachusetts, United States - Inc-BW-H-4-O ... | reverse complement strand
GGCTCCCGTATTCAATCCGCTCGAACTCGTCGCTTACACCGACGCCACCTTTTCGATTGAGGCACAGAATGCGCTGATCCACGAAACGCATATTTTCTCCCCTACAATCATCAACGACTTCCGGGCCAGCTATTCGCGCGAAGTTTCCACTCGTGGGCCGGCTCCCAACGCCGCGAACTTGGCGACATTTGAAACCGCTCCTCTTCCGTTTGAGCCGACGCCCAGCGCCATCCAGGGCATTGGCGTCCAAAACGGTTTCAGCTTCGGCGACAATCCCGCCGGCGTTTTCACTAGAAATAATTTCACTTACGCCGATGACGTCAGTTGGGAGAAGGGGAAGCATGACTTCCATTTCGGCGGCATGATGGAGTGGAGCCAGGTGGATCTGAACAATGAATTCAATCAACCGGGCATCGTCAATTTCTGCGGGCAGGATACTTATCTCAACCAGCCTGCGGGTCTGCCCACCTACCAGAATTTTCTAGCCGGAGCCATGTGTGACGGCGGTTCCGCCGGCAACGGCTATGCCTTTCAACAAGGAGCCGGCGAGTTCAAAGCTAACCGCGACAAATTCCCCGCTTTGTATATCCAAGACAACTATCGCGTCTCCGGACGCTTGACGCTGAATCTTGGCGTTCGCTATGAGCCGGCTCTTCCCTGGAGCGACAACGGCGACCGCTGGGCCCAGGTAAATCTCACAGCGATGGCGGCGAATATCAGGTCCAAGGTGTATCCCAACGCGCCTCCAGGCATCTTTTTCTCCCCTCAGAATGGCATCAGCGATCCAGGGATGCCCAAAAACGCCCTGAACTCCAAGCTGAACAATTTCGCTCCGCGCATCGGCTTTGCCTATGATGTTTTCGGCGACGGCAAAACAAGTCTGCGCGGCGGAGCAGGGATTTTCTACGATACGCGCGCGGAAGGCATGTTGAGCAACCGCTTCGTCGATGAATGGCCGTTTAGCCCGCAGTTCATTCTTTCGACTGCCGGCAACAGCTCGCCCACTCCCGGCTCGACCGCGGGTTCCTTCAGCGATCCGCTGTGCACTTTGCCTGCGACGCAGGCGGCTCTCAACTGCTCTGGGGCGCAGCTTACTGCCTATCCAAAGTTTCCGAGCCCTTTTCCGGCGCCCACGAACTTTGCTTACAATCCGCCGTTCAACGAGATTGCCGTTACCTACGATCCGAGCGGCCAGTACCACCCCACGACGGTTTATGAATGGAACCTGACAGTCGAGCGTCAATTGCCGGCTGGCTTTCTGCTGCGCGCGGCGTACGTCGGCTCGCGAACGCTGCACATCCTCGAAACTCAGTACTACAACGCTGGCGTTCCGTGTAACGCCCCAACATCCAATGTACCTTGCAACGGGAAAGCCAATGTTGGCCTTGCAAACCTCACAGTCTGCGAAGCCACCGGGGGAACCGTCGCCTCTTGTCAGGGCAACGCTAACCTCAGCGGCGCGCTCTTCAAGCCCAACACTTTCTCCACCACCGTCCAGGCGGACATCAACGACATCAATGCCAACTACAACGCGCTCCAAACCTCCGTTGAAAAGCGTATGTCGCACGGGTTCACACTTTTGGCTAACTACACCTACTCAAAGAGCCTGGACGACCTTCCGTTTGGCGAAGGTGTCACTGGTTTTGATACCGGCTACTCCGCTCTTCCGCTGAACAATCCCAATCGCCACAGCTTTGACTATGGGCCGTCGAGTTTCGATCACACCCATGTGTTCACTGGCTCGTACGTTTGGCAATCCCCGAGTCTTGCTGGTCGTAGTTCTCTGATGCGCCACGTGCTTGGTGACTATGAGATAGGCGGAATCATCTCCGCCGCCAGCGGGCGGCCGATCACTGTGCTGCAAGGCACGGAACTCTCTGGCACTGGCATAGGCAATGATCGCGGCACGTTTATTTCCGGAGTCCATCCTTATAGCCCAACCACCTGCGGTACGACCGTGAACTGCGTCAGCTGGCTCAACTTGGCTGCCTTCCAGCCGACGAAAGTGGGCGGCGTCAACAATGCCGCCATATTCGGCACCTTTGGAGATGTCGGCAAAAACGTTCTACGTCTGCCGCACACCGTCAACTGGGACATGCAGGTCGCTAAGAATATTTTGATCACGGAACGCTGGAGGGTCCAGCTACGCGCCGAGTATTTCAATGTCTTTAACCATCCGAACTTTGCGCCCGAAAGCACCAGCACCGGCACCGTGAATAGCACCGACCAGATCAGCTCGTTCGACAAACTCAGCAGCAACTCTTTCGGCACTTTCAGGGCGGGGCAGGCAGCCGATCCGCGTATCGCCCAATTGGCGATCAAAATCTTCTTCTAGCCACACCCCAAAGAGGAAGGGTCGGGGCGCCTTTTAGCTGAGGCGCTCCGATTTGTGTTAGAAGGGTATGGATAAGCCTGCCTTTGTAAAATGACACGCTCCGATGGGGGAGTCGCACAAACTATCGAGGTGACCAAAGATGAAAAACGTCTGGCTGCTAGTTTTGATTGTGATTCCTTTCCTCGCCGTGAGATCGGAGGAGCCGGTTCCGGCAGGCTTCGAACACTGGCAGACTTCTTCCGTGCAGAGCATGGACCGCGCGCTCTCTGCGGAAGCTGCCACGGAACCTCATCACTTGGCCGTGAAGCAGCTTTCGGATTATCCCAACGAAGCGTTTCTGCTGGCTCACCGGGAAGCCGACGGTGTGCCTGAGTGGCACGAGACTCAAGCTGATGTGTTTTTCGTGCAATCCGGTTCCGCGACTCTCGTCGTGGGTGGCGCGCTGCTAAACGGTGAAACGGTTGCGCCCCACGAAAAGCGCAACGGCACCATTCAAGGTGGCGTTCGGCAGAAACTCGCGGCGGGAGATGTAGTGCGGATTCCCGCTCGCGTACCACACCAACTCCTGCTCGATGGCGCTCACGAGTTCACCTATATTGTGGTCAAGGTGAAAGGCTACTGACACGCTCCGTTGTCATCGTTTGCCAGAGGAATTTCAAATCATGCGTCGGCGCCCGGCCCAATCGCCACGACAAAATAGGATGCCGGCGTCGATCCAACATTCTTGATTCCGTGCTCGTCGTTGGAGTGCACGAATCCCACCGAGCCCGGTCCGAGCCGGTAGCTCGTGCCGTTCACCGTGATTTCCACCGTTCCCTCGCGAATCAGCCACATTTCCGAGTGCAGGTGATGGTGCGCAGGATGCGGCGCGCCGCCTGGTGGCAATGCCGTCTCATGTACTTCCAGCGATTCTCCCGTGGCGAGCTTGCCCTTCAACACGGGACGACCCTCTGTGCCATTCGACGCATGGACCGGCAACTTATCGAAGGGATATATGGCCGAAGGCATCGGTTTAGTTTCCTGGGCGGACGCCTCCAAAGGAAGCAGTGAGGGGACGAGTATCGCAGGAAGCAGGGAGATTAGTTCACGTCGCGTTGCGGACATAGGTTTTTCCTCAGTTTTCATTTTGCGCTAGCCGGCCTTCGCGCGCTTCTGTGGGCCGTGGCCACAGCTCCGGAAGCAAGCTAATAGTAAGCCAAGTCCGGTAATTTGCGTGTTGAGTCCTGCTAAAAAATTTGTTTATCACTCTTGAGGCGAAGCAGGCCTCAGGCAGCCCCGCCGTTGGATTCGGCGTCGACCAGCGTGCTGCGCAGAAAACCGGCGATGGATTCCGTAAGTTTGCGAGGACAATCGGTCTGCGCGGTCGCGAGCGCCAAACTTCTCGTCAAGCGATGGCCCGCGATGCGAAACTTTTGAAAGAAGTGAGAACTTCCCCGCAGCGCATGCTGGGGAAGTATCGAATAGCCGAAACCGGATTCCACCAGACGTTTAATCGCTTCCGTGTCATCCGCCTCCATGAGAACGCGCGGCATCACACCGATTTCTGCGAAAAACTTGTCGATGACCACGCGCACATTGCTTCGCTTGGGATAGAGCAGAAAGGGAACGTCGGCGAGTTCCTTGGCCTGCATCGATCCGACATGGCTGCTGCCCACCTTGTTTGCGGAGGGGCGCACGATGAGCAGCTCTTCGTCGAAAAGTGGGATGAGGCGAAGCTTGGTCTCGGAAACGGGCAGCGAGATGAGCGCCAGATCGAACCGCCGATCGAGGAGACCAGCGACCATTTCTTCGGTCACGCCCACGGTCACGCGGATTTCCGCATTGGGAAAACGCTTGCGCAGTTGTCGAAGCGGGCCGCCCAATTGGTAGATCAGGGTCGTAACGCCGGTGGCGAAATGGAAAGGGAGGACATCTTTTGTCAAATCGTTTTCAAACAGTTGCTGGATGCGGCCCATCATCTTTACAACTTCCTTGGCGTGCTCAGCGAGCCGCAATGCCGCGGGAGTGGCGACCAATTTTTTCCCACGCCGCACAAAAAGTTCCGTGTGAAGTTCTCCGGCTAGATTATGGAGCTGGAGGCTCACCGCGCCTGGAGACAAGTGAATTTTTTCTGCCGCGCGGGTCATGCTGGGCGAGTCCATGACCGCGAGGAACAGTTCGAGTTGGTGGATATCCATAAATCTGCTCTGATTGGAGCCCTTACCGAATGCTGGCGGCTCGTGAGTTGTTAATGGCGCACCTGCTTGAGCATCCGTCAGCCGAGCCAATGCATTCTACACTGCGGACAAGCGCTCGCGGCAACATACAGCCTCGGCTCCTCACAACCGATGGCGAGGATCGATGAGCGCCATTTGTTCAATCTTGCTGGATGCACCGCATAGTCCGTGCTACTGGTCATTGATTGACGCCGCTTGCCAAAAAACCGCCGTCTACCGACAATAGATGGCCCGTCACGAAACTTGCCGCATCGGAAGCGAGAAAAATCGCGGCGCCTGTCAGCTCTTCCAGCTTTCCGAACCTTCGCATCGGCGTGCGCAACAGAAACTCCCGCCCGCGTTCGGTTCCATCGAGCAGCGCTGCATTCAAGTCCGTGCGGAAGACGCCCGGCACGAGAGCATTCACGCAAATTCCCGACGTCGCCCATTCAATGGCCAGCGATTTCGTGAGCGAAGCAACGGCCGCCTTGCTGGCGCTATATGCGGCCACTTCGAATAACGCCACAAACGACGAAAGCGAAGCTATGTTGATGATGCGCCCGTGGCGCTTTTCGATCATGTGCTTTCCAAACGCTCGGCAGGCGCGCAAGGTCCCGTTCAAGTTCGTTTCGATAATCGCGTTCCACTCAGATTCTGGAAAATCGAGCGTTGGCATTCGCTTCGTGCGGCCGGCGCAGTTCACGAGAATCTGCGTGCTCCCGAATTCAGCGTTGACGGATTGCAAAAGCCGCTCGAGACTAGCGTTGTCGGTAACGTCGCAAGTCTGCGCAAGCGACCGCCGTCCAAGCGCCACAATTTCCGCGGTGGCGGCTCGGACGTGTTCCTCGCGGCGGCCCGTCGGCACCACGTTGGCCCCTGCTTGGGCCAGTCCTCGAGCAAGCGTGAGCCCTATGCCGCTCGTTCCGCCGATCACTACCGCGGTTTTGTTCGTTAAATCGAGAAGCGGATGACCCATACGGCGTTCCTCCAATGCGAAGTCGCGTCGAGCACGTTCTGCAATGCAGCGTATGATTGTAGAATCAGGCGCGCAATTTCAGCAGTAAATGTTGCTGAAGTGATTGTTTACGAATCTTGATTGACGCAGGACCGAGGTCGAACATGGCTCGCACGTACTTGGAGGGCATGCTTCGCCCTGGAACGCGGGACTTGCATGGACGTGGGTATTACGATGGTGCCGGGGGCCAGAATCGAACTGGCTACGCCCGCCTTTTCAGGGCGGCGCTCTACCACTGAGCTACCCCGGCATTTGCTGTCTAGAAATTGTATGGGGTGCGACGCGATTGTGTCAATTCAGTCGATCCAAGTGACCCACATCATTGTGCGGACTCATCGAACTCCTTCATCCAGCTCTTGCCTTTGAGGACTTCGCGCGGGCGCGTGCCGTCTGGGGGGCCAACAATGCCGTCTTTTTCCATGATGTCAATCAAGTGGGCAGCGCGGCCGTAGCCAATGCGTAGCCGGCGTTGCAGCGTGGAGGTCGATGCGCGTCCCATCTCGCAAACTACGCGAACAGCGTCCTGGTAGAGAGCGTCGTCCACATGCTCGCCGCCGGGTTCCGCCTCGTCTCCAGCTTCGCCTTCCTCTTTTCCGTTCTCATCCTTGGGCGTTTCGAGGAGCTGCTCGTTGTATTTTGCTTGCGCTTGCTCCCGCCAGAAGTCGCACACGGAAACGATCTCGTCTTCCGAGACGAGCGGGCCGTGAATCCGGTGCAGCCTTGCGGAGCCTGCAGGCAGATAGAGCATGTCGCCTTTGCCCAGCAAGGATTCCGAACCGTTGGAATCCAGAATCGTTCGCGAATCGACTTTACTAGCTACGCGGAAAGAAATTCGCGCCGGAAAATTCGCTTTGATCAAGCCCGTGATCACGTCGACGGACGGGCGTTGCGTTGCGAGTATCAGGTGTATTCCCACCGCGCGCGCCATTTGTGCCAGCCGCGTGATGGACTCTTCCACGTTGTTGGTGTCCACCATCATCAAATCAGCAAGCTCGTCGATCACGATCACCAGGTAGGGAAGCGGTTTGTGTTCGCTCTCCTCGACGTTTTCGAAGAGCGAGAGCGATTGCGCTTTCTGGAACGTTCGGTTGTATTGGTCGATGTTTCGAACGCCGCGCTGCGCCAAGAGCTTTAGCCGCTTCTCCATCTCCTTTGTCGCGTTGCGCAGCACATTCGAGGCAATTTTCGGGTCAGTGACAACTGGCGCAATCAGGTGCGGGATGTTTTCGTAGAGGTTCAGCTCGAGACGCTTTGGATCGACCAGGACCAATTTCACGTCATCGGGGCTCGCCTTATAGAGAATCGACATCATCAGCGAGTTGATGAAGACGCTCTTTCCGGTGCCCGTCGAGCCTGCAATCAGCAAGTGAGGCATCGCTGCCAGGTCTGTCACGCGAATCCGGCCGTGCAGGTCGCGCCCCATCGCCAGAGTCAGTTTGCTCGGCGAATTGCTGAACTCCTGCGCCTCAATAATCTCTCGAAGAGCAATGGTTTGCCGGGTGATGTTCGGGACTTCGATGCCAATTGTTGATTTGCCGGGAATACGCTCGATCAAAATCGATTCGGCTTGCAGCGCGAGGCACAAATCTTCCGTTAGCCCGATGATGCGGCTGTACTTGATGCCCGCCTCGGGCTTGAACTCAAAGGTGGTTACAACCGGGCCTGGATTGATTTGCGTTACGCGCCCCTGAATGTCAAATTCAAGACACTTGGCCTCAATCGCACGCGCGCGGTCTTTTAGTTCAGCCTCGTCAAGTTTCTGGCCTCGCTCACCCTCTCGCAGCAGCGAAGGAGAAGGTAGTTTGTAATTAGGATTGCCCTTTGCAATTTTTGGCTCGGCGGTTTTCTTCGCGACAATCTTTTCCGTTTTTTCTGGACCCACAAAGACGATTGGTTCTTTCCGCCAGGGTAATTTCCCCTTTTGTGTCGCTTCCTGTTTCTCCTCTTCGAAAACGTCGCTCTCGTCCGCCAGTTGAATCGACTTTGCCGGCTCGTTCAACAAAGGAGAATTGCCAAACGATTGCGGTGGGACTGGCTTTCGCCCAGAAATGCGCGTTGCCTCGACGCGCCGCCGCATCCGCTCCTGCTCTCGTTCTTCTCTCCAGGAATTCCAGCGCGCCGCTGCTTTCTGCAAGATACCCAGTTTTTCGACGGCCCCGATCGGCCCCCTCGAGCTCCTGGCCCAGGCGTGTGTGCCTGCAAACGAAAAGCGCGTAGTCATGAAGAGCGATGTAAAAAACAGCGCCACCGCCACCACCGTCGCGCCCCAGAAATTAAATCCCGTGAGGAGGCTGTTCGAAAGGAGTGAACCCAACATTCCCCCGGCCGGGATCGCGCCGCGCAGTTGAGGAAAGTGCCACAGCGACAGCAGGGAAGGGAGCGATAACAGCAGGAGGACATAGCCAGCCAGTGTCGCAACTTGTGAATCGATCGCGCGGCTGCGGCACCATCTCCAGCCCAGCACGCCAAACGCTACCGGCAGAAGGAACGCGGCGAATCCAAAGATTTGGAACAGCGCGTCGGAACTATACGCGCCAACCGGTCCAATCCAATTCCGCGCAGGCCCGCCATCTGGCGTTGGGGCGGAAACGTTAAACGCCGCATCGTGTGGCGAATAGGAGATAAGCGCCAGCGCCATCAATACTGCCAGCGAAATACACAAAAATCCAATCAGCTCATTGAGCCGTTTATTTCCGGTCGGAGTCAGCAAACGCACGGATTTCTCCTCAGCTTTTTGGGGAAGGCTGAGTGGTGCGACGGGCACGTTGGCGCTATCGCGCGCCCGCCTGGAGGAACGACAAAACCAAAATGATGATACCAAACACCAGCCGGTACACAACAAATACTTTCAACGTCCGTGTCTGTAAATAGCGCAGGAAAAACGCGATCACGAAATATCCACCCACTCCCGACACCAGAATGCTAATCGCCAGCGTGGAAATCGGCATGTCGAGGCCTCCTGCCTTGTGCATTTTAATCAGCGCCGGCAGCTTCGCCGCTACGGCCCCTGCGATCAGTGGCGCCGACATCAGGAACGAGAACCGTGTCGCCGCTTCGCGCGTGAACCCGCGGAACAGACCCGTAATAATCGTAATTCCGGATCGCGAAACACCCGGCCACAGTGCAAGGGCCTGCGCCGTCCCGATGACGCCGGCGTCTCCCAGATTGGATTCCTCGATTTTTCGCGTCAGGCGGGACTTGGAATCTGCCCACCACATCAAGAGTCCCACTAAAATCATTGAAACCGCAATAATCACTGGCGTGCGCAGGTGCTCCTCAATTTGTTTGTCGAATAGTTTTCCCAGGATTCCGCCCGGAATTGTCGCGACAACCATGTACCAGAACATCCGGCGATGCTGCGAGACGTCTTCGGCCGGCGCCCCAGGGGGATACTTTCCGCCCAACCCACAAATGGCCAGCGTCAACCAATCCTTGAAGAAGTACAGCAGCACCGCGAGCAGCGTGCCGGCATGCAGCGCAACGTCGAATGCTTCTCCCGGGTCCTGCCAGTGCAGAAGCCAAGGGAACAGAACCAGGTGCGCCGTGCTGCTGACCGGCAAAAACTCCGTGAGCGCCTGCACCAGTGCCAGAATAATCGCCTGAATAAGCGGCATTTTGTTTAGGTTTCCTTATTTGACGGGTTGGGCTTGGCGTCCGGCGCCAGAATCTTGCGCATCTCGTAAGCGTCCAACCGGCCTAGATAGTAGCGCTTCAATACTGCTTCGATACGATAGCCGTGCCTCTTCCAGAACGCAACAGCAGTCTCATTTTCGATTGCCGTTTCCAGCAGAATAGACCGCACGCCGCGCAGCGCCAGGTTCCGCTCGCTCCCCGCCAGCAGCGCCGAGCCAACTCCCTGCCGGCGATGCGCCTCCGCGACATCCAGAGTAATGATGTGCGCGAGCGGAGGGTTCTCCTCCGTCAAAATGAAGCCAGCGATTCGCTTGTCATCTATGGCAACAATGCAATCAGCGCTGGAAATGGTCAAAAAATAGTGCAGCGTAGTCTTTGAATAGGAAATCCCGGCAGGGAAGCAGGATTGATCCAGCCGGTGCAATGCAGCGAAGTCGTGCGGTTCGTAAGACCGAAGCGTAACCGCCATCCCGCGATTCTACGCCACCCGCACCAAAAAGTAGGGGCACGATATATCGTGATATCGTGCCCCTACGGTTTCAACTTCAGCTATAACTCTAGTGTCGTTCTACAGCTTCACGGTAACTGTCTTCACCTCGGTGTAATTCGCCAAGCCATATTCGCCGAGTTCGCGCCCAATCCCAGACTGCTTGAATCCTCCAAACGGCGCTCCCGCATCGAACACGTCATAACAATTCACCCACACTGTTCCGGCCCTAACGTTGTCCGCGATGGCGTGTGCCTTGCTGATGTCCTTGGTCCACACCGCCGCCGCCAACCCGTACGCGCTTTTATTCGCTCGCGCCGACACTTCCTCGATTGTCTTGAACTTCAAGATCGACATCACCGGCCCGAAGATCTCTTCCTGCGCGATGGTCATATTGTCGGTAACGTCGGCAAACACTGTCGGCTCGATGAAGTAGCCCTTGTCTCCGACGCGCCCGCCTCCCGTCAGCATCTTGGCGTTTTCTTTCTTGCCCTTGTCGATGTAACCCATCACTTTGTTGAACTGGTCCTGGTCCACCTGCGGCCCTTGCTCCGTCTTCGCGTCGAAGGGATTGCCCACGGTCCGCTTCTTGGCTCGCGCCACGCTTCGCTCCACGAATTCGTCGTAAGCCTTCTCCTCGACGAATAACCTCGAGCCTGCGCAGCAGCACTGCCCCTGGTTGAAGAACAGCGCGAAGTGCGCCCCCTCGATCGCTTCGTCCATGTCCGCGTCCGCAAACACGATGTTCGGGCTTTTCCCGCCCAACTCCAGCGTTACCCGCTTCAAATTCGTATCCGCCGCGGCCCGCATGATCAAGTGGCCCACTTCCGTCGATCCGGTGAACGCCACTTTGTCGACGTCCATGTGCCGCGCAAGCGCCGCGCCCGCCGTCGGCCCGTATCCCGGCAAAATGTTCACCACGCCCTCGGGGAATCCTGCTTCAAGGATGAGTTCGCCCACGCGCAGCGCCGTTAGCGGCGTCTGCTCCGCAGGCTTCAGCACCACCGTGCAACCCGTCGCTAGCGCCGGCCCCAGCTTCCAAGCCTGCATCAACAATGGGAAGTTCCACGGAATAATCTGCCCTACGACTCCCACTGGCTCATGCTTCGTATAGCAAAAATAATTTCCATTCACGGGAATCGTCTTCCCCTGAATCTTGTCCGCCCATCCCGCGTAGTAGCGATAGCAAGCCACAGTCAGCGGCAGGTCCGCAGCCTTCGCCACCTGATACGGCTTGCCGTTATCCAGCGCTTCGAGCTGGGCCAATTCATCCGCGTGCTTCTCAATCAAATCCGCTAGCCTGTTAATCATTGCCCCGCGCTGCGAAGCTGTCATTTTTCTCCGCCACGCTCCCGTTTCGAACGCCGCCCGTGCCGCTGCCACCGCCTTGTCCACATCGGCCGCATCGGCCTCCGCCACCTGCGTAATCACCTCGCCCGTTGACGGATTTATCGTCGGAAAAGTCTTTCCCGAAGTGCTGTTGACCCACTTCCCATTGATCAGCAGCTTATTCGCGCTGATTTTCACGCTTGGTTCCATTACTGTCGTTGCTGTTGCCATGGAATCCTCCCTATCGGAATCGTCGCGGCGCAGCCAGCCACAACCCGTCACAACAAAGTTGTTCCAGCCGCCGCGAGATGATTGATCTCGTTCGCCGCCGTTTGGCGGCGTAGGAAGCCCATTCGCGCCAATGAAAGGAAGGCAGGGCGGAACCCCTCCAGCCCTGTGGTGCGCAAACGTGCCGCCAGTCCCAGAGCCTATACCGCTAGGCCGTAGGAAGCAAGGCACCGCTCACCTTACTGCTCTGCTGCTGCTCTTGTACACCGATCCCAATTATTCTGAGACGAGAGCCGGCCGGTTTGTGTCTTCAAAGAGCCATGGGAGATTCGCTTTTTCCATCCGATCCAAGAACGCATTTGCTCCGTGTTCCTTCTTGAATGCCAGCTCTGCGCCTGTGATCGGGATGTGCCACAGAAAGGAAACCTCGTCCCCGCCGACCGTTGCGAAGGAACTCTGGTGTGGTGTCCAAATAGGCTCCAGGAAAAAAGCATGCTTCCATACCGAGTCACTCTTCGCGGGAAGGTCCCAGGCGACCGTGTCGCGGGCGTCCAGCAAAAATCCATCGAACAACGGTAGCCAAGCCATATCTCGAAGTCGTTGCGCACACCAGCCCGGACATTCCGGCATATACTGGATGAGTTCGCGCCGGCGCGGGCGCCCGGGACGCTGCTGATCCGGCGCCATGGCCTGGTCGGACATTCCGTTGGTCACAACGGCAAGAACGGCTTTGTCCCGTCCTTGCACAGCCAGGGGATAGCAAAACACATCAATTAAGAATGGGCCTTCGTCTTTACCTCTTAGCTGATGAAATGCGTAGACTGCAAACGGCTTGGTTCCGAAAAGTTTGCCGTACGCTGCGGCGCGTATGGCCGTGCACTGCACATGCGTTGCCACGGCTTGCATCGCTACGGGGTCGATTTTCGCGTTCGGATCAGACATCAGGCCCACCTCCGTTCTTGAGCGAAGTTCATAGTTCGCTTCGCTGTCATCTATCTTCTTTTCAAAGCGCCCGATATTCGAGTGAAATTGTTACTTTGTGTTTCTAGGGCGCATTACCGCTTTGTGAGCCGCGCAACCATAACTTGAAACGAAGGCTCCGTAACCTTTTCCACCTCTTGGCAGTTACTATGTTCAGAGCTATGATGGCCGTCCGACGACCGGCACAAAAACCTGCGCCGCAAGGGGCAGATGAGCGCCTATTGGTCGAAGCCGCTCAGGGCGACCCGGCGAAATTCGACGCGCTCTATGAACTTCATTTCGATCGTATCTACTTCTTCCTCGTCAGCCGCGTCCGCGACCGCGCCACGGCCGAAGACCTCACCTCCGAGGTATTTCACAAAGCGCTCGCCAACCTGCCTAGCTACGAATGGCGCGGCGCTCCCTTTGCTGCCTGGCTCTTCCGCATCGCCTCCAACGCGATCGTCGATCACTACAAGCGCTCCAATCGGGAACAGCAAGTCGACGACCTTGAGCATCCCTTGGCGCAGCCGGACCTCTCGTCAAAGGACCTGAATTTCATCGAACGCCACGTGCATTTCTTTCGCCTTGTCGACCAACTTCCCGAGATTCAGCGTCGCGTGGTGTGCGAGCGTTTTGTAGAGGAACGCAGCATTCGCGAGATCGCTCAGCGCCTCAGCAAAACCGAAGGGGCCATCAAACAGCTTCAGTTCCGCGCGCTCCAAACACTCCGCGCACAGATAGGGGACCGCCATGTCTAAGCGCTCTCCTGCCGAACAACTCGATCAAGCCATCAGCGCTCTTTTTTCCACGTCGCAGCAGTTGCCCGAGCCGAGCTCTAACCGCAGCATCGCCGCGCTCGCCTCGCTCGTTCGCCCGCTCCGCGCCATGCCGCGCCCAGAGTTCAAAGCATCCCTGAAGTCTGATTTGCAAAGGAGAACCACCATGAACGAAGCTACAGCACCCGCTCCAGAATCATCCAGAGCCACTCAATTCCGCCGTCCCAATTTCCCTAACATCGCGCCGTACTTCCTCGTCAAAGGCGCACCACAATTCATCGACTTCCTCGTCTCGGCCTTCGAAGGCACCGAGCGCATTCGCGTACCCAGGCCCGACGGCTCGATCATGCATGGCGAAGTCGCCATCGGCAATTCCGTCATCGAACTCGGCGACGCCAACGAGCAGTATCCGTCGCATCCCATGACCACGCACTTGTATGTCCCCGACGCCGACGCTACCTATGCCCGCGCCCTCGAAGCTGGCGCGACTCCCGTCAACGCGCCCACCGACGACCATCCTTCCGGGGACCGCTGGGGCGAA
>Ga0210395_10002791_pt1 | contig 13503 bp, 12 predicted proteins | sample IncBWH4OmetaG_FD_150861 | JGI IMG/M metagenome (GOLD analysis project Ga0210395, IMG submission 150861) | Forest soil microbial communities from Barre Woods Harvard Forest LTER site, Petersham, Massachusetts, United States - Inc-BW-H-4-O ... | reverse complement strand
CGGCGAACAATGCAATCGTCCATGCGGCGCGCCGTCCATCGGAGGAAATCTTGACCACTCTGTTCGACTTGACCGGGCGCGTCGCGATCGTCACCGGCTCCTCGCGCGGCATCGGCCGGGCCATTGCCGAACAACTCGCCGAACATGGGGCGACGGTCATCATCTCGTCGCGCAAAGCGGAGGCTTGCGCTGAGACTGCGGCCGCCATCAATCGCGCATGTGGCCGTGAGGCTGCGAAGCCGATCCCGGCCAACATTTCGTCCAAGGATGAACTTCGGCGCCTGGTGGACGACACCAACAACGCCTTCGGCCGAATCGACATTCTGGTGTGCAACGCGGCGTCCAATCCCTATTACGGGGCGATGGCCGGCATCGCGGATGAGCAATTCCGGAAGATCCTTGAGAACAACGTGCTCTCCAACCATTGGTTGATCCAGATGGCGGCTCAAGGAATGCTGGAGCGCAACGATGGCTCCATCGTCATCATCTCCTCGATCGGCGGGCTCAAGGGCTCACCCGTCATTGGCGCCTACAACATCTCCAAGGCCGCCGACCTTCAGCTTGCACGCAATCTCGCGGTCGAATGGGGGAAGCACAATGTCCGAGTCAATTGCATTGCTCCGGGCCTCATCAGAACAGATTTTGCCCGTGCGTTGTGGGAGAATCCGCAGACGTTGAAGGCGGTCACTGCGAAGACGCCGCTCGGGCGCATTGGGGAGACGGATGAGATCGCCGGCGCCGCCGTTTATCTCGCCTCGAGGGCCGGATCGTTCATGACTGGACAGACCATCGTCATCGATGGCGGCGCGACGATCGCCGGCTGACGCCAGACGATGGCTGAGACCGCCTATTCCGCCTTCGAAGCAATTCCCGGCGCGCTCGACAGCGGAGCGCTCATCATTTGTGATCACGCCTCCAACGCCATTCCTCCCGGTTACGCGACGCTCGGCTTGCCGCGCGAAGCGCTCGACCGCCACATCGCTTACGACATCGGGGCCGCCGAAGTGACCCGCACTCTTGCGGCCCAGCTCGGTGCGCCGGCCGTCCTGTCAACCTATTCGCGGTTGCTCATCGATCCGAATCGAGGTCTGGACGACCCGACGCTGGTCATGCGCTACTCCGACGGCGCGATCGTGCCGGGCAACGCCTACATCGACGCCGCCGAGATCGCACATCGTAGCGCGCGATTCTGGGCGCCGTATCGGCAGGAGGTCGCGGCGACGGTCGATGCAATGATGGCGACCGGCGAGCCGCCGGCGCTCATCTCGATCCATTCGTTCACGCCCGTCATGCGCTCGCTCGCGCGTCCGTGGAAGATAGGGCTTCTGTGGGATCGCGACGGACGCATCCCGAAACCGCTGATCGAAGCGCTGATCGCGGAACAGGATCTTCGCGCTGATGAGGTCGGCGACAACGAGCCGTACGACGGGGCTTTGGCCGGTGATACGATCGACGAGATCGCCACTTCGCGTGGATTGGCCAATGTGCTCATAGAGATCAGGCAGGACCTGATCGCCGAAAAGAGCCACGAGGTCGCGTGGGCCGAACGCATCGGCCGCGTGTTGGCGCCCATCATCGCCGACCCGCAGTCACGTGCGCCTACGGATTTTGGCAGTCGGGCCCGGACGACGGATCATCGTCGGGGAAAACCCTCTTCCGTAACTTGACGGGAAGAGACGTTCGGGGCGATCCGTCGCCTTCCGCGAAATGGATCGAGGTCAGGGAATGAATATGGCGAAAGCACCGGATACGGATACGATCAGTTCGAGCGAAGTCAACGCCGGCCATCTGCTCGCGTTCATCGAGCGGATCGAGCGCCTTGAAGAGGAGAAAAAAGCGCTCACGAGCGACATCAAGGATGTCTACGGCGAGGCCAAGGCCAATGGCTTCGACGTGAAAATCATGCGCAAGATCGTTTCGATCCGGAAGCAGGACCGCGACAGCCGAATCGAAGAGGAGACAGTGCTCGATCTTTATCTGGCCGCGCTGGGGATGAATTGACCGGTCCCCTTGGCGTCAAGCTCGCCGAGTCTGGCGGTCTCGCCAGACGGGCGTTTTTGACTAAGATTCGTCCCCGCGTCCATGCGAAGACGGACTTGTCATCGACTATGATCGTGTCACAATGATCCAAGGTTACAGCGGGCGGCGGGCGCGCATATCCGGGGCAAATGCAATGGGCGAGCAACGGGTGGGGAGCGGTTTCGCAGCAAGAATCGCGCACTCAATCTATTCGGCGATCTTTTTTACGGGTTTTCTTTTCGCGACGCACTGCTTCGCCGATCAACTGGCTCCACTCACGGTCGAGCGCCCATCGAAACAAATCATGGAGCTGACCCAGGGGTTCTCGACGACGATTCATAGTGAGCGTCCGTTCGGAAAGATCTCCATAACCGATCCAGAAATTGTCGATATAGTCTTGCGGACCGACAAGAGCGCAGTCCTTATCCCGCAGCGTCTCGGACGGACGAACATTGATTTTCTTGACGATCACGGAAGCCTGATCGGCAGCATGGCGGTTGTTGTCGTTCGACAGAGCATAGCGGATCGAGTGGTGATCTATGATCGTCCGTCCCTGGGGGCTTACTCGACTTTCCACTGCGGACAGCGTGGCTGCGAGCATTTTGAGGAAATGCCCAACAAGGAAGAAGCTCTGACGCCAAATCTCTCTCAAGATCGGGGTCCGATGGGTATGCCTCCTCAGTGAAGCGGAAACAAAAGCCGACGCGTCGGCCGAGGCTATCGAGCGCTCCCGCGTCTCTCATCGTTCTGCTGACCGACTGGCTTAAGAGCCGATGAGCCGCAGCAACTTCAGAATAACAGGGAGAAGAACAATCATCAGGATTACCGGAAAAATTCCAAGAGCTAACGGCACTACCATTTTAACCGGCAATTCGTTTGCCTTCTTTTCGGCCAGCAACATTCTCTTTGAGCGCATATCTTCACTGAATTCCCGTAGCGTCGTGGCGACGTCTCCGCCCAGTTCCACCGAATGCCGCAACACGGCGACAAAGGACGCCGCCTCGTCCAACCCCAGCCGGTCCGCGAATGCGCCCAAGGCGTCAACGGAGCTTCTCCCCGCGCGCATCTCGGCCCCCATCAATTCGATGTTGTGGCCAAGCGCCTGGCTTCGCTTGCTGAGCCGATCCCGGATTCTCTCGAATGACGCCTCCACTGTCAGACCCGCGGTGACGCACACGGTCAACAGGTCCAGGAGATCCGGGAAAGTCAGGCGGTACTCGGTGATTTGCAGAGACTGGCGGTGAGACAGATAGGCGCCAGGTCCAAGGATCCCGACGCCGACGGAGGTCGCCACAATCAGCGTGAAGTTCACAGTTGAAAGATTTGGCGACAATAAAGCGCAGCTCAGTAAAACCAGTGACGGCACAGCAATGGCCGCGCATACTCGCGCAAGAACGTAAAACCGGATCGCGTGTTGGGTAAAATAGCCCGCGCGCACCAATTTTAGCCTCAACTCTTTCCTGAGTTTCTCGCCAACGCCAAATCGATCTTCGGTAAAAGGTTCTCCCACCAAGGAGTCGAGGTTGTCACCTGAGGTCAGCGTCAGCGCATCGGACATCCTTGCGCCGACCGGCAGCCGCCGCTGCAAGCGACTGCGGCTCGTGATCAGATGACCGACGGAGAAAGTGATTCCAGCGGCCGAAACGAAAGCGGCCGAAACGAACAGAACAAGCCAAATATCCATGTCCCCGCCTAGATCTTGAAATTCACCATGCGGTAGATGACAAAGTTCGATACGACCAAAGACACCCCTGCATAGACCAGCGCCGGCACAAGGGCCGGACTGCCGGTTAGCTCGGCGAAGTAGTCCTTCGAAAGCAGCCGAACGGCGCCATAAAGGATGAATGGCATGGCGGAGAGAAACCATGCCGACAATCGACCTTCAGCGCTCAGCGCCTTGACTTTGAGCTGAAGCGTGCTGCGCTGGCGCATGAGGGTCGCGAGCCGAGCGAGCACTTCGGCCAGATTGCCGCCAGTCTGGCTCTGCACGCTGACGGCGGTGACAAAGAACAGCAAATCATCCTGGCCGACACGACCATGCAGGTTGACGACGGCGGTCGTGACATCCTGACCAAACGCTATTTCCTCAGCGGTCATAGCGAGTTCGACCGCGATCGGGTCGCGCATTTCCTTGGCGGCAAGACTAATGGCGCTCACAAACGGGTGGCCGATCCGCAAACTGCGCACGATGATGTTGAGCGCGTCCGGCAGTTGAGCGGTGAAGGAATCGATCCGCCGTCGGCGGACGATCGCCAAATAAACGATGACACTCAGCGACCCGACGGCCAAGCCGACGCCCATGGCCATCCACAGATGGGGCAGAAACGGAGACAACGCCAAAGCGACCCCGGCGCAAAGCGAGGCCGTCCACAGTCCGAGCGCGGCCACGGAAATTCTCAAACCGGTCTGAGCGAGGAATTCATTCAGCGCGACCAATCGGGGGTGATCAAAATTGGCGAGCCCGCGCTCCTGACGAAGAATGTCGACGGCCGCGATCTTCGCTCCGCCGCCGGCGTTCGACGCCAGTCGTCGGCTGATCGCGCTCCGGTCGCGTTGGGCGCGGATGACCAGCCGATAAAGAGCCTGGACTCCGAGCACGACCCCGGCGAACACAATCCCGCAAACAATCCAAAGCTCGCTCATCGGACTCACAAGGTTCGGGCGGGGTCGAAGCAGTTCGACGGCACCTCGATGCCATAAGCCTTCACGTCGGCGAGAAAGCGAGGGCGGATTCCGGTCGCCTTGAAGCTTCCGTGCAGCGTTCCCTTGCCGTCCGTGAAATCCTTCACGAACTTGAAGATCTCATGCATCTGGATAACGTCGCCTTCCATGCCGGTGATCTCGCTCACGCTGGTCAAGCGGCGAGCGCCGTCTGGCAGTCTCTGCACTTGAATGACGAGCGTTATCGCGGAGGCGATCTGACTGCGAATGGCGCCGAGCGTCATGGGCGTGCCCGCCATACCGACCATTTGCTCGAGCCGTTTGAGCGCGTCGCGCGGCGAGTTTGCATGGATCGTGGTCATCGAACCTTCGTGGCCGGTATTCATGGCCTGCAGCATGTCGAACGCCTCTTCGCCGCGGCACTCGCCGATGATGATGCGGTCGGGGCGCATTCTGAGCGCGTTGCGAACGAGGTCGCGTTGTTTGACTTCGCCCTTGCCCTCGATGTTGGCCGGGCGGGTTTCTAATCGGCCGACGTGCGGCTGCTGCAGTTGCAGTTCGGCAGCGTCCTCGATGGTGATCAGGCGCTCGCGGGCGGGAATGAAATTCGACAGCGCGTTGAGCATCGTCGTCTTGCCGGACCCGGTACCGCCAGAGATGAGAGTGGAAACCTTGCCCGCGACCGCCGCGGCGAGAACCTCCACGATCGCCGGCCGCAAGGTTCCGACTTCAATGAGCCGGTCCATGTCGAGGACGCGCTCGGCGAACTTTCGAATTGAAACCAGCGGTCCATCGATGGCGATCGGCCGCACGGCGACGTTGACGCGCGAGCCGTCGCGCAACCGCGCATCGACCATGGGCGACGATTCATCGACGCGTCGTCCGATCGCCGAGACGATCCGGTTGATGATGCGCAGGAGGTGCGCTTCATCCTTGAAATGGACCTTGGTCTCTTGCAATTGCCCGAAGCGCTCGATGAAGCAGCGCCTATGTGTGTTGATCAGAATGTCGGTGACCGTCGGATCCTTCAACAACGGTTCGAGCGGACCATAGCCCGTCATCTCGGCGATGATCTCATTCGAGAAAATGTCGAGCTCTCTCTGATTGAGCGACAGACTTTCGCGGCGAACGTAGTCGCCAACATAGGTTCGAACCTGCTTTGCAAGTTCGTCGGACGGCATCTTTTCCAGCGCCGTCAGATTGAACTCGTCGATGATGCGCTCGTGCAGCTTCAGCTTTTCATCGACGAGCCCCGGCCTGCGTGCGATCAGATCGGCGTAGAAGTCGTCCGTGGTCGCCGCCGGCGTTTCAGGACTCTTATCCGAGACCGTCGGCTCGTTCTTGCGTGTGCTCTTGCTGCTAAGGAATCCCATGGCGCTCATCCGATCGACCGATGCGTAGCCGAACTGCGGCAATACCCATGCGGCGCATTGGCAAACTCCAGGTTGTCTGGATCGCTTCCCACGACATGGAGTCTAAAGCCTTCGAGGCGGAGTGGCGCTCAGGCCCGCACAAAACGCAGATATCGCAGCAATGTCCTTGACCGACTTGTCCGACGGATAGGCCAGGGCGATCGGCGTTCCAACATTCACGCACTCAATCGCGACGCGGGCGTTTCTGATGAGAAAGCGCTTTTCCTCGCCGAGAATCCGCGCCACATGGTCGGCCCGGGCTACCTGACCCAACAGGCCAAATTCGCATCGGTTGACCACCGCTCGCAGTTCGGCGGTGACCAGCGCCTCCGCCCGCAGGGCTCGAAGCGCCTCCTCGATTTGCCTTAAGCCTGGAATGGTGTTGAGACCGGTGACGAGAATCCCCTTCGACGCTGCAAGCAGCGGAATTGTCCATGCGTGAACCGAGAGCGGCAGATCGATGATAATGTAGGCGTATCGTTGCGCCATGCGATCGAACAAAGCGGACAGAGCCTCGACGCTGAGATCGCGGCCGTGAAACCGGCTGCGGCTTGCCGCTAGCACGTCCAATCCGCTCGAATGATGGCTGATGAAGGCGCTGAGCAGGTGGTCGTCGAGACGGTCCGGAGCGGCGACGATCTCTTCAAACTGAAACTTGGGCACGATGTCGAGATAGTCGCACACATGGCTTGACTGGAAATCAAGGTCGACAAGCGCGACCTTGGCGGCCTTGGTTGACTTGTCTGTGACAAGGTGGACGGCGGTTTCGATAGCAAGGGTCGAATTGCCGACTCCTCCCGCGCTAGGCGTGAACGAAACCACGACGGGCGATTCAACCGTAACGTCGTCTCTCGCGGGCGCGTTGACCCGCCCGACAATGTCGAGAACTTCGTGCGGCAGCCCGGCTTCGGCGACCCAATCGGCGTTTCCGGATTGAATGAGCCTTTTGTAGTCCTGGGCGGAAATGTCGCCGCCAACAACGATGAAGAATAGGTTTCGTGGATAGCGCCTGACGACCTCGATCAGATCGTCGATGCTTGCATGCTTCGGAATCGCCGCGACCAGGACGACAATTGATCGTTCCGCGCCGTTGACCGATCTCCGGTCGATGTCCTCAACGCTCGGAACCCGCCTGAGGTCCGGGATTGTCGACTTGAGCTTGCCTTGGATCTCATCGACTTTGGCTTGGTCGTCGCCTCCGTGGGTCAGATAAATCGTCATCGGTCAACCACCGCAAAGCATGCGCCGCGCACGACGCAAAGACGGCTCGGGCGAGTCTCACCGAGCTGCCGATTCGGCCATCGGATCGCCGAGGGTTCGGCGGCCCCTGTCGGCATGCCTCCACATTTTGCGATGATTTTCATCGGTACAGCTGGACGAGATTGAAAATTTTGACGTTGTCAGCCGGACCCGCGGCGCCGGTGATCTCGCCATAGAGATTGCCGTCATTCAAGGCGCTGTACGGCTGGGTCATGAAGAATTTGACAAAGGCGGCCACGGGCGTCTCGGAGGACTCGCCGGCGCCAGCAATATTGCCGAGCGCGGTTTGAGCGAGGCAGTTGATGATCGGCACGATCAGATTGCGCCGATCGACGCCGCCGGTCGTCGTGTCGACGCCGCTGACGCCGCGCGCGTTGGCGCAGAACGGCGCGCCACTCTCCGTCTGAAACTGACCCGGCGGGCTCCTCGAGCCCTGCGGATCCGGTTGCCCGTTGCTCGCCCAGCCATTTCTTCCCGACCAGTCGCTGATTCCCCCCACGCTTGATCCCTGCCCGATTTCATACCGATAAACCTGGTAGCGACTCACGGTTGTTTGAGCCGGCGCTCCGCACACGCCGCCGAGCGCGGTTCCGACGGTCGCGGCGGTGGGGCCATGAGGATGATTAATGGCCCAATAGTCCCCGCAGTCCCACTGACCGTTACCCTCGGCGCCGCCGAGGTTGGGAAACGTAGTGTCTTCAGGCAATCCGCTGGTCGTCCATTCGATCGTCAGGCTGTCGGAAGCTTGCGCCTCGCTGGCTTGGGTGGAGAGCGTGACCGTCGAGCCGGCAGAACCGGAGACGATGACGGGGTTGCCCGCGCTACTCGCGAAGGCGCCGGCAGAGTCAATCACTGGCTCCCCGGCTGTTATTCCGATCGTGTTGACGACGTCCGTCAGGGCGGGCGAATTCTGGGTCGCCGTGCCGACGGTTCGATCCGAAGGGTAGGTATAATAGAGGTTCGACCCGTTTGCCGGCGTCGCGCTGCACCAGTCGACGGAGTTTGACTTGTGTCCCGGAAGAAAGCCCTTTCGTACATTGACCCCCGGCGGGTCGGCGCTCGGCGAGGCGAACGGCGGGTCTTGATTGTAGATATCAAACCGAGTGTCGAAATATGGCTCGACGGCGTTCTTGTTGGCGATGGCGAGGCTCACCCCCTGATCGCTGTAACATGCGCCGGCCGCGCCCGCTACATTCTTCGCCATGCAAGTCGTATCGTCGCAACCGTCGGCCGTATTCAGCCAGCCGAAGTGGCCCGGGCCGACGCCGTTTCTGTTGAGCTTGAGTTGGCGCCTCAGAATCGTCGGATCGTCGAAAACAGAATAAAGCGCCGCAGTCGCTTGCGCGTCGGTCATCGATCCCCCGCTGTCTTCATAGGGGTTGCAGACGAAGATTGGCGCGACCGAACAGACGGTCGTCCCGGCGAAACCGGCGACCGCGTCTGCGCCGACGGCGAACGCGTTGGTTGAAATATTCGCCAAGAACGCCGCTGGAAGGATTGTCGACCAGGTCTGGGGCGTGATCTTCACGGCGACGTATTTCGCGTCCGAATCGCCGATCGCGACGGAGCCGCCGATCCCGTCGCTCGCCGCCGATAGGCTAGAATAGAAAACGAACGTGTAATTGAGCGTCGGCGACGATCCGACCCCGAACAGCGTGTTGGCCGATTTCGTCGATGCATGCGCGTTCGCCATCGCGGAAATCGCGCGCGATTCGGCGCCCGCCTGCTTGTCGAGTTCGCGAGCTCCGGCAAGCGCAAGGCTGTCGGCGGCCGCCTGCATCTGCGTCTGCAAGCTCATGCGGCGCGAGCCGTCCAGGGCCAGTAGCGCGAAGCCGACCAGAACCGGCAGCATCACCGCCACATAGGGCGCCATCAAACCATCTGTGTCGCGCCACAAAGCAGACGCGCGCCGCGCCAAACAATCTGGGGCCCCTAACGCCATTGCGTTAGGTAGGCGCGCGTCTTGAGAGCCAGCAGGCCATTCTGTCGCTTGCTCAAGGCCAAAGATCCAGTTGCAGTCGCCATCTCGACAGTGCGCCCATGCCCCTCTCGCTAGTTGGCGGCTGAAGCCGACAAGGCTTCCCCGGTTACCGTCGTTGTCACCTGCGGTATGTCGATGGCGGCAAATGGCAGGAAGAAAAAATTGAACGGCAGCTTTATCTTGGACGAAGCAGCGTTGAGCGAAACTGTGATCGTCGGAACGGGCCCGAAAGCTCGGCCGGCGTAGCCCAAGCCCGTTTGCTTATACACCACAGTCACATATTGAGGCGCGATCGCCGCATGGACGTTGCACATGCCGGCGAAATATTCGGAGACGGGAGGCGTGCAAGCGTTCTTTCCAGCTCGCCCATAAACAATCAGTCCCATCGCCTCGGCCGAATAGGCGCCCATTCCGTCGCATGCGCCGCTCGTGCATGAGCAGGCCGACGCGCCGCCGTCGCATTCCACGGTGAAGTCGGGCATAGGACTTCCCGACGCCAAGCCTGAACTCACCGCATTGTCCGCAATCGAGGTCAGACCGGAGGCGATGGGATCGGACACCGCCGCGATGCGCGCGCCGATTTGAACGGCCTTGGCCGCGGCGTTCCATTGGTAAAGCGCATTCATGAAGTCGATCCCGCCAAATAGAAACAGGATCAGAATCGGCAGGATGATCGCGACTTCGACAAGCGGGCCGCCATTTTCATCTCGACCCAGTTGCGCGATGAACGAGGACATAGTCGTCAACCCGGTCCGATGAACCGCTCCTGATGAGAGAAGGACATCATCGGCGCCTTCAGTCCCAAAGAGGCAAACAGCCCGAGCGACGGATCGGAAAAGCGGGTCGCAACGTCGATGATCGTCATGCTTGTCGAGCCGTCGGCGTAATTTCCGTTTTCGAGCGCGGCGCTCGAAGAACAGCTGATCGTGACGTCGGCCGCACTCCAACCGCTGACGCGCGCCGAGCCGCCGGTAGAAGGCTGAGCGGTGGTGGCAATGTTCGCTGCATCGTCTGTATACAGGGCGCCGTACTGATCTTTCTGGGCGCAGGGATCGCGATTGCCGTCCGTGAGTTCGATCCGGGTCATGTAGCGCGCCGCGTCTCGCAAGCCCGACACGACCAGCTGCTGATTGTAGAAAAACCATGAGAACTCGAACACGCCGAGAAAGAGGCTGAGCAACAGAGGCATGACAATGGTGGCCTCGACCAGCGCGGACCCTTCCTCGTCGCGCCAGAACGATATGGCTTTTGCTGTTGCGCGTTCCGGCATCGGCAAGACCCTCGCGTTTCTAGTAGCCTGAGGATTGGCCGGGAGGAGAGACCGTCATTCCGGTGGAGGGGCCGGTCGGCGCTCCGGCGCCGCTGCTCCCGCCCGGGCCCGCCGCGCTCGGCGTTGCGCTGTCGCTTGCGCCTGCGCCTGCGGAGCCGGTTTCGTAGCGGTTGATGGCCTTGACGATCCGCGCGCCATTCGCCGGAATGTTCGTGTCGTTGGAATAGCGTGGCCAGGGGGTTGCTGTTTGCATGGCGATATTCGCCGCCTGAGAATCGCCGCCCGTTGTCGAGACCAAAGCGGTCCGCTGAAGATAGTCGGCGAACGGGTCGTCGAAACCAACGGTCGAGGAGCAGCCGGCGAGCGCCAGGGAGACGGCAAGGGAGGCCATCGCAACAGCGATTCGCAAAGCGACGCGCTGATCTTTTGACCTATCCGCCATCGAAATCACTGACCGCCGAGAATATGGCCATACGGGCCTTGCAGCCCCCCACCGCTCGTCACGTAGTCTGTGTATCGCTTCTTGCGTTCGGTATCGCCCATCAGGAATAGATCGACGTCATTGGCTTGAAGCGTCGTATCGAACGGGGTCGCTAAATGCTGGCCCGGACGCACGGGCTTCACGAGATGCGGAGAGACGATGATGACGAGATCGGTCTGGCTCTTCTGGAAGTCGGTGGATCGAAAGAGGGCGCCGAGGACGGGTAGGTTGCCAACCCACGGAAGCTGATCGATGCTTTGAGAATCCTGAGCCTGGAGCAAGCCGGCGATGGCGAAGCTTTGTCCGTCGCGCAATTCGACCGCCGTATGCGCCTTGCGCTCGGTCAATGAGGGGACCGTCGTTCCATTGATATTCAGGCTGTTGGCCGTGTTGATCTCGGTCACGGACGGATTGAGCTGCAAATTGATAATGCCGTTGCTGAGGACCGTGGGGGTGAAATCCAGGCCGACGCCGAATTGCTTCCATTCGATGGAAATGTTCGGCGTGTAGTTGACGCCGATTCCAAGCGTGGTGTTCGTCGCATTCGTGCCTTGCACCACCGGCACGGGAATTTCGCCGCCCGCAAGAAACGTCGCCTTTTCTCCCGAGAGCGCAACGAGATCCGGTTCAGCCAAACTTTTGACGAGGCCCTTGCTCTCGAGCGCGGACAAGAGCGCGTCGATGCTGACGCCATGCGTGTTGACGACATTGGCGAGCAGCACGCCGAACGATGACGCCGTGGAGCCTGCTCCGGGAAACACGCCGCTGTTGTTGGCGGCGGCAGTCGTCGGCTGCGAGCCGAGACCAGTGGCGAAACTCACGCTGTTCGTTTTGCCAAACCAGCTGATGCCAAGGTCGCGTCCCGCATTGCGATCGACTTCGAGAATACGCACCTTCAGCATGACTTGCTGTGAAGGGGAAACCTTCATCGCGTTGACGACCTGCGCGTCCGGCGATAGGCCCTTTGCGACTTCGACGGCGCGAGCGGCCGCCAAGCCGTCGCTCGCCTCGCCGCTCAAAACGATCTCGCCGTTTGCGCTGGTGACATTGATGTCTCTGCCCCCGGTGCTGGCGGCAATCTTGTTTTGCAACGACGTTGTGTCGGGGGTCACATCAAGGTCAATCACCGACACTAGGCGCCGCTGCTGATCGAATACGGAAATGTTTGTCGCGCCGACTTTTTTGCCCTGAACATAGAGCATCGAATCCGTCATCGGCAAAACGTCGGCGATTTCCGGCGCGCCGATCACCGCGGTCGAGAACGGGTCGGAAAAACAAAGCGTGCGCGATTTGTTGAGCGTGACCTTTATGGCGCTCACTTGCTCGGTCACCGGGTGACATGGGCCGCCCTTGCGCGCCCAAGCGGGAACCGCAGCTTGCACGAGACCGAAAGTGGCCGTGGCGGCGCCAGCGGCTGCGAGAATGGCGACCCAAACCAGGCGCTGCGTTGCAGCCATCCGTCCTTTTCGGACCCACAGTCGGCGGGACGATTTTGTTCGCTGTTTCAACACGCCGCCTTCCGTCATTGGACCTCTTCGGGGACGTCGTATTGTTCGCTCTTGACCGATCGAAAGACAGTGATCTTCCGAGTGGCCTTTTCGGGGGGGAGTATCGGAGGCGGGCTAGCCGCCGGCGGCGGGTCTTGCTGAAAAACGGCGGGCTGCACCTGGACCGCCGGCAGACTTGGATTGGCCGGAGCCGTCGGCGCTTGCGCCTCATCGCTGCCGAACAGGTCGCGATCGGTAACCTTCATGTCGGGGGCCAACGCGACTTCCGCCGGTTGGCGCAAGATCAGCGACAGCTTCCCGACATTGGTGGCAAGCAAGATCCTTAGCGCCTGCTCGGGGTCCACCTCAACGGTGACCGCCTTGGCGACGGTCGGGTGTTCTTGGCGTTGACCGGCCATTTGGTCGATGGCCAGCACTTTGACATGCTGCAATATCACTTCCGAGAAATTCTGCGGACCATTGCTGTTATCAGTTCGCGTTAAAGCAACGTCGACGAAGTCGCCCGGGAAAATGAAGCCCGCCACCCCGCGCACGTCGTCAACCGCGACAGTCACGGCGCGCTTGCCCTTCTCAATGACCGTCGACAGCGAGGCTCTTTGGTCTGGCGCGCTTACCTTCGAGGCGATAATCGGCTCGTCGCGGACAAATGGGGACATGGCGATCCGTCGTCCGTTCTTGACCAGCTCCGCAAAATTCGCGAACGCGCCGTCCGGCCTGGATTTTGCGGGCCAATCGATTTCTTTCACGTCTGCGGCGCCGATGGGCGCCCCAAAGGCGAGCGCCCCGCTCGCGACCAGAATCGATTCAGTCTTTTGAGCGTCTGTCTGTGCCGAATGGCTCTGAAGCCAGCTTCTGGCAAGAAATGCGGCGACACCACCAAGAATTACAGCAACAATAAGGATTGCAAGATT
>Ga0210395_10002790_pt1 | contig 13504 bp, 15 predicted proteins | sample IncBWH4OmetaG_FD_150861 | JGI IMG/M metagenome (GOLD analysis project Ga0210395, IMG submission 150861) | Forest soil microbial communities from Barre Woods Harvard Forest LTER site, Petersham, Massachusetts, United States - Inc-BW-H-4-O ... | reverse complement strand
GCAGGATGGCTCCAAGATCGTCAACCTTACGCTGGCCACCAGCGAGACCTGGAACGATCGCGCCTCAGGCGAGCGCAAGGAGCGAACCGAGTGGCATCGGGTGGTGATATTCAATGACCGGGTCGCAGACGTGGCCGAGCGGTTTCTAAAGAAGGGCGCCAAGATCTACGTTGAGGGATCGCTGCAGACGCGCAAGTGGACGGACCAGTCGGGCCAGGAACGGTATACCACGGAAGTGGTGATCGGCCGGTTCAACGGTCAATTGACCATGCTGGATACGCGCGGCAGCGCCGAAGCCGGAGCGGGCGAAGGCGGCGGCTATCGCAGCGAGCGCGCGCCGGCGCAGCGGGTCGCCCCTGCTGCTTCGCGTGGCGGCGGCGGGCCATCCTGGGAAGCGCCCAAGGGCGGCGATCTGGACGACGAAATCCCGTTCTGACTCGCAGCTTCAGGTCTGATGTAAACTGAGCGAGCTGCCCGCTGCTTGCTTCCACCAGGTGGCGGCCGATCACCGACTGCGGCCACAAATTCGGCACTGTGTGTGGATTGCTTCGTCGTTGCGCTTCTAACAAGAAACCATGCAGACTGTGCCGCGCGCATCAAGGGAAGACGTGGATGGCCAACCTTCGCAGGCCGTGACGAGTGCCGGTTTCGTCCAGCGCGGGTCCGCCGCCAGGTGGGTGTGGAACCCGCAATGACGGGGGTGAGATCCGGACACCGCGACTCGCCGACACGACGCATTCCTTCGTCGGGAACCGACAGGTCGGCGCCCTCCGGATAGTTCGCGGCGCGCGCGGTTCGGGACTTCTCTGACAGGGACACGATGAGGATTGCGGGCGGCATGGTTGACAGCGCCGCCGACGCCGCTTGTCCTTCAGAGACTTACTCAGGAAACCGAGGGGCATATGAGCAGATCGGGCAGCCCGCTGCGGAAATGCATTGCGACCGTGGCGCTCAGCGGCACCTTGCGTGACAAGCTGGAGGCTTGTGCCGCGGTCGGCTTTGACGGCGTCGAGATCATGGAATCCGATCTGCTGACGTTCGATGGTTCGCCCGCGGACGTGCGCCAGATTTGTGCCGACCTTGGCCTGACGATCGAGGTCTATCAGCCCTTCCGCGATTTCGAGGCAATGCCCGATCCGCAGCGTGCTCGAAATTTGGATCGTGCGGAACGCAAATTCGATGTCATGCAGGCTTTGGGCACCGATCTTGTGCTGGTGTGCAGCAACACGCAGTCGGCCGCGATCGATGATGACTCCCGCGCGGCGGCTGATCTGGCGGAGATGGCCGAGCGTGCGGGGCGGCGCGGGCTGCGGGTGGGATTTGAGGCGCTGAGTTGGGGTCGGCACGTCAATCTCTGGGGTCATGCATGGCGCATCGTGCAGCGGGCCGCTCATCCGGCGCTGGGCCTCATCGTGGATTCCTTCCATACGCTGGCATTGGGCGACGACCCATCCGGTATCGCTCAGGTGCCGGCAGAGAAACTGTTCCTCGTCCAGATGGCGGATGCACCGAAGCTGTCCATGGACGTGTTGAGCTGGAGCCGCCATTTCCGCAATTTCCCTGGGCAGGGCGATCTGGACGTGGCCGGATTCATGCGGGCGGTGCTGGCCTCCGGTTACACCGGGCCGCTATCGCTCGAGGTCTTCAATGACGATTTCCGTGCCGCGCCCGGTCGGTTCGTCGCGCGAGACGGGCTTCGTTCACTCATCCTGACCGAGGCCGAAGCTTCGGGTGGTGCGGGCCTGCCCGCTGTCCCGGCTTTGAACGGTGTTGAGTTCCTGGAATTCGCCGTGGATGAGAATACTGGGCCGGAGCTGGTGAGCTTCCTGCAGACGCTGGGCTTCCACCATGCGGGAAGGCATCGGTCGAAAGCTGTCGATCTGTATCGCAACGGTGGTGTCAATCTGGTGCTGAACGCAGAGCAGGACAGTGCTGCGTCCGAGCACTTCCACCTGCACGGCCCATCAGTCTGCGCCATGGCAATACGGGTCGACGATGCCGCTCGCACGCTGGCCCGCGCAAACGTGCTGCTGTGTCCCGACTGGCAGGAGCCGCTTGGGATCGGAGAGCGGCGTATCCCCGCCGTACGCGCGCCAGACGGCACGTTGATCTATCTGGTGCAGACGGAATCCAGCGGGCGCAGCTTCTGGGACGATGATTTCGATTTGATTCCGGTCTCAGGCGAAGTGACACCTCTGCTTGGCATCGATCATGTGGTGCTGGCTTTGCCGGTCGGACGTATGGCGTCCCACGTGTTGTTCTGGCGCGCCCTGTTCGGCCTGATGCCGCAACCGCAGTTGGATACCGCCGATCCATACGGGCTAGTGCACAGCCGCGCTTTGGTCAGTCCTGACGGCAAGCTACGCATGGTGCTGAATGCGTCGGAAGGCCGCGGGACGCTGACCGGTCGCTTTGTTTCGGCTTTCGCTGGGGCCGGCGTGCACCATGTCGCGCTCGCCACACCCGATATTTTGCGCACCGCGCACGAACTGGAGGTTCTGCATGCGCCGCTGCTGCCTATGCCGACCAACTACTATGATGACCTTTCGGCGCGATGGGCGTTGGACGACGCAACGCTGAGCGAACTGCGAAAGCACGGCTTGCTCTACGACCGCGATGAAGCAGGGGAGTTCCGCCACCTCTATACCGACACCTTCCATGATCGGTTCTTCTTTGAGGCTGTGCAGCGACAGGCCGGTTATTCCGGGTTCGGCGCTGCCAATGCGTCCGTCCGGACTGCTGCACAAGCGCGACAGAGTCCTGGCGCAACGTACATGCTATGATCGGGAGGCCCAGCGATGATGCGGGCTGCCGGGTGAAGGCATCAGTGGGATTACCTATCAGTACACGCGATCCAAAACACCCGGAATGCGGCTGCCCGTCCAAATACAATGATGTCCAGGAGCGAGTTGGAACCAAGCCGATTGGCGCCATGAACCGACACGCACGCCGCCTCGCCGATTGCTGTCAGGCCGGTGACGACAGCTTCAGGATCGCCGTTGCGCAGCGTAGGACCCAGTCCTTCATTGAACATGCCTGTCCTTCATGCGCAGGAAATGGGATTATGACGCACCGAGTGTCGATGTGCGGCGCGAGTTGCTTCGGGTACCGAAGCCGGGTGAGCCAAGGTGCAACACTCTGATCGACTATTTCTCCACGGCTGCCCTCGGCCATGAGAAAAACAGACCGACATCCCCTGGCATTCCGCCTGGGTAGTTGATCATACGCGCCGAGAACCCAAAGCCCCCTGACTGTAGGTTGTCCTTCCAATACGCATAAATCGTCAGAACGCCTTTTGGCAGAGTTGCCAGCCATACGGGCTCATGCACCTTGGCGTCTGTAGGTTCATTGATCGGTGGTTCGCCAGAGATGTTGATGGCGCGACCGCTATCGGTGCAGAAGCTGCTCGGGAAGGACGTGAACATCAGCGCGTTTTCGCCGCGATCGCCTCCTTCGGCCTGGGGATGAGCGTGGCAGCCAGAGCGAGTATTCGCAGCGTGATGACGGCGGCGGAGCGAATACCTAGCAAACGGAGTTTCTCGCAGCGCCATGATTTTCCCGCTTGGCAAAGAATATGTGCGACCGTGGAACTGCCAGTCGATCGGAGGATGGTCGCTGCTTTCAGACTATAATCACGCTCCTGTGATCTCTCCTGAATGAGTATCCGGCTTGCCATTCGGTTGATCCAGATCAACGCGCTCCATGCTGCCTTACGATAGGCATATCGGCACTTGCGTGATGTTCGGTTCAGCAAGTGTCTGCGCCGTCGAGATGGGAGAGACCGCTTGTCCAGATGGAGTTACCTGCTCGCCATACCGCTGGCGCTGGGACCTGTTGCGCCGGGTGTGTTCGCTCAGCAGGCCTCGCCCGCGCAGACCGCACCCGCACAGACGCAGCCCGCGGCACCGGCCTTTACGCAGGCTGAGCTCGAGCAGATCCTGGCGCCGATCGCGCTATATCCCGATGATCTGCTGACCCAGATCCTGGTTGCCTCGACCTATCCGTTGGAAGTGGTGATGGCGAACCGCTGGCTTGCGCAGCCAGGCAACATGGACCTGAAGGGCGATGCACTGCTCAAGGCGCTCGATGGGCAGGACTGGGACGCAAGCGTGAAGTCGCTGGTACCCTTCCCGACCGTGCTGAAGATGATGAGCGATCAGCTCGACTGGACACAGAAGCTGGGTGACGCATTCCTGGCGCAGCAGAGCAACGTGTTTGCCGCGGTGCAGGCGCTGCGAGGCAGAGCGCAGGCGACGGGAACCTTGCAGAGCAACACGCAGCAGATCGTCACGCAGGACGTCTCGGCGATCGTTATCCAGCCGGCGCAGGCCGACACGGTGTACGTGCCCGCCTACAATCCGACCGTCGTCTACGGCACATGGCCCTACCCGTCCTATCCGCCCGCCTACTATCCGCCGCCGGCTGGCTATTACCTCGGATCGGCGTTGGCGACGGGGCTTGCCTTCGGGACTGGTGTCGCGATCACCGGCGCGCTCTGGGGCTGGGGAAGACCGAACTGGGGAGCGGGCAACGTCAATGTCAACGTGAACCGGTTCAACAGTATCAATGCCAACAGCGTCAACGCCAACCGGTTGAGCAATCGTGCAGTCAGTTCCAACACATGGCAGCATAACGCGGACCACCGGCGAGGCGTCGGCTATACCAATCCTCAGGTCAGGCAGCAGTATCGGCCGAATTCGGCTGGCAATGCGGCGACGCGTGACGCGTTCCGCGGGCGTACTCCGTCGGGGACGACGGGCTTGGGGCAGGCAGGGCAGCGCACCGTCGCCGGCGGGAATCTGTCAAACGCCTCAAGGCCGAACGCGGCAGGCTCGCGCAACCTGCAAGGAAATCTGGCAAACCCATCGCGATCGAACGCAGCAGGCTCGCGCAACCCGCCAGGCAATCTGGCCAACGCATCGAGGCCGAACGCCGGCGGTGGCGGCTCGAATTTCCAGGGCAGACCGGCGAACACGTCACGGCCCAATCCGGCTGGGGCGGGCAATGCACAAGCCGTCCAGCGGCCGAGCGGTGGACGAGGCGCCCCTGCGTTCAACGGCGTGGGCCACGGAGCGGCGACACGCGCTCAGTCAGCGCAGGGTCATGCCAGCCGTGCAGGGGCAGCTCACGGCGGTGGCGTGGCTCGCGGTGGCGGTGGCGCTCGTGCGGGTGGTGGAGCAGCCAGAGGAGGACGTCGCTGATGCAACCACGCTTTTTCAAGTCCTGGTTCGGCGCCATCCTGCTCGCGTTGCCGCTGCTTGCCGCAGCTCCGCGGGGCGCCATGCCGGAGCAGTTCGCCTCGCCGGATGCGGCGGTAGACTCATTGGTCGCAACCGTGCGTGCCCACGATGTGGCGCAACTGCGCAATCTGTTCGGGGAAGCCGGCCTGCGGGATGTTAGCGCGGGTGATCCGGTTGCCAACGAGACGCAGAGGGAAAAATTCATTGCGGCATATGACGCCAAGCACGCGATCGATGTGAAGGGCGACACGGCGACGCTGTCGATTGGCGCGGACGACTGGCCGTTTCCGATCCCGCTGAAGCACGAGGCGCAAGGCTGGTCCTTCGACGTGGCGGCCGGCCGCGAGGAAATCCTCGATCGCCGCATCGGCGCCGACGAGCTGTATACACAGCAGGTCATGCTCGCCTATGTCGATGCGCAGAACGAATATTTTGAAAGCCTGCACGATGGCGGCAAGGTGCACGTCTACGCGCAGCATCTGCTGAGCAGCCCTGGCAAGCAGGATGGGCTCTATTGGCCGACCGAGGAGGGGCAGCCGCAAAGTCCACTCGGAGCGCTGATCGCCGAGGCGCGCGCCGCTGGCTACCACCCCGGCGAGAACGTCGAGCCGCAGCCTTTCCACGGCTATTACTTCCACATTCTGGCGGCCCAGGGTCCGCACGCACCGGGTGGTGCCTACAATTACGTGGCGAACGGACTGATGCTCGGCGGTTTCGGGCTCGTTGCGTGGCCGGCGCACTGGGGCAACACCGGGGTGATGACGTTCGTCGTCAACCAGGACGGTGAAATCTATGAAAAGGATCTCGGGCCGACGACAGCGGCGGTCGCCAAGGCAATGACCCGGTTTGATGTTGACACAACGTGGCAAAAGGTCGGCGCGCCGGCGCCGATTGCCGGGGAGACAGACGAAGACTGAACGAACCCGGATGAGCAGCGTCACTGAAAGGCCGCGGTACGGTTCTGACAGAGGGTTACAGCATCACTCGTCGAGCACCCATGGGGTCGGATCAGAATGGCGGCATTGATTCATCTCATGTTGAAGGCGAGCATCGTGCTTACCGTGTTCGCTATCGGACTGAGCACGAGGCCACAGGACGTGGCGTACGTCATCCGCAGGCCCGGACTGCTGCTGAAGTCGCTGCTGTCGATCAACGTCGTGATGCCAGTGTTCGCGGCGTCCGTTATCGCCGTCACCCACCTGGATTCTGTCGTTCAGATCGCGTTGATCTCGCTGTCGGTTTCGCCCATTCCGCCCATGCTCCCGAAGAAGGCGCTGAATGCGGCCGGCGATGCATCATACGCCATTGGCCTGCTCGTGGTGGCGGCGCTGCTTGCGATCGCAATCGTGCCACTGTCAGTCCGCTTGATGGGCTGGGCTTTTGGCCGGCAGGCGGAAATCTCGCGCACGGAAGTCGCATTAATTCTGGCGGCCAACGTGCTCGCGCCGTTGGGCGCCGGCCTCCTTGTCCATCATGCCGCGCGCCAATTCTCCGAGCGGATTGCGAGGCCGCTTTCGCTGCTTGCGTCGATCCTCCTGGTGGCCTGCATCCCTCCCATATTGTTCACTGCGACGCCGGCTATCCTGTCCTTGATAGGCAACGGTACCCTGATCGCGATCGTCGCATTCATCCTCGTTGGACTCGCAGCCGGCCATCTGTTTGGCGGTCCTGATCCGGCGAACCGAGCCGTTCTGGCGCTGACGACTTCATCGCGCCATCCTGGCGTTGCTGCCGCCATTGCCAGCGCCAATTTTCCGCAACAGAAGCTCGTGCTGCCCGCGATACTGCTTTATTTGCTGGTGAACGTGCTCATATCAATTTGGTACAAGAAGCTGCTTGGACGCCAGCACGCGACGATCCGTTGAGAAGCGCTGCTGCCCATCGGCGTCGCCTCCCAACCTATCGCAGTGCGTCTATCCCGCGCAGGTCTTGTTGTCCGCCGGACGAAAGCCACCCGTCTTGGCGGCCTGCTCCGACATGTATTCGCCTTGTTTGGTCTTTCCGTACCAACGGCTGCCGGAGCAGTGATACACCTTGCTGTCGGTATTCACCCAGACCTGTCCAACACCGCCGCCAGGCTTCGCGGTCGCGACCGACTGGTTCTTCGTCGGTGAGAGGGCGGTGTTCGCGCCGGCCGCCGGCGTGGCTGCTGCTGCATTTGTATTCCAGGCCTTTACCCCGCCATGACCTGAGCAGGCGCCCCTCTTTGAATTGCCAGAGAATGAAGTTCCATCCTTGCAGGTTGCGGCGAGGGTTGCGGGTGTGCCGGGCGAGGACGTCTGACTGTGCGCCTGGAAGCCCAGCGCAAAGACGACGCCAACGGCGACAAGAACCGATCTTGCATAATTGTTCATGTGTATTCCTTTCGGTAGTGTCATAGCCATCGCCCAGACGCTCGCTTTTGGCGTGCGCATTGCAGGCCTGTGGCTTCTGCTACGAATTTGGCGCGCAGGTTCTTCGTCCGCCGCGCCCTGTTGCGATCCCGGATGCGATCGGCTAACGCGCGCCGCTGTTGAAGAACCGGGAGACGAGGGAGGAGAGGTCAGGAATGGCGTCCGGCGCCGGGACCTGCCCACCAGGTGTCACATGGTCCACTGCGTGCGGAAGCGCCTCAGCCAAGACTGCACACATCTTTTCCGGCGTCGTCCCTGCCTGGGTTGACCACGCGTTGATCTGTTCGGGGGAGAATACCTTGCCAATCTGGTCGGCGGAGACGGGCTGGTTTTCGCCGGTGGAGACCCACGACTGCGCATTGCTGCCCAGGCCGGCGGCCTCGAAGCGGGAGACGACAGAGGCGACGCCGCCTCCGTTGGCCGCCAGCAACTGTTGCAAAATGCCGGCGATCGCCGCCGGTTGGCCTGCCTGCTGACCACCCATCATGTTGCCAAGTATCTGGCCGATAAAACCACTCATCGTGACGTTCTCCTTCTCGTCCAGCCGGGGCTTGGACAATTGTCGGGCTCGTCGTGTGCGGACACGGCCGGCGAGTTTTCGGTCGGAGGACGGTGCGCGCGGCGAACTAGTCGTTAACAATTGACTTAAAATCAAGCACTAAGCCGTCCGCTGGCGATCAGGTCGCGAGGAAGTGTTGGATGACAGGCCGCAAATGACGCTTTTGGGGTCACTGTCGTCGTGAATGGGCCTCAGGCGACGAAGCCCTCCCATGCGGTCGCGAGAGATAGGGTCGTTCGTCCGCCGGTGCGGGCCCTGGTTGACAATCCCGCCGGCGAGAAATTTCTTGTCGAGGCGGCCGATCGTCAGCAGAGAAATGCGTGCCTGGCCCATTCGGGCGGGCCGGGCACAAGTTGGGTTTCGGAAACAACCGGCAGTGCTGCCGGCCGGGGCTTTATGTCTGCATTTCGCGTCCCGATTCTACAGCGAGGACGTTGAAACTTCGTGCGCCAGCACTCTTTCAGATTGAGTCTTGAGTTGGCCAACTGTCGAGATGATGCGGCGATGCTCGTAGGGACGCGTTTAGGTGCCTGAGCAGCGGTCGAGTTACAATCGTATACACGATGATCGCAAATGTCCTGTCGGTAAGGAATGGTAGGGCTGGTTGCAGCATGGGCCCCTCTGCCCACCCGCGGTGCATTTTGCGGCTCAGTTGAGCTCGGTGTTCAACGGGATCGCCGGAATGAGAGCCACCACAATTCGTCTGTCCGGTTGAGGCACGCTGCATCGGGGAGATCTTGACATGACCGAGGCGGATATGCGCCGTGATCCTGACATTGGCCTGTGCAGTCGGCATCGCCGTTTGCTCAATTACGACCGCGGGCAACAGCTCTGCATCGAACACCAGGCCGAACCAAAGGGGCAAGTTTTCGAACTGCGGCGGCGGAGGCGGGGATACTGACACGTGACTTACGCCATAATGCTCGCCGCTTTGCTTACACTGGCCGGATGCACCACACCAAACCAGCCGAGTGTGCATGCCGGACGGACGTTCGTTCCGGCGGTTGGATCGGATGGCGGTGGCGGGGGTGGCAGCGGAGGCGGCATGTAGGGTTCGCCCCGACAGCGTGCGCCCCGACCGGTTGCGCGTCAGCGACGAATATGAGCGAAATCAGCTGTTGCCGCCAGCGTTCGCGCTAGGCGGAAACAACCATGTGCCACGATGCGACTGGGTAACATAGGCTCCGACCGGGCCACGCCGACCGCGATGCAAGCCGCGCTTGCCTGGTCGCTCGGGATTGGCTGGGGGCGTAACGGCTGGCATGGCTGTAAGCGTCCACGCGGGCGGGCTCTGTGGGTTCGCCACGGCCGACTGGCGCGTAGGATCCTGGCGGCTGGTTTCTGCCTCGTCGTGATCAACTGCCAGCGCCACTTCGACGGGCGCGGGAGTCGCTGCCGGCTGGGATACCGGGGCGTGAGTATCAGCGAGGGCTGAATACAAATCTCCCATTGTCGTGATCGGATCGCTGAACGAACCGATGATCAGCAGGATCACTGCGCCAGCGCCGGCGAGTCCAGACAGCAAAAACCGCCCCATCCGACCACGATTCAATATTGCCGGCTTGCTATCGAGAAAGGGTGCTGAAGCCCCGGGCGCCTGCATATCATCCGACGACCTGATTAAGGCACTGCGACCGGCCATGCTCAACAGCCACAGGACCGGGATCAGGAGTCCGCTCGCAACCCAAGCGCCAATCAGCCACCAGAGCATCGCGTTGTCACCACATGCTTGCTCCGCTTTGTCATCGATTGACGCGTAAAGCACCAGCAACCTGCGGGTAGGAGCACATGGTTTTTACAGGACCCGCTGATCGTCGGGGTGTTGTGGTTGCAAGCCAGCCACAGCAAGATGGCGTCCCGGTAGAATTTGATGTCGTTTCGGCCAATAAGGGGAGGATCGGGATTGGAAGCTCACGCACCGCCACGGCCCGTACTCGGCATTGCGAACGCCATCGCGATGTCAGCGCCATTTTGGGCTATTGTCGCGGGGGTGGTTTGGAGGCTTGCCTGATTGGGTCCTTGCGATAGCGCTTCGAGCGATCAACGACGATCACGCCCAGGCGTCGCTCCGGATTTGATCTAGGGTCATGGTCATGCCTTATGTCAGCAGGAGCACAAGGCTGATCGGCCACAGCATGGCCAGAACGACTGTGCCAGCGACATCCGCCGCGTCCCATCGTCCGGGCCGGCCATCGCTTGAACGCATCAAGGCGATGTTCAGCCGAACCACAACGGCTTCGTTGCCGAGCGCGATCAGCAGGTAGATTGCGAGGGCGTGGTGCCACATAGCATGTACATCCGCCCGGGTGGCATTTCGTCCGCAATCAGGGCGCTGTCTCTCATGTCGCAACCATTTCCGGCGACGCCGCGGTTGCCGCCAGTGTATCGGAGAAGCCAGCGTCGGCGCCGCAATCCCGCGGCGGGGCCTGTTCAGCCGGTCGATCCGCGGCAGCCGGTAGCTTGCCTCTTGCTGATACAGCGGCGCTCTTGCATTTGGCAATGATCCTGTCAGGTTCGCGTGGTTCCGAAACGAGCCCGTAGGCCGTTAGCAGGTAAGCCAACGACATGACCTGATCGTCGATCGCCGGGTGGCAGACGGTCTGAGGCAAGACAAAACCGCGACGCAATGCTTCCCTCGCCATCTGCACTGCCTGACGGGTCGGCAGGTCGGCTGAACATCTCCGTCGGAGCGTTACCATCGCCGCCTCCTCCGAGGCCACGGCGCCATGCAGTAAACCATGGCTCCGGGTGACAACCTTTATCCTACCGAGTGACCGGCTCCGTCCTTGATATAGATCATGTCTCGAAGCCGACGTCCGGACGAATTTCCGTGATCCAACCGAATACGGATCGGAAGGCGGCTTGGGCTTGGCCGTTCGCTCCACCGCCCGCGCAATGGGAAAACGGAGGGGACAACCTCCTTTGGAAACGGCAGCCAATCGGGGGACACCGTCGGCGGCTTTTTTTCCGCGCTTACGAAATCCCCTCCCCGAGGGGGAGGGGATTTGCTTTTCAGCCTTACATCAGAGCTTTGCCACCAGCGCCGTGAGCTGGTCGGCACATTGGGCCCAGCCGGCGTGGAAGCCCATCTTCTCGTGCGTCTCACGGTCAGCGACCGTCCAATGGCGCACGCGGGCGGTGTAGCGTGTCTTACCGCCCTCATCCTCGAAGGTCAGGATCACCGTCATGAACGGCTTCTGCGACGGCTGCCATGCGCTGGTATAGGCATCCGTGAATACCAGCCGCTGGTTCGGCACGACCTCGAGATAGACGCCCGGGCATGGCATGTCATTGCCGTCGGGGCTGCGCATCGTAACGGTGGCGGCCCCGCCTGGACGTACATCGAGTTCCGCGTGCGAAGTCGTCCAGGGCATCGGCGCGAACCACTGCTTCAGCAGCGCAGGCTCCGTCCATGCGCGGTACAGGCTTTCGCGTGGCGCATCGATCAGGCGGGTCAGCACGAGTTCGCGGTCCGAGGTTGTGCCCGAGGTTTCGTGTGTCATTTGGACTCTCCGGAGTACGCGTCGAACCATAAGAATGGTGTGATCTTCTGGTGCATGAGTCCTCCTATGAACCGATCCGCTGGTTCAACGCCCAGATGACGCCAAATGGATCGCGAACCTGGCCATAGCGTGCGCCCCAGAACATCTCCGCGACCGGCATGACAACTTCAGCGCCGGCATCGACTGCGCGTTGCCACCAGGCGTCAATGTTGTCCACGTCAAGCAGCAGGTTGAACCCCTGCGGCTGCTGCGGCGGGTGGCCGGACTCCGGGCATCCGTCGCACAACATGACCGAACTGCCGTTGATGTGCAGGTGCACATGCATGGTACGACCCTTGTCGTCCACCGGAAGCGCGAACAGCAGCTTTGCGCCGAGCGCGCGCTGATAGAACTCGGCGGCCTTCATGGCACCGTTCACTTGCAGGTAGGCGATCATCCCTTCCTTCACTTCGGCCGTTTCAACGGCGGCAGGACGGGTCTCGGTCATGGCGTTCATCGTTGGGTCTCCTGTTGCTCAACGTCCAAAGGACGCGGCAGGAGACCGCGCGCAGACATGGCACGGGAAAATGTGTCAGCTTGTGCTCTTGCGCATCAGGCGATCGAGATGCTGACGGATGTGCGCCGCCTGTGCCGGCGTGTTCGCCAGCGCGATCGCCTGATCGAACGCGACGCGCGCCTCGTCGGCGCGGCCGAGTTGCAGCAGGAATGCACCCTTGGCGCCAAAGAAATGAAAATAGCAGGACAGCGGGTCAGCCAGCGGTTCGATCATCGCCAGTGCATCCGCGGGTCCGCTGACCTTGCTCACCGCGACCGCGCGGTTCAGCGTCACCACCGGCGACGGCTGCAATCGCTCGAGTGCCGTATAGAGCGCTGCGATCTGCGCCCAATCGGTCTGCTCCGGCTCCCTGGCACGGGCATGCGTCGCGGCGATGGCTGCTTGAATTTGATACGGACCCGGCTGCCCGTGCCGCACTGCCTTGTCGATCAGCGCGAGGCCCTCGGCGATGAGCTTGGTGTCCCATCGCCCGCGATCCTGATCATCCAGCAGCACGATCTCACCGGCCGCATCGAAGCGAGCCGCCGTGCGTGCGTGCTGCAGCAGCATCAGCGCAGTCAGGCCCATGATTTCGGGCTCGGTCTGGAACAGCCGTAGCAGCAGGCGCGCCAAGCGGATCGCCTCGTCGCAGAGCGGCGCGCGCGCTGATCCATCGGCCGCAGAGTAGCCTTCGTTGAACAGCAGGTAGATCATCGCGGCCACCACTGCCAGCCGCTCGGCGCGTTCAACTGCACCTGGCGTCTCGAATGGCACGTCGGCTTTGGCGATCCGCGCCTTGGCGCGCGTGATGCGCTGTTCCATCGCCGCATCGCTTACAAGGAAAGCGCGAGCGATCTGCGAGACAGTCAACCCTGAGATGATGCGCAACGCCAAGGCGATCTGCTGTGTCGCCGGCAGTTCGGGATGGCAGCAGATGAATAGCAGCCGCAGCACGTCGTCGCGGTATTGCGAGCCATCGAGCCGCTCGGCCAGCGGCGTCTCCACGTCATCGAGATCAGAGATCGCCTCGTCCGGCGGCAGCGGATTCAGCCGACTGCGCCGCCGCGTCCCGTCCAAGCCGGCGTTGCGACCGACCAGGATAAGCCACGAGGTCGGGTCACGCGGTGGCCCGTTGCGCGGCCAGTTTTGCAGCGCCCGTAGGCATGCTTCCTGATACGCCTCCTCGGCGGTGTCGAGGTCACGGAAATAGCGGAGCAGCGCGCCGATCGCCTGGGGCCGCGCGGCGGTGAGAGACGCGTTGATCCAGGTGAATA
>Ga0210395_10002789_pt1 | contig 13505 bp, 15 predicted proteins | sample IncBWH4OmetaG_FD_150861 | JGI IMG/M metagenome (GOLD analysis project Ga0210395, IMG submission 150861) | Forest soil microbial communities from Barre Woods Harvard Forest LTER site, Petersham, Massachusetts, United States - Inc-BW-H-4-O ... | reverse complement strand
TGGGAGTGAAGTGAAAAACTTCGCGGCGTAGTAAGCTGCGCCCACGTGCAGCATTGCCGCGCGGGATGCCGTCGCCGCTCTGCTTTCCCAAATCAGACCTCTCATAGCCATTTCAAGTGACTGCCGAGTCTATGGGCGCGCGCGAGCTTATTCGTGCGCGTCGCGTTTTTCTATTTGACCCACAGAACAACAGGAACATGCCATGACACAGCTCCCAGCTCGTGGCGTGGTGCGAACGTTTCGCTTGACGAATGAGCCCAGGGGATTAGGGCTTAGTTGTACGTCTGCTGGCGTGTCGCTTGCGGGCGTGCCACTTCTGCGGAGGACGCGAGCGGGATTTGTTCTGCGGTCGAATTTCGAGATCACGTCGTTGCTGAAGGCGGCGTACGGCGAAGATCCAACCGGACTGCAGTCAAGGCTTGCTGCGATCGCGCAGGCGCTCAACAGCGGCGATCTTGCCACAGCGATGATTGCCGCCGTCCACACAAGGACGCCAGAGTTGAGTCCTGAGGCAGCCGCCCGGCTGGCGAATGCCGAGGCAGAACTGGCCAAGTACAATTACAATCCAGACGAGCCGCGAGATTGGCATGGCCGCTGGACCAGGGGCGGATCTTCTGATCCCGGGAGCCTGGCGGTATCTGAAATCGAGGACGATCAACGTGGGGCGGTCGATGTCGCGATGGGAGATGACGTTATGCGTAGCATTGTCAAAAACGCATGCATTGCTGAATGTTCGGAATCCAGTTTTCCAACGTATAACTATGGTTGGAAGTTCTTCAACTGTGTAAATGATTGTATGAGCAGACACGGCTACGATCCATTTGTCGTTCGTCCATAGCTGCGCGGTTGTTTGTAGGGTACGTGGATAGAATGGAGGACCAAGAGGATGTCACGGGACGCAGCCAAGATGATAATGGAGGTTGTCACAAGACACGCCGCGGAGCAGGACGCTGTTCTGACAGAAATTCAGTCGTTGTGTACCGAAGACGAATTTCGTGAGTACCGACGAATGATCGGAAAATCTATGGGAGCCATGCTATTCGAGATCATCAATCCAATTGTTGCAAAGTATCCTCAGTTGAAGCCCCCTCAGCTGAGGTAGCCGTAGCTGGTTCCACGGCCTCATGTCGCAGACGCCGTGCCGCGACGGGTTCGGCAGCGAATGAGGAGGTCCGGTGACGCTTCTCGATTGGATTCTCGATGGGGTCTTGCCGTATTTCGGCGTCACTGCATCAAATCTTTCGGCAAGCGGGCCGCCAGCCCCAAACCGATCGGTTGATCTTGATTCTCCAGCCGACTGGGATCGAGGCTCCAAAGCGCGGCGAGCTCAACCACATCGGTTTCACTAGGAAAGCCACCGCGGCCGTTTTGCCGAACTCTCGCCAACGCTTCACGTCGAGAGAGCCCGCTTGCGACAAGCGCATCCGCTTCGTCCTGTTGCTCATCCGCTACTCTGAAAATCTTGTCTGCGGCATCAGAAGGCGACAGGCCGGTCAGATTGGCAAATCCCAGTTTGGCTTCCTCTGGCGTCTGCTCGCTAATGTTCACCAGAACTGCACCTTCGCTGCCGGACCAAGCAAAGATTCGCGTTGGTTTCCCTTTCATGGCACGCGCCCACGCGACGAAGTCGCTAACGCGGTGGCTGCCAAAGAACTGGACGTCGTCAAATCGCTGCATCAAGCGGGAAAACTGCACGTCAAATCTCTTCCCACTATCGTCGTGATTTTCGTTGGTGGGATACGGCAACCGCGAGCCTACAACCAAGATCCAGCCACCGATCGGCGGCGACGCGAACACCCAGCCATCGTCTCCATAGACAGCCGCGAGGCCGGACGCCCAGTTGGTCGGTGTCGCCTCGCCGAACTCAAGCGCATTGAGCACTGAGGCGGGGTCTAAGGCCTTTATCGCAAACCATAAAACTTTGAATCCGAAGCCCTCAGGTTTGTCCGGCGTTTGATCGAACGAAGGCATCGCTTTCTCCCACGGAGAGTGATAAGAACAAAACAGGAACATACAATACAGGAGACGTCAAGGCCATGGGTAGAGTGCGTAAGTCAAACCGCGGGGTCGCGGAGTCTTGTTTGCCAGGGTTCGCTGTCCAGCAATTGGACGGTTTGTTTTTCTCGATCTTTCCCGATCAGGCGGCGGCGGTTCGCATCGCCAATACCGCGGAGCATTTTCGCCGCGCCTATGGGCTAAAGGCGGCGCCGCTTTTGACCGACAGATTTCATGTCACGGTGCGCGGTTTGGGCAACTATGACGGCTTGCCAAGGAGCGTCGTTGCCAAAGCGATAGAGGCTGGCTTGGCCGTAATGTCGAGGCCGTTCGAGGTCGCGTTCGATCGCGTTACGAGCTTCGCCGGCGGCGATGCACTGGTTCTGCGTGGCGGAGACGGCGTCGATGGCATAGTGATGTTTCATCACGACTTGGGCGTCGCAATGCGGAAGTCTGGGCTAAGCGCCGGTTCGCAATTCACGCCGCACATCACGCTGTTATACGAACGTCGCCGGATCGAAGAACAATTCATCGAACCTATTCGCTGGACCGTTCGCGACTTTGTCCTTGTGCACAGCTTGCGTGGAAGAACGATGCACATTCCGCTAGAACGGTGGCATCTTGGCGAGTGACTTTCTTCGCAATAGCGAGCGGGCAGCATGACCAAAACCGCGACCATCTACGGCATCAAGAACTGCGACACCATGACCAAGGCGCGAGCCTGGCTCGACAAGCACGGCGTCGATTATGCGTTTCACGACTACAAGGTTGCCGGCATCGACCGCGAGCGGCTTGAGCGCTGGAGCAAGAAGGTCGGCTGGGAGGCCTTGCTCAATCGCGCCGGCATGACGTTTCGCAAGCTGCCGGACAAGGATAAGGCCGGGATCAACGAGAAGAAGGCCATCGCGCTGATGCTCGCGCAGCCGTCGATGATCAAGCGGCCGGTGCTCGATCTGGGTGGCGGCAAGCTCGTGGTCGGCTTCAAGCCCGAGCTTTACAGCGAGAAAGTCGCGGGCGGCTGATTGCCCGGCTCGCCACTTCCTAGTTGATCTTGATATTCGCCGCCGCGATCACCGGCGCCCAGCGCGCGAGATCGGCATCGATCCGCGCGCGGAATTGCGCTGGCGTGCCGGGGATCGGCTCCATCAATTGCGCGGTGAGCTTTTCGCGGATGGTGCGCGAGGTGATGGCTTCGGTTACTTCGTGATTGATGCGTTGGATGATCGCGTCAGGCACGCCGGCCGGCGCGACCAAGCCCGACCAAGCGTCGGCTTCGACGTCGATGCCGGCTTCCTTGAGCGTCGGCACATCGGGCAGCAGCGCGGAGCGCTCGGCCGTCGAGACCGCGAGCATCTTGATCGCACCGCCGGCAAGCTGCGGCGTGATTGAGATCGCCGGCAGGCAGACCATCTGCACGTCGTTGCGCATCAGCGCCTGGATCGCTTGCGGCGAGGATGGGTAGGGGACATGCACGAGTTTTGTGCCGGCCTTGAGCGCGATCGCTTCCATGGCGAGCTGCGACAGCGAGCCGGTGCCGATCGAGCCATAGGCGTATTTGCCGGGATTGCGCTTGATCAGGTCGATCAGTTCGGACGTGTTTTTCACGCCGAGGCTCGCATTGACCGCGAGCGCGCTCGGCTGCGCCACCAGCATGGTGATCAGCGCGAGGTCCTTCTTCGGATCGTAGGGCAGGCTCGCGAACAGCAGTGTGTTGATGGCGAGCGGCCCGCCGATGCTCACGCCGATGGTGGAGCCGTCGGGGTCGGCCTTGGCGACGGCGTCGGTGCCGGTATTGCCGCTGGCGCCGGGCTTGTTTTCGACAACAAATGCCTGGCCGAGCTTGTCGTGCAGGTAATCGGCGATCAGCCGCGCGACCAAGTCGGGCGTGGCGCCGGCGGCAAACGGCACGACGATGCGCACGCTTTTTGTCGGCCAATCCTGCGCCAAAGCCGAGTGCGTGCCGAACACAATGGCGAGTGCCACCAACACGCCGCGTAGCATTGCGCTCCCTCCGCTTCCCCCGCAGCCTCGGCAAGACGTATCATGGTGCGCAAGGCAGGCGAAGAGGAGAGCAATCGTGGGCGCTGCGACAAAATTGAGGAGCTTGTTCGCTTCGGGCCGCATCGCCGTGGCGCCGGGCGCCTATGACGGACTCTCGGCGCGGCTCGTAGCGCTTGCAGGCTTCCCCGCGGTCTATGCCAGCGGCGGCGCGATTGCGCGTTCGACCGGCGTCCCCGATCTCGGCCTGATGTCCGTCGACGCCATCGTCGAGCGCCTCGCGTCAATGGTGGATGTCGTGGATATCCCGATCATTGCCGACGCCGACACCGGCTATGGCAACGCGCTCAACGCCCAAGCCGCGGCGCGCGCCTTCGAGCGCTCAGGCGTCGCCGCCTTTCATCTTGAGGATCAAACTTTTCCGAAAAAATGCGGCCATTACGACGACAAGAGCCTCGTGCCGGTCGGCGAGATGGTGCAAAAACTTAAAGCTGTGCGCGACGCCTTGCACGATCCCGATTTCGTGGTGATCGCGCGCACCGACGCGATTGCGGTGGAGGGCTTTGCCGCCGCGATCGATCGCGCCGGCGCTTACCGCGAAGCCGGTGCCGACATGCTGTTCGTCGAGGCGCCGACCTCGGAAGCCGAGATTGCCGCGATCGCCAAGTCGGTCTCGGCCTGGAAGTTGATCAATATGTTCGAGGGCGGCAAGACGCCGCTATTGCCGGTGGCGCGGCTGGAGGCGCTCGGCTATCACCTCGTCATCATCCCGAGCGACACCCAGCGCGCCGCGATCAAGGCCATGCAGCGCGTGCTCTCCGCCATCGCCCGCGACGGCAGCGCCGCCTCGATGCGCGGCGACATGGTCTCGTTCAAGGAACGCGAAGTGCTGGTCGATACCGCGGGTTATCTCGATCGCAGCAATCGCTATGCGTCTTAGCCGCCGGCCCCACCTGCTGGCGCAAGCGGCAGCCAACCCTTACACTCCCGATCGCTTGGTGCGTTGAGTAGTCCCAGTTGAGTAGTCCTATGGGTCTCGCCGTCGAAATCCTCGGCCTCGTCATCTTCCTCGGTGCGCATACCTTCGTCACCATGCGCGACCGGCGCGCGGCGCTGATCGCCAAGGTCGGCGAATGGCCGTATCGCGGCTTATTCTCGCTGGTCGCCATCGTCGGCATCGCGTTGATCGCCTACGGATTTGCCAGCGACCGCGCCGCCGGTCCCATCGTCGTTTGGACGCCGCCACATTGGACGCGGCATATCGTCGAAGCGCTGATGTGGCCGGCGAGCATCATGTTCGTCGCCGCCTATATCCCCGGCAACATCAAGCGCGTGCTCAAGCACCCGGTGCTGGTCAGCGTCAAAACCTGGGCCTTCGCGCACCTGTGCGCCAACGGCGATCTCGGCGGCATCATCCTGTTCGCTTCGGTGCTGGCCTGGGCGGTCTATGACCGCATCACGCTCAAGCACCGCAGCGATTCCGGCGCGCCGCCGATCCCCATGGGTGGCGGCAAAAACGATGTCATTGCGATCATCGTCGGCACCATCGTCTATCTGACGCTCGGCTTCGTATTCCATCCGGTCGTGATCGGCGTGCCGGCATTCGGGCCCTAGCAAATGTCCCTGCAAAACGAGACCAAGCGGCTGACCGCGCCCGACATCCGCGCCCGCAAGGCGGGCGACCCGATCGTGTGCCTGACGTCGTATCACGCGCACACCGCGCGCATCCTCGACGCCTATTGCGACGTGATCCTGGTCGGCGATTCGCTCGGCATGGTGATGCACGGGCTCGAGACCACCGTGCCGGTCACCCTCGATATGATGATCCTGCAAGGCCATGCCGTGATGCGCGGCTCGCGCCGTGCGCTCGTGGTGGTCGACATGCCGTTCGGCTCCTACGAGGCGTCGCGGGAGCAGGCCTTCATGTCGGCTGCCCGGATCTTGAAGGAGACCGGCTGCGGCGCCATCAAGGTCGAGGGCGGCCGCCGCATGGCGGAAACCATTGCGTTTTTGGTCGAGCGCGGCGTGCCGGTGATGGGGCATGTCGGTCTGACCCCGCAAGCGATCAACACCATCGGATCGTTCCGTGCCCAGGGCCGCGACGAGGCCGATTGGGCGCCGATCGAGGCCGACGCGCGCGCGGTTGCCGATGCCGGCGCGTTTTCCGTGGTGCTCGAAGCGATTGCCGAGCCGCTCGGGCGCCGCATCACCGAACAGGTCGCGATACCAACCATCGGCATCGGCGCCAGCGTCGCCTGCGACGGCCAAATTCTGGTGCTCGAGGACATGCTTGGGCTATCGCCGCGGGTGCCGAAATTCGTCAAGCGGTTCGGCGAGCTTGGGCCGTCGATCGAACGGGCGGTCAAGGGCTACGCCGAGGAAGTCCGCGCCCGCACCTTTCCGGGTCCCGACAACGTCTACGGGATGCGTAAGAAGTAGCGATCCGGTCTGGGCCTTTAACCGCCGATGACGGCCTATAAACGGGTCGACGGTTCCCCCATAAAGCATTGCGGCATTTGGTCTTTGCCTTGCTCGCGCCACATCGTTAGGCTAATTGCGGCGGCGTTTTCCGGGTGTTTCCGGCCCGGATTTCGTTGATTTGCCCGCGTTGTATACGGTAAGCCGGCTCCTGCCACGGGGCGCGTTCGGGACAGGCTTTTCCGGGAATTTTGGGCGGGTGTTTTTGGCGGGTGTTGGGGACGGGTCCGTGGCCGACATATTCCAAGAAGTCGATGAAGAGGTCCGGCGCGAACAGCTGCAAAAGCTGTGGCAGCGTTACGGCCACTTCGCCATCGCCGGCTGCATTCTCATCGTCGTCGCGGTCGGCGGCTGGCGCGGCTATGACTGGTGGCAGGCCAAGAAGGCGGCCGAATCCGGCGCTGCCTTCGAAGCCGCGGTGTCGCTCGCCGAAACCGGCAAGCATCAGGAGGCCGAGGCTGCCTTTGCCAAGCTCGCCACCGACGGCACGGCCAGCTATCGCACGCTGGCGCGACTGCGCGAAGCCGCCGAGCTCGCGCGCACCGACAAAGCCGCGGCGGTCAAGGCCTACGACGAGATCGCGGCAGATAAGAGCGCCGGGCAAGTCATCGACGACTTGGCGACGTTGCGCGCGGCCTTCTTGTTGGTCGACACCGCGCCATATTCCGAAATCCGTGCCCGGCTTGAGCCGCTCACGGGCGCTGACAAGATTTTCCGCCATAGCGCGCGCGAGCTTCTCGCGCTGTCCGCCTGGAAGGCGGGTGACATGACTGTGGCGCGGCAGTGGACCGACATGATCATCACCGATCCGCAATCGCCCGAAGCAACGCGAAGCCGCGCCGAAGTTTTGGGCGAGCTGATCGCGGCGAGCGGCAAAGGTCGAGCATGACCGCGATGCGACGCTCACCGTTGCTGGTTCGGGCCGGTTCGGCGGCAGCCCTTGTGCTCGCGCTCGCCGGCTGTACGCCGGGCGGGCAGTTCGACCCGACCACGCTGCTCGCCAACGATATGTTCGACACCAAGACGAAGCTGAAAGGCGACCGGCAGCCGGTGTTTCCCAACGGCGTGCCGGGCACGAGCTCCGGCGTGCCGCAGGATCTGGTCAAGGGCTATCAGCCGCCGCCCGACCAGGCCGCCGACGCCAATGCGCCCGACGCGGCTGCGGAAGAAGCGGCAAAAAACCAGCCGAAGCCGAAACCCAAGCCGAAAGTGGCACGCGCGCCGGCGCAGCCGCCCGCGCCGCCGCGGCGCATCAATATCGGTGCGAGCCCGAGTCAAGCCGCACCGGCCGCACCGCAAGGAGCGGCGCCGGCGCCACAGCAGTCGCAACAATCGGCTTTTCCGCCGCCGCCGCAGACCGCTCCCGCGCAGCAGGCGGTCCCTACCGTAGAATCGCGATGGCCTGATCCGCCCAAGCCCGGCACGTCCTCGCAGTAAACGCGACGCCGCCATCGGCGGTATCGCCCATCCAGACCGGGCTATCCATCGCGCCGCTAACGGGGTAAGCCGCGCACTCATGCGCGGGCGGAAGATTTTGATTGCCGCCGCCTAGACCATGATCCGATTCAATTGAATCGGATCATGGTCTAGAATCTTTGTTTGCGCATGATCTTATCCGAAAACCGGTATCCACTTTTCGAGATCATGCTCTAAATCAGCGAAGCGCCGTCATGACTTTCACTGTCGCCATTGTCGGCCGTCCGAATGTCGGCAAATCGACCTTGTTCAACCGCCTGGTGGGACGGCGGCTGGCGCTGGTCGACGATCAACCTGGCGTGACGCGCGACCGCCGCGAAGGCGAGGGCAGGCTCGGCGACCTTTCATTCAAGGTGATCGATACCGCAGGCCTCGAAGACGCCGAGCGCAAAACCCTTTCGGGGCGGATGCAGGCGCAGACGGCTGAGGCCTTGGCGCAGGCCGATGCCGTGCTGTTTCTGATCGATGCCCGCGACGGCGCGATGCCGGCCGATCGCGCTTTCGCCGATCTGGTGCGCCGCTCCGGCAAGCCGACGATCCTGGTTGCCAACAAGAGCGAGGGCCGCGCCGGCGCAGCGGGTGCGCTGGAATCCTATGCGCTCGGCCTCGGCGAGCCGGTTTCCATCAGCGCCGAGCATGGCGAGGGTTTGGCAGAACTTTACGACGCGTTGCGTGCGGCATTGCCCGACGCGACCGGCGAGCCCGAAAGTGAAAGCGAGGACACCGCAATCGCGGCCGACGAAGACAAGCCGATCCGGATCGCGGTGGTCGGGCGCCCCAATACCGGCAAATCGACATTGATCAACCGCCTGCTCGGCGAGGACCGGCTGCTGACCGGCCCTGAATCCGGCATCACCCGCGATGCCATCGCGGTCGATCTTGAGTGGCGCGGCCGGCATTTTCGCATTCACGATACCGCGGGCTTGCGGCGGCGCTCGCGGATCGAGGAGAAGCTGGAAAAGCTCTCGGTGGCGGACGCGCTCAACGCCATCCGCTTCGCCGAAGTCGTCATCGTGCTGATCGATTCACAGACCCCGTTCGAGGAGCAGGATATCCGGATCGCCGATCTGGTCGAGCGCGAGGGGCGCGCTGCCGTCATCGCGGTCAACAAATGGGATTTGGTCGAGCGCGAGGCCGGCGCCTTGACGCGGCTACGCGCCGAAGTCGATCGGCTATTGCCGCAGATCAAGGGCGTGCCGGTCGTTACGCTTTCCGCGCGATCCGGCGACGGCCTCGACCGGCTGATGGCGGCAGTGCTCGAAAGCTACGCCACTTGGAACCGCCGCGCCTCGACGTCGGCGCTCAACCGTTTTCTCGCCCAGGTCGTATCGGCGCATCCGCCGCCCGCCGTCAAAGGCCGCGCGCTGCGGCTCGATTACATCACCCAGCCGAAGGCGCGGCCGCCGACTTTCGTGTTGTTCTCGTCGCGGGCGCATGCGCTGCCCGAGACCTACCGGCGCTATCTGGTCAACGGCTTGCGCGAAAGTTTCGCGCTGCCGGGGACGCCGATCAGGCTGACGCTGCGGGCCAAACAAAACCCTTACGCCGGCAAAAAAAAGCGCCGCCATTGAAGTGCTCGATCGAGCCGCGTGCGGTCACGTGGGCGGAGCAAAGTCCAGGAATCTTTTGGCGTAGAAATCGTAGAGCTTGCCGGTTTCGGTGCAGCCCGGCAGGCACAGATCGAGGATTTTCTCCGCCACCTGTTCGGGCGTCGGCAGCGTCATCGGGTCTTCGCCCGGCATGACAGCGGCGCGCATGCGGGTGCGGGTCGGGCCGGGATTGAACAGATTGACGCGCACCGGCGTCGAGCTCGTTTCCGCCGCGTAAGTTCGCGCCAGCGCATTCAGTGCTGCCTTCGACACCGTATAGGGTCCGGCATAGGCGCGAGCATTGGTGGCGGCGCCCGAGGTCAGGAATACGGCGCGGCCGGCGGCCGAGCGCCGCAGCAAGCCGTCCATGGCGCGGATCAGGTGCCAATTGGCGGTGACGTTGACGGCCATGGCTTCGTCCCATGCCGCCGGCATGACGTGGTCGAGGGGCGAGCGCTGCCCCACCACAGCGGCATTGCCGACCAGCACGTCGAGCCGCTGGTAGCGCCCGTTCAACGTCGAGGCCAGCCGGTAGAAGCCGTCGTAGTCGCGCATGTCGAGCGGTACCAAGGTCGCCGAACTGCCGGCCTTGCGCACCGCGTCGTCAAGCTCCTCGAGCCCGCCGACCGTGCGCGCCACGGCGACCACGTGCGCCCCGGCACGCGCCAGCGCCAGCGCCGTCGCATAACCGATGCCGCGCGAGGCGCCGGTGACGAGCGCGATACGACCCGTAAGAGGTGAGAGCATCGTGGCCTTTCCGCTGCAAAGTCCTATTGTTATTGCATGTCGCCGTCCATCACTTTCGCGTTATCATTGGGCTTGACCCGGTCACAAAAATTCAATTCTTTGCGTAACCAATGAGCAAACAAATCCATATCAGCCAGGTCGAGATAAGACCCCGAGCATCACGCAGGCATATTTTAGTTTTTTTGGTCGGGGTACTGACGTATTTCGTCTTGGCTGTATTAGCGATCGTCCTAATTGTTGCGTACATGGCGGGTGTCTACGCATGCTTCATTCTCGGTCAAAAAACATTTTCGCCGCGGTGGGATCAAGTTATTGACGTTGAAGCGGCGAAAACATTCTTCCCGAGCCTCATAGCTGTTATCGGTGCCCCTCTTCTAATTTGGCGGGTCGTGACTTCCCAGCTGCAGGCAACTGCCGCTCAACATCAAGTGCGAATGGCTCGCCAGACGCATTACACAGACCTCTTTACGAAGGCAGTGGAGCAACTTGGCGCCGCCCGATCTCGAAATAGCTCAGCGGCGGACTCAGGCGGTAGCGATAAGACATCTAAGCAATCACTGCCAAATATTGAGGTCCGGTTGGGTGCAATCTTTACCCTTGAGCGAATCGCGCAGGAATCTGAGCAAGACTACTGGCCGGTGATGGAGGTTTTGTGCGCGTACTTGCGTAGTCGAGAAAATACTGGGGAATTTATACCCTTACACAAGGGTCAAGATATTCACGACTGGATTGATGAGGTTCCCCCGCTGCGACTGGACATTCAAGCGGCCTTGACTGTGCTAGGTCGCAGGTCGTGCCAGCAGAATGCTCGTAAACAATATGATCGGCTCTTGGACTTAACCGGCGCGGTTCTCCAACGTGCATCGTTTGAAAGCGGTGATTTTCGAGGAATCGATCTTACAAACGCGCACTTGGAAAATGCCCGCTTTGGGACAGCAAAACTCAATCAAATCGAATTTGATGGCGCTCATTTGCAGCACTCAAGGTTTTTCGGAGCAGAAATAAACTCAACATCATTTCAGCACGCAAATCTATATGGAGCGCAGTTTAGCAATGCTCGACTGGACGATGTCTTTTTTTGGGACACGGAGCTCGAATGGGCTGATTTTGATGGATCAAAACTTAGCGAGGTGACTGTATCGGAGGAAGTGAATCTAAAGCGTGCCAATCTATTCGACGCAGATTTTTCTGGCGTCGAATTCGACAATGCCGACTTTTTAGACGGGAGTTTAGGAGATGGAAGCACCAAGATACCAACCAAAGCTAGTCGGCCTGCGTCATGGCCCATGCGCAAACTAGAAGAAGACGAGCGATTTCAGTGGATGCGTCAGCCCAGGAAACCGCCAACACCGTGAGACTTTGACGCTAAGGGCGCCATATCCATGCAGTGCGCGCGTGGGAGATTATTTGACTGCGCTATACTTAGCTGGCTTCGGCGAGCAGCGAGAGCTGGCGGGGCGAGGCGTCCTGCGCCGTGCGGTCGGTCAGCGGGGTCGGGTATTCGCCGGTGAAGCAATGATCGGTGAATTGCGGCCGCACCGGATCGCGGCTCTTTTCGCCCATGGCGCGATAGATGCCCTCGACCGAGAGGAAGTTAAGCGAATCGGCGCCGATGAATTTGCGCATGCCTTCAAGATCGTGGGTCGCGGCCAACAGCTTGTCCTGCTCGGGCGTGTCGATGCCGTAATAGTCGGGGTGCGTGATCGGCGGCGAAGCGATGCGGAAATGCACTTCGCTGGCGCCGGCCTCGCGCATCATCTGCACGATCTTCACCGAGGTCGTGCCACGCACGATCGAGTCGTCGATCAGCACGATGCGCTTGCCGGCGACCACCGCGCGGTTAGCGCTGTGCTTGAGGCGGACGCCGAGCTGGCGGATGTGCTGGGTGGGCTCGATGAAGGTGCGCCCGACATAGTGGTTGCGGATGATGCCGAGCTCGTAGGGGATGCCGGATTCCTGCGCATAGCCGATCGCGGCGGGCACGCCGGAATCGGGGACCGGGACGACCACGTCGGCGGTCGCGGGCGCCTCGCGCGCCAGTTCCGCGCCGGACGCCTTGCGCACATTGTAGACGCTGCGGCCGCCGATGATCGAATCCGGCCGCGCGAAATAGATGTATTCGAAGATGCAGGGCCGCGGCGGCATCGGCACGAACGGCTTGTGCGAATGGGCGCCGTCCTCGTCAAAGACCAAAACCTCGCCGTTGTCGACGTCGCGCACATATTGCGCGCCAATGATGTCGAGCGCGCAGGTTTCCGACGCCAGGATCGGGCAGCCGTCGAGCTTGCCCAACACCAGCGGCCGGATGCCGAGCGGGTCGCGCGCGCCGACCAATTTCTTGTTGGTCAGGCCGACGAAGGCGAACGAGCCTTCGAGCATGCGCAAGCCCTCGATGAAGCGGTCGACGAAGCGGTTGCGGTGCGAACGCGCCACGAGATGCAGGATCACCTCGGTGTCGGTGGTCGACTGCATCATGGCGCCGTCGCGAATGAGCTGTTTGCGCAGCGAGATGCCGTTGGTGAGATTGCCGTTGTGGCCGATGGCGAAGCCGCCGGCATTGAGCTCGGCGAACAGCGGCTGCACGTTGCGCAGGATGGTCTCGCCGGTGGTCGAATAGCGCACATGGCCGACCGCGGTATTGCCGGGCAGGCGGTCGATGACTTCGCGCCGCGAAAAGGCGTCGCCGACCAGGCCGAGACGACGTTCGGAGTGGAAACGCTTGCCGTCGAAGGAGACGATGCCGGCCGCTTCCTGGCCGCGGTGCTGCAGCGCGTGCAGGCCGAGCGCCGTGATCGCGGCCGCGTCCGGATGGCCGAAAATGCCGAACACGCCGCACTCTTCGCGCAGCCGGTCGGCATCAAGATCGAGGAGTGCGGACTCAGGTTCCGTCATCGGCTCTCCAAGCGCGTCACCGCGCAACCTTCACGGCCTCGACCAACTGCGGCGTCCCGATTCGGCCGCCGCGATCATAACCCGCGTCCACAAGCTTGTCGGCGGGATTGCCGAGTTCTCCATGCTGATCCGCAGGCGGCGGCGCATCCGGATTGTCGGTATCCTCAGGCCGCGGCTTTTTCAGCTTCTTTAAAATGGTGCTTTCGGGGTCGTCCGGCAACATCGACATCAGCCATTGCCCGGTTCCGGCCAGGACCACCCGCGATTTGGCGCTTCTGACCCATTCGGGCTGGCTGCGGTCGGGGACCAGCCAGGTGAAGAACTGGAAGG
>Ga0210395_10002787_pt1 | contig 13510 bp, 8 predicted proteins | sample IncBWH4OmetaG_FD_150861 | JGI IMG/M metagenome (GOLD analysis project Ga0210395, IMG submission 150861) | Forest soil microbial communities from Barre Woods Harvard Forest LTER site, Petersham, Massachusetts, United States - Inc-BW-H-4-O ... | reverse complement strand
CAGCCGGGCGCGCACGACGCGGGCGGTGGGCGTGGCGGCCGAAACGAACGCCAACTTGGGAAGGGGCGGGGAGGAGGAGGCCATCGGAATGTCTGGTAATGCCTTCAATGCAAGATTCGTACTATAGCCGCCCGCCGCCGCCGTGCGATAAAATCCCCTGCACACAAGAACCGCGAGGAGGAACGAGATGGAGCTGGTTCCGCTGGGGCCCGGATTCGGCGTCGAGGTGAAGGGCGTCACCCTGCTCGACGTCGCCATCGACGCGGAGGCCTACAAGGCCGTGCGCGCGGCCTTCGAGACCCATTCGCTCCTGGTGTTCCGCGACCAGCCGATCGCCGACGACATCCAGGTCGCCTACAGCCGCGCCTTCGGGCCGCTCGAGCTCACCAAGGTGGCCTCGCTCGGCGCCGGCGGCTTCTACTCGCGCCTGACCAACCTCGACGAGAAGGGCGAGATCGTGCCGCCCGATCATCGCCAGGTGCTGGTCGCCAAGGCCAATGCGCTCTGGCACACCGATTCCTCTTTCAAGCAGACGCCGGCGCTGGCGTCGGTGCTCACCGCGCGCGTGTTGCCGGGCGAGGATGGCGACACCGAATTCACCTCGACGCGGCTTGCCTGGGAGCGCCTGCCGGCCGACCTGCAGGCCAGGCTCAAGGATTCCGTGGCGACGCATTCCTACGCCAACAGCCGCGACCAGATCCATCCCGACCTCGCCAATGCCGAGGAGCGCAAGGCGCTGCCGCCGGTGCGCTGGCGGCTCAACTGGCGCAATCCCGCGAACGACCGGCGCGCGCTCTATGTCGCGAGCCACGCCTATGCCATCGACGGCATGGACGACCGCGACGCCCGCCAGCTCCTCGCCGAGCTGCTCGACGAGGCGACGCGGCGCGAGTTCGTCTACACCCACAAATGGCGCCAGGGCGACGCGGTGATGTGGGACAACCGCGCCATGCTCCATCGCGGCCGGCCGTGGGACTACAAGAAGGAGCGCTCGATGGTGCGCACCACCATCTCGGCGACCGACGCCGACGGTCTGGCCGAAGTGCGCCCGCCGGTGCTGCACTAGGCTGCGCTGCCAAAGCCTACCCAATAGTCTCGGTTGTGCTACCATTCGGCCGCCCGTTTGGGGGTCCGGCGTGAACATGACATGACAAGGCAGACCGGGGAGGGCAATTCGGATCACCGAGGGCTCACCGCGCTCGTGATGCTACTGCGCTTCCATGGGCTCAGCGTCGATCCGGCGCAGATCCGCCATCAGTTCGGCACCGAGGCGATCGGTGTGCCCGAGATGCTGCGCTGCGCCCGTCAACTGGGCCTGAAGGCCAGCGAGTCCAGGACGCAATGGAACCGGCTGGCGCGCACGCCCCTGCCGGGAATCGCCGCTTTGCGCGACGGCGGGTTTCTGCTGCTCGGCAAGGCGGGCGAGGACAAGATCCTCGTCCAGGCGCCGGATTCGCAGCGGCCTACGCTGATGACCCGGGCCGAGCTCGAAGCCGTGTGGGACGGCCGCCTCGTGCTGATGACCAAACGAGCCAAGCTGACCGACCTCGGCAGGCGCTTCGACGTCACCTGGTTTCTGGGCGCGATCCACAAATATCGCGGGCTGTTGAGCGAGGTGCTGATCGCCTCGTTTTTTCTCCAGTTGTTTGCGCTGATCTCGCCGGTGTTCTTCCAGGTCGTCATCGACAAGGTGCTGGTGCATCGCAGCATGAGCACGCTCGATGTCCTGGTGATCGGCTTGGTCGCGATCGGCGTTTTCGAGACCGTTCTCGGCATCCTGCGGACCTATGTGTTCTCCCACACGACCAACCGGATCGACGTCGAGCTGGGGGCGAGGCTGTTCCGCCATCTCCTGGCGCTGCCGATCGCCTATTTCCAGGCGCGTCGCGTGGGCGATTCGGTCGCCCGGGTGCGCGAGCTCGAGAACATCCGGAACTTCCTGACGAGTTCGGCGCTGACGCTCGTGATCGACCTTTTCTTCACGTTCGTCTTTCTCGCCGTCATGTTCGTCTACTCGCCGCTGCTGACCTGGATCGTGCTCGCCTCGTTGCCGCTCTACATCGCGATTTCGGCCGCGGCGACGCCGCTGTTCCGGCGCCGGCTCGACGAGAAGTTCCAGCGCGGCGCGGAAAACCAGGCGTTTCTCGTCGAATGCGTCGCCGGCGCGGAAACGCTGAAGTCGATGGCGGTCGAGCCGCAGATGCAGCGCCGATGGGAGGAGCAGCTCGCCGGCTACGTCGCGGCCAGTTTCCGGGTCATCAGCCTGGGCAACACCACCAGTCAGATCGTGCAGTTCATCAACAAGCTGGTCGTGGCAGGCATTCTCTATTTCGGGGCAAAGCTGGTCATCGACGGCGACCTCACCGTCGGCGAACTCGTCGCCTTCAACCTGCTGGCCGGCCGCGTCAGCGCGCCAGTGCTGCGCCTCGCCCAGATCTGGCAGGATTTCCATCAGGCGCGCCTGTCGGTCCAACGGCTCGGCGATATCCTCAACACCCCGGCCGAGCCGGTCTACAATCCCGGCCGCACTTCGCTCCCCGCGATCCGCGGCGACATCACGTTCGAGCATGTCACCTTCCGCTACCGTGTCGACGGGCCGGAAGTGCTCCACGATGTCAGCTTGACCGTTCCGGCTGGCCAGTTGGTCGGCATCGTCGGCCCGTCCGGGTCGGGCAAGAGCACGCTCTCCAAGCTCGCCCAGCGCCTCTACGTCCCCGAAAGCGGCCGTGTGCTGGTCGATGGCGTCGACCTCGCGCAAGTCGATCCGGCCTGGCTGCGCCGCCAGATCGGCGTCGTGCTTCAGGAAAACGTGCTGTTCAACCGCTCGATCCGGGAGAACATCGCGCTGGCCGATCCCGCCCTGCCGACCGAGCGTGTCGTTGCCGCGGCAAAGCTTGCGGGCGCCCACGACTTCATCCTCGAATTGCCGGAAGGCTACGACACGATCGTGGGCGAGCGCGGAAGCAGCCTGTCCGGCGGCCAGCGCCAGCGCATCGCCATCGCCCGCGCCCTGATTGCCGACCCGCGCATCCTCATCTTCGACGAGGCGACGAGCGCTCTCGACTACGAGAGCGAGCGGATCGTTCAGCAGAACATGGCGCAGATCGCCCGCGGCCGAACGGTGCTCGTGATCGCCCATCGGCTCTCCGCGCTGCGGCTTGCCGATCGCATCATCACCATCGAGCGCGGCCGCCTGGTCGAGGACGGCACCCATGACGATCTGATCAAGACGGGCGGCCGCTATGCGACACTCTATCGGCTCCAGGCAGGCTTGCATGAAATCCGCTAGGAATATCCTGGCCTTCCCGGCCGGGCGCACGGAGCGTCGAAGGGACGAACTGGCGTTTCTGCCGGCGGCGCTCGAGATCGTCGAAACGCCGCCTTCGCCGGTCGGACGCGCCGTTGCCTTCACCGTCATCGCCGTGTTCGCTGTCGCGTTGGGCTGGGCGTGCATCGGCACGGTCGACATTGTCGCGGTGGCGCCGGGCAAGATCATCCCGAGCGGCCGCACGAAGATAGTCCAGCCGTTCGAGACCGGCGTCGTGCGGGCGATCCATGTCCGCGACGGCCAAAGCGTCAAGGCTGGCGACATCCTCATCGAGCTCGATCCCACCATGACCGGCGCGGAGCTCGGACATTTCAAGAGCGATCTGGTGGCGGCTCAACTGGACGCCGCCCGGCTGCGCGCGGCGTTGGCCGCGAAGGACGATCCGGCCGCGGAGCTCAAGCCGCCGCCGGATGCGCCGGCCGCCCTGGTCGAGATGCATCGCCGCTTCCTGATCAGCCAGACCGCCGAACAGCATGCCAAGCTCGCCGCCATCGACGGGCAGGTGGCCCAGAAGGAAGCCGAACGCGCCACCATCAGGGCGTCGATCGAGAAGCTCGAGGCGGTCATTCCGCCGCTGCAAGAGCGGGTCGAAATCCGCAAGCGCATGTTCAACAAGGAACTGGGCTCAAAGCTCGTCTACCTGACCGAGCTGCAGGACCTGCTCGGCCAACAAAAGGAGATCCTCGTTCAGGAAAGCAAGCTCAGCGAGACGGACTCGGCGATTGCCGCCCTGGCCGAGACACGGCTCAAGACCGTGGCCGAGTACGAGCGCGGCCTGTTCGACGATCTTTCCAAGGCCGAGCAAAAGCTGGCGGGGCTCGGCCAGGACGTCATCAAGGCCGAACAGCGCACCAGTCTCCAGAGCCTGACCGCACCCGTGGACGGCGTGGTGCAGCAGCTCGCCATGCACACGATCGGCGGCGTCGTGACGCCGGCCCAGGCGCTCATGGTCATTGTCCCGGCCGAGAGCCGGCTGGAGATCGAGGCGATGATCTCCAACCGCGACATCGGCTTCGTCGAAGTCGGCCAGGATGCGGCGATCAAGGTCGATGCGTTCAATTTCACACGCTACGGCCTGCTGCACGGCAAGGTTCTCTCCGTCTCGCCGGACGCCATCTCGCACGACAAGCCGCAGGACAAACCGACCGACAAGCCGCAGGGTCCCGAAGCAAGCAGCAGCGAACCGAAGGGCCAGGAATTGTCATACGCCGCGCGCGTGTCGCTCGACCGCACGCGGATACAGGTCGAAGGCAAGTCGGTCAATCTTTCGCCCGGGATGGCCGTCACCGTCGAGATCAAGACCGGTTCGCGCAGCATCATCAGCTACCTGCTCTCGCCGCTCGCGCGCTACAAGCAAGAGAGCCTGCGCGAGAGATGATCACCTCTGACGTGCCCGGCGTCAGCCTGCCGAGACGTTGCTGAGGCTGTAAACGGGCTGCGGCTCGTCGATATCCTTGAGCAGGTGCCGCCCGAGCAGGACGACGTCGCGCTCGGGCAGCAACGCGGCCAGCGCCTGGGAGACGACGATCGGCCGGTCGAGCTGGCCGCAGAGCTTTTCCAGCCGCGCCGCATGGTTGACCGCCGGTCCGATCACGGTGAAGTCGAGCCGTGCGCTGGCGCCGATATTGCCGAACATGACCTCGCCGACGTGCAGCGCCAGGCCGAAACGTACCGCGGGTTCGTCGACCGTGGCGCGCATGAGGTTCAAGGCGGCAATCATGCGATAGGCTCCCACCGCTGCCTCGATGGCGCGCACCGCCGTCGCCGACCGCTCGGCCGGCGAGGCGATGGGCAGCATGGCCAGCATGCCGTCGCCCATGAATTTCAGGATCTCGCCGCCCGCGCCGGTGACGGCGCCGCCCATGATGCTGAAATAGTCGTTGAGCAGGCCGATGATGGCGTCGCGCGGCAGGCGGTCGGAGGCGCGGGTGAAGCCGCGCAGGTCGCAATACCACAGCACCGCCTCGATGGTCTGGCCGTCGCCCCGCTTGACCTCGCCCGCCAGGATGCGCTGGCCGGCGGCGCGCCCGACATAGGCGTCGAGCAGGTTCACCGCGATGTCGCGCAGCGCGTGCGTCTCGACGATGCGCGTGAAGGCGAACTGCAGCTGGAACATGCGGTCGAGGTCGGCTGCCGAGAAGCCGCCCGGCCTGTCCGACACCACGCTCAGCGCATCGACATGGCCGGTCGTGAACAGCAGCGGCAACGCGACATAGTCGGTCGCGCCCTGGCTCTTGAGCTGCTTCAGGAGCGGCGCCTGCGGTTCGCTCTTCTCGAGGCGCACGCGCACGGTGCGGCGCTGCTCGAACACCGGCGGCAGCGGATTGTCGAGATATTCGCTGCGCTCCATCAGACCGTGCGCGGCCTCGCCGACCTCGACGCCATGGCCGCGCCGCCAAGTATAGGCCTTGCCGGCGAACTCCGGATGCAGGGTGAGCTGAAAGTAAGCCAGCCGGAAAAGCGGGATGCCGGCGGCGACGAGCTGCTCGCCGGCGGCCGCGATCAGCTGGCCGGTGTCGGCGATGCGATAGGCTTCGGTGACGAACCAGCGCGCCAGCGGATCGCCGTAGACGCGGTTCGGGATCTCGTCGTCCATGGCCGGATCATAGCGCCGCCGGCGTCCGCCGGCGCGCCGGTCGGCAAGGTTATTCGGCGGCTTCGAGGCGCAGGTTCTGCGCGGCGGCGATCTTGGCGCGGGCCAAATCCTCGCCACGGCGCTTGCTGAGCGCCGCTCCACCGCCTGCCGTCTCGGCAAACAAGGCGAGCTTGTCGAGATCCTCCTCGACCACCGGCGACAGCGCGAGATCCATGTATTCGTGGCGCTTGGGGTCGTTCTTGACGGTCTGGCCGATGCGCCAGCCCTGCCAGGCAAGCCGGGCGTAGATCTTGATCTTCTTCCAGCTTTCAAGCGCAAGCTTGTAGTGGAAGACGCCGAGCGGCTCGATCTTCATGCCGTAGCGGCGGTCGCGGCGATACTTCATGCGCACGATCCCGCCTTCCAGCGGATGAACACCCTCGGCCTCGAACATGATCTTGAACATGGTCATGAACTGTGCGGGTTCCGCCGGATTGCGGCCGGGAATGGCGCCGTGGCGCAGGGCCACCGTCCTGATGTGCTCGGGCGTATAGTAGGTCTTCCAGGCGTCGCGATAGGTCTGCTCGTACTCGGCGTCGCTCATCTTGGAGTGATGGACGACGCGGTGATGCAGGTCGTACTTGTTGAGGTCGGGGTCCATCCACACGCCCTGCTTCCACAGCGTCTGGTGGTCCTCGGAGCCGGGCAGCGGCGTCAGCATGAACAGCTCGAGGATGTCGAGCGGCAGCTCCTTCTTGATGATCTCCATGTCGCGCAGGATCGACTCGCGCGTGTCGCCGGGGAAACCCAGGATGTAGCCCGCCCAGGTCGAGGCGCCGCTGGTGTGCCAGGCCTGCAGCATCTTGCGGTATTCGGTGATCTTGTTCTGGCGCTTCTTGGCGGCCAGCAGGTTGTCGGGATTGACGTTCTCGAGCCCGATGAACACGCGGTAGACGCCGGCCCAGCGCGCCTTGTGGATGAAGTTCGGGATGCGGTGGCACTGGGTGTCGACCTGGATGATCAGGGAGACGGCGATGCCCTCGTTCTCCTTGAGCTCGATCAGCCGGTCGAAGAAGTCCTCCCAGTGCTTGTTGCGGGCCATGTTGTCGTCGGTGATGAAGAACGACGTGATGCCCTGCTCGTAGTTCTCGCGGACGATCGCCTCGAGGTCGTCGGCGCTGCGGAAGCGGCTCTTGCGGCCCTGCACGTTGATGATGGTGCAGAACGAGCACTGGAACGGGCAGCCGCGGCCGAGATCGAAGCTCGACTTGCGGCCTTCGTTACGGGCCAGCGCGGCCGGCGGCAGGCTGGGCGTCGGCGCGCCCTCGATGCCCGGCAGATCGTCCATGTAGTTGTAGAGCGGCTTCAGCGTGCCGTTCCAGGCATCGAGCAGGATCGCGTCGAGCCGGCCTTCCTCGGCCTCGCCGGCAAAGATCGAGATCCCCATGTCCATGGCCGCCTGGATCTCCGGGGGGATCACCGGCAGCATCGAGAGGCACCCTGCGGCATGGAAGCCGCCCATCGCCACCGGCAGGCCGGCCTTGAGGAACTGGCGGGCGAGGTCGACGGCGCGCGGGAACTGGTTGCTCTGCACGCCGACCAGGCAGATCAGCGCCTTGCCGCCGCTGCGCCGGACATCGGCGACGATGCGGTCCGGCCGGATGCGGATATTGGTCTCGTCGAGCGGCTTGATGACGATGTCGACGTCCGGCCCCAGAACCTGGCGTCGCCGGCAATCCTCGCCCAGGCCGTAGAGGGCGGCCAGGGTATTGGACGGGATATGCGATTGCAGCCACGTGATCGGGTAGCCGTCATCGTCGTAATGCGTTGGCTTGATCAGCACCAACTGGAAGGTCGTCTTCCCGGCCTGCACGTGACGAGGCATGTTTGCGCGCCCTCAGTGCGGGAACGCCGAACATTCGGGTTCTTTTTGCACGATTCCGCGACAGCCTTAGGCAGCGGGCGGGACGCCGTCTGTATCGAATTGAACACATTGCCAGGCTTTGACCGGTAAATTCGCCGGGCCAGGTCGCGTCCTTACACGGCGGTGCCCAAGGCAGGCCGAGCCGGCCCGCCGAAGCGCGCCCGCAGGCGCGGCGCGACGTCGCGGGCGAAGCGCTCCAGGCTGGGGCTCATCTCCTCCGGACGCATGCCGGGCGGCACCGCCCAGCTGACGATATCGGTCAATCCATACTCCTCGATGAAGGCAGCCAGCTCGGCCACGCAGTGATCGACGTTGCCGACCACCCAGGTCTGCGGGATGCGCTGTTCGTCGGTGATCCCCGCGACGCCGCCATGCCCGCCGGCTTCCTCGCGGAAGCGGTTGTAGACCTCCATCCGCCGCCGCTCGGCGATGCGCACCACGCCCCAATCGCGCTCGCGATCATCGGTGACCAGGCAGGAGCGGATGATGCCGATGCGATACGCAGCGGGGTCGCGGCCCTCGCCGCGCAGCGTCGCCGCCCAGGTATCGAGCGAGGGCGCGCGCGGCCCCTGCGGCAGCAGGTTTGCCCCGGCCCTTGCCGCCCGCAGCGCGCCCGCCTCCGACATGGCGGCGACCCAGAGCGGCGGCCCGCCGGGCTGCACGTAACCTGGCGTGATGGTCACATCGTGGAAATTGAAGCGCTTGCCCGCGAAGCTGAACTTCTCGCCGGTGAAGGCGCGCCGCAGCACGGCGATGCCTTCATCGGTCAGCGAGACCCGGCGCGAGACCGGCAGGCCGAAGCCGCGGAACTCGTGCGGCGCGTAGCCCATGCCGACGCCGATCTCGACCCGCCCGCCGCTGATATTGTCGAGCACCGCGAGGTCCTCGGCGAGACGGAGCGGATGGTTGAACGGCAGCAGGCAGACGTCGCACGAGAAGCGCACATGCTTCGTACGCGCCGCCATCGCCGAGGCGACCGGGATCCAGGACGGAAGATATCCGTCCTCGACGAAATGATGCTCGGTGAACCAGACCAGATCGAGCCCGAGCCCGTCGAGCCACGCCACCTGCTCCATGATCGCGGCATAGAGAGCTTGATGGCTCATGCCGGAGGCGGGCGGGTTGCGGAAATCGTAGGCGACGCCCAAACGCAATGCCTTCGCCATTGGCTGATCCTCATTGTCTCCGCCGCGGCGTCAGGCTCGACCGTATCGGCCCTGGGCTTCGGCAACGCTTATCTTTCCGTCGGCGAGGTCGACTTCCAGCGCATCGCGGCTGCGCGCTGCCGGCGGGCCGTTGCCGCCGCCGCCCGCTGTTTCGATGACGACGCGGTCGCCGGGCTTCAGGGTCGCCATCATCTTCGACGGAATGACTTCCTCCCGGCCGTCGGCGCGCCTGATCAGGGCATGGGCCTTGGCGCCTTCGCCGCCGCCCTGCGCGCCCTGCGGCGCGAAGAAGTGCCGTTCGCCGCGATAGGTGAACGAGACCTCGCCGTCCAGGATCTCGTATTCCTTGACGACACCCAGGCCGCCGCGATGCGTGCCGGGCCCACCGGAGTCCTGGCGGAGCGCGAGCCGATGAACGCGGATCGGCGCGTCCATCTCCAGGGCCTCCACGGGCAGGTTCATGCAATTGGTGACGTCGGTCTCGATGACGTCGACGCCGTCGGAGCGCGGCCCCGCGCCGCTGCCGCCGGCGATGAGCTCGCCCGTGACGAAGGGCTGGCCGTTGCCGTGGCGTCCGCCGAACATCAGCGCCACCAGCTCGCCGGAACTGTCGGCCGGCACGCGCTCGGGCAGCACGTCCTTCAGCGCGCCCAGGATGCAGCCGGTGATGCGCTTGATGGTCGCCGTCCGCGAGTTCACCGGCGCGGGTTCGAGCGGATTGACGACGCTGCCCTTCGGCAGCTCGAGCGTGATCGGCCGGAAGCAGCCGGCATTGGTCGGAATCGCGGGGTCGGTGACCGCGCGCACGGCATAGCAGGCCGCCGCGAGCGAGCCGGACGGCACGCAATTGAACGGCCCGCGCACCTGCGGCGAGGAGCCGGTGAAGTCGCAATGGAAGGTGCCGTCCCGCACCGTCACCGCGACCTCGAAGCGGATGCTCCTGTCGAGATCGATGCCGTCATTGTCGCTGAAGTCGACATAGCGGTAGGTGCCGGCCGGGATGGTTCTCAACGCCGCCCGCGTCAGGATCTCGGAGCGGTCCAAGAGCTCGTCGAAGATTGCCAGCGCATGGTTCTCGCCCAGCTCGGCGGCGAGCGAGGCGACGCGTCGCGCGCCCACATTGCATGCCGCGAGCTGCGCGTTGAGGTCGCCCATGACGGCGTCGGGAATGCGCACGTTCTGGCGAATGATGGCGACCAGCGTCTCGTTGTAGGCGCCGGCATCGCGGAACTTGAGCGGCGGCAGGCGCAGGCCTTCCTGGAAAATCTCGGTCGCGTTGGTCGGGATCGATCCCGCCGACATGCCACCGATGTCCTGGTGATGCGTCATGGTCGCCGAGAGGGCGATCGGCCGGCCGTTGAAGAAGACCGGCTGCACCAGGGCGATGTCGGGAAGATGGGTGCCGCCGAGATAGGGATCGTTCATGCAATAGACGTCGCCCGGCTTCATCGTGGCGAGCGGGAAGACTTCCAGCATCTTGCCGACGACCGGGATCAGCGTGGCGAGGTGGATCGGGATCGACGCCGACTGGGCAAGCGTCTCGCCGCGAATCGTGAACAGGCTCGAGGAGGCATCGAGGCCCTCCTTGACGATCGGCGAAAAGGAGGAGCGCAGCAGCGTCTGCTGCATCTCGTTGGCGATGCCCTCGAGCTTGTGGCGCACCACTTCGACGGTGATCGGATCGAGCCCGTTCGCTTTGATCATGGCCTATCCCTTCTCCTCCCCAACAAAGTTGGGGAGGTGTCGCCATCATATGGCGACGGAGGGGTCATGGGCATCCGTCGGTTTCTCATGACCCCTCCGCCCCCTTCGGGGGCACCTCCCCTTCGCGCAATCCGCGAAGGGGAGGAGAATCCTGCTGCGTCAGGATCAGATTGCCGGCCCGGTCCACGACGCCGCACCACCCCGGCTCGACCAGGGTCGTCGTGTCGGACTGCTGGACGATCGCCGGACCGGCGAAGGCGAAGCCCTCCGGCAGCGCGTCGCGATCATACACTGTGGCGCTCACGAAGCGCGCGCTGCCGGCCACCAGGATGTCGCGCCGGCCGATCTCCGGCGGACCGCCCGAGGGGGCAAACCGCATCTCGTCGAGAATCTCGCTGCCGCCGACGCGGTGCACCGTGCGGACGCCGACGATGCGCGCCGGGCTTTCGACGCTGTGGCCGTAGATGCGGTCGTGGGCCTCGAGGAAGTCGCGGTAGAGGCGGGCCGCCGGATCGGCATCGTCGAGCGCCAGCGCAATCTCGAGATTGTACGACTGGCCGATATAGCAGACGTCGGCGAAGTAGCTGACCGCGACGTCGGCAGGCCTCACCTTCTCCGCGGCGATCAGCTCGGCCGCTCGGCGATCGACCTCGCGCAATCTCTCGCGCAGGGCGGCCAGGTCCAGCGTCGCGATCGGAGTGGCGAACTCGGCGGTGACCTCGTGCTCGATCGGCGCGGCGAGCAGGCCGGCGGCCGACAGCACGCCCGGCAGGCGCGGCACGACGATGCGGCGGATGCCGAGCTCGCGCGCCAAGGCCGTCGCGTGGAGGCCGCCGGCGCCGCCCAGCGGGACCAGGGCATAAATGCGCGGGTCGATGCCCTGGCGCACCGAAACCAGCCGGATGCCTTCGGCCATCTGCGCGTTCAGCACGCGATGGATGCCGAGCGCCGCCTCCGCCGTGGTCATGCCGAGCGGCCTTGCGACCTGGCGGTCGACCGCCTCCAGCGCTTTGTGCGGCTCGAGCTTCAGCCGGCCGCCGGCAAAGAAGCCGGGATCGAGATAGCCCAGCACGACCGACGCGTCCGTCACCGTGGCGTCCGTGCCGTCGTTGCCGTAGCAGGCGGGACCGGGGTCCGAGCCGGCCGACTGGGGGCCGACGCGCAGGCCGCCCGACGCGTCGAGATGGGCGATGCTGCCGCCGCCGGCGCCGATCGTGGTCACGTCGACCATGGCCAGGCGCACGGCGTAGCCGCCGATGACGCCTTCGGACCGCAGCATCGGCTTGCGCCGGCTGATCAGAGCGATGTCGGCCGACGTGCCGCCGACGTCGATGGTGATCAGGTCGTCGGTCGACGCCGACGCGCCCACCATCTGGCCGCCGATCACGCCGGCGGCCGGACCGGACAGGAACAGGCGCACCGGCCGCTGGCGCGCGACCTGGGCGCTCGCCAGCCCGCCGCGCGACTGCATCACCTGCAACGGCGCCGCGATGCCGGCCTGCGCGAGGCCCTCTTCGAGGCGCGCCAGATAGGTATCCACCCGGGGCTTCAGATAGGCATCGAAGGCGGTGACGACCGTGCGTTCATATTCGCGGAACGCCGGATCGACCTCGTGGGAGAGCGACAGCATGAGCCTGGGATGGCGGGCCCGGATGAGCTCGGCCGCGCGCCGCTCATGGGCCGGATTGCGGAACGAGAACAGGAAGGAGATCGCGATCGCCTCGACGCCCTCTTTCACCAGCTCGTCCGCCGTGCCGACGACGGCCGTCTCGTCGATCGGCACCAGGACCACGCCGTTGGCGTCGATGCGCTCGGCAATCTCCCGGCGATAGCGGCGCGGCGCCAGGAAGACCGGCGCTTCGGGCTCGAGGATGATGCGGTAGACCTGCGTCCTCAATTGCCGCCCGATCTCCAGCACGTCACGAAACCCCGCGGTCGTGAGCAGGCCGATGCGGGCGCCCTTGCGCTCCAGCACCGCATTGGTGGCGACGGTCGTGCCGTGCGCGAAGCGCCCGACCTCGGCGGCGCCCACGCCCCATCGCTCGCGGAGCTCGGCGATGGACTGGATGACGGCGGCACTGGGATCGCCCCGGCTCGTCGGCACCTTGAGGACATGCATGCCGCCGCCGGACTCGCGGCACACGATATCGGTGAAGGTGCCACCGATATCGACGCCGATCTCGAAACGGCGCCGGCTCCCGGCTGATGTCATGCAACCCCTTCCCCCTCGGATGTGCCGCTTCTGCCGGCGCAACGTACCCGAACGCCATCCGCATGGCTCGGCGTCGCTGTCAATTTCGACGTGCGAGGGGCGTCCCTGTCGGGAAAGGATCGCTGACCGGCCGGCCGTGGCAAGATCGGCGGCAACGACAGGAAACAGGATCACCCGATGCCTCGCATGACCGGCGGCGACGCCATTGTCGATTCTCTGTTGCGCCACGGGATCGATACGATCTTCGGCTTGCCGGGCGTGCAGATGTACGGCTTGTTCGACGCCTTCGCGCGCAACGCCAACCGGCTGCAGGTGATCAACGCCCGGCACGAACAGACCACGGCCTACATGGCGCTGGGCTATGCGCAGTCGACCGGCAAGCCGTCGGCCTTCACGGTGGTGCCGGGCCCCGGCGTGATGAACACGATGGGCGCGCTCACCACCGCGTGGGGCGTCAACGCGCCGGTGATGTGCATCACCGGCCAGGTGCCGAGCGCCATGATCGGCCGCGGGCGCGGCCAGCTGCACGAGATGCCGGACCAGCTCGCCACCTTGAAGACGCTGCTGAAGTTCGCCGAGCGCATCGAGCATCCCACCGAAG
>Ga0210395_10002786_pt1 | contig 13515 bp, 11 predicted proteins | sample IncBWH4OmetaG_FD_150861 | JGI IMG/M metagenome (GOLD analysis project Ga0210395, IMG submission 150861) | Forest soil microbial communities from Barre Woods Harvard Forest LTER site, Petersham, Massachusetts, United States - Inc-BW-H-4-O ... | reverse complement strand
CACTTGCCCTTTGTATGGCGCGGCTGGAGCGAATTCGGCTGCGGCGCCCTGGGCGACATGGGTTCCTACAGTTTCGACACCATTTTTCGCGTGCTGAAACTGGAGGCGCCTGTGAGTGTGGAATCGAGTTCCAGCGATCGCTATGACGAAACTTATCCGCTGGCCTCGATCGTCCGCTACAGTTTCTCCGCGCGCGGCGAAATGCCACCGGTAAAATTCACGTGGTATGACGGCGGCCTGAAGCCAGAGCGTCCCGAGGAACTGGAAGAAAATCGCCCGTTCAAGAACGAACAAGAAGGAGAGGAGGGCGAAGGCATGCTCTTCATCGGCGATCGCGGAAAAATCCTCTGCACCTTCAATGGCGGCAATCCCCAAATCATTCCGCAATCAAAAATGGACGCCTACAAGCCGCCGCCAAAAACTCTGCCCCGCTCTCCCGGCAATGAGCGCGAATGGCTCGACGCCTGCAAGGGCGGCAAAGTAAAACCGGGCGGCAATTTCGAATTCGAAGGCTTAGTCACCGAAACGCTGCTGCTGGGAAACGTAGCCAGTCGCATGGGACAAAAGCTGACATGGGATCGCTCGAAACTCAGCGTGAATTCTGATGTCGCCCAGAAATTCGTCCAGCCGGAACGCCGAAGCGGCTGGGAACTCTAGCCGCAAATGAAACGAACATAACGATGCACTCCACACCCTGAGTTAAGGAGAAATAATGGCTTCAATTTCAAGAAGAGACTTTCTGAAGAGTGCCGCGACTTACACGGCCGCGGCCGGCCTACTTTCCTCAGGCGCGCTCAAGCTTCGCGCCGATCCTCTCGGCATGCCCATTGGATGCCAGACCTGGCCCGTCCGCGAAATGATCGCCAAAGACTTTCCCGGAACGATGAAGCAGCTTGCCGCTGCCGGATTTCAGACCATCGAACTGTGCTCGCCCGTGGGTTACTCCGACCTCGGTTTCGGTGGACTCGCCAAATATAAAGGAGCCGAGCTGCGGAAAATTCTCGGCGATGCCGGCGTCAGTTGCATCAGTTCTCATTTCGGCATCGAGGAACTTCGCGACGGTCAGCAGCGAGCCATTGATTGGGCGAAAGATATCGGCCTCACTCAAATGCTGGTGCCGAGTCTCGACGGCCCCGAGAAGCCAACCATGGACGACGTGAAGCGTGCAGCCGACGAATACAACAAAATGGGCGAGCTAGCGGCCAAGGCCGGCATCCAGCAGGGACTTCACAATGAGGGCTTCGAACTCTCGATGGTCGACGGCAAACGAACCTACGACCTGTTGTTCGACCTCCTCGACCCGAAACTGGTCAAGTTCCAGTTCCAGGTTTCCACCATCAGCAAGGGTTACGATGCCGCGGAATACTTCACGAAGTATCCCGGTCGCTTCATTTCCATGCACGTGCAAGGCTGGTCCGCGGAAACCAAGAAAGTGATGCCGGTGGGACAAGACTCACTGGATTGGAAGAAGATTTTCGCCGCGGCGAAAACCGGCGGCATCAAGAATTATTTCGTCGAAATGAGCCTGGAAATGATGACTGCCAGCGTTCCCTATCTACATAGTCTTCAGGTCTGACACGGCCGGCGCGACGGAGGATCGCGCCAACTTGCGCCACCGGTAGAAGAACGGAATGCCTGCCACGATCACTAGCAGGCCAAGCGAGGACCGCACCGGCCGGGCCATCCATAGATTGATGGTCAACGCGACAGCCGCAACTAAGAAGAGAATCGGCGTCCAGGGATAACCCCAGGCCCGGTACGGTCTCACTAGATCGGGCTCGGTTCGCCGCAAGCGCAGCACGGCGATGGCGGTCAGCGCGAAAAAAATCCAGACCGCAAAAACAAAGAGCGAATAAAGCTCTTCAAATGTTCCGGTCAACGCCAGCAGCGTCGCCACAGCTCCAAGAAAAATCAACGCGCCACTGGGAGTTCGGTACGAGGGTTGAATCCGCGTGACAAATCGGAAGAAGACGCCGTCCCGCGCCATCGCGTACGGAATGCGCGCACCCGTCATGACCACTACGTGGAGCGCTCCCAGCGCTGAAAGTGCCATCGCCGCGGTAAGCCAGGCAGCCCCGCGCGATCCCGCAAATGACCGAACCACATCGGACGCCACGTGCTCGGAGGAGGCGATCTGCGCGAACGTCAACGCGTGAAAGTAAACCACATTCGCCAGCAGGTAGAGCCCGCCGACCGTGAGCAATCCAAGAATGATCGCAATCGGAATATTCTTTTGCGGCTGCACTATTTCTTCGCCCAGGTCGCCCAGATCGTTGAACCCGTTGTACGCCCACATGGCCGGAACCAGGGCGGTCAGCACAGCGCCGATCGTTCCCCAGTTGATCATGTTCCAACTCAAGTGCGCAGCCGACGGGCCGACCTCGATCCCATGCGCCGTTCCGAACAAAACGCCGGCGACCACGATCACAAGGATCGTTCCCATCTTCAAACATGTCAGCAGCACTTGAATTGCTCCGCCCATCTCGACCCTCAAATAGTTAATCGCGGTCACCGCCAGCACCACCGACGCCGCCAGTGGCTGCGCTGCGGTGAACGTGAAGACATAATTTCCCAGATGTCCGCGGAACAAAGGCGTGCCCACAACCGGGAAAAGAAATCCGGCGAATCGCAGAAGTCCCGCGGCCAGCGTTGCCATGGCCACCGGCCGCTCCAGAAACGAACTCATCCATCCGAAGAGAAATCCCCAGAGCGGGCCAAGACCGCGAGTAAGATAAACGTAAGGCCCGCCCGCCTTGGGAAAGGCCGCACCCAGTTCGGCGTAGCAGAATGCGCCGCACAGCACGATGAGCCCGCCGAGAATCCACGCCACAAACACCAGACCCGCCGAACCAACCGCGCGGGCCATGTCGCTGGTGACCAGAAAAACTCCCGTGCCAATGGTGTCGCCGATCACGATGGCGGTCGCGGCCCACAAACCTAATCCACGAACCAAATCGGTTTGCCCGGTTTTCGTTTGACGCGCCAGATCCGACCCCATTTCGCCTTCGAAGGTTCAGAGAGCCTACTCTCAGCGCTGTAGCGCGTCAACCAGCGCCCGTCTCGCCGATTCAGGATCAGGATGAAGCCCGGCGACGCTTTGGCCGGGCCGCAATTCCGCGTTATCATCCTAAGCACCGCGGTTCGAGGCCTGTGCAGAAGTCAGGATTGAGCGAATCATTATGAGCGAATCGTGATGTCCGAATCATGCTGAACAAATTCAACTGGGATCAACGCTACCGAGTGTCCGTCATCGAAGACGTGCTGACTCCCGCGCTGGTTCTATATCCCGATCTCATTGCCGCGAACATTCAACAAACCCTGAATCTGCTGGAGGGTGACGCCGACCGCTGGCGCGCGCACATCAAGACCGCGAAGCTCGGACTCACTCTGCGAATGCTGGTAGAGCGCGGCATCCGCAACTTCAAATGCGCGACTACGCTGGAATTGCTAGTGGCCTGCCGAAACGGCGCCACCGACGTGCTGCTCGCCTATCCCGTGATGGGCGCGAACGCGCGCCGTGCACTGGATATAGCGCGGCAGTTCCCCGGGATCCGCATTTCCGTCCTTGCCGAAAACGAAGACCAGGTGCGGCAATGGCATGCCAGCCGCATGGGAATTTTTCTCGACATCAATCCGGGCATGAATCGCACCGGAATCGAGCAGAGCCGGACCGATAGCGTGGTCAGACTGGCCCGTGCGATTACCGACGCTGGCCTGGAATTTCGCGGCCTGCACTACTATGACGGCCAATTCGGTGGCCTGATCGACGGCGAAGCAAAGAGCGAACGGACGCAAGCGGCGCACCGCGGCTATGATCGCCTGCTGGAAATTGTGAACGAACTCAATCGCTCCGGCGTTAGTGTGTCCGAAGTGATCACGTCAGGCACGCCCACGTTCCCCAGTTCGCTCACCTACGAAGGTTTTCGCCGCGGCAATTTCCTCCATCGCGTTTCGCCCGGAACCATCGTTTATTGCGACGCCAGCAGTCTCGATCAACTCCCGAGCAAATACGGCTATCAGCCGGCGGCGCTGGTGCTGACGCGCGTAGTGAGCCACCCGCATCCGGGGATCGTGACCTGCGACGCCGGCCACAAAACCGTCTCCGCCGATGCCGGCGTGCCGACGTGCGTGGTCCTCGGCCATCCCGAACTCACTCCGCTCTCGCCCAGCGAAGAGCATCTTCCTCTCAAAGTGGTGCAGGAGGCGACTGCTCCACAGGTTGGAGAAACGCTGTACCTGCTACCGCGACATATTTGCCCAACGGTGAACAATTTCGATTGTGCGCTCCTGGCGAAAGATGGCAACATCGACGCGCTGGAGCAGGTTTCGGCGCGGGGCCGCGAAGCGCCGTTGTTGAAGATGGTAGAACAAGGCGTTTCCGCTCGAAGCTAGCCGATGATGGGAGTTAGCGGCCGGCAGGTGGAACGTTCTGATTCAGCCGAAAGAAATTATTGGGATCATAGCGCGACTTAACCGCTACCATGCGTTCCCATCGCTGGTAGGCCTCAGGCACACGATCCTGCTCATCGCCGCTCATGAAATTGATGTACACACCCGGTTTCATCGCCGGACGAAGCTGATTGAAGAGGGCGCGAATCCAGGCAATATTACCGGCATCCCCGGATGGATCCGCCCAGTTCGCCAGCAAATTCAGAATGAACGGAGCGCTGCGATCACCGAATGCGGTCTCGTCCGCGCCGACTTGCGCCGCCGCGCCTCCAAGATAGGCCAGTTCAATCTGTGTTTCCGGCGACGGAATCGTGGCCACCGCGTCCACGAGGCGATCGATCGTGCCGTTGTCGAGATAAGTGAAATATCCCGACTTGGTGTAATAGCGCCGGCCGCGCGGAAACTCGGAATCCGCTATGGTTTGCAAGTTCATGAATGACACAATCTTGCTGCTCACAGAATTTGAATGGCACAGGGAAAGCGCGCGCTCCAGATATGGACGGCCGGCTTCTGGGTCACCCGTCCAAATCAGCGAACTGCCAGCCACCGGCCGCCCGCGGAGTTCCGCCGGCACCTTCTTCGTCTGCGGCGCGAGGCGTAGATCAATGTTCCACTTCAAGTCGAGAGGCGCTTCAGCCATGAAGTCTCTCCAACATTCCAGTAGCCGGCGAATGTCAGCTTCGCCTGACAGTCCCTGAGCAAGCACCACAGAGGTCAGCGGATGGAGTTTCACCTCAAACTCCGTGACCACTCCGAAGTTACCGCCGCCTCCGCGCAGGGCCCAGAACAAATCCGCGTTCTCGCTTGCGTTGGCACGTACGGTCGAACCATCCGCCGTGACCAGACTGAATCCTTCTACGTTATCGCATGACAATCCGAAGCGCCGGGTGAGCCATCCCGTTCCTCCGCCCAGGATCAGCCCAGACGCTCCGGTATGAGAAACAACTCCGGCAGGAAAAACTAGCCCGGCTTTTTGCGTTGCGGTATCGATCGATCCCAGCAGACAGCCTCCGGCAATTCTGGCGCGGCGCGCCTCGCCATCGACAGTGACCTGTCGCATTCTCGACAGGTCGATCACCAAGCCATGGTCACAGGTACTAAAACCTGCGAGGCTGTGCCCACCGCAACGGACGGCGGTGAGAATTCCAATCTCAGAGGCCACGCGAACTGCGCTCTGCACATCACTGACATCTGCGCAACGTGCGATCAGACCGGGCGCACGATCCACCATGCCATTCCAAATGACGCGCGCTTCTTCATACCCGTCGTGACCCGGGCAAAGTAAATCGCCTTTGAACCTGCGGTGGAGCGAAGAGTAAACCTCTTCGCTGGCGTCGATCATCTCGTGCTCCCCTTGCGGTCTTTGGTGGTTATGTTCCTCTTCGCCCTCGCCAATACAGCACCGAAATAATTCCCAGGAACACCGCAAACGCCGGAACCGACCATCGCAATCCGTCTACAAAAAATGTCGTTCCCGAGATCGCAAGCAGCAACCCAATCCCGACCACGGTAAACAATGGGTGCCCCCGCAGACGCATCGGCAAACTCACCAGCCGCTCGTTCGTTATGCCTTTGCGGAAACGAAGGTGTGAGCTGAGTATCACCATCCACACGAAAAGCATTCCGGCAACAGCGGTTCCGTAGAGCATGAGAAAAGCATTCTTCGGGGCAAAGACAGCCAGCAGAATGGCTGCGATAATCCCCGCCGTCGAAGCCAGCAGCGCGCGATGCGGCACTCCGTTGCCGCTCACCTTGCCCATCCAATCCGGGGCATAGCCCCCGCGGCCGAGTGAGAAAAGCATTCGCGTTGAGAGGTACAGATTCGTATTTACGCTGGAGAGCGCCGCCGTCAGCACCACGAAGTTCATGATCGCGGCGGCAAAGGGTATGTGCGCCGCGGCGAACGCCGTGACAAACGGACTCCCAGAAAGCCCCGACGAACCGCCCGTCTGGTTCCATGGAACCATCGTCACCATAATCGCGATCGCCAGCACGTAGAACAAAATCAGGCGCCACACAATGTTCCGCATGGCATGTGGAATCGTCACTTCCGGATGTTCCGCCTCCCCCGCAGTGACCGCGATGATTTCCACCCCCATGTAACTGGTGACGGTTATAGTGAGCGAAAGCCAGACTCCTTTCCATCCCGTGGGCAGGAATCCTCCATGCTGAATCAGGTTCGACAAGCCAATCCCTGCTCGAGAACCGAAGCCGAAGATCAAAGATAATCCCGCAACGATGAATCCAACAATCGCCGCCACTTTGATCATCGCGAACCAATATTCGAACTCACCCAGGCGGTTGACCTGCATGGAATTGAGCGCCACCAGAGCGGCTGAAACCAACACTACCCAAATCCACTGCGGAACATTCGGAAACCAGAAAGAGATGTAGATCCCGGCGGCTGTGACTTCCGCCCCAATGGCAATGATCTGCGCCACTCCGTAAGTGGCTCGAACCGAAAACCCCGCCCAGGGATTAAGGTAACTCTCCGCGTAAACTCCGAATGCACCAGCAACCGGATGTACCACCGCCATTTCCGCCAGCGCATAGGACATGATCAGCGCAATACCGGCCCCAAGAAGGTAGGAGAGGATGACCGCGGGTCCAGCCAGCCGAATGGTGACGCTGCTGCCCAAAAACAAACCGACGCCAATCGCCCCACCAATGGCCATCATCGTGAGCTGCCGCTGGCTCAAACGGCGCTGCAGACCGTCTCCGCCCCGCATCGCAGGTGTCTCACCGGACTGCTTGTCGGCAACCGCTGGACGGGGTTGATCAGTCATAGCTGCCGACGCTGGCAGGATCAAGAACCATGAGATCGATATTCTTCTTGAGAACCTCCACCACTGCCTGTACATCGTCCACGGTGTTGTACACATGGAACGATATGCGCAGGCCGTCGTGACGATTCGAGGCCACGATATCGCTTGCGGCGAGCTTCTGCACCAGCAAGGTTGAATCTTTGCATCGCAGCACCACCAGCGGCCCAGAGCTGTCAGCTGGCGTTTTGGCGCGAATGCCCAGGTCGCGAGCGCTGCTCAAAAGCGATTGCGCGAGGGTCTTGATCTGAGCCGCAACATTCTCCAGACCGATCTCCTGCAACAACTGGATTCCGGGCAGCGCCGCATAGACATTGGGCACGGACGGAGAACCCGACTCGAACCTGCGCGCGGTTCGAGACAGATCGAAGTGTTGCGGGTCGTAGGCGAACGGATTGGCTTGCCCAAACCATCCCGTGACGGTAGGGACCAACGAAGAAATGATTTCTTTGCGCACGTACATAAAAGCCAGACCGGGAGGACCGAGCAGGTATTTGAGGGTTCCGGTCAGGTAAAAATCCAGATCGAGCGCTTTCACGTCAACCCGGCGGGTTCCGCAGTCCTGATAATCATCGAGCATTACGAGCGCGCCGGCACGATGGGCGATCCTCGTGATGGCGCTTACCTCGGACCGGAATCCGTTCTTGAAACAGACGTGCGTGAGCGGCACGATGAGTGTGTTGCGGTCGACCATCTCTTCGTAATTCACGGCCGGAATCGAATTGCCCTCGGCGCGTACAAACTGCACTTCGGCGCCTCGCCCCCGTTGTCCGAGCCACACATGGCCCATGGTAGGAAACTCGAACTCGCCCATTACAACTTTTTTTCGTTCCTGAAAACTCAGCGCGCTGGCGACGCCGTTAACACCCGCCGAAACGCTGGTTACAATTGCAACCTCATCTGGGTTGGCATTGATGAATTGCGCAAACGCCGCTCGTGCCGCCTCGTAACGCTCCACCCACGATTCCCACGGCGAACCGTGTTCGTGCCAACTCGCCATGAAGTCTTCCAGCCCGGCCTGAACCGCATCTGATAACGGCCCCTGCGAGCAACTGTTGAGATAGATTTTGCGTTGGAAGATGCTGAAGCGGGAACGGATCTTCTGAATTTCCTTGTCGGTCAGCATGAGGTCTTTATTTCAGCCAAGGCGCTTCCGAATCGGTGCACCTCTTCGACCGTATTGTAGTGCACTAGTGATGCGCGGACCGCGCCACTCTCCATGGTGAGCCCGAGTCGCTGCATCAGCCGCGGCGAGTACATGTGGCCATCGCGCACGCCGATATTGTGTTTCGCGAGTTCTTCGGCGACTCTTGCCGCGGATACATTCGGCAAGTTGAAACACAACGTTGGCACTCGTTGACCAATCCGCTCTGCTTCCCCCACGCCGTAGACGACTGCGCCGCACTCGTCGAGCACGCGGAACATTTCGAATGAAAGCGATTCTTCGTAGACCCGGATCGCCTCGAACGCGCGCTGCAGGGAAGATCGCCTCGATTCCGATTTCTTCGTTGCATCGTTCCCCGACACACTTCGGCCCAGAGTTTCCAGATAGCGGACGGCGGCGTCCATCCCCGCCACATTTTCGTAAATAAACGTACCGGCCTCGATTTTTCCCGGTGGCTCGTCGGGGATGAAGTCCTCGCGGAAAGTCGGAAGTTTCTGCAGCAGCTCACGTCGTCCCCAGAGAAATCCCATGTGCGGAGCGAAAATCTTATATCCCGAACACACCAGGTAATCGCAATCGAAAGCCTGCACATCGATTGCTCCGTGAGGGCCGTAGTGGACGGAATCGAGGAAGATTTCAGCTCCGGCCGCGTGCGCCACCGCTGCCGCCGCCGCGACATCCACAATCGAACCGATAGCGTTCGAAGCCAGCGTGCACGCCACCAGACGCGTCTTCGGGGACACTAGCGGAACGAGATCGTCAACGTGCAGGTTCCCATCGTCCCTCATCTTCCACCATCGGATACTCGCGCCGTTTCGCTCCAAAGCCAGCCATGTGGCGATGTTCGCCTCGTGGTCCATCTCGGTGACGACAATCTCGTTCCGCTTACCGAGCGTTTGTCCGATCGCCAAACTGACCAACCGGATAAAGGATGTGGCGTTCATCCCGAAGGCGATTTCGCTTGCGTCGCGCGCGTTCACCAGATCGGCGACACTCTCTCTCGCGCGCGCAATCGTCTCGTCCACTTCACGGCTCTTGGCGTAGCGTCCGCCGCGCTGCACATTGCACTCGAGCAGATGATGGTTCACCGCATCCAGCACCATCTGTGGAACCTGCGCGCCCGCCGCATTGTCGAAAAAGATGAATCCCGGAGTCCGGGTCAGCGCAGGAAAAGCTGCACGTACAGTTTCGATGGGAAAGTCATTATTCACTCGGGACGAACCTTCGGAATTGAGAACGCTCTGGGATTTGGCTTCCAACCTGTGCTCCTGGTCAAACCTCAAAAGTCACGCCGTCTTGCAAAATGAGCAGCGCCAAACCTATACTCCGCTGCAATACTCGTCAACCTGAAAGCACAAAGATGCCCGTCTCCTCGACCAACTCCAGGCTCATCTACGATGCCCTCAAGGAGTGCGACATCCGCCTGGTCTCAGCTCTGCCGGAAACCTGGCTGGTCCATCTCATCCGCTTGGCCGACGATGATCCTGCGATGATTCTAGTGCGACTGGCGAAGGAGGAGGAAGGCGTGGGCATCTCCGCCGGAGCGCACTTTGCCGGAGTCAAGTCGGCCATGCTGATGCAGAACCACGGTTTCCTGGCATCCATCAACGGCATCGTTTCGTTCGCGCATCTCTACAGGATTCCTCTGTTGATGCTCATCAGCTACCGCGGCACGATTGGCGAACGCGACCCCTGGCAAACCCAGGGCGGCAACGTCACTGAACCGCTCTTGCGTGCGCTGCGCATCCCTTACTTTTTCCTGGATTCGCTGGACACCGTGAAAAAGCGAATCCGCCAGGCGCAAACCCTCGCCGAAAGCAGTTTGCAGCCGGTTGCGCTTCTTCTAACGCGCGACCTGATGTGGGAGGAGTAAGGACGAATGTTGCGCATCGATTGTCTGAAAGCGGTTTATCCTGAACTGGAAGACTGTCTCGTCGTAACCATCATGGGGGCTGTCGCGGCGGAACTCCACTCCCTGGGCCACCGTCCCAATTTCTTCTACCTGCAACATGCGATGGGATTAGCCTCTTCGACGGGGTTGGGCCTGGCCCTGTGCCTGCCAGAACAGAAAGTGATCGTCTTCGACGGCGACGGCTCGCTTCTGATGAACCTTGGCAGCCTCACCACGATGGCACGTTATCGTCCCAAGAAATTGGTCCACGTCGTGTTCGACAACGAAAGTTTGCTTTCGGTGGGCGGTTTCCCCACCGCGACCAGCACTGGCACCGACCTGGAAGGGATCGCCCGTGCCGCCGGCATTCCCCGCGTGGTCACAGTGCGCAGCGTGGAGAGTTTCAAAGCCGCCGTCACCGATGCCATGCAAGCCGGCGACCTGACCACCGTTATCGCCAAGGTCGAAGCCAAGGGCCCCGCCGCCTACGTCACAGACCTGGCATTGCTGGAAAATCGATTTCAATTCCGCCGTCATATCCAATCGCTGAAAACGCGCTAACGGCGGCGTTCGCAGCGCGCTCGCGTGAGGACGGAGCGTCGGACGAATCTTAAGAGGAGCCACAATGTCTTCAGTCTTGGCCACACTGCTCGAGGAACTAGCCACCGGCCAGCTACGGGTGGTGGATCTGACCCAGCCCTTGAGTCCGCAGACACCTCTGCTGCCGCTGCCTGCACAGTGGAACAACACGCCCGCATTCAAAATCTGGGAACTGTCGCGCTACGACGAGCGCGGCCCCGCCTGGTACTGGAACGGCTTCGAGACCGGCGAACATACCGGCACACATTTTGATGCTCCCGTGCACTGGGTCTCCGGCAGAGACCTTCCGGAGAACACCGTCGATCGCATCCCGCCGAAAAAGTTTATCGGTCCCGCGTGCGTGATTGACACCAGCGCCGACGTAGCGACGAACCCAGACTTTTTACTGACGCCAGAGCGTGTACGCCAATGGGAAAAACAGTACGGTCAAATCCCGCCGGGAGCGTGGGTGTTGTTGCGAACCGACTGGTCGAAGCGGAAGGATCCAAAAGACTACATCCACCTGAAAGACAACGGACCTCACACCCCCGGATTGGCCAAGGAAACATCCGCTCTGCTCGCTCAGGAGCGCAATATCCTGGGCCTCGGCGTAGAAACGGTCGGGACCGATGCGGGTCAGGCCGCCACCTTCGATCCACCTTTCCCCAACCACTACCTCATGCACGGCAGCGGAAAGTTTGGCCTTGCAAGTCTTTCGAACCTTGACCAACTTCCACCCACCGGTGCCATCGTTATCGCCGCCCCACTGAAAATCGTAGGCGGGTCTGGCAGTCCTCTGCGGGTCATCGCCGTAACCCCGTGAGTATGGTTAAATTAAAGAACGCGCAACGCACCGCGCGGCTAATCACAATCCATTCACTGGGTACGCAAATCCGCCCTTGCCTTGCCACCTAGCCAATCATGTTGCCCACTGCATCGCCGTGTAGGAGCGCGCAGGAACTTCGAATTTCGTACGCGCGCCGCCGCTTGAGACCTTTTCCGATGATTGAGGCGCAACTCGCCGCGGCGCTTCGAAGGAGTTGAAGGCTTTCAGGTCGCTCCCCGTGAGCACGGTGGAATTCAGCAACTTGCCCGGCATCCGGTCCTGCCAATCGATCTCAACCGTTTGCGCCTTTACCAAGTCCCGATTGAGGATGAACAGCGACAACTTTCCATCTTCCGGGCTCAGAGTTCCGGCAACATCGAGGTAAGGAACCTGACCCATTTCCGAGACTGCGTAAGTGGGCGATTCCACCAGCAACTGCAGCACGTTTCCGCGCGCCCACTGCAGTGCCCAGCTATATGGATAATAAATCGTCTGCTGGAGCAAGCCCTTGGCATTGGTAACGATCGGGGCGATCACGTTTACGAGCTGCGCGAGACATGCGATTTTGATCCGGTCGGCATTGCGTATCAGGGTGTTAAGAATTCCGCCGACCACGAGAGCGTCTTCCAGGTCATAAACTTCTTCGAGAAGGTGGGGAGCGGCTTGTTCATGCCCGTTGTCCGCGTTGCCGCCGCGGGCGCGATACCACACGTTCCATTCGTCAAACGACAGCCAGAGTTTCTTGTGCGACCGTTTGTGTCCGCGTACCAGGTCGCACACGGCAAGGGTCTCGGCGATCTGCTGCTCCATGCTCAAGTTCATGGCCACAAACTTTGCGCTGTCTTCGCCGGTTTCGCCTTTGCTGTTTCCAATGTAGCGATGCAAAGACAGGGCATCGACGTATTCGTAACACTGTTCCAGGACTTCGCGGTCCCATTCCAGATACGTTGCCATGCCCGGACCACTGGATCCGCAGGCAATCAGTTTGAGAGATGGATCGACCGCATGCATCTGCCGGGCGGCGTCTTGTGCTTTCAAACCGTATTCGCCCGCCGTCATGTGCCCGATCTGCCAGGGGCCGTCCATCTCATTGCCCAGGCACCAGTGCTCCACTTTGTAGGGCTGTTCAATTCCGTGGCTGCGTCGCAGGTCGCTCCACTTGGTTCCCTTCTCGATGTTGCAGTATTCGACCAGCGCAGCCGCCCGCTCCGGCGTCCCTGTGCCGAGATTCAGTCCCATCAGCGGACGGGCACCAACCAGTTTGCTCCACGCCATAAATTCGTTGGTCCCGAACTGGTTGGTGTCGATCGTGTTCCAGGCCTTGTCGAGTATGCGCGGACGATCCTTCTTCGGTCCGATTCCGTCGAGCCAGTTGTATCCGGACACAAAATTGCCGCCAGGATAGCGAATGATCGGAACCCCCAGCTGGCGCACTTCCTCCATCACGTCCTTGCGAAACCCGTTTGCATCCGACAGCGTCGATCCCGGATCATAAATGCCCTCATAGATCGCGCGCCCCAAATGCTCCAGGAACGAACCAAACAGGTTGCGGTCCAAGGCCGCAATCGTGCGGCGGGAGTCGACGTAGATGCGCGTGCCGCCCGCTTCAGCCGTCGCGGTTTGAGCCCATGCGAAACGGCTCCCGACCAGGTTCGCGGAGCAGGCAATGCCGGCAGCGGCTGATTGCTGAAGGAACTTTCGTCTTGTTTCGGAAAACATCTTTGCCCTCCGGTGTGTCCCACTGCGGCTTGCCTACCGATTCACACTGGCTCACCAGGTTGGA
>Ga0210395_10002784_pt1 | contig 13520 bp, 10 predicted proteins | sample IncBWH4OmetaG_FD_150861 | JGI IMG/M metagenome (GOLD analysis project Ga0210395, IMG submission 150861) | Forest soil microbial communities from Barre Woods Harvard Forest LTER site, Petersham, Massachusetts, United States - Inc-BW-H-4-O ... | reverse complement strand
GGTTATCGGACAAGAGCACGTCACCCGCACCCTGCAGAACGCTCTGGAACAGGGACGCACCGCCCACGGATATATTTTCAGCGGGCATCGTGGGATTGGAAAGACAACTGTGGCGCGGATTCTGGCTGCGGCGTTGAACTGCCGCTCCTCTGACAGGCCGGTCGCGGAACCCTGCGGCGTTTGTGAATCCTGCACCGAGATTCGCGCCGGCAACGCAGTTGACGTGATCGAGATCGACGCTGCCACCAATCGCGGCATCGACGAAATCCGCGAACTGCGGGAGGCGGCGCGCTACCGTCCGGCGCGCGACCGTTTCAAGATTTACATTCTCGATGAGGCGCACCAGATTACCGATGCGGCCTTCAACGCCCTGCTCAAGACTTTGGAAGAACCTCCGGATCACATTGTTTTCATGCTGGCGACCACGCAGCCGGAGGATATTCCGCAAACCATCCGGTCGCGCTGCCAGCACTTCAGTTTCCGCGCGGTGAAGTTCGACGACATTGTCGGCCAGCTGCGCGATCTGGTCGGTCGCGAAAAAATTGAAGCCGACGACGATGCTCTTGCCCTTCTGGCGGAGGCCGGCGACGGCTCCATGCGCGACGCTCTGTCGATTCTTGATCAGGCAATTGCTTCCTCTAGCGGAAAGATCACTGCTGATTCCGTGCGCAACCTGGTGGGCGCCGCGCCCGCGCACATTCTTGAAGAAGTGATGCAGGCGGTCGCTCGCGGGGCCAGCGACGAAGTGCTGCGGGAGGTCGACCACCTCATCAGCGAAGGTCATAGCCCTACGCACTTCGCTCGACAGATGGTGCGCTTCCTGCGCAATGCGACCGTGGCCAAGATTGCGGGCAAGGACTCCTCCCTGCTGCAGATATCAAGTGAAGAACGCGAGCGCGTAGAGCGCGTCGCGGAGCTATTCGGTGAAGAAGATCTGACGCGGCATTTGCAGATCATGCTGCGCACCCACGGCGAGCTGGGATACAAGCAGGAGCAGCGCTTTCACCTCGAACTCGGGCTGCTGAAGATGGCGCACGCGCAGCGTATCTTGCCGATTGAACAATTACTGAGTGACGTATCCGCTTCTTCCGGTTCTTCCGGCGGCGGATCAGGAGTTGGAGCTTTGGCGAGACCGATTGCCGTTGCGTCTGGGAGAGCCGCCCCGCAGCAGAATCGGTTCCCGCAGGAGCGCGAGGATGTGGCTCCGGCCGCGGGTTCCAGGCACGTTTCTCCGTTCGATGCCGATTCCGCGCGCAAGGGCGGCCCACGGCAAGAGTCCGCTCCGAATGCCTCCGCGGGCAACGGACCGCGCATGGTCACGAGCGGAAGCCCGCCCGCGCGAGTAGTGATGGGTGCAGCCGCGCCGGCAGATCTTCGCGAGGATCCTGACCACCAGCCCAGCTCGCAGGCCGAACCGGATGAAGCGAAATTGCAGGTTGCGCCACCACTCTCGCAGGCCCCGCCAGCGGCTGTTGTGCCGGTACCGGCCGTCGAGAGATTGCGGAGCGCAGTGCTGGAAGCGCTGGGGGACGGAAATCAACGGATCCTGGTTTCGATGCTCGAAGCGGGCGAATGGACGGTCGAAGGCAACGAAGTCGTGATCAAGGTGTCGGAGTCGCAAACCGTGGTCGACATGTCGCTGGGTGCCGAGGCCCGGCGGCTGGCGGTGGCTTCTGCAAGCGGCATTTTGGGGCGGGCCGTCAAGTTGAGGCTTATCCCCGGTGCAACCCTGGCGGCTGTAGAAGGAAAAACTAACGGCAACGCTACGAACTCCGGCCTTGGCGGTCGCGGCCGCGCTGAGCAGGACGCCGTGGTCCGCCGGCTCCAAGAGAAATTCGGTGCCGAGATTCGTACCGTGATCGATTACAAAGAGAAGCGGTAAGCATCAAGGCTTCAGAGTTTCAAGGTTTCGAAACCTTGAAACTTCGAAACCTTGAAACGTGAGGTTCCAGAGGTTTTATGGGTGGATTTAATCTGCAAGAACTGATGTCGAAGGCCAAATCGCAGTATGACTCCCTGCAGAAGAAGATGCAGGAGACGGTGGTTGAGGCCTCGTCGGGCGGGGGCACGGTCACGGCGAAAATGGATGGCCGCAAGCAACTACTCAGTCTGCGCATCGATCCCGAATCGGTGAAGTCGGGCGACGTGGAGATGCTGCAGGATCTAATCCTCGCCGCTGTAAACGAAGCAGCGCGCAAGGTCGATGGATTGATGCAGTCGACTGTGGGTGGAATGCTGGGCGGGTTGGGGATCGGTGGGTTATAGTCGCTGAATCATTACTCATTAGTTCGCTTAATCAATCACACAATTCTTTTATGTCTAAATTTGCTGAGCCGATGTCGCGGCTGATTGACGAGTTGAAGAAGCTGCCGGGCGTGGGCTCGAAGAGCGCGCAGCGGCTGGCCTTCTACATTCTGCGCTCGAGCGACGAAGACGCCGAAGCTTTGGCGGCCGCGGTGCGCGACGTTAAAGCCAGCCTGCGGCTGTGTTCGGTGTGCAACAACATCACGGACGTCGATCCCTGCGTCTATTGCACCAGCGCGACGCGCAACCAGCGGCTGGTGTGCGTGGTTGAAGAGCCTACTAATATTGCCGCCATCGAGAAGACCAAGCACTTTAACGGTGTCTACCACGTGCTGCATGGATCGCTTTCTCCGCTGCACGGGGTGGGGCCGGAGCAGTTGCGTATCGCTAATCTCATCACGCGCGTCGACGCGGGGAATGTGGATGAGGTGATCGTCGCTACTAATCCAACTGTGGAAGGCGAAGCCACAGCCACTTATCTCTCTCAGCAACTGAAGCGCGCGGGCGTGAAGGTGACGCGCATCGCGATGGGCATTCCGGTGGGCAGCGACATTGAATACACCGATGAGATCACGATGCTGAAGGCTATGGAAGGTCGGCGGGAGTTGTGAGAAGGTCTTAGGTTTCAGGTCTCGGGCTTCAGGCGTGCGTCAGATCTGTTCCAGAAAGACATTGAGTTCTTCTTCAGCGGAAGCTAGCCCTTCGGGCAAGGTGCCTTGGTTGTACTCCGCCATCCGGTTCTTCCATTTGAGGAAGTCGGTGATGCTTTGCGGTTCGACGCGGACTTCGACGCGGCGCAGGCTGGCGAGCAAAAGGTTCATTTCGTAGCGGAAGCCGGTGGCGCTGCGCTGATTCTTAGCCGCTGGGAGCACCGTTTCGATCTTGCCGCGATTGTGTTCGAGCAAACCCCAGCCCCGGGGCAATTCTTCGCGGCGCACGAGTCCGGCGGGGACTAGATAGAAGCGCTCGCAGCCGACTCCCTGCTCCGGTTTGAGGCGGAAGGGCTTGACGCGATCGGCCAGAAAATCGGAGCGCGTAACCTTGCATTCGACCAGCACGGAATGGCAAGCGCGCTTCCAACCGATGGCGTCGGGCATTTCACCGCTCACGCAGGCCTGCTCGGAGAGCACTACTCCACAGCGGTAGTGGCGCAGCCAGCGGACTGCTTTCTCGACCAGTTGAGCGTGAGTCATGAGTTCGGTTTGCGATCGCACACAGAAAACAACAACATTTGTATCTGGAGAAGCAGATCCGCGGAAGTGACTGGAAAGCTACTGGCCGCCGCTGAACGCAGTAATATGATTACGGATAATGCCGAGCTCCGATCATTCCGCGATGCTGGCGGTGGCAATAGCGGAAGCCCGCAAGGGGCTTGCCGAGGGCGGCATTCCTGTCGGCGCCGCGATTTTTGACGGGAACGGCAAAGTCGTCAGCGCCGGCCATAACCGCCGCGTGCAGAGCGGCGATCCCTCGCTGCACGGCGAAACCGATGCCTTCCGCCGTGCCGGACGACAGCGCAGCTATCGCGACCTGATCATGGTCACTACCCTGGCACCTTGCTGGTATTGCAGCGGGCTGGTGCGGCAATTTGGTTTTCGTACGCTGATCGTCGGCGAGAGCCGCAACTTTCAGGGCGGCATCGAGTGGCTGCGCTCGCTCGGAGTGAAGGTGATCGATCTCGATTCGGAGGAATGCGCGTCCTTATTAAGCGCCTACATCCGCGCGAATCCTGAGATCTGGAATGAAGACATCGGCGAGGATTGATTCCCTTCCCTCGCCGTTCTGACCTGAAGATGTAACTAGAAAATGAACGCAAGCGACATCTGGATCTGCCGCGGGCTGCCGATGGTTTTGTTCACGGCACCCAGCGAGGCGGGACAGTTGTAGAAACCAGAAGTCGGAGTTTGAGTGGCGCACCCGGTGGGTAACGGCGTGGTCCCGGCTACCGGGAATTGGTTGTATTCCTGGTTCTGGGAAACGTCGTCGACAGGGATATCAAAGCTGGCCGTGTTGGTCACATTAAAAACGTCGAAGCTGTACTTCATTGAGAGGCGTTCCGTGATGGCGGTCATCTTTGCCAATGAAATATTGACGGCCCTCTGCCAGGTTTGGCGGAAGATGTTGCGCTGGCGGTCGGTGAAATTGGTTTCGAAATCGTCGCCGGCAGGAATCGCGCCTCCTAGATCACCTGGTTGGAGCAAAGGCAGAGTAAAGCAAGCGGGGTTGAGCGCCGTTGTGTAGGGTGGGAAATAGGCGTTGGCGCCGGAGTTACCCGTGACGGCCTTGCAGCCGGGAATTACCGGCACGATGGGATTGGTGATGCCATCGTAGACGCTATAGAAGATACTGCCCACGGCGCCGGTATAGTCGATGACGCTGTAGGGCTGCCCACTCTGGAGAACGCCGCTGCCGTGAATGGCCCATCCATCCGCCAATTTACCCTTCAGAGTCGACGCAGAAAAGAACTTGGGCAATTCGTAGTTGTAGCTGAAGTTGAAAACATGAGTTCGGTCGAAATCCGACGATCCGTAGGCCGAGCGCAGATTCAGCGGATTGTTCCCGTTGAAAAACAAGCCCAGGCCGCTTTGCTCATCGAGAGCATGGGAATAGGTGTAGGAGAAACCCAGCTGCAGCCCGTGGCTCATGCGTTTTTCGATGTGCGTCTGTAGGGCGTTGTAGGCCGAGACCCCGGCCGCAGTGTAACTCTCTGTTTCCGCTGAAAAGCCAAGATAGGGGACCCGAAGGTCAACGTTGCCACCCTCGTAGTTGGCGAGCATCGCTTGGCCATTGGGAAGATTGATTGGACAAAATGGAGAGCAACCCGATGCTTGCTGCACGGTATAGCCATACGTGTATTCCTGCGGGTTCTGCGAATTGGGGTGGATGATATTGCTCGGCGAGGCGACTCCCGGCTGGTTGAAAGGAATGGGAATGACTCCGTGGCGGCCAAAGTTGCCGACGTAACCGATATCGATGGCAAGGTCATTCCGCGGCTGCCATTGAAAATCGAGAGTGTCGTTGATGGTGTAGGGCAGCTTGTTGGCGCGGTTATAGGTGGCGAACGAGAAAAGTTGTTCGCCTTCGAGGATGCCTGCTTGTATTCCGACTCCGGGTACCCCTGTATTCGGCAGGTAATTGTTGACGTCCATTGGGTTGCCGGTAGGAGCGGGACCAAGCGTGGGACCCCATGGACTCGATAGATTGTAGTTAGGAACGCCGGCGACACCGGAAGGACAGGTTGGAATATAACCCTGGTAATAAGTAATGGAACTGCTGGCGAGGGGATCGTTCCCGCAAGATTGCGCGTTCACGTAGGGTGGAGTCTGATTCACGCCGAACGGTCCACCGTTGATGACGCCTTCAGCGAAGCCTGGTGACAGATAGGAGAAAAGTTCGCCACGGTCGTAATAGAGTCCGGTTCCGGCGCGGACAACCACCTTATCGTTGAAGCGCTTCGGACTCCAGGCAACGCCCAGACGCGGGGCAAATCCCCATTGCCGTCCGGTGAGCGTTGTGTTGCTCACGCCGTGGGTCGGAAACAGCTTATTGTTGCCGGCGATGATTATGCCGTTTGATGTGAGCGTATCAGTTGCGTCGTCATAGGAATAAAGCGCGGGATCGAAATTGTAGATGCGGCCGTACTTTTCGGTGAAGCCACCGTCCCAGTCCCAACGCAGCCCCGCAGTCAGGCTTAGATTGGAGCGGAACTGAAACTTGTCCTGGATATAAGCGCCTGATTGCCCGGCACGCATGTAACGGTTGGCATTGCCCTGAAGGAATTTCGTGGTCGTGAAATCGTCGTTGGTGGTGACCAGGCCCTGCACGAACTGCCCAAGATCGGCGGAAGCGATAATCCCCTGGTTGGTTCGCTCGTCCCGTGTGTTGAGCTGGGTATAGGCATAGCTGCCGCCAAAGGTGAGGGTGTGCTTGCCTCGCGTCCAAATGGCGTTGGCGGAAGGCATGATTCGATTCTGGAAGAGCCCGGTAAAAGCCCCTTGGGAAGCCGAACCCTGGCCGATGTTCAGAAAGTCGTTGGGCACGGGGAAAGTGGTCCCAGAAAGAATGTTCACGATGCTGATTCCCGGAAAATAAGGCGAGCCGAAGGTATTCATGTTCAGCTGTTGCGGCGAGAAGGGCTGGTCGATGGTGCTGTAGACCTTCTCACGGAGAATGCCGAGGACTTCGACAACGCTCAAATTGGGCCGCAGACTTTGCGTATTGCTGAGCGAAGCCACCTGGCTGCCGGCGTCGAGATTCTGAGTGAAACCGGCGACGTTGGAGTAGGCGTAGGGAGCGGTCGTCGGGTCGTGTTGGTAATAGTATTTAGCGGAAACAGTATCTCGGGTGCTCTTGTTCCAATCAAGATTCACCACTGCCAGATCGGCGGTGAAGATGGCCGTACCGGGAATGGTGGCGTTCTCTGGAAAAGTTGGGGTAGGGTTAATGCCAAAGTTGGAATACGGAATCAAGTACTGACCGTTGGGAAACTGGTACGAAAACAGAGAAAGTGCGACCGGGCTTACCTGCGCGGCTGTGATAGCGGGAGACCCGCTCGGCACGATGAAATCGTTGTTGGCCAGCGTGGCCAGACATCCAGCAAATGTAGGACTCTGACGATTGGTGAAACTGCAACCCGCGGCAGACAGGTACGTGGGGTTGAAATCGATTGGTACCATCAGCCGCGAGAGACCGATTTCCTGATCGGAAGAGCGCAGGTGCTGGTAGCTGACGAATCCGAAGAGCTTATCCTTGATGAGCGCTCCACCCAGGGCGCCGCCCACGGTGTTCCGATGCAACTCTGGTACCTCTTCGTGGGCGAGAATAATGTTGGGGTCCTGCTTGTTGAAGTACGGGGCCGCATTCAGCCAGTCAGTGCCGCGGTGCCAATAGGCCTGCCCGTGAATTGTGTTGGTCCCTGACGCGGTGCTCATGTCGATATGCGCACCGCTGGTTGAGCCTTGTTGCGCGTCATACATGGAAGTATTGACGCGGACCTCCTGGATGGTCTCTGGCGCGGGAGTCGGCAACGCCTGACCCACAGACAGGTAGACGGATGCGGTGCCCTGAACGGGAGCGGCGTTGGTGCTGGCGACTCCCGACACACCAGTATTGTTTACAACCCGAGCCGAGGCTACCTGGCTGGTGCTCTTGCCGTTAAACAAATTGCTGGCATCGACGCCATTGAGCAGGAAGCTGTTGCTCGTGTCGCGCTGGCCGTTGGCCCAGATCGGCTGGTTGCCAAGGCCGCTATTGGCGCCGGTGCCGCCGGGGAGCTCGGCGCTCACTCCGGGAGAAAGAATGGCTAGTCCGGTAAAACTGCCAGTAGGCAGCGGCACGGCGTCGATCTGCTCTTTTTCCAGAATGTAGCCGTTGGTGGTGTCGACTGCGTTCATCAAAGGCTGCGCCTGCACTTCAACTACTGTGCCCACCTTGCCGACAGGGAGCGTGACGTTGACCGTAGCAGTGCGGTCGGCCTGCACCGTGATGGAAGGAATCTTTTCGCTTTCAAAACCTTCGTGAGTGAAGGTGAGCGTGTAGGTGCCGATGGGCAGGTTGACAAAATCGTAGCTGCCATTCGCGTTGGTCTTCTGGGTGCGCGTGAGACTGGTCTGGTCGCCAACGATGGTCACGACAGTTTCTGGCAGAACGCCGCCGGTTTTGTCGGTGACGGTACCGGTTATGCCGCCAAGGGTCTGCTGCGCCTGAGCGCCGGGTGTAAGCAGAAGCGGCATCCACAGGGGCGAGACAGCCAGGAGAACGACAAATCCAATTTTCTTTCCTTTGAACATTCAGTGACCTCGCGCAAGTCTGTAAGCACGCCCGTGCGGGACTAGCTGACGGACCACCAAGTTTTGTTTTAACGATGTTGGCGACAGAGTTGAATGGTTCGCCGTCCGCGCACAAAATGACTGACCGAATTTACACGAGTTCCCTGTGGAAGGAAAGCGTTCGGTTAGTCAAACTTTCTTTGGCCTGGATTAGATATTTTTATCTCGAGGAACTTCATAAGACCGGCGTCGTCTCCTCGCCCCATTATCCGCAAGCCACTCGAGCATCCTTCTTGCGGCCGCGAATCACGAACCAGAGCAGCCCGGCTATCAGATAGGCAAGGTAGATGAAAGGCAGCTTGCCATACGGCCCTTCCGGGACGGGGTAGAAATTCCCGACCAAGGCTAGCAACATGGCGGAGCCCGCTAACCAGGGAACGATTTGCGCGCCTTGGCGAAAGACACCGTGGTCCTGCAAATAGCGCGGCAGTGCCAGGCAAACCAACGCATAGGCGACGATGAAGCCATACGTCGCCAGGGACCCCAGCCATCCATAAACGTCCAGGCCACTAGCGCCACGGGCGGCCAGCACCGCGACAGGGAGCAGCGCCGCTATGCCAGTGATGACAACGGTGCGGCTTGGGGTTTGATTCCGGGCATGCGTCTTGCGGAGAGAGTCGTGGGCGAGCCCGTTGTGGGCCATCAGTAGCAGTACACGAGCAGCTGCAGTGATGCACGCCAGGGTTCCGGCAAAGAGGCTTACCAGCGCGCCGATATCAATTAACAGTCCCAACACCGGAACGCCTGCGACGCGGGCTAGAAGATACATGGGAGCCTGGCTGGCGCCCAGTTCCTGGCCAGCAGTATGGAAGCCCAGCACTTCCGCGTAGGCGCAGAACGCAAAGAAGGCTCCGGCCAGAATCGCACTCTGGATGACCGCGCGCGGAATCGTCTGGAGCGGGTTGCGTGCCTCTGAGCCAAGAGTGGTCGCGCTCTCGAAACCGACAAAACTGAACAGAGCCAGCACCAGCCCCAGACGCAGTCCGCTGCCGGTCATGCCGCGCAGATGCAGTTGTTCTCGATCCCAGTGCCAGCCATGTCGCACCAGCAACAGTGCCACCACGATCACGATCACCGTGACCGAGGCTGCTTCGATCCACAGCATCATGCGGGCCGAGATCTTTACGTCACGATAGGCGATCCAAATCGAAACGCCGGTGACCAGCGTGGCGAGCAATACTGCTGAGTAAACATGACCGGTGGCATCGCGGAGGAGCAAGTTCGCATAGTGATAGAAACCGCCGATGACACTGGACCCTGTGGCGACGTAGGCGAGCAAAAGACTCCACGCAACGGTCACGCTGAGCCAGGGAGGCAGGGTCATCAAAGCGTAGGTGTAGAGCGAACCGGGCGAAGCCGAATGGCGGGCGTAGCGGCCGATGCACAAAGCGACAAGGAGCACGGCCACTGTGGCCAGCACATACGCGAGCCAAGTGCCGTTCCCCGCCAGCGCGCACACCAGCGGGATGGTAGCTGCAGGCGTGGTCGTCGGAGCCATGGTGGAGACTGACTGGGCGAGCGTTTCCATGGGAGAGAGAATCCCGCGACGCAATCCATAGTCGGCGATCGAGGAATACTCTGGCGCGGTCGGATCCATCGAGGGTGATCCTTTTTGGACAAATGCTTCCACAACTCAGATTGGGGTGGGATTGTACAACACGAGCCGCATGCGCGATGGACGGAGAAACACAAGATGCGAAGTGTTGTATGATTTCGCAGCGTTTTCTCCTGCCAATGAAACTGGATAAACAGTTACTGCAAAGCCTTCCCAAAGTTCTTTTACACGAGCATTTGGACGGCGTTCTGCGGCCGCGAACTGTGATTGAGTTGGCCAGGGATGCAAAGTACACCGGCCTTCCCACCGGCGATCCAGATGAGCTTTCCCGGTGGTTCTTCCGCGGCGCGAATCAAGGGAGTCTCGCAAAATACCTGGAGGGCTTCGCACACACGATTGCAGTTATGCAGACTGAGGAGGCGCTGCAGCGCGTCGCGTACGAACAGGCCGAAGATCTGGGCCGAGATGGAGTCATTTATTTTGAAACACGCTTCGCGCCGGTTTTTCACACTCAAAAAGGATTAACCCATCAGCAGATTGTGACTGCCGTGTTGAAAGGACTGGAACGGGGGCGAAAAGATTTCGGCATTTCTTCCGGTTTGATCATTTGCGCCATGCGCAACATGAATACCTCGCTCGAAATGGCGGAACTTGCCGTTGACTTCCGGGCGCGCGGGGTTGTGGGCTTTGATCTGGCGGGAGAAGAAGGCGGTTATCCCGCGAAGAAACATGTCGATGCTTTTCATTACATCCAGCGCGAGAACTTCAATATCACGATTCACGCCGGCGAAGGTTATGGAAAAGAATCGATCTGGCAAGCTATTCAGTATTGCGGCGCGCACCGCATCGGGCACGGGACGCGTTTGATCGACGATATCGCGGTTGTAGATGGCAAGGCCGTGAAGTTGGGAGATTTAGCGCAATATGTATTGGACAAGCGCATCCCGTTGGAGATTTGCCTGCTGAGCAACGTGCACACCGGCGCCACGCCGAGTTTGGCTGAGCATCCCTTCCGGATTCTCTATCAGGAGAAATTCCGCGTGACGTTGAATACCGACAACCGGCTGATGAGCAGCACAACCATGACGCAGGAATTCGAAGCCGCCGCCGAAGCCTTTGGCTTGACCGTCGATGATTTTGAGAAGATCACGATCAATGCGATGAAGAGTGCTTTCTTGCCATATCGACAGCGCTGCGATTTCATTTATTCTGCCATCAAGCCTGGTTATGCCAAGATCCACCGATCGATCGGGGCAAAGTGATTGGCTCAGGCGGCATGGTCAAAGCTGGCGCTGAAACAGATCATCCGAGAACATAGAACGAAACATGGACAATCCTTTTATGGCGCGGGCCATTCAGCTCTCGATCGACAACGTCCGCTCGGGGCGTGGCGGACCCTTCGGTGCTGTGGTTGTCAAGGACGGCAGCATTATTGCCGAGGGTGCTAATCAGGTCACCTCCTCAAATGATCCTACCGCGCACGCGGAAATGGTCGCTATCCGCGAAGCCTGCAGGAAACTCGCTGCCTTCGACCTCGAAGCTTGCGAGATCTACACCTCCTGTGAACCCTGCCCGATGTGTCTGGGAGCGATCTACTGGGCTCGCCTCTCGCGCGTGTATTTTGCCAATGCCGACGCAGATGCGTCGCGCGCCGGGTTTGACGATTCGCTGATCTATCGTGAACTCGCGCTGCCGTACTCGCAGCGCAAGATTCCAATGATTCAGATGATGCGCGAAGAGGCATTAGTGGCGTTTCGTGCGTGGGAAAACAAGTTCAATAAGATCGAATACTAAGTCAATTCGAGTTTCGCGAACCTCCGGGGACAAGCCTTGATCGATCGCTACTTCAAACTCGCCGAGAATCAGACTTCCGTGAAGCAAGAAATGCTAGGTGGCCTCACCACCTTCGTCACCATGGCTTACATCATCGTGGTGAACCCGCAGATTCTTGCCCAGGCAGGAATGCCCGTCGAGGGCGTGGTCTTCGCGACCTGCGTCTCGGCGGCTGTGGCTACGCTGGTCATGGGACTCTATGCCAACTATCCGATCGCGTTGGCGCCGGGAATGTCGCTGAACGCGTACTTTACTTATTCCGTTTGCATCGCCATGCATGTCCCGTGGCGGACCGCGCTGGCGGTGGTTTTTTGTTCGGGCGTTCTTTTTCTTGTGCTCACAGTGACACGGGTTCGCGAGCAGATTGTCAACGGCATGCCCGACTGCCTGAAGCACTCGACGGCGGCGGGGATTGGAATGTTCATCGCATTTGTGGGACTGCGCAACGCGAAACTAGTGGTCGCAAATCCGGCGACGTTCGTTGGGCTCGGCAGCTTTGCCGACAAAGAAGTGCAGACCGCCTGCTTCGGCCTCGCCCTGACGCTGATCCTGATGTCGCGAAAACTTCATGGCGCCATCCTGATCGGCATTTTCGGCACCACGCTGCTCGGTATTCTTCGCGGGATCGCGAACTGGCCAGCGGCAGTATTTTGCATGCCGCACCCCTCCTCCACTTTCCTACAGCTTGATTTTCGCGGCGCCAGCCACCTCGGCCTACTCGAAATCCTGTTCGCATTCCTATTCGTCGATCTCTTCGACAACGTCGGCACTCTGGTGGGAGTTTGCGAGCAGGGCGGTTTCATCAAAGACGGCAAGATTCCCCGCGTGGGCCGCGTTCTGGTTGCAGACGCCGTCGGTACCATCTTCGGAGCGCTGACGGGAACTTCGACGGTGACAAGCTACATCGAAAGCGCAGCCGGAGTCGCTGCCGGGGCTCGTACCGGTCTTAGCAATATTGCCGTTGCCGCTCTCTTTCTGCTCGCCACCTTCTGCTCGCCGCTGGCTACCGCGATTCCAGCTTACGCAACGGCTCCCGCGCTGATTCTGGTCGGCGTTTTGATGACCCAATCCATCGCGCAAATCGCCTGGCACGATTTCAGCGAGGCAGTCCCGGCATTCATCACCATGCTGGCCACGCCTCTTACCTTCAGCATCGCGACCGGCCTGAGCTTAGGTCTTATCTCTTTCACTGTCGTGAAAATTGCAGCGGGAAAGATTCCAGAAGTGAATGCGCTGATTTGGATCCTCACGATCCTGTTTATTCTGCGTTACGTCTATTTGGCCGCAGCCTAGGACCTGCCTTGGCTTCAGGTTGCGTGGCCAAGCGAGGCTCTCCCAATTTTCTCGGCTTGCTTGCTTCGCTGTTTCACTCAGCGGCCTTAGCCGCCAATGTTTCGACCACCGCGATGTTTTGCAATAGCTCCGGTGGCAGGTTGTGCCTTTCCTGCAAATAGCCCGGGCTGTTGTAACTGACCCAGGCGCGGGCCTGGGCGTCTTCCCAGACCAAAATCTTGAGCGGAAGATCGATGGCAATGCTTGGAGCGGCCAGCATCAAGGGCGTGCCGGCTTTGGGGCTTCCAAAAATCAGCAGCTTGGTGGGGGGCATTTTCATTCCCACCTTTTCCGCTTCCCCGCTATGGTCGACCAGAGCGAACAGGGTCACTCCCTTTGCCTGCAAAATCCCTTTGAGTTTTTCCACTGTCTGTTCTACCGAGTGACTGCTGGGTATGTCGATGATCCCAGTTGCTTTATTCAGTGTCATAGATTGGCCTCAGAGCCGGTATCCGCGAGGGTCGAATTGTTTGGCGGGACACATAGAACCCGGCCCGACTTAGCTCAGTCATTTTCGGCCAAAGGAGATGTGCAGGCAACCCGAGATTCTACTCTTGCAACTAAATCATTAGTTACCTTTTATTGTGTGACCCGTCTAAGGGGTTAGGGAGAAAGCGCGTGCCCAGAAGAGAATCCAGGACTCTTACAGCAGCCGAGCTTCGGATCAT
>Ga0210395_10002783_pt1 | contig 13521 bp, 10 predicted proteins | sample IncBWH4OmetaG_FD_150861 | JGI IMG/M metagenome (GOLD analysis project Ga0210395, IMG submission 150861) | Forest soil microbial communities from Barre Woods Harvard Forest LTER site, Petersham, Massachusetts, United States - Inc-BW-H-4-O ... | reverse complement strand
CCGCCCGCCGCGCCCGGCCCGCCGCCGCTGACGGTCGAGGTCACGTCGGCACTCCTGCTCGGTGCGCTCGCCGCGCGGATTCATCCCGGCCTGGTCCTGGCCGCGGCCTGCTGGCTGGCTGTGTGCGCGGTCCCGCTCGCGTTCATCGACGCGGCCGTCCGTCGGCTGCCCGACCCGCTCACCGCCGCGGCGTTCGCGGGCACCGCGCTGTTGCTGCTCGCGGCGGCCGCGGCCGGCGGACACTGGCACGCGCTGGCCGTGGCCCTCCTCGGCGGCGTCGCGCTGGCCGGCTTCTACCTGGTCCTCGTGCTGATCAACCCGGCCGGGATGGGCATGGGCGACGTCAAGACCGCGGCGAGCATCGGCACCCTGCTGGCCTGGTCGGGCTGGCGGTTCCTGATCGCCGGCGGCTTCGCCGGCTTCCTGCTGGCCGCCGCCTGCGGGATCGCGCTGCTGGCATCGGGCCACGTCACCCGCAAGCAGCACATCCCGTTCGGCCCCTTCATGGTCGCCGGCGCGTTCGCGGTCATCCTCGCCGCCATGTAGGTTCTTGCCTGTGGCGAAGCTTACGGTCCGCGGGCTTGATCTGGTGACGTACGCCCGTCTCCGTGTAGCGGCTGTCTCGCCCGGCCGGTCCTTGGAAGCCGAGGTCGGGGCCATTCTCCAGGAGCGGTTGACCCTCGGTGTTAGCGAACATGGCCTCGGAAGCCGCATCCACCCGCCCCGGCAATCACCCTTCGCGTCACTGGCCCCTGCCGCAGATGATCGCCGGTCCGTTCGCGTTAGTGTGGATCGTTTTCCATGGCCGGACATGGAAACTGATCCACGATCATCGAATTCGTGCTGCCTGACCCCCCGCTCCCGGGTCGCCTGGGGCCGAACACTGATTAGCCGGGATAGAGAACCACCGTTTCCGCTGATCTCGGAAGCTTCCCAACAATGGAATTGATCGATCTCAAGGCGCCTGAGCCCGTCCGGGGTATCCCGCCGTGGGAGGACCAGCGGTGGCTCGGCGAGGCGGAGGACTGGATCGACGCCACGTGTGCGCGCGCCTCCCTGACACGTACCGGCCGGGCGCAGGTGCGGGGTCGGCCGTACTCGGTCGTCGCCCGCGTCCCGACCCGCGACGGAACCGTGTGGTTCAAGGCGAACCCGCCGGCGTCGAGTTTCGAGCCGGCGCTGCTGGCCGCGCTCTCCGGCTGGCATCCGGACCGGTTCACCGCCCCGATCGCGGTCGACCTGGACCGGGCCTGGTCGCTGACCCGCGACGGCGGACCCACCCTGCGCGACGAGCAGGAACGTACCGGGGACACAAGCGCCTGGCAGGCCACGTTGCGGGATTACGGGCAGTTGCAGCTCGACCTGGCGCGGCACGACGGCGACATGCTCGCTCTCGGCCTGGCCGACCTGCGCCCCGGCAGCGTTCCGGCCCAGTTCGAGAAGCTGCTCGACGACCCGGTCACCGAGCAGGTCATCGACGTCCCTGACGGCATCACCCGCGAGGAGCACCAGGCCCTGCGCGCGCTGGCACCGCGACTGAGGGCCTGGTGCGCGGAACTCGAAGACCTCGGCATCCCGGCCAGCCTGGATCACGCGGACGTGCATCCGCACAACATCTTCGCCGCGACAAGCACCCCTTTTGACTGGGGAGACGCCGCCATAGCGCACCCCTTCAGCAGCCTCCTGGTCGCGCTGCGCACCGCGGGTGAAGATGTCAGCCCGTCGGCGCGGTCCTCCGAGCTGGCCACCTTGACCGAGAACTACCTCACGCCCTGGCTCGAGGCCGGGCACAAGCGGTCCGCCGTCGACCGCTCGCTGTCCCTCGCCCTGCGGATCGCGCCGCTCGCCCGCGCCCTGACCTGGGGTCGGCTCTTTCCGTGCTACCTGGGCCACCCCGGGCCCGCGGCCCACGCCGCCCAGGTCCTGACCGCGATGCTCAAGCCCGACCCGCTCGCTCTAGCCGACTGACGCGAATGGAGACCCCGGCGGACTAGCCAGCCGTTGCCCCCTCCGGGCAGCGTGGGCTATCTATTTGCGATTTGAGGTACTGGGGCACCGCAAACCGCAAATAGATCTGCTTTCGCGCTCGGTCAGCGGTCAAGCAGTCGTGGGGTGATCATCAGTCCGCGAGGTGAAGTTTTCATCGGGTCGCCGCCTGGGTCGGCGCGCTGACCTGCGGGCCGCCGGACCGGCAACGGTCCGGCGGCGCCGTGGGCTGTCGAGGAGCCCGACCCGCTTTTACGGTGAGGGCACCGAATTGACGTGGAGGCGGATCATGCGCTGGCGGTGGATAACCGGATCGGTTGTGGTGACAGTAGGGGCCGTCCTGACGTTGTTGCTCGGGCAGTTGCCCGCCGGGGCCATCGACGTGTCAGGAACACCAAGCCCCGTCACCGGATTTGCGACGTGGTTCACCGGGCTCGGTTCGCCCTATGGCGGCTGCGGGCTGCCGCAGGCGGACCTGGACAGCCAGAACTTCCTCGCCCTCAACGTGCAGAACTCCCCTGGTGACTACACCAACCTGCCGCGCCCGATCCCGGCGGCGGACGCCAGCGAGATCGGCATGTTCGACAACGGCCTGAACTGCGACCGCTGGGTGCAGGTCACGATCGGCGACAATTGCGACGGCACCAATAGCGGCGCGCCGAATACAGCCTTCTGTACCCCGGGGACGCTGGAAGCCGACCAGTTCAACGGGGCCACGCTCGACATGGTGGTCGCCGACAGCTGCGACGACGGCAACGCCTGGTGCAAGGACAACCCGTACCACGTCGACCTCGCGCAGGCCTCGCTCAACCAGTTCATCGAGAACGGGCAGCCGGTCGGTGACATGTACCCGAATAGCTGGAACAACCGGCAGGTGACCTGGCAGTTCATCGCGGCGCCGAATTACACGGGCAACATCAACATCGGCGCCATCCAGGGCGCGCAGACGTACTGGCCAGCGATCGCGATCTCGCACCTGCCTAACGGCATTCACGGCGTGAACTATTACGCGAACGGTTCATGGGTCGCCGCCACGATGGACTCCGACCAGGGCGACGACTACATCATCGGCCCCACGACCGGCGCCGGGACACCCGGGACGCAGTACGAGATCCAGGTCGTCGACTCGTCAGGGAACCTGGTCAACAACGGGGAGGTGTACAACTTCACGCTGCCGTCCGGCTGCACCAACGGATGCTCTCCCGCCTATACGCCGATCACGTACACCACCTCCACCGCGCCGGTGACATCACCGTCGCCGTCCCCCTCTCCCACCACGACCTCGCCGTCGCCATCACCCTCCCCGACCACGACGTCACCGTCCCCGTCACCGTCACCGTCCCCCTCGCAGACCTCAACCTCCGGCGGCGGCGCCTGCTCGCTGACCTCCTCCGTGACGGACTCGTGGGATGGCGGGTACCAGCTCCAGCTCACCGTGACGGACACGGGCACCGTGCCGCTGACCGAGTGGACGACCGGCTTCGAGTTCGCCGACACCAGCGAAACGATCTCGAACTCCTGGAACGCCGCGGTCACGCAGAGCGGGGAGAAGGTGAGCGCGAGCAACGAGTCGTACAACGGGTCGATCTCGGCTGGCGGTACGACGACGTACGGCATGACAGTCAACGGCTCCAACTCCGCGCTGTCCGCCCTCACGTGTAGCCCGACCTAACAGCCAGCCGCTCCACGCGGTCGCGCTAGCTCCGATAGGCGCGCGGCCGCGTGGAAGACTGGCTGACATGGACCCGGATCCGCTCCCCGACCAGCCCGGCCAACCGGACCGGACGCAGCTCGAGCGCGTCTACCGGGCGGAGGCGACCAGGATCAGGGCCGCGCTCGCGGCGCGCACCGGCGACGTGGGGCTCGCCGAGGACGCGGTGCAGGACGCGTTCGTCGAGGCTATCGAACACTGGGCGCACGACGGAGTGCCGCCGAACCCGGGCGGCTGGCTGGCCACCACCGCCCGCCGCAAGGCGGTTGACCGGCTGCGCCGGGACAAGACCGCCACAGAGAAGCTCGCGCTGCTCGCCGCCGAGAGCCCGGTTGACGAAGGCGGGGCGGCGGATCAGCGCGCCGACGACGAACTGCTCGGCCTGGCGTTCGCCTGCTGCCACCCGGCGCTCGCCATGGACGCGCAGGTCGCGCTGACCCTGCGCGCCGTCTGCGGCCTGACCACCGATCAGATCGCGTCGGCCTTCCTGGTCAGCGAGCAGACGATGTCCCAGCGTCTGCTCCGGGCGCGCAAGGCGCTGCACCAGGCCCATGCGGAGGTCCGCGTCCCCGACCCCGACGAGCTCGGCGACCGGCTGGCTGGCGTGCTCGCCGTCGTGTACCTCGTGTTCAACGAGGGCTACCTGGCCAGTTCAGGCCGTGAGCCGGCCCGCCGCGACCTGGCGGCGCAGGCGATCGCGCTGACCAGGATGCTGCACAGGTTGATGCCTCGCGAACCCGAGGTGCTCGGCCTGCTCGCGCTGCTCCTGTTGCACGAGTCGCGGGCCGCCGCCAGGTTCGACGGCTGGGGTCGGCTGATCCGGCTCGCGGACCAGGACCGCTGGCTGTGGGACAGGGGGCTCGCGACGGAAGCGGCCAGGCTGCTCGACCGCGCGATCGCGCTCCGCCGCCCCGGCCCGTACCAGGTCCAAGCGGCGATCGCCGCCCTGCACGCCGAAGCGCCGGGCTACGAGCAGACCGACTGGCGGCAGATCCGGCTTCTGTACGACCGCCTCCAGGCGCTTACCCCGTCCCCGGTGGTGTTGCTCAACCGGGCGGTCGCCACCCGGTATGCGGTGGGTCCGGAGGCGGCACTCGCGGAGATCGAGCCGCTCGCCGCCGAACTCGACGGCTACCGGCTGTTCCACGCGCTGCGCGCCGGACTGCTGTCCGGGCTTGGCCGCGATGCGGAGGCCAGGAGCGAGCGCGAGCGAGCGCTCGCGCTCGCCGCTAACCCGGCCGAGCGCGAGCTACTCACCCGCGGCCTGTCACTGTGAGGCCTCGCCACCGGGCTAAGCCGGGCGGCAGGCGCTCACCCCATCTCGATGACCGCGCGCAGCTCGATCGTGATCCAGCCGCGGTCCACGCCCGGCCAGGTCTTCGCGACCTCGACCGCCTCGTCCATCGAGTCGGCTTCGATCACCGAGTAGCCGCCGAGCGCCTCCTTGGTCTCGATGAACGGCCCGTCGGTGACACCGGTCGCCCGTACCGTCTTCGCGGTCTGCGGCGGCTGGAGCTGGTGCCCGCCGTCGAGCTTTCCAGTGGCGCCCCATTTTTCGTACCAGGCGCTTACCTCGGCGAACCAGGCGTTCCATTCCGGGCTCTGCTGAGCCGGTTCGGACGGGTTATTCAAGATCAGCATCACGTACTTCACACGCGTCTCCTTCGTTCTAGTGGTGCCCCTCCAGGCACCCACTCACCCCACTCCACGATCGGCGCCCCCGCGGATCCGACACGCCAGCCCACCGAATAATTCAGTTTGTCCCCCGCACCCCGGCAAGTAGGGTGCTGAGCCGTGGTCGCAGTCCGCGTGGCGCAACTGGCCGCCCAAAACAAAGGTAAGCGGCTGAGCGGACGACAGGCGTGGCCGCTGCTGTGGGGGTCGAGCAAACGGCTGTCAGCGGGCGTGATCGCGTGGGCGGCGCTGAGCGCCGTGGTGCCGCCGCTCGTGGTGACCGCGCTCGGCTTCGTGGTCGGCGGGATACCGGGCGCCGTGCGCGACGGCATGGCTTCACCGGCCGGGCACCGGCTCATCGGCGCGCTGATCGTCGCCGCCCTCATCTACGGCTTGTCGCTGGTCCTCGACCCGATTGGCAACGCGCTCGGCACGGCCGCGAGGCAGCGGATCACCGGGGGACTGCAGGCCCGGCTGCTCAACGCGGTCACCGCGCCGCCGGGCATCGCCCATCTGGAAGACGCGCAGACTCTCGACCGGCTGGCTCGCGCCGAGGGAACGCTGACCGGGTACTTTCCCGGCGACGCACCGGTGACGTGGGCGGGCGCCGTGGCCGGACGGGTATCCGGGATCATCGGGTGCGCGGTGATCGCCGCCTACGTCTGGTGGCTCGGCCTGCTGTTGCTCGTGATGTGGCTCGCGGTGCGGCGGGTCCTGCTGACGTCGGTAATAAGGCAGGCGACCGACTTGCGCGGGCAGACCACCGCGATGCGCCGCGCCTGGTATTTCACCGGCGTGGGCTCCAAGGCGCGGGACGGCAAGGAGGTGCGGGTTTTCGGCCTCGCCCGGTTCCTCGCCAGCAAGTTCGCCACGGAGTACACCGAGGCGATCCGCGGCGGTCACGTGGGCCTGCGCGGCGTGCACCGGCGTGCCGCCGCGTGCTTCGCGGTCGTGCTGGCCGGGTACGCCCTGGCGGTCTGGGTGATCACCGACGCGGCGCGGACGGGCCATCTCGGGCTGCGCGAACTGTCGATCCTGCTGCCGATGCTCGCGGTCGCGATGTCCGCGGGCAGCGTCTCCGTGGACGACATCATGCTGGCGTGGACGCTCGCCGGCCTGCCGGACGCCGAAGCGCTGGAGCGTGACCTGGCCCCGGGCCCGGAACTCGCCGGTGCTAAAGACCCGGGGGACAAGCCGCGTGTACAGGTCCGGTTCGAGGGCGTGAGGTTCCGGTACCCGGCAGGTACCCGCGACGTCCTGGAAGGTGTCGACCTGGAACTCACAGCCGGCACGTCCACCGCGCTCGTCGGAGTGAATGGCGCGGGCAAGTCAACGCTGGTCAGCCTGCTGGCGCGGCTCCGCGACCCGACTAAGGGCCGGATCACGGTCGACGGCACGGACATCCGCGAACTGGACCCGCGCCGCTGGCAGCGGGTGATCGCGCTGATGCCGCAAGAGCCCGTGCGGTACCCGGTGTCGGCGTACGACAACATCGCGTTCGGCGCCCTGGAGTACAGGGACGACAAGGAGGGCGTCGAGCTGGCGGCCAGGCGGGCCGGATTCGACGCCGTCATCAAAGACCTGCCGGACGGCTGGGACACCGTGCTGGCCCGCGAGCTCCCCGGCGGGGCCGAACTCTCCGGCGGCCAGTGGCAGCGCCTCGCCCTCGCCCGCGCGCTGTTCGGCACCGCGCACGGGGCGCGCGTGCTGGTGCTCGACGAGCCTACGGCCGCGCTCGACGTGCTCAGCGAGCGGCGGTTCTACGAGCGGTTCCACGAGATCACCGCCGGGCTGACCACGCTGGTCATCTCCCACCGGTTCGCCACAGTCCGCCGCGCCTCCTGCATCTGCGTGCTGGACGGCGGCACGATCACCGAGCGAGGCAGCCACGATGACCTGGTAGCGGCGGGCGGAACGTACGCGACGATGTACGCGGTGCAGGCCGCGAGGTTCCGGGCATGAACCGCGGCCTCAGGAAGCGGCTACAGTCCCGGCGCCGCCACGCGCGGCTGGCCAGGATCTTGTTCTTCGACGGCTTCCGCGCCGCGCCCGGCTGGATGGCCCTGGTCACCGTGCTGCTCGTCCTCGGCAGCGTGGCCGGCACCTGTTATCCGCTCGGCTACCGGCTGCTCGTCGACGGCGCGCTCGCGGGCGACGCCACGACGACCGCCGAGGGCGTCGCGGTGGTCGCGCTGCTGCTCGGCCTCGGCTGGGTGCTCACCGCGATCGGCTCGACCGAGGCGATGGCGCTGAGCGACCGGATCGCCGTGTACCGGACAAGCAGGCTGATCGAGCTGATCAGCGGCGTCCCCGGCCTGGAGCACCTGGAGCGGCCCGACTACCTCGCCGAGGTCGAGCAGCTCAACGCCGGGCGGCGCCAGCTCGCCGCCGCGCCCCGGCAGATCCTCAGCAACGTCTCGTCGGCCGCCCGGATCATCGCGCTGCTCGTGCTGCTCGGCTCGGTGTCGCCGTGGCTGCTGCTGCTTCCTGTGACGGCCGTGCCGCCGCTGATCGCCGACCGCGTGGCGAAGAAGATCACCAAGCGGTCCGAGAACGAGATGTCCGCGCAGCGGCGGCTGGCCGGCATGATCTTCGAACTGTCCTCGAACGCGGCCGCGGCCGGCGAGCTCCGCTCCTACGGCCTGTCCGGGCACCTGAGCGGCCTGCACGCGCGGCTGGCGGAGTCGCTGGATCGGCGCGCCGGGGTCGAGGCGCGGCGCGTGCTGGCCGTCCAGTCGGCCGGCTGGCTGCTGTACGCCGCCGGGCTGATGGGGGCGATCGCGTTCGTCGTCGTCCGCGCGTCCCACGGCGAGCTGTCGCTCGGCACCGTGCTGATGACCGTCTCGCTCATCCGCCGCTCCCGTGCGCAGCTGGCGTCGGCGGCGTCCGGCTCAGGTGCGCTGGTCTCGACACTGGCCACGGCCGACCGGCTGCTATGGCTCGAAGACCACCACGCCGCCTCGATGACCGCGGCGGGCACACTCCCGGCTCCTGCGCGGCTGAGCTCTGGGATCACCGTCCGCGATCTTTCATTCGCCTATCAAGGGTCGGAACGAACCGCGCTTACTCACCTATCGCTCTTCCTCCCCGCGGGGGCGACCGTCGCGGTGGTTGGTGAGAACGGCTCAGGCAAGACGACCCTCGTCAAGTTGCTGCTTGGCATGTACCAGCCGGCCAGCGGCGCGATCGTGGTCGACGACGTGCCGCTGGCGGCGATCTCGCCGCGGGCGTGGCGAGATCGCTGCACCGCCGCGTTCCAGGATTTCTCGCGGCTCAACCTGCCGGCCGTGGAGTCGGTGGGCGTGGCGGACCTGCCCGAGGCGGAATCAGAGCCGCTGGCGCTGGCCGCGCTGCACCGGGCCGGCGCTTCCGACATCGTCCCGCAGCTGCCGTCCGGGCTGGCCACCTACGTCGGCGGTCCGTACACCGACGGCCACAACCTGTCCGGCGGCCAGTGGCAGAAGCTCGCGCTCGGCCGCGCCATGCGGTCGCCCGATCCGCTGCTCGTGGTGCTCGATGAGCCGACCGCCGCTTTGGACGCGCACGCCGAACACGCGCTGTTCACCCGCTACGCCGAGGCCGCCGTGTCGATGTCGGCGGCGTCGGGCACGATCACCCTGCTCGTCTCGCACAGGTTCAACACGGTCCGGATGGCCGACGTGATCGTCTACCTGGAGGCGGGCCACGCGATCGAGGCCGGCAGCCACGACGAGCTGATGGCCGCCGCCGGCCGTTACGCCGAGCTCTTCAGCCTGCAAGCCGACGCCTACCGCTGACTGACGCGCCAGACCAGGCGCAGCCCTGACCAGTCATCGTCGATGGCGGCGACCTTGACGTCGACGAGCCCGAGGTCGAGCGCCAGCCGGCGAACGACGTCATCGGTGATGTCGCTGTCGTGCCCGGCGGCACGCCGCGGCCACGCCGCCCAGATCGCTCCCGCGGGGAAGACGCGCCGGGCCAGGTCAGGCAGCCGTTCGGCGATCTCGGCCGCGGCGCGGAAGAACGCGACGATCAGGTCCGCGCCGCCGTCGGGGTCGGGTGCCAGCAGCCCGTCTGGCGGCTCCGTCAGGGCCCATCCGGGCGGCGGGTCATCGAGCGCGGCCCGTTGCCCGGCCTTGAGGCCCAGCTTGCGCGATTGCGGGGTTCGCGAATACCCAGGACTCATGGCCCGCCGCTTCCTTCATGTGGCCTGAAGACGTCAGAAGAGTACGGCATTCTGACGCTGCACCTGGCCGGCGGCCGTGACACGATCGTCTACCCCAAGGCGGACCACACCCCAGCGACCTTCAAGGACCCGGCGGGCACATCTTGTCCGTTCTGCAGGAGCGCTGACGCCGATCGCCTTATCGGGCTCAGACGCGCCGTGCCACCTGCAGCAGGTACTCCTTGCGGTGGAGCGGGTTGTGGTCGGTGCGGCGCCGGGCCGGGACGGCGCCGCGGACCTGGCGGTAACGGTCGAAGGCGGTCTCGAGCACTCCTTCGCCCGCCGTCAGCGTGGGGAGTTCACGCTCGAGGTCGCGCAGCCGGGCGGCCGGGATCTCGCCTTCGATGAGGCTTGACGAGCCGCGGGTGGCTGTCCGCAGCGGGACGGCGTCCAACCGGGGGAGCGCCTGCAGGGTCACCGCGGTCCGCTCCGCCGGTATATCGAGAACGAATTGGTGCAGCGGCTCGAGCACGGCGGTACCGGCGCGGGACAGCGCGTCCATCACCACGAGCGGGGTCAGGTTACGGAAGTCGCCCGCGGTGCTCGACATGCTCTTGTCGAACACGGCGTGCATGTGGCTTTGCCGCGGCCAGTATCCGGAGTGCGTCATCGTGACCAGGCAGCCGGTGACCTGCCAGCCGTGCAGTCCCTGCGTCAGCGTCTCGTGCACGGTTTCCTCGACCGCCTTGAAGAACGCGGGCGGCATCGCCCCCGGCGACACGCCGAGCCGGAACCGTACGCCTTCTTTATCCGGTCCCGGCTCAACGCGAAGGCCGACGCCGGCTAGAAACGGGTTCGGCGGCACGTTGATGCGCTCGACCGACTCGCCGGTGCCGACGGGCCGCTCGACGCAGATCGTGGTCGTCTCGCGGAACGTGACCGCGATGCCGAACTCGTCCGCGAGCGTCGCCTCGATCACCTCCTTCTGCACCTCGCCGTACAGCGAGATGAAGATCTCCTGCCCCGACCGTCGCAGGTTGATGAGCGGGTCCTGCTCGGCCAGCAGGGCGAGTGTGGCGTGCAGCCCGGTCCGGTCGCCCGCGCGGACCGGCACGACCGCCGTCTCGAGCGAGGGCGGGGTGAAGAAATGGGTATCCCGCGAGGCGCTCTTTTGGCTCGCACCGGGGGGACGGATTGTGTCGCCGATTCGCACGCCGGTCAGGCCGGTCAGGCGGGCGATCTGGCCTGGCCCTGCGACGGTCGCGCCGTCGCTGGTGCTGACCGCGGTGACCGTCGCCTTCTTGCCGTCGCCGTCGCCGAAGCGGACTCGGTCCCGCGGGCGGAGCGTGCCCGCGAACATCCGGACGTAGGCGGTTTTCCCAGCGGGTTGTATCGGGGGGCGCGGGGGGTCGTCCCCCCGGAGGTGCGGAGCGATCTTGAACACGATGCCGTCGACCGGGGCCGCCGGGTCGCCGTCCGAGGCTGGCAGGAACCGGGTGATCGCCGTGTTCAGGTCGCTGATGCCCGCGCCGGTGATCGCCGAGCCGGCCAGCACCGGGTACACGCGAGCGTGCCTCGCCTGGCTGGCTAGCTCCGCGCGCAGCCGCCGCTGGGGCAGGGGCGTGCCGTTCACGTAGGCGGCCATGACTTCGTCGTCGCCGTCGGCGAGCAGTTCGGCGATCGCGGTCGTGAACGCGGGGTCGGCGGGCGCGAAGGGCACGAAGCGCGCCGCCTTGGTGCCCTCCCGCTCGGTCCCGCCGAGCGCGATGACTTGCGGCGTCAGCTTGTCCTTGATGGCGCGGAGCACCCGCCGCGGGTCGGCGCCACCGCGGTCGATCTTGTTGATGAAGATCAGCGTCGGGATGCCAAGCCGCCGCAGCGTGCGCATCAGGATGCGGGTCTGCGGCTGCACTCCCTCCACGGCGGAGACCACGAGCACGGCGCCGTCGAGCACGGTGAGCACCCGCTCCACCTCGGCGATGAAGTCCGGGTGGCCGGGTGTGTCGATCAGGTTGACCGTGGTGTCGCCGACGCGGAAGGAGACGACGGCGGCCTTGATCGTGATGCCGCGCTGTCGTTCCAGCGTGAGCGTGTCGGTCTGGGTGCTGCCGTCATCGACGCTGCCGATCTCGCCGATGACACCGGCGGTGTAGAGCAGCCGTTCGGTCAGGCTTGTCTTTCCGGCGTCAACATGCGCCAGGATCCCCAAGTTCTGCGTTCGCACGAAGCCTCATGTCCGGGTAGCGGTTGGCCGTTGCCTGGGTGGACATGGTTGCTTCGCGCATGGTGGGAAGTACAGCAGGCGGCGGGGACGCGGTCAACCGAATTAACGGCGGCCGGTCACGGCACGGGGAAGTCGTGGCGGGCGGCGGCGAACGCGCGCTCCGAGTCGGTCAGGTCCGCGTCCCTCAGCAGGGTGACCAGGGTGAAGTGCCTGCCTACCGGGCACCACTGCGCCCGCCACGGGCCGATGAGCTTGAGCGATTTGACCGTCGCGCCGGGAATCCAGACGGTGCTGAACAAGTGGCCGGCCCGGCAGCGCACAGGCACGTTCCAGCCGAACTTGTAGCCGCGGCCGACCGCGACAGCCGTTCCGATGGCATAGCAGGCCAGCACACCGGCGGTGACGGCCACTCCGCGCTTCCGCTTCGACGACTTGGACATGTCGTCAGGTTAGCGCTCCGCCGCCGGGCATCGTGCGGCGCGCGACGTGCAGGACCGCGCCCCAGTGGCGGCGCAGCGTGCCGTCCGGGCGCGCGGCCAGCCGGCGGCGGATTTCGCCGTAAAGGCGGTCGCGCTGCCACTGCGCCATGGCGATGTGACCGGAGAACGTGTCGAGCAGGCGGATGTACGCCTCGGCTGTGTACCGGATCTCCCAGCCGAAGCGCCGCAGGCGCACGTCGGTGAACAGGCCGGTCGCCTCGATGTCGGCGGCGTAATCGGGGAGGGTCTGCGCTGTCGAGAACTGCCAGCCCCCTGGGATCCGCTCGCCGATCTCGTCGTAGATGTCCTGGATCTCGCGGAAGAACGGGTCCGCGTGGTCCTCCGGGACGACGTGGCCCGCCCCCCAGAAGGCGAGGTGCCCGCCCGGCTCGAGCAGCCGCCACGCCTTGGGGTACCCGACCTCCGGGTCGATCCAGTGCCAGGCGGTGGCGGCGTACACCAAGTCGAACATCGCCGCCGGCGGGGGTTCCCAGCGCTCGAAGTCGGCGTTGACCACGCTCACCCGGTCGAACCCCGCGAGGTTGAGTCGCGCCTGCGCGGCCAGCGCCGCGCCGAGTTCGACGGCGGTGATCGCGAACCCGTGCCGCGCCAGCGGCAGCGTCGCCTTGCCGGTGGCGCAGCCGACCTCGAGCAGCGCGGCGTCCGGTTCGAGGGCCGCCATCTCGACCAGCGCGTCGAACAGTTCGACCGGGTAGTCCGGACGCGCCTGGTGATAAAGCGCCGCGGCGCTCTCGAAAGTCGTCCTTAGCTGCTCACGGCTATCCGGCACCACATCACGGTACTAGGAGTAAGCCGGCCACCGTTCCGGATAATCGGTCTTAGCATTTCAGCCGCCGAAGCCCGTCATTTCAGCGGCTTCGTCCAGAGCGAGCTGCCACGGGAAGGCGTCCGCCACGGTGGACTCGCCGTGCGCCGGGTGCGCGGGGACCCCTCCGGGGCCGAGCAGGATGCTCACGCCCTCGGCGCGCAGCGCCTTGACGCTGCGCATGAAGGGCGGGCGGCCGGCCAGCGCGTCGTTCACGAACGGCAGGACGACGATGGGGACCGCGAGGCCGGTCTGTTCGGCCAGAACGCCGAGCGCATAGGTGTCGCTGAGGCCGAGCGCCCACTGGTTGATCGTGTTGAAGGTGGCCGGTGCGACGATGATGGCGTCGGGGATCCGCGACCTGGGCGCGCCGGGCTTGCTGTACTGGCTGCGCACCGGGCTGCCGGTCAGCGCCTCGATCTCGTTCGCGTCGAAGAACGCGAGCGCCGACAGCGTGGCGATGACCTGGACAGTCCA
>Ga0210395_10002781_pt1 | contig 13526 bp, 11 predicted proteins | sample IncBWH4OmetaG_FD_150861 | JGI IMG/M metagenome (GOLD analysis project Ga0210395, IMG submission 150861) | Forest soil microbial communities from Barre Woods Harvard Forest LTER site, Petersham, Massachusetts, United States - Inc-BW-H-4-O ... | reverse complement strand
CGGCGGCATGAAGCGCCGGGTGCTGATCGCCAAGGCGCTGGCGCACGAGCCGCAGATCCTGTTTCTCGACGAGCCGACCGCCGGCGTCGACGTCGAATTGCGCAAGGACATGTGGCAATTGGTGCGCGCGCTGCGCGCTTCCGGCGTCACCATCATCCTCACCACCCATTACATCGAGGAAGCCGAGGAGATGGCCGACCGGGTCGGCGTCATCAACAAGGGCGAGATCATCCTGGTCGAGGACAAGGTCGAATTGATGCGCAAGCTCGGCCGCAAGCAATTGACGCTGGAGCTGCACCAACCCATCGACACCATCCCTGCGACGCTTGAAGCCTTCCATCTGACGCTCGCCGCCGACGGCAAGGAATTGGTCTACACCTACGACACCAAGGGCGAGCGCACCGGCATCACGGCGCTGCTCGATGCGCTCCACGTCGCCGGCATCCGATTCAGGGATTTGCACACGACGCAAAGCTCGCTGGAGGATATTTTCGTCGGCCTGTTGAGGCACCAGCCATGAACATTTACGCCGTGCGCGCTATTTATGTGTACGAAATGTCACGGACCGCGCGCACCTTGTTCCAGAGCGTGGTCTCGCCGGTGATCTCGACGTCGCTTTACTTCATCGTGTTCGGCGCCGCGATCGGCTCGCGCATCACCCAGATCGACGGCGTCGGCTACGGCTCCTTCATCGTGCCGGGCCTGATCATGCTGATGCTGCTCACGCAAAGCGTGACCAATGCCTCGTTCGGCATTTACTTCCCGCGCTTCGTCGGCACCATCTACGAGCTGCTCTCGGCGCCGGTGTCGCCGCTCGAGATCGTGCTCGGCTATGTCGGCGCCGCGGCGACCAAGTCGATCGTTCTCGGCACCATCATCCTCGCCACCTCCTGGCTATTCGTGCCGATCCATATCGCGCACCCGGTGTGGATGATCAGCTTTTTGGTGCTGACCGCGGTCAGCTTCAGCCTGTTCGGCTTCATCCTCGGGCTATGGGCCGACGGTTTCGAGAAATTGCAGATCGTGCCGCTCCTGATCCTCACGCCGCTGACGTTCCTCGGCGGCACCTTCTATTCGACCAGCGTGCTGCCGCCGTTCTGGCGCACGGTGACGCTGTTCAATCCGCTGGTTTATCTGATCTCGGGCTTCCGCTGGAGCTTCTTCGGCGTCGCCGATGTCAACGTCGAGGTGAGCGTGGCGATAACGCTGATGTTCCTCGCCGTCTGCATGGCCATCGTCTGGTGGTTCTTCAAGACCGGCTACCGGCTCAAGAATTAGCGCGTGAGGTTGCCGCGGACAAAACGCGGTGCGCTCACGATCCGTATCTGACTGGCTTGGCAGACGATCGCTCCGTCTGTCACGTCAACGAGCGCTCCTCGCACACGACACGGAAGCCCATCTTATAGTCTCGATCGTTGGAGTAGAGGCGGAACCGGGCCGTGCAGTTGGCCAGCAAATCGAGATAATACCAAAGGCCGCCGCGCATCGTGCGCAAGCAGTTGACTGCGGGCCGCTCGGTCGACTGCTGCGGAAAGGCGCGGGAATATTCTTCCTCTTTGCGCATCTCGTAGACGTTGGCGGTCCATTCCCAGACGTTGCCCAGGATGTCGCAAAAGCCCAGGCCGTTCGGGGCGGCCTTAACGGGAGCGCGCGTCTGGCCGGGTACACCGATCGTGTGAGCAAGCTCGTTCGACAATGGCTCCGGCTCTGGCGAATCCTCTGCCTGATAAAATTCGTCACCCCACCAGTAGCGCTGTCCGTATCGAATGGGTTCAGGCTGGCCGGCGCCGTTCGACGCCCATCGCGACGCATATTCCCATTCCGGCTCGTGCGGCAGACGCAAGCCGAAACGCCGCCGGCCGCCCTTCGCGGCCGGATCGTCAACCGTCCAGGTAGCCCATTGGCAGAAAGCCCAGGCGTCGAACCAACTGATGTAGATCGCCGGATTGTCGTCCGGCGGATGCGGCGTCGGCTCCAAATATTCCGTGACGGTGCGGCGATGACCGGGAGCAAACAAATGATACCAGCGATGCAGGATCGGCAGCTGATGCATCACGAACGAAGCCACCCGCTGTGGATTCTCTGCTGGCGTTTCATCGTGCCGGCTCCATTTCTCCTCGAGGATCTTCAGCGCCATCTGATATTCGGGCGTATTCCGATTCGGCACTTCGAGATGTGACGTACCAGGCGGCGGTTCGACGCGACTGAAGGTCTCGGTGAGCCACATGATGTCGTCTTCGCGCAATTTTTTTCCCTGGGCTCCCGTGAACCATTCCTGTTTCGTGCTCCGCCGCGCGACCGCCTCGGCGGTCTTGGCTTTAGTCTGAACCTCATCGAGGTCTCTGATCCAGTAGGCCCTCACCTTTGGCGGGAATCCCTGAATTTCCGCGGGCGACCCCATTGTGAACTCGCCGGCCGGAACCGTGATCCAATTTTGCGCCGCGATCATTTCTCGGCCGGCGGCCTGCTGCTCTGCTCCGCGGCCGCCTTCGAGAATGCCGCCGAAATCGCCGTAGAAGCCCTCGAGTACCTTCCGCGCGGCGCGCCTCGCCGCCGGGTTTGTATCCAGTCCAGATTTGTCTCGTGATCGGTGCACGCTTGCCGCGGCGCGTGCGCTGCCGGACAAATTCTTGATCAGCGCTTCGTAGGATAGATCCCACCAATCGTCGAACGGATAGCCGGCAATGTCGTGCATATGCGCCCAGGACCGGTAGAGCATTTCGGTACTCCACTTGCGCGCGGGCGCCGCGCCGCCGGCCGGACTGGAATATAGATTTGGATCATACCATGCCGATGCCGACGCCACCCAACTCGACGGATTGAGCGGCGTCGTCGCAGGCATCTCGGCGAGGAACATGTTGAGCTCGTAAGTCGTGTCTGCGCCTGCGTCTTCGGCGTGGTACAGATAGTGCCTCAGGCGGTCGGTATCGCGCAGCGGGTCCTCCGGCGGAACATCGACGGCTTTGCCCTCGAGCCGTTGACGGAACACATCAAATCCGCGCGCATGCACGGCCAACCAATAGGCGGCGAGGAATTGCTGGATCGTCCGATTTGACCAGACCAGCGAATTGAAGTTTTCGGCATCGGAGTCCGTCGCGTCAAGGACGCCGTTGCCGAGAACCGTTGCGAAGCCGGCCAGCGCCCGAAAGTCGCGGTCGAGGTTCGCGCTGTCGTAGAGACCGACTTCGACAAGGCGTTCGCGAATGAACTTTCGCACATCCTTTGAAATGCTCATTTTGAACGCTTCGCTCCTGCGCTCGGCGAAATCGTCATCCGTGGTCGGACACAGCGACAGAAATGCGAGCACCGACAAGAACATCATGATGTATTGCACTTGACTTCCCGGTGGCTGGTCGCGCTCGCAATCCTCCAGCCATTGCGGGCCAATCTTCCGCGAATCCTTGGGGCCCTCCTTCAATGTGCGTTTGATTAATTCGCGCAAGGCTCTTTCGTAGACGTCGGCCGAAGTCCGTACGTCCCGCAATCTTTCCCCCGGCAGCGTCCGAACGTATTCGAGCACGCGCGGGACGCGTACCAAGTCGCCGAGCTGCGTTGCGACCAGGCTATACCGGCTCAATCCTTGCGAGTAGCCGAGGAAGACCTCGGCTTCATCGGGCTCGAACTCCGACGGCTCGATAAAGCGCCATTGGCCGAGCGCAACCTTGTCCTCGGCCAGGGCGACGCCGTCCCTCCACCCTTGAATGGCATTCGGCCTTCCCGCCGCAATGACCGGACAGCGCCACCATCGCCGGCCGGGCGCCTCCGACTGGATCGAGAGCAGGAACGGAACCTTTCCCGTCTCGACGTGGTCGAGCCCGTCGACGAGAATGACCAGGCGTTGCGCCTGCGCGTCCTGGTCGAGGCCCCAGGCGATCGCCTCCCGCGCCCATTTCGATTTTGCCTCGCCGATCTCGGTGGCAATACGCTCGACCAAATGCTGCAAGATCTGGTCGTCATCCATATTGGCGATGGCGCCGGCATTGACTCTGATGGCAAGGACGGCGGCGGAATCCCCGACGGCCGACGATGATGTGTCAGCCGTGGAAGTGTTGCCGGCGTCGCGGCGCGTCGCACCTGCAACAGGAGCATCCGCCGCATTGCACATCCATTCGAGCCAGCGCATGTTCGTGGTCTTGCCCACGCCGCCTCCGCTGACCAGAAACAAGCGTATCGGATGAGGCAGGGCCACGCCGCCGAGTTCGACCCGTTCGGAATTCCCGTTCAGCAGCACCTGCTGCAGGGCGGCGCGCGGCACCGGGTTCCACGTCGATTTTTCGCGCGCCGCGGCCTCGGTTTCGGTGCTTCGGCCGGGCAAGAATGCGGCCGGCCGCAACGCATGAAGTTGCTTGCCGTCGTTCGGCTCGAGGATGCTGAATCTTTGACTCGCGATGAACGGCGCAAGCTGCGCCCCCATCAACCGCTCTTTCTCTTGGGCCGACGTATCCTTCTTTCCCCGGTAGACGCTTTGAAAGTCCCGCTGCCATGCGTCGACGGTGCAACGCCGATATTTGGTCCTGATCGTCGACCAGGTACCCTCCTGGAACTGCGCCAATACGCCATCGACATTTTGCAGGTATTGAGCGACATCTTCCAGCAGTAGTTCCATCGTATCGAAGCGGCGAAAAAACTTTCCGCCGAAAGCTCTTGTCTCTCTCTCTTCGATCTCCTTCCTGAACTTCGCTTGGCGAGCCGAGAGCTTTTTTGGCTCGGTGCCAAACGGCTTCGGGCCGTCGAACAAAAACAAGCGCAGCTCTTTGGCATACTTGCGGGCATAGAGGTATTCCCATTGCGTCCATGAGCAGCCTGTTGTCGCCTCGGGCGGGCGATTGTCTTTCGAGAGCTCGGCCCCGTAACAATGGCCGATCAGGCAGACGACGAGGTCGGCCAGATCGATGGCGCGCTGGATCGCCTGTCCATCGGACAGGCTGTTGGGATAATTTTTCTGGACGATGACCTTGGCGCCGTGCTCATCGGCGATCTTCGCCAGGGCATCGCGACACGGACCCAGCTCTGACGTAACTGCGCTGATGAATACGATCGGTTGCCGAAGTTCTCCGCTCATGATCCCAAGTCCCCACTCATGACCCCACGACGCAGTTCCGGCGCGATCTACCCGGTGCCGAATGTTGATCGGGCGACCCGGAAGGTTTCGGACGCCTCAGGATCGGCGATCCGATAAATTTCGGCGAGCCATACCTTCAAGTCCTCGAGAAAGTCCTGCGACGATAGCGTCGTGTCCCCGTAGTCGCAGCCAAGTCGCTTTGTCAGCGCCGTGATCTGGGGCCCTCGCCCGGAGCCGAACCGCTGCTCGTCGACGGTCGGCGGCTGAAAATAACGCACCGGCACGGGATAAAATCCGAGCCCGCGAAACACCGCCTCTTCCGGCGAGTTCGTCACGCATTCGATGTAATGCCGCTGTGCTTCCGGCGCGTCGCGGATGATTTGCGCCTCGACGCGCTTCATGGCCACGCGCGCACGGCCGGTTCCTCTCAACGGTGGCTCGAGCGCCATATAGCCGCCGAAGCCGAAACGCGGCATGACGAAGAAGGAAATCATTCCGGCGATCGGCTGGTGCGGCGCCGCCGCCAGCCCCCACAGATGGTAGTGCCAGTTCACGGCGCCGGCCGCCCATTCGAGAACGCTCTCGAACATCCGAACGTCGATCACAGTCGGCCCCGGCGGAAAGACGCGCGCATAGAGATCGGTGGCGATCTTGAAATTCGGATCGGTCGCGCTCTTGATGGCCTTGATCGACAGCGGCTTTTCAGGATCGCGTCCGATATACACCGACAGCGGCTCAATGCGAACCGCAGTCAATCCCGACAGGAATTGCTTCATGGCGACGAAGCTGGGGTCCAGCTCCGGCTTTTCGATCCGCATCGCCCACCGCAGATACCCTTCGAGCACCTCGCACACAGTTTTCGGTGAAACTTCGCCTTTCAGGTGGGCCGCGATCGGTTTCATGGCGAGTAACAAGCAGGTTACGGGTTCCTGCTCCTCGGAGAGAGCGGGCTGCACGTAGGGAAAGCACAGCCGACCATAGCCCCACCGATCCCAGATCATGGCGCGCTCGAACGGATCGTAATTGTCGTCTCGCGCGGCGACGCGGAACGGATCGTTGAGCTCAATCACGATGCCATCGACGCCGTCGCGGCCGACGCGCCGCGCGTCGCCATCGAGCGCTTCAATGGTGACGGCATGAAGCGTTTTTCCGATCCCCGTTCCCCACAACGATTCCGCAACGAGAAGGAATTCGATCACGCCACAATTGGGCGTCGCAAGATAATCGCTGACCGATGCGGCGACGGTTCGATCTCCGTCGAGAGCAAGGATGATGTGATAGTGATTTGCTCCATACCAGCCTTCCCGCCGCAGCTTGAGGTAACGTTTCATGTTGGCGAGCGATTCGCGCTCGTTCGGATCGGGAAATCCCGCCACATACAGGTCATCATAGAATTGCGAGAGCCGATCGAAGTCGTCGGGCTCGTCCGAAAGATCCTTGAAAACCAGATTCATGCGCTTGCCCGCGGCGCCGACGGACCGGCCTGCTCAAAACCTTGCAGCACATTGACGGCATTGATGCCGATTTCGGCGATCGCGTAGCCGCCTTCCATCACGAACACGGTCGGCAGCCTGAGCGACGCAAGCTTTTCGCCGACCCGAAGATAATGTTCGGAATCGAGGCGGAAGCGGGAGATCGGATCGCCTTTGTAGGTATCGACTCCGAGCGAAACGACGACCGCATCGGCAGCGAAGCGGCGAATACTGGCGAGTGCATGGTCGAGCGCCGCGGCCCACTGGCTCCAGGCAGTTCCTTCGGGCAGCGGCAAATTCAGGTTTGCCCCTTCGCCCGCGCCAACGCCGTTCTCGTCGGCGTAGCCGAGCAGGAAGGGGTAATCGAAATCCGGATCGGCATGAATCGAGGCAAAGTACACGTCGCCACGCGAATAGAAGATATTCTGAGTGCCGTTGCCGTGGTGATAGTCGATATCCATGATCGCGACCCGGCGCAGGCCGCAGTCCCGCAGATATTGCGCCGCAATTGCGGCATTGTTCAGAAAACAATAGCCCCCGTAGTGATCGATTCCGGCGTGATGACCGGGCGGGCGGCACAACGCGAATGCCGCCGGCTCGCCCTTGACGATCAGCGCGCCAGCTGTCAGCGCACAATTTGCCGACGACAGCGCTGCAAGCCAAGTCGTTGCGGTGATCGGTGTTGCCGCATCGATGCAGTAGCGCGCCAACTTCGTATCGACGCTGCCGCCGGTTCGATCCCGACGCATGCCGCCGCCCGCCCAGGCAATGGGATAGGCGGCTCCCGGGCGACGCAATTCGGCCCACTCGGCATGGGCGGTGCGCAAGAAGGACACCAAAGAGGGAGCATGGACGCGGGTTACATGATCGAGCGGAAACGGGTTCGGCGGCTCGACGGCGCCCAGTCCGACCTCACGGACCCGTCCGAGGATGATCTCGGCCCGCTCCGGCTTTTCGAAGGCCGGCACGAACTCACCAAACCCGAACTCGCCCGGACTGACATGCAGCCGATGCTGATCGCTGTAGATCGTACGCATGTTTGCTGCATATCATCGAGACGCGCCCGGAATTTAAGGTGGCGCAGTCTTCTGGCTAAATCAATGTCGAATTGTGCGGAGTTCCCACCGCACGACGGCGCCGGCCGGTACCGCGGCAACGCGATCCCGCAAGGTGCGCGGCGAGCCGCCTGAAATCCGAACCGGCTCGTTACTTCTTCGCAATCGCATCCGCGATCGCCACCGTGCGCTGGGCCATTTCGGCGTGCAGGCGTTCGACCATGCGGCCGTCGATCTGGACCACGCCCTTGTCCTTGTTCTCCGGCAACTCGAACGCGGCGATCATCTTGCGCGCCGTCGCCACCTCGTCGTCGGTTGGCGAGAACGCTTCGTTGCACGGCTCGATCTGCTTGGGATGAATAAGCGTCTTGCCGTCGAAGCCGAGATCGCACGCCTGGCGGCACTCCTCGGCAAAACCTTCCGTGTTGCCGAGGTCGTTATAGACGCCGTCGAGGATATCGAGGCCGTAGGCGCGCGCCGCGGCGACGCAGTTCATCAGCCAGGGCAGCATCGGCGCGCGGCCGGGCACCAGGCGCGCGCGCGTGTCCTTGGCAAGGTCGTTGGTGCCCATGACGAAGCCCGAGAGCCGGGTCTCGGAATCGAGCGCCGCGGCGGCGATCTCGCCGACATTGAGCATCGCCAGCGGCGTTTCCATCATCGCCCACACCCGCACGCTCGGATCGGTGCCCATGTCGACGATGCGCGCCGCCAAATCCTGCAGCTGGGCGGGATCCGACACTTTCGGCACCAGCACCGCATCGGGCTTGGCCGCGGCCACAATGGTGAGGTCATCGACCCACCAGCGGGTATCGAGGCCGTTGATGCGCACCATCACCTCGCGGTCGCCGAAGCCGCCATTGTGCAGCGCCTTGGCGATCGCCTCGCGCGCCTGCGCCTTGGCCTCCGGCGCCACCGCGTCTTCGAGGTCGAGGATCAGGCCGTCGGCCGGCAGCTCGCGGGCCTTTTCCAACGCGCGCGCGTTCGATCCCGGCATGTAAAGCACGCTGCGGCGCGGTCGGACGGTCATCGTTTGATCCCCTGTTACCCTGGTTTCCTCAACCTAGCGGCCTTGCATGGCGCGTGCCACTGCCGGCATGCTCGCCAGACTTGTTCGCTAGACTTGTTAGCTAGACTTGGCGATCGAGCCATGAAGAATACGGCGGGGCGATTCGAGGGAGGGAACAATGCTCAAAACATCGATGCGGACGGCAATCCTGACGGCAGGCTTGATAACGGCCTTGGCGTGTTTCGTGCCGCCCACCGCGCAGGCGGCCGATCCGGCATTTTGCGCCGGCTATACCGATGCCGCGCTCAATCAGGTCCACATCGCGCTGTCGAACCCGAACTGCATGGCTGGCGCACGCGGTGCGCGCTGGTCACCGGAACGCCACGTCCATTTCGACTGGTGCCTTAGCCAGCCGCCCGGCGTGGTGGCTGCTGAACGCCAGGCACGCACCGACTTCCTGCGCGGTTGCCGGGGCTGAACGCGTTAACCGCTGAGAGCCGGCGCTACGCCGCCTTCTGCTTCGCCGTGATCAGCTTGCGGTTGATCAGGCATTCGGCGATCTGGATGGCGTTGAGCGCCGCGCCCTTGCGCAGGTTGTCGGACACGATCCACATCGCCAGCCCGTTCTCGACGGTGGCGTCCTCGCGGATGCGGCTGATATAGGTCGCGTCCTCGCCGGCCGCCTCGTAGGGCGTCACGTAGCCGCCCGGCTCGTGGGAATCGATCACCAGACAGCCCGGCGCGTTGCGTAAGATTTCGCGCGCCTCGTCGGGCGTGATCGGGTTGGCGAACTCGATATGCACCGCTTCCGAGTGGCTGATGAACACCGGCACGCGGACGCAGGTCGCGGTGAGCCTGATCTTGGGGTCGAGGATCTTCTTGGTCTCGACCACCAGCTTCCACTCTTCACGGGTGTAGCCATCCTCCATGAAGGTGTCGCACTGCGGAATGACGTTGAACGCGATGCGCTTCGGAAACTTCTTCGGCACCACCTCGTCGATCTGGAACACCGCCTTGGTCTGCGAGAACAATTCGTCCATCGCCTCCTTGCCGGAGCCGGAGACTGACTGATAGGTGGCGACCACGACGCGGATGATCTTGGCCTTGTCGTGCAGCGGCTTGAGCGCAACGACCAGCTGCGCCGTCGAGCAATTCGGATTGGCGATGATGCCGCGCTTGCGGAAGCCCACGACCGCATCGGCATTGACCTCCGGCACGATCAGCGGGACGTCGGAATCGTAGCGCCACGCCGAGGAGTTATCGATCACCACGGCGCCGGCGGCGGCGATCCTCGGCGACCATTCCCTGGACACGTCGCCGCCCGCCGACATCAGGCAGATATCGACGCCGGAAAAATCGAAATGCTCGAGCGCTTTGACCTTGAGCGTGCGGTCGCCGAAAGACACTTCGGTGCCCAGGCTGCGCCGCGAGGCGAGCGCGACCACTTCATCGGCGGGGAACGACCGCTCGTCCAGAATGTCGAGCATCTGGCGGCCTACATTGCCGGTCGCCCCGACCACGGCGACATTGTAACCCATTGTTAACTCTCCACCGAAAAATTCACTGCTTGTTCAGCATCCTGGCAACCGTAACGGAAGCGCTTCTAAGCGAGAAACGTCCCTAACACAACGTTGCTGGGACGAGTGCGTGCGGCCGGCCTCTTATTCCATTCCCGACGACATCCGCGCCACCTTCGTGCGCCTCCTCGCCTATATGGGGGGCCTTGCGGCTCTTGCCGTGGCCGCCGCCAGTTTTTTCGCGGCGCCTAGCGAAATCTTCGCCGCATTCGGTTCGGCATCGGCGCCGCGGCCGGCCTGGAGCACCGTCGAGCGTCCCTACCCCGCCTTCGAGCTGTTGATGCCCGAGCTTGCCGGCAGCACCTACAACTATGCCATCCGGCGCCGCGCCAAAGACGGCGCGCGCAAGGATATGCTGAGCTGGGGCGAGCCGGCCGAGGCCGAGCCCCAAGCCGGTCCCTATGTCATGGTCGAAATCTACCGGCCGGCCGTGGCCAGCGATCGCTTCCTCGACCCGTCCAGCGAGATCGCAACCCGCATCGTCGATTACGCCGTCACCGACGACGTCAAGCCGGACGGCCAGATCGACAGCAAATTCGGCCCGGTGCCGCTGGTCGACTTTGCCGTCGCGCCGCAAGGCCCAACTTCTGGCAATGAGCGCCGCTGCCTCGGCTTCGCGCGGACTTTTGGTCAACCGGTGATGCAAATCGCCGGCTGGTATTGCAGCGCCGGCCGAGAGGTCGTGGACCGCTCGATGGTCGCCTGCCTGCTCGATCGCCTGACGCTGGTGAACGGCGATGCCAAGCTCCACGAGATGTTCGCCCGCGCCGAGGTCAAGCGCACCTTCTGCGGCCAGCGCAATCCCATCCTGGCGGCGACGCCGGAACGCGAAGAGAGTATCGCGCCGCAAGAGCCCGCGAAGCTGAGGTCGGCACTGCGCGGGCGCATGCCGACGCACTGACCGTCATTCCGGAAACCGCGAAGCGGTTATCCGAAATCCATACTCGCTGTTGGTGCAGAATCGTCACGAACTGTGATTATGGATTCCGGGTTCGCGGGCTTTCGCCCGCGCCCCGGAATGACGTGAGAATTACGTCCCGTAATTGGCGGCCAAATACGCGGCAATGTCCTTGGCGTCGGCGTCGCCGATCGGCGCGCCGAACGCTTTGATCATCTTGGTGACCTCGGCGTTCCAGCCCGCCGCATTGAGAAACGGCGAGTTCATCTGGATGTAGACCAGGCTGTGGCAGGCGCCGCAGTTTCCCTCGACCTTGTCGAGGCCCGGACCCGGCTTGAGCTGAATGGTCGGCTCATCGGCCAGCGCGGGAAGCGCGGGAAGCGCGACAAGCGCGGCGATGACGGCAACAGTGATCGTGCGCATTGTGACCTCCCTTAAGCCGCGTTCAGCGTGATGTTTTGCATCACGTTGTTGTGGTAGCCGGCCGGATTGAACAACAAGGCCGCGGTCTGGGTCTGGCCGATCTTGTTGCTGGCATTGATCATCACCGTGTTCTTGCCGGGCTTGGTTTTGAGCTGAAAACTCCAGGGCCGGAAGGCGTAGCGGCCGAGATCCTCGCCGAGCGCCGCTGCCGACCAGGTCTTGCCGCCGTCGGTCGAGGCCGCGACGCCGGTAATGCCGTAGCCGCCGTCCCAGGCCAGGCCGCTGACGGTGTTGGTGCCGGCCTTCACCTTGGCGCCGTCGGCGTGGCTGGTGATCAGCGAGTTGACGACGATCTCGGTGATCGGCGTCGACGTGGCGTTTTCCTGAGAGACGAAACGCGCCACCACCGGGAACATGCCGACCGGAATGCGGTAGGCCGGGTTCATCCAGAAACCGCCCTGCGGCTTGGTCAGCGCGGTGACGCTGATGAGATGCTTCATCCAATAGGTGCCGGTCCAGCCCGGCACGATGAGGCGCGCCGGGAAGCCGTTGAGATGCGGCAGCGGCGCGCCGTTCATCTCATACGCAATCAATGTCGATTCATCGACTGCCCGCCACACCGGAATGCTCTTGATGAAGTCGGGCGTCTTGTCGAAGGCCGGGCCGTCGGCGCCGTTGAACGCGATCTCGATCGCTTCCGGCTTCAGCCCGACGATGGCGAGCACATCTTTGAGCCGGGCGCCCTTCCAGCGCGCGCAACCCATGGCGCCAAATCCCCATTCGACGCCGGCGACATGCGGGTTGGAGAGGCCGCGCCGGTTGCCCGAGCACTGGTTGACCGCGACGATTTCGTAGGCCGGAAGCTTTTTCAGATCGTCCAACGTGAGCTCGGTCTGGCCATTGGCGCCGTCACCGCCGACCGCGATCTTATAGGTCGCGGTATCGACGTCGGGGATGTCGGAGAGATGATAGCGGATGAAGAACTCGTCGTTCGGCGTGATCGGCGTGCGGAAATAATCCAGCGGGGATTCGTAGTTCGGCGGCCGGTAGGCGAGCCGGATCAGCGGCTTCTTGCCCGGCAGCGTCTCCAGGGTGGCGGCGTCGGCAATGCCCGCCGGCACGCCCGGCGTCACCGGTGCACCTGCAGCCCGGCTCTCGGAAAGTTTTGGCCAACCGCTGCCCGCGAGTGCCAGGCCGGCGCCGGTTGCACCCAATACGGATCGTCGCGTGAGCATGGCATATCCTCCCTCGCGCATTTGTTGTGGCTTGGCCCTCCCTCCGGAGCGCCAAGCGTTGCGATGGTTCTAGTGCATCGCCTGTCCGCAGAATAACGTGACAAAAAGTCCGCCGATAGGAGGAGATTGTTCTGCAAGGGCTGATTCGGCGGCGAGCCGGCCGGAACCCCGGCGCCCCGCCGGCCGTTGCCGGGGCGCTATTGCCGCCGGCCGAAGCGGGCTACACTGGCGGCACAGGAGAGCGAGGGACCATGCGCGCATTTGCCGTCACAGTTGCCGTTTTGGCCGTATGTGCGGCCCAAGCCTGTTCTGCCGACGCGGCGACCAGGAGGCAGCCGCCGCAGCCCCCGGTGATGCGGACCGCGAGCGGGACGGTGATCCAGCCCTCCAGGACCATCATTCACGACCAGTACGGCCGCACCACGGTGATCGTCATTCCGCGGCGCTCTTATCTCGAGACCGGCACCGAAGTGTCGGTCGGCGACCGCAAATTCATGGACTACGCGTTTCCGGCAGGCGGCGATCCCGGCCAATCATCGTTCTGGTTCATCGGCCCCGACTTTTCCGGAGCCAATGGTTACCCGCTGCCGCGCGCCTTCATCACCCCTGGCGCACCGTTCTAACGTAAGCGCGTTTGCCCCCGCGGCGGCGGCCTATCAGGCAGCAGACGACCGCTCGTAGATGCCTTGCGTCGTCACGATGAAATCGATGCGGCCGTCCAACAGCGCTTTGACGCATTCGGACGGCTTGTTGACGATCGGCTCTTCGTGGACGTTGAAGCTGGTATTGACCAGCACC
>Ga0210395_10002780_pt1 | contig 13529 bp, 10 predicted proteins | sample IncBWH4OmetaG_FD_150861 | JGI IMG/M metagenome (GOLD analysis project Ga0210395, IMG submission 150861) | Forest soil microbial communities from Barre Woods Harvard Forest LTER site, Petersham, Massachusetts, United States - Inc-BW-H-4-O ... | reverse complement strand
CGCGCCGCATGGATGTCCCGCTCGGGCCACAAAGCTCATCTTCGCGGTCATGGCGCTGTCGGTGGCCTTGCCCTGAACCGCACCGCCGGGATTATACGGAGCCCAGTCCCACTCCTTAATGCCGCGCCCAGAAACGTCCACATGGCCGCACAGCGCCCGCTCGTTGGGCTGCTCTTTTTTCTCGAAGCTGTCGAAGTGGTCGGACAAAAACTGCTCCGCCATATTGACGTCGACTTTGCCCTTGGACTGCTGCATCAACTCTTCCCAGCGCGCATGCCGTGCGTTCGGCGACGACGAAGCATCGTTGGCATCGAAACCGCTAGTTTCTTGCTGAATCAGCTTCGGATCGCGCGCGAAATTCGAGCTGACGAAATATCCATCTTTCGTGCGCCACAGCGGAGTGTTCTTCAGTCCCAGTTCCAGATAAGCGATCTCGCCGGTCTTGCGGTCGCCGATGAGCCAGTCGTTGGCGTACCCGCCGTTGTTGCCTTCTTTGATAATGCGCACATAGTCATCGATGTTGTTGGCATACTGCAACGCCTTGCGCGACCGCATGAATTCCGGCTTGCCATCCGGATCCCATCCTTCAAACTGCGTGATAGTGGTCTCGGTGATCATCATCCCGGCGGAGTTCACTCCAAAGTCGTCGTCGCTGGTGATGACTCCCGGAAAACCGTCCATCAGAATACGGTTGCCGTGTTCGGGCTGGATGTCGAAGATCACCACCCAGCGCTCGCCCGCCAGATAGCTTGTCCAATTATTGTGAGCGATGACGATCTGGTGATCCTTGGTCATGCTGCCGGTCGCGATAAACGCGCTGCAGTTGCCGGGCGAGGCGAGCTTCGGATTTTTCGCCGACTTGTTCTGCTTATTAAGCCAGGGCACATAGTAGTCCGGCACTTCCTCAAACGCGTTGAGCGCCACAATGTCGTAGACATCAAGATCGACGCCGTGCGCCTTCAGGCCGTCGGCAATGCCCTGCAGTTCCTGCTGATATTCGGCGTCGATGTGCGGCCACAGCATCTGGCGCGCGGTGGTGCGGAAGAATTCCCAGTCGCGCTGCGTCTGGTGGGTGTCGAACAGCTTAATCGCCTCAAGCGCGTCGGCAATCTCCGGAGCGAGAAGATAGCCATGCTGAAAACCCATGTCGGCCGGCGAGCCTTCCAGATGCACATACGTCCATCCGCCCTGCTGAAAGCGATAAGCCTTCTGCAGCCGGGCATCAGATAGGTTGGTGGCTGGGACGGCGGCGGTGAACCCGACGCAGGTCAGGGCGAGCAAGATCACTATGGCGCAGATGTGAGAGAAATTCCTTGGCATGAAGTCCTCGGCGGCGTGTGTGCGCGGAGACATTCTATCGCATGCTCCCTCAGTGTCATGATCAATGAGCGCTCTGCCGATTTCGTCAATCCCCTCACCGGCAAAAAGAAACGAGCCGGAGAAAATGCTCTCCGGCTCGCAAATGTACGCAATCTGTTCTACGAACTATTTATTGTTGGCAAGCACCGGAGCGCCGACTGCGTATATGAAGGTGAGGCCGTTCGGTGTACCGTAACCGGTTGCGTTGTCCCAGCCGTGCCTGACCGTGAGTGAAGTGTCCAGGCCGAATCCCCAATCCAGAAAATCACCCGGATCCTCCTCCAGGATTGTGCTGGTGAAGTTGTTATTGCCGTAAAGCATTCCGCTGAAGAGCTCGGAAGCGGAGTACGTGGTAGAACCCTTGGAGTCCGTAATCACCGCCGTCACGTTGCTCTTTGTGCTGTCGGTGATGGCAACTACGTCCTGAATGCCGCCGTAGGGCAGAGCGGCGATAGCGGGCGCCGCCTGACCAAGGGGCTGGCCGGCGTACTGGTTGGCGATGGCCCAAAAGGCCGTGAAAATCGGGCTGGACAGGCTGGTGCCGCCCCAGCAGCATTGCAGCTGCTGAACCCCGTTTTCGGTTACCACGATCGTGACGCCCGTGTTGGGGTCAGCAAGCGCGGAGACATCCGGCGTTTGCCGCCCTTTACCGGGGAGCGACGCTTGCCAGGACGGCTTGGGGAAGAATACGCTCTGACCGCCGCCACCTCCGCCAATGAAGCCGAAGGCTTCCGGTGGGTCCAAGACTGTGCTGCCGCCCACCAGGAAGGTCAACGTATCTCCCCAGGAGGTGGTGATCGTGGATCCCGGATGGCTCACGTCGTTCAGAATCGAGGTACCCCCGACGGCGGTGGCGTGAGGAGCAACCGAAGGGACGCCGGGCGCGCCCAGCGGAGTGCCCAGGCCGTTGTCGCCAGAATCGCCGGTGGAGAAATTGACGGAGATGCCTTGAGCCGTCGCGACCTCGAGCGCCTCATCCCAGGAAGTCTGTTCGAGGGGCCCGGCGATCAGGTCGAGATCTTCTTCATAGCTGTTAGAGACTGAATTGCCCAGGTGATGGCTGGCCACGTAAGCGATGGAGTTCTGAAAGTCTTCGCTGTCCTGGCCGTTGGTCGCGACCACCACGATTTTTGCGCCGGGAGCGATCGTGTGCGCCGATTGTATGTCGAGCGATATCTCAACTTCCCAGCCGGTGAGTAGTCCCGCGTTCGCAGCGGGCTTGCCCTGGGGGTAAACGATGCTGAAGTTGGACGCGTTCAGCAGCGGCAGCCCGGTCAAGTGGAAATAAGCATTGGCATCCTTCTCGAGTGTGGGATAGCCAAAGCCCTCGACCAAAACGATCGTCTGACCGGAGCCATCGAGTCCCTGTTCGTAGACCGCGTTAAGTCCGTAAGCAGTCTGCAACTGCTGAGGCTCATAAGCGCAGGGTATGCCCGACGCCTCGTATAGCGTGCCTGCGTAGACGCCTTGCGGCAGGGCTGGCGGCGTCCCGAACTCCAGGTTGAAGGTTTGCGGCGCGGAGAGACACTGGGTAGTAATAAATCCTTTCGGGAAACTGGAAGCGTTGGCGAGCCGGCTGATCAGCACTGGGGCGTAGGGTTTCTGAGTGCGCGGGTTAAGCGCGCGGGCGTAGAGCGGGTGCACCTGATGGCTTTCCAGACCGGCTACGGTGGAGACATAGTTTCCCGCCTCACCGTTGAGTCGGGCGTCCTTGACGTTGGCGCGGAAGACCTTTCCGTTGTGCTCGAACTGGTGGATCTCGGTGTTGAAGGCGCTCGCAACATTGGCGATGGTGCCACGGGCCCGGATGGTGAAGCCGATGGAGTCAGCGGAGAGAATAGTAAGTCCGTGGTTCTCAAGTTCCTGACGGACCGCTTGCTGCTGCGCCTTTGTGGGCGCGTACTTCGCGAGATCGGCCTCCGTCATCCACTTGTGGAAAGTCGGGGATGCGGGGTCGTAGAGCGCGTCGACGGCCTTGTCGAATGCCGCCTTATCATTGAGCTTCATGTGGACTGTGATGTTGATCTCGGTCCCTGTATCGGCAAGACCGAGGTCTCTGGAGAGTTGAATGCCGGCAGGCACGTTTCTGGCCGACACCTCCGCGTAGGCAAAAGACCCTCCTACCGCGAAGAGCGCGACCACTGCAGTAACCGAGAACTGTTTCAAGAGTTTTTGAAGCGTCATGATTTTCTCCTTAAAACTTAAATGTGGTTGGATACAGCCGAAAATCGGAAAGGACGCCGAACAAGATACAAGGGGAACAGCTTTTTTCCGAGGTCGCTCATCCTTGACGAAAATACAGCCTGACGAACTCTCACCGAACCAAGAACGCAGGGGATTGTCGCCCGAATCTCTATTCGCGTCAATGTGCAATAGTTTTCATCCGCTGGCGCGAGATCACTCCGTCGTGAGTGGTTGGCGAAACATGTCTCACCGATGAACTTGGCCGAGAGCGGATGCCAGTTCGCCTGCTGCGGTTGAATGTTAAATTACGATGAATTCGACGAGCGGAGCGCTGCGCCCGTCAGATATCGGTCCGCTGGTCGGTGTGCCGGCTCAGATACCAGCAGGGCAACCATCCCTGATGCGGGAACAGGGAGTTCACGCAGGTCCAGGGCGTCGGCGGATCAAAAGTCAGCGTCGTCTTTCCATTCTTCTGCAACACGGCGGTGTAGTGATTCACCATCACCGAGCCGTAAGCATTCCGGTTGGTGGCCGCCCGCACACGGAGAACGAGATAGTCCAGCCCATACGCCAGACCCGACGCACCGACCACCGCCACAACTACGACGAGACAAACCCGTCGCAACCGTATTTTAAGAACGGGCCAGGATGTCGGAGTCACGAGGCCAGATTATAACCAAGGGCACAACGCCTTGATGCAACTTCGCATGGGACGAGCTTCAGTCGTAACGTCCGCGGTAACTTCAGTCGTAATACTCCAGCCCCAGATGCGTGATTAGTTCCTCACCCTTCAAGTGCCGCAAGGTATTCTTCAGCTTCATCAGCTGAATGAACAGATCGTGCTCGGGATACAATCCCGGCGGCGTCATCGGAGACTTGAAGTAGAAGCTGAGCCACTCCTGAATTCCCAGCCCACGCAGTTCAGAACAACGCTTCGCCAGGTCGACCAGCAGCACGAGATCGAGCACGATGGGCGCCGCTAGAATTGAATCGCGGCACAGGAAATCGACTTTGATCTGCATCGGGTAGCCGAGCCATCCGAAGATATCGATATTGTCCCAACCTTCTTTATTATCACCACGCGGCGGATAGTAGTTAATGCGAACCTTGTGATACATGTCGCCGTAAAGCTCGGGGTAAAGGTCAGGCTGCAGAATGTGTTCCAGCACCGACAGCTTTGATTCTTCCTTGGTCTTGAACGACCCTGGATCGTCCAGCACCTCGCCGTCCCTATTCCCGAGGATGTTGGTGGAGAACCAGCCGTTCAGTCCCAGCATGCGGGCCTTGAACGCCGGGGCCAGCACGGTTTTCATCAGCGTCTGACCGGTCTTGAAATCCTTGCCGCAGATGGGCGCTTCATTTTTCCGCGACAGTTCGAGCATCACCGGCAGATCGACCGTCAGATTCGGCGCGCCGTTGGCGAACGGAACTCCTTCCATCAGCGAGGCGTAGGCGTAGATCATCGAGGGTGCGATCAGTTCGTCGTTCTCGCGCAGCGCTTTCTCAAATGCTTTCACCGACTGGTGCGCTTCGGTCGGCTCAATGAACGATTCCGTCGACCCGCACCACATCGTAATCAGCCGGCTGGCTCCGCTGGTCTTTTTGAAGTCGCGAATGTCGTGGCGCAACTGCTCGGCAAGGTCCATCTTCGTCTTGCCCTTCTTCACGTTCGGCCCGTCAATCTTCTTCACGTAATTGTGGTCGAATACGGCCGAGCGCGGCGTGATGCTCGACAGAAACGGCTTCAACTGGTCGAGCAGCCGCTGATCGAGCACTCCGGCATGCGACGCCGCTTCGTACATGTTGTCTTCGAAAATATCCCAGCCGGTAAAGACCAGGTCGTCGAGTCCGGCCAGGGGCACGAACTCCTTGATCTTGGGTGTGCGGCCCTCGGTGCGTTTGCCGAGACGTACCGTGCCCATCTGGGTAAGCGACCCAATCGGCTTCGCCAGACCTTTGCGAATGGCCTCGACGCCGGCGACGAACGTGGTCGCCACCGCGCCCATGCCGGGGATCATCACGCCGAGCTTGCCCTTAGCCGGCTCAATCGTTCCGTTAGCGCCGGTGCCGGTAACCGTCTCCGTACGGGCCCTCTTACCGCCACCCGTGCGGGCCGCCAGTTTCATCTCGCGGCTGGCGCGTTCGGCGTGGGCCAGAGCCGTCTCCCGATGCTCATGCTCGCGCGCCGCGGCAGACGTGGCGAATTGCTTGCGATGACGGGCCCCGTTGGCATCCCACCAATCGGCCATGAACACTCCTGGTTTCTTCTGGTACATGATTGTTCCTCTCGTGGTGACGGTGACGGTGGCTAGCCACCGCCACCAAGTAATCCTCTCACGAGTCGTGGTTGTCTGGCAAACAGTCCCACTCGAATGTGGAGAATGAGAAGTCAGACGGCGTCAGGCGGTTAGCCAGCGGAATTACGAAACCGATCAAGGGCGGCCGACACGAGTGTCATTTCCGCGTACCAAGTTGAGGAAGGCTTGGTGGATACGCGTGTCAGCGGAGAGTTCGGGGTGGAAGGTGGCGGCCATGGTTCTTCCCTGCCGGACGGCGACCGCGTCGAGGCCTTTGGTGGCGAGGATTTCGACGCCTTCGCCGACGTGCTCGATCTTGGGGGCACGGATGAATACCATTTCCAGCGGCGAGCCAGCGGAGTCAGTGGACGCGGGAGTGTGGAGGTTGCCTTCGCGGATAGAGCTGTCGATCTGGCGTCCGTAGGCGTTGCGGCGGATGCGGATGTTGATGGCGCCCAGACCTTTCTGGTGGGGATTCTCCACTTCGGTCGCCAGCAAGATGGCACCAGCGCAGGTGCCGAAGGTGGGTTTGGTATGGACGAACTGCTTCAGCTTTTCGAATCCATCGTCGCCCAGGAGTTTCAGGAATGTGCCAGATTCGCCGCCGGGGATCACCAGACCGTCAATGGCGTCGAGTTGCTCGGGCTTTTTGACGAGCACGACTTCTGCGCCGAGTTCTTCGAGGCGGCGGCGGTGGGCGTCGAAATCACCTTGCAGGGCCAGGACTCCGATTTTCATGTTGCATTGATTTTACTAGGCCAAGCCTAACTCCGGCTCAATGCGAAATATTTTCGAGCGCAGATCTTGACAGTGAGCGCGCTCCCTTATATATTACCGTATGGTTATGGAACTGAGAGGTTATGGAATGATTGCTCCCGAGCATCTGGATGCTACCTTCGCTGCACTGGCGGATTCTACCCGGCGCGCGATCCTGGCGCGGCTGGCCAAGGGTGAGGCATCGGTGCTCGAACTGGCCGAGCCGTTTGCCATGAGCCAGCCTGCCATTTCGAAACACTTGAAGGTGCTGGAGCGGGCGGGGTTGATTTCCCGCGGGCAGGACGCCCAACGGCGTCCGCGGCGATTGGAAGCGAAGCCGCTGCGCGAAGCCGCAGAGTGGATGGAGAAATATAGGCAGTTCTGGGAGGGCAGCTTCCGGCGCCTCGATGCCCTACTGGAGGAAATGCAAGGCGGGAAAAGGAAGCGAGGCAAACGGGTGGTCCGCAAAGCAGGTTCCCTTCGACAGGCTCAGGGCAGGCCCTCACCGGGCTTTGCGCCCGGTTCGGAATGACAATAAGAACCTGAAGATTAAATCAAGGAGCGCAGCAATGAAAAACAGCACAACGTTCACAATCAGAGCCCAGGGCGACCGCGAGATTGTGGTGACTCGGGTTTTCGAGGCCCCTCGGGGGCTGGTGTTTGACGCCTACACCAAGCCGGAACTGGTGAGGCGATGGCTGCTCGGACCGGATGGCTGGTCGATGCCGGTGTGCGAGATAGATTTGAGGGCCGGCGGGAAGTATCGCTACGTGTGGAGGCAGGACAGCGACGGAAAAGAAATGGGGATGGGCGGCGTGTATCGCGAAGTCGTGCGCCCGGAGCGATTTGTAGCCACAGAGAAGTTCGATGAGGCCTGGTATCCGGGCGAGGCCGTGGACACGATTGTTCTGACCGAGCAAGCGGGCAAGACGACGCTCACGCAGACCATTTTGTATGACTCGCGAGAGACGCGCGATGCGGTGCTCAAGTCGCCGATGCAGCGCGGTATGGCGATGAGCTATGACCGGCTGGAGAGATTTTTGCCGGCGGTGGGTCGCGAGGCTGTCAGCGCTTAGGTGCGCGGTCTGGGTCTGTGGAATCCCACGCTTGCGCAAAAAACTCGCAAGGATGGGCACCCGGCACACCGCGAACCTCAGCGACGCAGATTTCAGATTGCGGGTTTCTTTAGAGCAGCGCCCAACACTTTCCCAGGGCCGGATTCCTGCACCAGGGCGATGAGGCGAATGTTTTTTGGATCCGTGCCGGCACTGAGTTTGAGCTGAACGTCCTGGGCGAAGCTTTTGCCCTTGGGCAGCTTTCCTACCTTCGTGAGTTGTTGGACAACCGCGACGTGGACCAGGTGCCGACCCCCGTTTTCTCCCTTCAAGACTTGCGATTCCACGTGATCGAGAGCGACAGCGACAAAAACGTCGGCGCCGTGTTTCTCGAGATTCGCATCGGTTTCGATGTGCGCCCGCAATACGTTTGGATTTGCGGGGTCGACAGTAACGTTGCTGATGCGCACGGGAACCTTGGGAATGGCGGCGGCCTGTTTGAGAATACCCTCGATCTTATCGTGAGAATCTCCCAGGCGGAGCTGCTGGGTTCCGTCCACGATCATTTGAGGAGTGAAGGCCTCTTTTTCGCCCAGAACCGGTTCGTAGGAACTCTGGCGGTCGGTCAGCGCGGGCGAGGAGTTCGGGTCTTTCCAGCCATCGTGGTCCCAATAGGTCACGTGCTCGCTGAGAACAATCAACTGGGCTCCGGCGATGGGTTGATAGGTGTCCAGTTTCTGAATAACGACGTCGGCGGGAGGACAGCTCGAGCAACCTTCGGAAGTGAAGAGTTCGACGACAACCGGATGAGTCTCAGTGCTCGAAGGGTTAGCGGCATCGGCAACCTGCGCGCGGGCGACTGAAGCGATAGACAGAAGGATGACGAGGAAGGCGAATGCGGATGACGGCGCTAAGTAGCGGCGCGACATGCAAACAATTCTACCACCGTCGTCTCAAAGGTGAAGTCAAAATCAAAAGCAAAGGCGGGCGGTGTCGCCCCACATGGTTACCACCCGCGCGTTTGCAGCATGTGCGCCTCGTCCAGCCCCGAGACCGCCAGGCCCTTCATCGCTCCCTGCAGGTCCTCACTGACTTCAAGTAGTACTTTAGGGTCGTTGAAGTGGGTGGCGGCCTTCACGATGGCTCGCGCGCGCTTCTCGGCTTCGGCGGGGTCGGCGAACGTGGTGGAGTCTTTCATGAAGATGCCACTGCCTACGAATACCGCTTCGGCTCCCAGCTGCATGACCAGGGCGGCGTCGGCGGGGGTGGCGATGCCTCCGGCGCTGAAATTTGGCACCGGGAGCTTCCCTGCTTTCGCTACGAGGCGGATCAACTCATACGGGGCGCCGTGCTCTTTGGCTTTGGCGTAGAGTTCCTCTTCGCCAAGCACGGTGAGGATTCTCATTTCCTGCACGATCTGGCGGATGTGTTTTACGGCGTGGACCACGTCGCCGGTGCCGGCTTCGCCCTTGGTGCGGATCATGCATGCGCCTTCGGCGATGCGGCGCAGGGCTTCGCCGAGGTTGCGGGCACCGCAGACAAAGGGGACCTTGAAGGCCTGCTTGTCGACGTGGTGGGCTTCGTCGGCGGGGGTGAGGACCTCAGACTCGTCAATGTAGTCGACGCCGAGTTCCTGCAGTATTTGGGCTTCGGCAAAATGTCCGATGCGGCACTTGGCCATGACCGGGATGGAGACAGCTCCCATGATCTCGCGGATGATCTTCGGGCTCGCCATGCGGGCCACGCCTCCTTCGGCGCGGATCTGCGCGGGCACGCGTTCGAGGGCCATGACGGCGACGGCTCCGGCTTTTTCGGCGATGGTGGCCTGAGCGGGAGTGGTGACGTCCATGATGACGCCGCCCTTGAGCATCTCGGCGAGGCCGGTTTTGAGGCGGAGGCTGGTGGTGTTGCCGTTGTTTTGCGACATGGGTGAAGGACCTTTTGGATACCTTTCGCTAGCGCGAAGGATGGGCGCGGTACGCCTTGAATTCTCTATCTTACATCGTAGGCCGGAGTTTTACAGAGGGCGCTAGCGCTTGAAGATCAGAAGAAGGGTCACCGCGGCCGCGCTACCGGGTCGATCCTATTTCGGATCAACGGTCGGCGTTTTCTCGGTCTCGACTGATTTCAACAATTCTTCGTCCGCTTCTTTGTCGCGTTGCTCGCCATTCAGACTGGTGAATCGCTGGCTGGCGTCGTGGATCTTCTGCTCGGCGCCGTGAAGTTGGGTCGAGACCGAGACGAACGTGATGCTGACGATGACGATGGCCGTGGCAAAAAGAACCAGCGCCGCGAGCCACGCCGGGCGGCTCATAAACAGCAGCGCGATCGAGGCGACGACGATGCCGATTTCGCATGCCAATTGCGCCATCTCATAGTGCTCGGCGGCCATGGAATGGACGCGAATAGCGGGCTCGAAGGACTCCGACCATTCCAGCGCCGCTTCCTTTTCCGTATCGAGCGCACGGATGACGGTGGCGAAGCCGACCAGGTCTTCGTGCGTTGGAATCTCGGCATTGAGGTTCTTGGCATTCTCCAGACGGTTCACCCGTGCGGCGCGCGCCACGTCGGCTGAGGAGATTTGACCCACCAGTTTTCTGGACTCCTCGTCCCACTGCTTGAAGCGCTCCGGGTCAGGATTCAGCGCGTGCAACTGCCGTAGCTGGGCCAACAACACGCGGTATTTGGTCGAGATGGCCTGGTATTTCATCGACGCATTGGTTTGTTCGACCATGGTGGCGATGAGTTCGGTGCGCTGGCCTCCGACCAGTGCCGCACACAGCGCCAGCAGCACGCCCAGGCACGCCATAGTGATGCCGAGATATTTGCCGAGATGCCCGGCGTGCCCGGCATGCTCGATGTGCTCCGCCAATTCGTCAACTTCCGCCATGTCACCGTCTCTTTGTTCCACGCCGGGTCGCCCCGAGGAATTTTGTCCTTCGTTTTTACTACCTCCCAACATGTTTGGCGAACATTTTCTCCGGATCGATGGCGATGAAGGTTCCCTTGCTTCTGGCCAGGATCTCGTTTTTCTCGTTGCGAATTTCGGCTTCGTTGATGTGCTGGCGGCCGTTCACGCTGACTTCCCTGCCCTCCACGTGCAACGGTTTGTGGAGTGGGACGGGCTTGAGATATTCGATCGTCATTTCCTTGGTCAGAGCGACTACGTGGTGGAGCTTGTTCACTTTTCCCATGGCGTCGTCGAGGATGGTGGCGATGATGCCTCCGTGGCAGTGGCCGGGAGGTCCGGTGTAGCGCTTGCTGAGGCGGAATTTGCAGACGAAAGTCTGGCGGGCTTCGTCCAGGGTGAACTTCAGGCGCATGCCGTCGGGATTGTTCTGGCCGCAGGCGAAACAATTGTTCTTCTGCATTTTCATGTAGCGGGTGTCGTGGCCATGGATTTGGGACTTTTTGGGCATGTGGGATTTTATCGTGGGCGCGGGCGAAAAGCTCTTAACCGCGGAGCTCGCGAAGATAAGCCGCGAAGGACGCAAAGAAAGACACTTGGGGCTTCTTTCTGGACGCCGATTGCTGTATACATATCGGCTTTGGAAATCCTTTGACTGGAGCCCGCTGTGAAATTCCGCCTCGCCGTCGTCATCGCCTCCCTGTTTTTCGCGCTTTCCAACCTCTTCGCAACTCCGCAGGATAAAGACGCGGACAAAAAGGTTCCGGCTGCGCCGCCGGCAGCCCAGGGGAAAAAAGAGGCAAAGAAGGATCAAAAAAAGGAAGAAAAGAAAAAAGAGGAGTCCCAAGAGGAAAAGAAGCCGGGGATGAACGCCGACACTTTCTCCGGGCTCAAGTTCCGCTTGATTGGGCCGGGGGCATCTTCGGGCCGGGTGATGTCGCTGGCGGTGAATCCGAAGAACAAGGTTGAGTATTACGTAGGCGTGGCGTCGGGCGGAGTTTGGAAGACGGTGAATGACGGGACGACGTGGACTCCGGTGTTCGATGGCGAGGGATCGTATTCGATTGGATGGGTGGCGCTCGATCCCAATGATTCGTCGGTGGTGTGGGTGGGGACGGGGGAAAGCAACTCGCAGCGCAGTGTGAGTTATGGCGACGGGATTTACCGGTCGGTCGATGGCGGGAAGAGCTGGGAGAATCTGGGGCTGAAGAAGTCAGAGCATATTGGGCGAGTGGTGATTGATCCGCGGGATTCGAAGGTAGTGTATGTGGCGGCGGAGGGGCCGCTGTGGGGACCGGGCGGGGATCGTGGACTCTACAAGACTACCGACGGCGGGAAAAACTGGAAGGCCGCGTTGACCATCAGCGAGAACACGGGAGTGGTGGATGTCGTGATCGATCCTTCGAATCCGGACATTGTTTATGCGGCGGCTTATCAGCGGCGGCGGCATGTTTACACGCTCATCGATGGCGGGCCGGAAAGTGCGATTTATAAGTCGACCGACGCCGGGACAACGTGGAACAAATTGAAGTCAGGGCTGCCATCGGTGGACATGGGCAGGATTGGGCTGGCGGTTTCGCCGGCGGATCCCAATGTGGTTTACGCCAGCATCGAGGCGGCGGATGCGAAGGGTGGAATTTTTCGCTCGAACGACAAGGGCGCGACCTGGGAGCGGCGCAACGAGTTCGATCAGGGAGCGATGTATTACGGGCGGGTGGTGCCCGATCCGAAGAATGTGGATCGAATTTTCGTGATGAACGTTTCGCTGCGCGAGTCGCTCGATGGGGGCAAGACGCTGCACAAGGTGAATGAAGTGAATCATCACGGGGACAACCACGTGATCTGGATTGATCCCGAGGACACGAAGCACTGGCTGCTGGGCTCGGATGGGGGGATGTATTCCACCTTCGATGACGCCAAGAGTTGGGCGTTCAGGGCGAATCTGCCGACGATGCAGTTTTACGACGTGGCGGTGGACAATGCCACGCCGTTTTATAACGTGTGCGGGGGGACGCAGGATTATTTCTCCTGGTGTGGACCGTCGCGCACGCGGGATCTGAATGGGATTGTGAATTCGGATTGGTTCGTAACCACCGGCGGCGACGGGTTTCACTCGCAGGTCGATCCAGTGGATGCGAATACGATTTATGCGGAGTCGCAGTACGGAGTGCTGGTCCGGTATGACAAGCCGACCGGGCAGGAACTGGTGTTGCAGCCGCTGGAGGGCAAGGGCGAGCCGCCGCTGCGCTGGAATTGGGATTCACCGATCATCATCAGTCCGCACGCGCACACGCGGCTTTATTTTGCGGCCAACAAATTATTCCGCAGCGACGATCGCGGGGATACGTGGAAGGCGATCAGCGGAGATCTGACGCGGCAGATTGATCGCAACAAGCTGCCGGTGATGGGGAAGGTGTGGGGTCCGGACGCGGTGGCGAAAAATCAGTCAACTTCGTTCTATGGAAATATTGTGGCGTTGTCGGAGTCGCCGAAAAAAGAAGGGCTGATTTATGTGGGGACGGACGATGGGCTGATTCAGGTGACGAGCGACGGCGGGGCTTCATGGACCAAGTATGAGAAGTTTGCGGGCGTCCCGGACATGACTTATGTCAGCCGGCTGGCGGCCTCGCATCATGACGTGAATACGGTCTACGCGGCGTTTGAGAATCACAAGAACGAGGACTTCAAACCTTATCTGCTGAAATCGACGGACACGGGCAAGACGTGGACTTCGATTGCGGGCGACCTGCCGGAGAGCGGTCCGGTGCTGGCGTTTGCGGAAGACACGGTGAACCCAAGTCTGTTGTTTGCGGGGACGGAGACCGGAGCATTTTTTACGATTGACGGCGGAGCGCACTGGGTGCGGCTGAAGGGCGGGCTGCCGACGATTGCGGTGCGCGACATGGTGATTCAGGCCCGCGAAGGCGATCTGGTGATCGCGACGTTTGGGCGGGGATTTTATGTGCTGGA
>Ga0210395_10002779_pt1 | contig 13532 bp, 15 predicted proteins | sample IncBWH4OmetaG_FD_150861 | JGI IMG/M metagenome (GOLD analysis project Ga0210395, IMG submission 150861) | Forest soil microbial communities from Barre Woods Harvard Forest LTER site, Petersham, Massachusetts, United States - Inc-BW-H-4-O ... | reverse complement strand
CAGGATCGCGCCGCGACGGTGAATGCCGACGAGGGCGACCGCTGAAGGGGTCGGGTTGCGCTCGGCCACCTCGTGCGCGATACGCAACAGCGCCCGCGCTATGTCGTCCTCGCCGAGGACGACCTTCCCATCTTGCATACGATTCCTTCCTGGCCTCACCGGACCGGGTTAAAGGAGAACAGGGCGACTGTATCAGGGCGTGGCGATGGGCTCAGTGGACGCCTTGCCTGACGAAGACCCTCCCTCGCTCGAGACCACGGCCTGCTCGCCTGGGCAGCCCGGCCCAGCAGCGTCAACCGGGCTGCGCTGGCGACGCTCAGACCAACGGAGCAGCTCGGCTGGCCCCCTCTCCGGAAAGGGAACGTCGATCGCGTCGAAGTCGCGTGGCGCCTCGGTCGCGGCGAATACCGAGCGGGCCTCTTCGCGCAGATCGCCGCCCGGGTAACGCGTGGAGATATGGGTCAGCGCGAGCAGGCCCACCTGTGCGTCGCGCGCAACTTGCGCCGCCTGGCGCGCGGTCGAATGGCCGGTCTGGTAGGCGCGCTCGATCTCATCGTCGGCAAACGTAGACTCGTGCACGAGCACGTCCGCTTCGTGCGCGGCGAGCCCCAACATCTCACACGGCGCGGTATCGCCCGAGATAACGATCTTGCGGCCCTCGCGAGTGGGGCCCATGACCTGCTCGGGGGAGACACCGTTGACCGTCTCCCCACGCGTGAGCCTGCCGAAGTCCGGTCCCGGCGTGACGCCGAGCTGCTCGGCGAGCTTTGGGTCGAGATGACCTGGCCTTGAATCCTCGAGAATCGCGTATCCGTATGCGCTGTTGGCACGATGGTTCACCCGGATGGGCGCCACGACAAACCCGTCGAAGGCCACATCGTCGTCGGCCTCGAGCTCTGCGACTCGCAGCTCATACGGGAGTCGACCATAGATAAAGCGCGTCTGCTCCATCAGCTGCGCAAGCCCGGGCGGCCCATAGACCGCCAGCGGCTGCTCGCGTTCGCGCAACGCGAAGGACTTGAGCATCCCGGGCAAGCCAAGCCAATGGTCTGCATGGAAATGGGTAATGAACACGCAGCCCACGTCCGCAAGCCCAACCGAGCGCATCAACTGGCGCTGGGTTCCTTCACCGCAGTCGAACAGCAGCCGGTCCCCCCCGCGGCGCATGAGGATCGCGGGCAGCCCGCGGCGGGGGCTTGGCACGGAGCCCCCGGTACCGGCAAAGAAGAGCGATAGGTCCATGGAGGCCAACGGTAGCGGTCCTCACACAGGCAAGCTCCGAACTCCTCCACGCCTGAGGAGGCTGGCGCCGTCGTCCTGCGCTCGACGTCCCACCAAGCTAAGCTCAGTGGTCAACTGTGCCGTCGTCTAGACGCTCGTTGCGCCCGTAGCTCAGTGGATAGAGCGTCCGCCTCCGGAGCGGAAGGTCGCAAGTTCGAATCTTGCCGGGCGCGTATCCGAAGTACCTGCAAATGAGCTGTTTTGCTCGGTGGGCTCCGGGGCTACATCGGGTACGGTGGGGCTCAGTGGCCCAAACGATGGCCCAAACCCCTCCGAGTGGGGTCCGTAGAGGGTGTTGCGGGCATCTGCGAGCAGCGCGTCGAAGGCGACTCCGTGGTCGCGCTTACGACGATCGAGGAGCTGCGCATACACGTCGAGCGTCATCCTGCTTTCGGCGTGACCAACCTGATGTTGGACGTAAGTCACGTCGAAGTTGGTCGCCAACAACATGATCGAGACGTAGGTCCGCCGCAGAGTGTGAGGCGTGACATGCGGGAGCGGTGGCAAGCCGCGATCAGTCAGGCGCTCGTTGGCGAGAGTGACGGCCGGTTCCAGGATGCGTTCGCGGACGTTGCTCTCGTCCCACGGGCCTGCGGGTTGTAGGCCGTGTTAACTGCGACGAGCGGCTTGATTTCGTCGTTCAGTGAAAACCCACGGCAACCGTCTTCACCGATTGAGAGTTGCAGAGCGAGAACTCCATGGTCTTCCAGCTTCGCACGAACAAGCTTGACTACGGCTGAGGCACTCGCCGCTCCGCGCTGCTCGGCAGTGCTCCAGTCCAGCCAGGCCACCGCGATTGCTGCGGCGTCCGAGGGAGATGTCCCCTCATCCACAGCGCGCACTGGGTCCTCTGTCCAGCGGCGATCTCCGACTCGCTCGGCGGTCCAGCGTGCGACGCGCTGCACGCGCCTGGCGGTGAGCGCCGCATCGATCTCAGCTCGTGCGGCTTCATGTTGTGGACGCCCAGGGGGGTGGCGAAACGCAGCGGGTATAGCCGCCTCGGTAGGCGGACTAGGCAGCAGAAAGAAGGCAGCGGGACGCCTAAGCATCCCCACGATTGCCCGAAATTGTGTCTTTGTCGGCCGTGCATCGCCTTGCAGCCAACTCAAGACGGCACTTGGATCTGTCTTTGCGCGACCTGCCAGATCGTCTGGGTCGACCCCCGACTGCTCCATTGCCCACTGAAGCACCTCGGGCGTGACCGGTACGTACGTCGCCACTCGGTGAGTCTACGAAGCTGACCGGCGTCACGGTTCCGGAGCTTTATGAGAGTCGCCACCGGATGCTCGTGCTTGTTGAGAATACGGACTGTCGCTCGCCTTCCTTGCAGTTCGAGTCTGCCGTCCCGGCTCCCAATCCTCAATATCTGTTTTAGACCGGCCAATCGACTCACGCCCATGCTTAGTCACCACGAGACGCCATCGCTTGCATGTCCTTGTCGGTCTGAGTGCTCCTGTCCTCTGGTCGCGCTCAACTGTCTGTTGCTGCTGCCCGCTCGCTCCCGCTCTTTACATAGCCTTGCCCTGAACATCTGTGATGTGTTGGGTCGAGGAAGGGGGTCCCCGGGTTGGAGCGGAGCGGAGAGGCGGGGACCCCCTTCCTCGGGCTAGGTACAGAGCCAAACTTCGGGAGCGAGCGGGTAGCAGCGTGTTCGTTTGGGTGTTCGGCTTATAGACGAACACCCAAACGAACACCCCAGACGAACAGTCCCCGCTCGAACGGCTCATCGGTGCCTTGCCTAGTTCGGAAGCGGAAAGTCGGTGCAGACGCCTTCTTCATCGATCTCGACAACGCGATTGATCATGAACTCGCCAGAGTCCGTGGCACCGCTCTGAGTCGTTTGTTGCTCGATGTGGTTCAGCGCGATATCGAGCAATCGCTTCTGCGCATTGCGCGCGACCGTTGGCATCACGAGAAGGCCGGGATGAACCAGGCGCGTTTCGCAAAGTCGGCGAAAGTCGCCGAAGTTGTTCGTGACGAGCGTCCGGTCCTCATCGATGCAACGGCGTAGAACTTCGACATCTGAGCCGCCCAGCAAGCCCCGATCGCGGTTGCAGGCGGCGTCCAGCCCACGACTGTGCGCAGCTTCAACGAGTACTGGCGACAGGTCCTCGTCTATCCAGAGCTTCATTTGAGCCGCGCCAGGGTCTTACGGGGCGTCCCCGTCGCGGATGGGCGTTTGCGTACGTGCGGGCTGCGCGAAATGCCTCCGCTGGAATCTGGGGATAGTCCTCCATTAGGACCTCCACCCTCTCCCCTTCGTCCATGCGCTGCGCGACACCGCGCACGCCGATCCGGGTTCCCCGGATCACGGGCTCGCCTCCCTTGATCTGCGGGTCGGACTCGATCCATTGATCGCGCAGCTTGGCATACGTTTCGGCTGCGTTGATCGTGTCGCTGGCCGTGGGAAGCCACCTGATGACCAGAGCATCGCTGATGGATAGCTCCGCGCTCTCAGTCGCACGGTAGGGCTTTGTGTCATGCACCCAGCGCTTGATCTGTCGCTTGACCGTGATTGGCAGAGGGAGTGTGGTGTTCTGTAGGAGCACGACCACTGCCAGGTCGTCGCTACGCAGGAAGCTCTGATTGCCGCGCCTATAGACCGTCACGATCTTTTGCTCGATCGCCTTGTCGAGGACGCCAACCGATAGGCCGGTGATCTCGGCCGCCTCGCGGCGTGTGAGCATGGGGCTGTCGGCAGTCTTCGGCATAAAGCACTCCTTGCTAGAAGCACTTTAGCGAACTACTCCCCTGCAATCAAGAACGAGGCCCCGGCACACACCGAATCGTTTGGGCTACTGCGACCCTTCAGTAGCCCAAACCCACCCAAATCAGCCCATATCCGCAGGCATCAACCGCTCCTCGGCGGTGGCGAATCTGGCTTGTTAGAGCCATTTCTACCCCTCTTTCGCTTCTTGCGCGATGTTCCTCCGGAGCGGGAAGTCGCAAGTTCGAATCTTGCCGGGCGCGTCTTGAAATTCCGCTCAACCGTGCGGGTTGTGACCCTTCAGGTGGGTTTGGGTTGGGCGTCGCCTCGCAAAAGAGTCCCCACTTGGCGCCCATCAGAGGGCCTTTCAGGAGTCGGGTGGCCCCAAAGGTGTTTTAGGACGAGTTACGCGGCCACCTAACGCAAGAATCCTGCACAATTGTGCGGGATTCGTAAATGGGTCCGCCAAGACTTGACCCTGGGACCAACCGATTATGAGTCCTTGCAAATCAGGGGCCGTCAAGCTCCGTCGGCCCAACTACAAAACCCAACCGAGCCGTCCCCGTCGCATACGCGCGTCGAGCGTGATGAGGCGGCAGTCAAGGAGTCGCGCCAATGCCACGTAGTTGGCGTCATAAGTCTTAGCCCAGCCCATCTCCTCAGCGACATCCCAGGCTTCCTTGGCAAGTCCGTCAGGCTCGTGTCGTCGCACGGGAGCCGCAAGTACGCGATCCCGCACTGACTCAGCCTGCTCCTGGCGCAGCTCGCCGCGCCAGAGCATGGCGTGCAGACTGGAAACCGCCTCGATCCACATCAACGGCGGCGCGACCAACTCGAACCGGCGAAACCGCCCAAACCCGACGGGATTCGCCGCCGCAGCGACCGCGACACTTTGCGTCGATGACGAGCTTCAACGACCGTGCCGCGAAAGCGCGACCGCCGCGACCCAGTTCGGTGCGGGCGAACCATCCTCAAGCGTCTGCCACTCGGGCGGCAGCGGAAGCATCGGATACATCTCGTCCCGAACCTCGTCGAGCGCTCCTGGATCGATCAACCGCTTGCCGTGGCTGGTGGTGGCGGGCAAACGACCCTCACGCACCCAACGACGAACCGTCCCTGGGCTTCTGCCGACTCTCTGCGCTGCCTCTGTCACCGTGAGCATGACTCGATGCTACGCCCTAGCCTCGACGGTTCGGCAGATCCACGCGCCCATCCGGGCTGACGCTGCTCGCCAGCGAATCGTCATCGCAAAAGGCAGCCCTGCCAAAACCCGCCTGAAATGACCGCAAATTGCGGCTAAACGCGTGACCTGGCTTGTCTCGTCCCGTCGGCGCATCCCCAAGAACCATGCGGTATGCGCCCCAAAAACCCCCTCCCACCCAAGCGCCTCCGGAGCGGAAGGTCGCGTGTTCGAATCACGCCGGGCGCGTGCTCGATGACGGCTTGAGTGGGCCGTTCCCCATCGAGCGAGCCTCTGCTCACGCCGTTATCGGCACGTGCCCAGGTTGCGCTGCGACGCGATCGAGCCACCTGCCGATCGCAGGGTAGCCAGACAAGTCAAACCCCCCTTCCCCGGCGACATGCGTGTAGGCGTAGAGCGCGATGTCGGCGATCGTGTAGCGGTCGGCAACGAGAAACTCTCGTGCCGCAAACTCCCGCTCCATCGCATCCAGCGCTTCGTAGCCCGCCGTACGTCTTGCATGAATGACGGACTCGCGTGGGGAGGCGGTGGCAATAGACACCCAGTATCTGACGACGGCGATGTTGGGCTCGTGGCTGTACTGCTCGAAGAACAGCCACTGCAGCACCTTGGCGCGGTCGAAATCCTCGTCGGGCAGGTAGCTTGTGCCCAGTCCCAGATACCAAAGAATTGCGTTGGACTCGGCGAGCGGACGACCATCATCCAACACCAGCGTGGGCACCTGCATCGCGGGGTTGACCTCGCCGAGCAGATCAGAGCGATTAGATCGGTCGACGACGTCGATCTCGCGCCGTTCGTAGTCCAAGCCGAGATGAGCCAGCAGCAGCCTGGCCTTGTAGCAGTTACCCGATACCTGGGCGTTGTAGAGCAGCAAGTCTTCGCTACCGCGCTAGGGCGTCGATCGACGGTCGGCCGGCCACGGTCCGATCATACGCGAGCACTGCCAGAGCGGTCATCGGGAGATCGCTGCCGTGCTCGAAGACGAGAGAGCGCGCGCGCTGCCTTGCTTGAGTCCTCTGGCGCAGTAGATCCTCGATCTCGCAGCCCACGGTGGCCGGCAGGGAATCGTCTGATCTGGGCGCCCGCCGCCGCTCGGCGGCCCGCAACAGCGGCTATGCTCCCTGCGATGAAGACCCGCGTCGTCATCCTGGGAGCGGGCTTCGGCGGCCTGGAGCTCGCCACGACGCTGTCCGAGGAACTCGGCGAGGACGTCGAAGTGACCCTGATCGACAAGGCGGACAGCTTCGTCTTCGGCTACTCAAAGCTCGACGTGCTGTTCGGCAGGACGACGCTTGCGGCGGTAAGCCTCCCCTACGCCGAGATCGCCAAGCCTTCTGTGCGCTTCCTGCAGGAGACGATCGTCGCGATCGATCCTGAGGCTCGTACCGTTAGAACCAACGCGGCCGTACACAAGGCTGACATCCTGGTAATCGCGCTCGGCGCCGACTACGACTTCGACGCCACCCCTGGCCTGGCCGAGGCGACCGAGTTCTACTCGGTGGGAGGCGCACAGCGCCTGAGCAGCCTGCTCCCCGACTTCAAGCAGGGCCGCGTGGTCGTCGGCGTCTGTGGCGCCCCCTTCAAGTGCCCGCCAGCCCCAAGCGAGGCGGCGCTGCTCATGCACGACCACCTCTCGACCCGCGGGGTGCGCGCCGACTGTGAGATCACTTTCGTCCTCCCCCTCGGGACCCCTGTCCCGCCCTCGCCGGACACCTCACGCGCGCTGGAAGCGGCTTTCTCCGAGCGCGACATCGAGTTCGTCGCGGGCCGTCGCGTGAGCTCGGTCGACGCGGCGCGTGGCGTGGCCACGCTCGACGACGGCAGCGAGCTGCCCTACGACCTCTTCCTGGGAGTCCCCAAGCATCGCGCCCCAGACGTGGTGATCGAAAGCGGCATGACCGAGGACGGCTACATCCCGGTCGACTCGGCGACGCTTCAGACCAGATATCCGGCTGTATACGCCGTCGGCGACGTGAGCACCGCCGGAGTCCCCAAGGCGGGCGTGTTCGCCGAGGGAGCCGCGCGCGTCGTGGCGGCATCGCTGATCGCGACCATTCGCGGCGGCGAGCAGCCGCCTCCGTACGATGGCATCGGCATCTGCTACATCGAGTTCGGCGCGGGGCGCATCGGCCGTGTCGAGGTGGATTTCCTTTCAGGGCCAAAGCCGACTGGCGCCTTCGGCGAGCCATCCGCCGCCCTTGCCGCAGACAAGCAGAACTTCGGCTCCACCAGGCGCGCGCGGTGGTTCGGGCGTTGAGCCCAAACCCAAGAAAGCGAGCCGGACCTCAGCCTGGGTCGACCCTGTAGCGAACGGGCACCAGGTGCTCGGTGCGCTTCGGCGGCCGCAGGTATTTGCGCTCCTGGCGCTTGGGCAGCTTCACTTTCCTCTCGTCGTCGAGGCGCTTATAGGGAACGAGCGAAAGCAGGTGGCCGATCAGGTTCAGCCGCGCGCTGCGCTTGTCGTCCCCCTCGACCACGTACCAGGGACTGAGCTCGGTGTCGGTGTAGGCGAACATCCGGTCCTTGGCTTCGGCGTAGTCAACCCAGCGAGCACGAGCCTCCAGGTCGATCGCGCTGAACTTCCAGCGCTTGCGCGGGTCAGACAGCCTTTTCTCAAAGCGCCGCTCCTGCTCCTCGTCGCTGACCGACAGCCAGTACTTGACGAGCATGATCCCTTCGTTTTGCAGGCTCTGCTCGAAGAACGGGCAGAAGCGCAAAAACTCTTCGTACTCGGCGTCACTGCAGAACCCCATCACGCGCTCGACCCCGGCGCGGTTGTACCAGCTGCGGTCAAACAGCGCGATCTCCCCAGCGCTGGGAAGGTGTGCAACATAGCGCTGGAAGTACCACTGCGTGCGCTCGCGCTCGCCGGGAGTCGGCACGGCGACGACCCGGCAGGTGCGCGAGTTGAGAAAGTAGACGATGCGCTTGATCACCCCATCCTTGCCGGCGGTGTCGCGTCCCTCGAACAGCACGATCAGCCGCCCCCCATTGGCGACGATCCACTCTTGCATGTAGACGAGCTCGGTCTGCAGCCGCAAAAGCTCCGCCTCGTACTGCTCAACGCTCAGCTCGCGTGTGTCCGTCATCGGCTCATCTTCGCAAACCCTCCGCTAGGATCGATTCATGTGCGTCGGATGCGCAATGGCGGCAGCTTCAGCGGCAAGCGGCATGCGCACGTGGCTACAGACCCACAACCTCGGCTGGCTAACGCCGAAGCGACTGCGCGCGATCACGATCGCAGCGATGTGCGCCGCGGGTCTCTTCGCAACGGTCGGTGTAAGTGGATCCTCTTCTCCCCAGAGAGCAACAGAGCAGACATCGCAGCTCGCGCATGGAACCACCCCCTAGAGCTCAGGGTGAGAGATGCCCTTCACAAGAATTGTGCGTCTTGTCGGTCAGGGTTCCGTCGGGGCAAGTCACTCTGTTCCAGTGCGTGGTCGCATCGAACTGCGCCCCAGTGAGGTTGGCGCCGTTGAAGTCTGCAGCTAAAAGATTTGCGCCGCGCAGGTCGCTGTGCTCGAGATTTGCGCCACGCAGGTCCGCACCAGCGAGGACCGCCCCTCTGAGGTCGGCGCGTTCCAGGTTGACCCCCATCAAGTCGGCGTTGATGAGCACTGCGTTACGCAGGTACGGCTTTGCCGATGCCGGGTTCGAGCTTGCCCATGCATATACGCCCGCCGCTCCCACGACGATCAGCGCAAGCACAGTCATAGCGATGCGCCTCAGGAAGGAGAATCGTTCCCGAAGCTGGTAGAAGACAGCCACGTCGATCAAGCCCGTGACGGTCTGGCCGAGAAACTGCACCCGCGCCTCGGCAACCTTGCTCTCGACTTCGAGGGGATCAGTCTCGACGGTGTCCCCGCCCGTGGTCTTGACCGTGGCCGGTGGCTTGGCGCCCGCGCTCGCGCTCGCGCTCGCTGCTTCGACCTTGGTTGGCTGCTTTGTGACCCCGCTCGTAGCGCGGGCGTCCCTGGTGCTCCCAACGCTGGCCAAATAGGCGTCCTGAGCGGCAATGCGTTTCTTGAGCGCCTCAATGTAAGCAGTGCTGAGTGCCTGGAAACCCGGGTCTCGGCCCTGGAAAAGCTCCGGATCTGCCTTCAGTTCTGCGATGAGGGGATGGTCCGGGTTCTTGCCCTCCAGTCGTACGAGCTTGCCGAGCGTCATTTGCTTCGGGGTGAGAACCGATACTGTCATCCCGATCAATGCGGCCAGCGCGAGCACTGCCATGGCGACTGCGCAAGCGGCTATATGCGGGTGTGCTCCGGCACTCAGCGTCGACAGCGATAGATTCGCCAGCAGGACGGCCCCCGTCGCGCCAAATGCCGCCGTTAGGTACTTGGCTGCGTCGCGGATTCCTTGTGCCGACTTGCCCAGTTCGCTTTCTGAGCCGCTTTCAGCCATGTTTGGCGGCGTGAGCGACGATCACAAGCCTTCTGGCATGTCTCGCCGCCTGCGCAGCGGGAGCCTCGAAGTGATGCAGGTCGAAGTTGTCGGCGTTACTCAGGTCGTACACGATTGGTTCTCCCCGAGGGAGCAAATCTATGGCGTCCTCGTCAAGCGCTTGAAGCGGTTGTCCTTCGTACCGCGCCGCCGTAATCGGTTTGTCCGGCGGAGGAGGCACGTAGATTTCTTTTACCATCTCACGCTTGTGAGCTGGGATTTCCATTCCACGGCCTGGGTTCAACTCGGCTGTGCTGCCCTGCGCGAGCCCGGTCACGCGAATAGGTCCACCGTGGGCCTGGATCTCGATCTCCGCGTCCTCCAGCGGATTGGCGGCCGAAAATGACATCACACCAGGCGTCCACAGGGGTCTCGTGGGAGCTCGCCGCACGCTAACTTCACTAGCCTTGTCGAACTCCAAGATTCCATCGAACCGGACCGTATCAGACCAGGGTACGGCGGCTGCTACCGGGGGTGTGTTGGTTTTTCGGCGCGACTACCCGCCGGCAACCGCAGGCAGAATCGTCAGCTCCGCCCCGTCGTCCACAGGCGTATCCAGTCCGTCGAGGAAGCGAATGTCCTCGCCGCTCAGGTACACGTTGACAAAGCGCCTAAGCGCCCCGCTCTCGTCCGCCAGACGCTCGCCAAGCCCGTCGTAGCGCTCGTACAGGCTGTCCAGCACCTCACGCACGGTCGCGCCTTCGAGTTGGGCTTCGCTCTCGCCGCCGGCGGCGCTCCGCAGCTGGGTGGGGATCTTGACCGTCACCGCCATCCTGATCAGCCCCTGCCAGCGAGTGCGGCGGGTGAGCGGCTCGCATCGACCTGGATCTGCTCCACAAGCGTCTCGAACTGCTCGACCGATGGATCGATTTCGCTCGCCTGGAAGGAGCCGCGCACCGCGTCGAGCGTCTTCAGGCCGTCGCCTGTGATGACAAGCACAACGCGCTCGCCGGGGTCGATGTCACCGCGCGCGGCAAGCTTGGCGAGCACGGCCGTGGTGACGCCGCCGGCGGTCTCGGTGAAGATGCCGGTTGTCTGGGCCAAAAGCGCAATCCCCTCGCGGATCTCCTGATCTGAGACCGAGTCGACCCCGCCACCACTGCGGCGCGCCTCCTCGATCGCGTACGGCCCGTCGGCCGGGTTGCCGATCGCAAGCGACTTGGCGATCGTATCCGGCTTGACCGGCTTGCACACGTCGTGGCCGGCGGCGAAGGCGCTAGCCACAGGAGAGCAGCCGTCGGCCTGCGCGCCGTTCATCTTCGGCAGCGGCTGGGAGGGGTCCCCCACGAGCCCCAGCTCGCGCCACTCCGAGAAGCCCTTGGCCACCTTCGTAAACAGCGACCCCGAGGCGATCGGCACGACGCAGCGGTCGGGGAGCTCGAAGCCGAGCTGCTCGGCGATCTCATAGGCGAGCGTCTTCGAACCCTCGGCGTAGTAGGGCCGCAGGTTGACGTTCACGAACGCCCAATCGCGCTCTGCGGAAAGCTCGGTGCAGAGCCGGTTAACGTCGTCGTAGTTGCCCTTGACGGCGACGAGTTTAGTCCCATAGATGCCGGTCGCGAGGATCTTCTGCTCCTCCAGGTCGGCTGGGATGAACACGTAGGACTCAAGCCCCAGGGCAGCCCCGTGGGCCGCAACGGAGTTGGCGAGATTACCGGTGGAGGCGCACGCGATCGTCTCGAAGCCAAGCTCGCGAGCGCGAGCGGTGGCTACAGACACGACGCGATCCTTGAACGAGTGAGTCGGGTTGGCCGCATCGTTCTTGACCCACACCTCGCGCAGCCCAAGGCGCTGAGCAAGGCGATCGGCCTTTATCAGGGGCGTGCAGCCAGCGGGAAGCCCAGTGCGTGACGCCAGCCGGCCCGAGGGCCCAGGAGGACCGTCCACGACAGGCAGGAAGTCCGCATAGCGCCAGATGTTCTGCGGCCCCCCCTGAATCCGACGGCGCAACTCGTCTACGTCGGCGCCGAGGCGACTGTGGTCATAGGCGACCTCCAGCGGCCCGAAGCAACGATCGCACACGTACAACGCCTCAAGCGGATACTCGGTGCGGCACTCTCTGCATCTAAGGTGTGTGACAGCCACGGGGGGCTCCTTCCATGAATTCGTCTTCGCCGATGAACCGTGTGGCAAAGACTGGAAGCCCGCCACACATCTCTCTGGAATTGGCACCTGCCGCTGTCACGCGGTGGTTGTCGGGGTTTCGTTGGGCCAGGTCCCTCCACCCCTCTGGATGTGTTCAGCTATGTGAGGGGAAGTATAGGAGGCGCGACGGCAGAACGCAAGACCCATGCGCGAGCGCTTGCATGGACGCCGCTCGGCGGGTTTGCGCGCCTGTCGGTAACGCATCGATGCGCCCGGTGTACCGGCTTGCGTGAGCAGCGGCACGAGCCCAGAGCAGACCGGCGTGAGCCATGATCGGCCGCCCGCCGGCACGGCCGATCGTGTCCCCGTTCAGGAGCCCGACGTCTTCGAGCCGATCGCCCCGGCGAACAAGAAGCGAATGCTGATCATCGTCAACCCGTACGCCACGACTGTTTCCGATCGTCTGCGCCACCTCGTCGTCTACGCGCTGCAGGGTCGTTACGAGGTCGATGCCGTCGACACCGAGGCACGCGGCCACGCGATCGAGCTGTGTCGGGAGGCCGCCCACGAGGGCTATGACGTGGTTGTCGCCTTCGGCGGCGATGGCACCGTCAACGAAGCTGCCAATGGCCTACAGGGCTCCCCTACCCCACTCACGTGCCTGCCAGGCGGCTCGGCCAACGTCTACGGCAAGATCCTCGGCATCCCAGGCGAGCTGGTGGACGCCACCGAGCATCTGCTGGCGATGGCCGACGACTGGCAGCCGCGCAAGGTGGACCTGGGCGTGGTCAACGGTCGCTGCTTCACCTTCGCCTCCGGCCTCGGCCTGGACGCAAGCGTAGTCCAGCGGGTGGACTCCAACCCGCACCTGAAGGCGCGCTTCGGCGCCTACTATTTCACCTGGGCCGCGGTGAGCACGTTCACGCGCCGCTACATCCTCAAACCGCCACGCCTGCAGGTCGAGATCGGGGAGGGCCCCCAGCACGAGGGCGTCACCGCGATCATCCAGAACGGCTCGCCGTTCACGTACTTCAAGGATCGCCCGATCAAGGTGGCAGAAAGCGCCGAGCTCGACTCCGGCACGCTAGAGACCTCCGTCCTACATCGAGCAAGGCCGTTTGACATGCCCTCGATTGCGTTTCGTGCGTTCTCAAAGCGCGCACGCATAGCCCGCCATCGCCAGGTGACGCCGCTAGGCGAGGCTTTCGAGCTGACAGTCTCCACGACCGATGGCCAAGCGTTGCCGCTCCAGGTAGACGGCGACTACCTGGGCGACGTGATGCAAGCGCGCTACTCGGTCCTACCGCGCGCGCTGAGCGTCATTTCCTAATCCGGTCCGCGGGTAAGGCTCACCGCCACGAGCCCCGTGCCCGTGCGCTTTTGGCTTCAGCTAGCCGGTGCCGCCGGGCGTGACGCGATAGGCGTCGAACACCGCATCGGTATTGCGCAGCCGCGAGATCGCGCCCTTGAGACTCTGCGTATCGGCAAGCTCGACGACAAAGCGGTTCTTGACCATCGGCGGACTCGACAGGCAGCGCGCTTCGAGGATGTTGGCGCCCGACTCGGAGAACGCCCGTGAAAGGTCCTCGAGCAGACGGTGGCGATCCCAAGCGTCGATGTGGATTTCCACGACGAACGAGGTCTCCTGATCCCCTTCCCAGCCCACATCGGTGAAGCGTTCGGGGTTACGCTGCAATAGCTTCGCGTTCGGGCAGTCCTTGCGGTGGATCGTGATCCCTCGACCGAGTGAGATATAGCCGACGATCGGATCACCCGGGACGGGCCGACAGCACTTGGCCAAGCGCAGCATCACAT
>Ga0210395_10002778_pt1 | contig 13533 bp, 10 predicted proteins | sample IncBWH4OmetaG_FD_150861 | JGI IMG/M metagenome (GOLD analysis project Ga0210395, IMG submission 150861) | Forest soil microbial communities from Barre Woods Harvard Forest LTER site, Petersham, Massachusetts, United States - Inc-BW-H-4-O ... | reverse complement strand
GCGGGAGCGAGGCCGGGCTGCCGGTGACACCGCCGCCAGACCTGATGGTGTAGAGCGAGGCGCTGCCCAGGACTGTTCCGGTGACATCGACATCGGCGATCTGAGCCCCGTCCAGGTCCGCCCCGGCAGCGTTGGTGCGCGACAGGTTGGTGCCAGTCAGGATGGCGCCCTCCAGGTCAGCGTCGGCTAGGTCCAGGCCCGACAGGTCCATCCCGGAAAGGTCTGTGTAGAAGAGCCAGGCCTTCGGGCCGAAGAGATAGCCGTCGCGAAGCGTCCAGTCCAGCGGAAGCGCCTCCGGCGTCCCAGTGATCGACCCGCTCGTGATCTGCGCCAGGCTCGCGCCCGCCAGGTTGGTGCCCGAAAGGGTCGCCGACGCCACCCCGGCGTAGGCCAGGTCGGCGCTGGCCAGGCTGGCGTCAGTCAAGTTGGCTTCGTCGAGATTGGTCCACTGCAGGTCCGCGTGCGCCAGGTCCACGCCCGTCAGGTCCGCGCCGACAAGCTGCGCATTAGGCCCGATGAGGTAGCCGTCTTTCAGCAGCCAGTCGGCCGGCAGCGCGGCCGGGGTTCCGGTCAGCCCGCCGCTGCTCACGCCGCCCAGGCTCGCGCCCTTCAGGGTGGCGCCGGCAATGTTCGCACCGGCCAGGTTCCCGTCGATCGCGGTGTCGCTGAGGTTGGCGCCGGCCAGGTCGGCGTCCACGAACGTCGCGGCCTGGAACGAGATCTCGGCGAGGTCGGCGCCCGCGAGGTCGGCGTTGTCCAGGTCAACATCCGGGCCGAGGAGATAGCCGTCGACCAGCGATGCCTGGTTGTAGCCGGGGTCAGGCAAGCTGGCGGGCGTGCCCGTGATGCCGCCCGACGACACGCCACCGATGAAGTCGATGCCGCTCATCGTGGTGCCGACCAGATTGACGTCGGCCATCTGCGCGTCCTCGATGACCGCGTCCTGCAGGCTGGCGGCCTCGAGGTTCGCGCTCTGCAGGTTGGCGGCCTCGAGGTTAGCCCTGGCCAGGTCGGCGCCGGCGAGATCAGCCCCGGCGAGATCAGCCCCGAGGAGGTCGCACCCGCTCCAGTTCACGTTCGGTCCCGGCGCCGGCGTCACCGCCCCGGTGCCACGGGCCACCTTCGGGCACGTGGCCGCGCTGGCCGCCCCCGCTGAAAGCGCAACTGTTCCTGCCGCCAGCACGGTCGCGACGGCGATGCCAAACGCAAATGTCCGAAGGGATTTCATCGATTCGCTCCCCGTCAGAATCCCTGACGGGAACATAATGCCAAAACAGGTAACAAATCAATGACTATTCGGCCCTTGCCTCATCCGCCATCCGGCACGGCCCGCGAGCGGCAGGAGATCTACCGTCATGGGAGACAGCCAGACCTTCTGGGGCAACGACGGCGGCGAGTGCTGGGCCGAGGTGGACGCAGCACTGGACACGCGGGCCGAGGAGACACAGTGCTGCGACGGCCCGGCTCCCGCGCCGACGGGAGAGCGAGACCGATAAGCCTCTTGTCCGATGGCGTCAGCACGCGGCAAGACTTGCTGCGGCCAACCTTGGCTGGTCACGCCTGGGGCAGGCTCAGTTTTAGTCTCATTCACTTACGTGCGGACCGTTCACCAACGGTCGCACGGAGGGCATTGGCGCAGGTAACGGACAGTGGAGAACTCCGGTGAACGGACATCAGCAGTGTTGGAAAGCGTGTTGGGGCAACCCCTCAAGAGTTCGAATCTCTTATCCTCCGCCACGCCTGACCTGGGGAAACGTCTCCCTTGGCTTGCGCTGCTCCTTGGCATCCTGCGCGCTCAGTCTCATTTCTTAGTCTCAGTCGCGCTGTCAGAATTGGTGCTCAGCCGGGCTGAACGGCCGGGTTCACATCGCCCGCCGCCGCGGACGTACTGGTGGTACGCCACCGCGACGACGGGGCTGAAGATCACCGCGCACCACGCAGCATTCCGCACGGTGGATTCAGCGTCACCGGGACAGCCACGCTCAACCTTGGCGGCCCCTTCGCGCGTGCACTGACAGAGGGGCCGTCAAACCCAACGTTCCAGATGACCGTCGTGCGGGAACCTGAAGCCATCAGGATCGGCCGGCAAGCGGCGCCGCTGCGCGCGCCAGGCGTGTTCTGCCTGCGCGTCAGTGCCAGCTTTCAGGCGCGAGTCCCGTCAGGTGGTCTTCCCCCCGGGCGGGCACTCGGCCAGGCCCTGGCCTTGTGGCTCCGCCTCTGTGCGCCTGCCGTGCCTGTACGGCGAGGTCAGCGCAGCGACACCGGCCCGGAGGCGTCGATGACTACCTGGAACGCTGCTAGTGGCTTGGACTGGGAGCACCTGCCGCCGGACTTAGCCCCCCGATCGTGTACGTGCCGTGCTGCCTCACGAGGAGCAGGCACGTCTTCGGGTCAAAGCTCTGCGGGCCCTTGCCGGGACCGTGCGTGATCTGGAACGAGCCGTTGGCGAACTTGATCGTATCGACCTTGGCTCCCGACAGATCCACTCCGTGCCCGGTGAACAACCCGTACGCGATGACGGCGTACCTGTTCTGCGAGGTGGAGATGAGCTGTACGTGCTCGGTGCCGGACCGGGCCGGGCTCGCGCTGGCGGCAGCCAGGCCGGCTCCGCCGACTGTCGCCGCCATGATCGCTCCGATGGCGATCGTCGTAATCCTGCGCATGGTGTGTCCTCCTTGGTCGCGAGGACTTCGTCCACAGCGTCGGGCAGGAGCAGCCAGGTCAGCATCACGGGAAACCGTGATTGTTAATCGTTGCCTCGGCCGGCCAGTGCCGCGGGCAGCTGGCGGCGGGAGCGGATGCCGAGCTTGGCATAGACATGCTGGAGGTGGGTTTCGACCGTGTTCACCGACACGTACAGCGCGGCCGCGATCTCGGCGTTGGATGCGCTCGAGGCCGCCAGCGCCGCGATCCGCTGCTCCGCCGCGGTCAGCCGGCCCGCGTCCGGCTTCTCACGCCGTCGGCCGCCGGCCACCCGCAGTTCCTCATTCGCCTGGCCAGCCAGCCACAATGCCCCCGTAGATTCCGCAAGCTCCGCGGCCCGCGCGAGCAGCGGCCGGGCCCGCTGGAGCTGTCCGGACCGGCGCAGGAACCGGCCGTACTCCAGTTGTGTCTGCAGCCATTCCAGCGGCAGGTCCACCTTGTCGTGCAGGGCGATGGCCTGCTGGAACAAGCCGTCGGCCGCCGCCTGGTCGCCCGCGGCCTCGGCCAGCAGCGCCCGGCCGTGGGCGGCGGCGATCCGCGGCCAGATGCACGGCAGGCGCGCCGCCCCGTCGTCCAGCCAGCCGAGCAGCCGCTCCGCGTCCTCGCGGCGGCCCGCGCCGAGATACGCGGTGATTCCGTGCCGTGCCCACGGCACCTCGCACGGCTCGCGCAGCCCGACCCGCGCCGAAACCGTCTCGATCCCCTCGTACAGCTCGCACGCCTCGGCCAGGCGCCCCTCCGCCAGGCACCGCCAGCCACGTCCGAAATCCAGGTGCAGCGATGGCTGCCATGCGCCGAGCGCGGCCACCATAGCCTCGGCCCGGCTGGCCGACTCAGCGCTCTCGGCTAGACGGCCCGTCAGCAAGCACAAGTTTGCGCGGTCGACCGCGTTGTACGGGTCGACCAGCGGTACCAGGTCGATGAGTTTGGCGCACCGCTCGACGAGGGCAGCGGCCTCGTCTAGCCGCAGCATGCGCAGCAGCGTGCCGAAGTATCCGAACAAGGCCACGGCTTCCTCGTCAACGCTGCCCAACTGCTCGGTTATCCGCAGCCGGAGCTGGAAGAAATGCTCGGACTCGGCGAGGCGATCTGTGTGCTTGGCGATCGTGGCGAAGCTATGTATAGCCCCGCTGACCACGGCCAGGACGCGGCCTGATGCCGTGGTGCACGCGCGCTCGGCGGCGGAAGCCGCCATTCGCGCCGCCTCCAGGCCGCTGGGATCACCCGAGTACAGGGCCGCCAGCGCCCAGCCGGCCTCGGCGCTCCATCCCCATGAATCGTTACAGGTTCGCGCGATCGCTCGGGCTCGGCCGAGCACCTGCAACGCCGCGGGCGGGCCAGCAAGGAACAAAGCTACCCGGGTGTAGTGCATCAGCGTCTCGATCGCGACCTCGGGCGCGACAGCTTCGGTCAAGTCGACGCACTCGTCGACCCGGCGGGCTGCGGCCTCAAACGCTCCGAGGTACACGTGCGCCCGTGCCAGCGCTTGCAGCATCCTGGCCCTGATGATCACCGGCACCTCAGGCAGGCGCTGGATGCGCTCGCAAACGCCGACCGCGTCGGCCGGGCGCCCGCTTGTGGCCATTGCTTCCGCGAGATCGCACAACAGCTCAGCGCTCGCGTTGTCGCCGGCCAGGGCGACCGCGGACTCAAGGACATTCATCGCGCTTGCGGCCGCGCCGTTGTCTCGCGCGGCCCGGCCGACTCGCTCGAGGACGGCGATCGCGGCCTGGTCGCCGGCCAGGTCGGCCTTGATAGCGTGCTCGACGGCCTCCTCTTCAAGTCCTCGTTCGGTTAGCAGCGCGAAGGCGCGCGCATGCAGCCTGGTGCGGACGGAGCCGCCCAGATCGTCGTAGAGAGCCTGGCGGAGCAGCGGGTGGGTGAACTCGGTCTTGCCTGGCTGACTCGGCTGGACCAGGCCGCCGCGCTCAAGCGCGTCGAATGCTTCGTCGCCCTCGCGCTGGCCGACGTCAGCGAGGCGCACGGCCAGGTCGGGACGGAAATGTGCGCCGAACACCGCTCCCGCCCTGGCGCAGGCCATCCCGGCCGCGGGAAGCCCGGTGAAGCGGCCGAGCAACAGCCGGTCGTGGATGCCGCGCATCTCGCCCGCTTCGGCACGGGGGATCTCCTCGCCGCGGGCGACGGCCAGCGCGACCTGCTCGAGCAGAAGCGGGTTGCCCGCACACAGGTCGCTGGCGCGATCGACCTCGGCATCGTCGAGCCGCCTGCGGGCATGCTCGGCCAGTAAGACAGCCGTGGCGCTCCTGGTCAGCGGTTCGAGACGTTCGATCGACGCGTAACCATCGTGGGCAAGTGCCTCTGCGGCCAGCCGGGCCGAGGCGGGCCAGGGCCGCAGCGTCGCGATCACCGCCACCGGCAGCGGGGCGATGCGGCGGCAGAGGAACGACAGCAGCGCCAAGGAGTCCGCGTCGGACCAGTGCACGTCATCGAGAGCAAGCAGCGCGGGCTGCGGCGCGGAGCGTTCCAGCCAGCGCCGCGCCGCGTAGAACCTGGCTGCCCGCCGGTCCGGCCCGGGAGGCTCATGGCCCAGCCCGTCCAGCACATCGCCGCCTAGGGCAGACAGCGCCTGGGAAATCAGGCCGAATGGCAGCGCGGTCTCCATCGCGTCGCCCCTGGCCAGGCCGATTGAGAAGTCGTCCTTGGCATTCCGGCACGCGCTGTCGAGGGCAGACGTCTTGCCCAGCCCTGGCTCGGCAAGGACGAACAGCGTACCGCCCTGCCCGGCACTGGCCTGACCGAGCAAACGCGCGGCGGCGTCCATTGTGCCCTCGCGCTCCAGCAGGCCCGCAGCGGTTGCTGCCATGGCACCTCCTGCCGGGGGAGCAGCGGTTGGCTTAATTATCACGGTTTTCCGCGATGCTGCCAGGCGGCGATGATTCCTACGGTCAGCGTATGGACACTCCGATTGGCTTTCTGGACTGCCCGGCCTGGCTGGACGCACATGGCGCCTCCCGGTGCGGGCTCCCGGCCGAGGTACGGTTCCGCTACACCGCGACATCGACAGACGGGCCTGTTAACTGCGCGATGATCCGGTGCCCAGTCGGGCACTGGTTCAACGCGCCCACGGAGGTCCTCTCGCCGGAGAATGTCATTACGCGCACTTGCGAGGAGACGCGATGAACATTTCTTGGCGCTCGATGCTGCAGGATTTAGTTCTGGGCGGAGCCTTCGACCGGTCGCTCGTCCTGTCGGCCCATCACACAAATCGGCACGATGTAGAGCTCACCGCGGACTGGGAGCTGACGGTGCCCGGGCCGGCCGGGGTGACCGCCGCGTGACCGGGCAGCTGAGCCCGGGGGTCCGGCAGATCGCCGCGCGGTTTGCTGAGCTCGCGTGCCCGCCTCGGGTACTCGAAAAAGGCCGGGTCGAGGGGCTGCTCGGTGAATTCGAGGCGATGCTCGGCGCGCTGCCGCCTGCGGCGCGGCGACTGGTCCAGCTGGTGCTGGTTCTGTTCAACCAGTCCGCCCGCCTCTACCCTCACGCGCGCGGCCGCCGCTTCACCCACCTGCGCGGCCGCGCGGCGGAAGCCTACCTCCGTGCGGCTCTCGCCCGCTCGGGAGCACTGCAGCGCGTCAAGAGCCTGATCATCATGTGCTACTACGAACTGCCCACAGTCAAGGATGACCTCGGCTACGCGCCTGACGCCTACATCGCAGCCGTGTCGCGACGCCGACTCGACTCCTACGGAACGCAGATCCGCGCCGCCGGAGTGCCGACACCAGGCCGGCCCGCGGGTCTTGTCGCACAGGACGATGTGACCTCCGACCTGCGGGTGGACTGCGGCGTTTTGATCATCGGCTCGGGCGCGGGCGGCGCCACGATGGCGGCGGAACTCGCTGAGGAAGGTGTGGACGTCGTCGTGATCGAGGAGGGCGGATACCACCCCACCGGATCGTTCACCGCCGCAGCCGGGCGCGCGGCCCGGACCCTGTACCGGGACGGCGGCGCGGAGATCGCCTGGGGCCGGCCGCCGGTGCTCTTCTCGCAGGGCCGCTGCGTCGGCGGCTCGACCGTGGTCAACGGCGGAATGTCGTGGCGAACCCCAGCCCATGTGCTTCAGCGGTGGGGCCGCGAGGAAGGCGTCACCGGAGTCACCGAACGGGACATGGAGCCGTACTTCGCTCTCGTCGAGAAGAGGATCTCGGTCGCGCTTCAGGACCCGGAGACGATCGGCGCTGATATGCGGCTGCTCAAAGCCGGAGCGGACGCCAAAGGCTGGAAGATCATCCCGAACCTTCGCAATCAGCTGCACTGCGCTGGCAGCAATAACTGCACGAACGGCTGCCCGACCGGGGCGAAGCAGTCGATGCTGGTCACCGCCATCCCGCGGGCGTTGCGCGGTGGTGCCCGTCTGTACGCGGGCTGCCGGGCAGAACGGATCACCACATCGGGCGGCGCGGTCACCGGTGTCGAGTGCCGGATCTTGCGGCCAGGCGGCCAGCCGGGACCTCGGCTAACGGTCCGGTCGCGGGTCGTCGTCGTCGCGGGCGGCGCGGTGCAGACGCCTGCCCTGATAGCCCGTTCCGGGATCCGGTCAGCATCCGGCCTGCTCGGCCGGAACCTGAGCTTGCACCCGAACGCGAAGGTGATCGCGTTCTTCGACGAGGAAGTCCGCGGCTGGCAAGGCGTCCACCAGGCCTACCAGGTCCGCCAGTTCGCCAAGGCCGGCATCATGCTGACCGCGGTGAACCTGGCACCATCCCTGATCGCAATGACCCTGCCCTGGTACGGCGGCGAACTCGGCAATGTCATGAATGATTACAACCACATGGTGACCGCCGGCTGCCTGATCGAGGACACCGGAACCGGGCGGGTCCGGCACCTTCCGGGGCTCGGCGCGCACGTCACGTACCAGATCAACGACAAGGACGCGGCACGCGTGCTGCGCGGTGTCGGCCTCATCGCCGAGCTGATGTTGGCGGCGGGCGCGATGCGGGTCCTGCTGCCGCTCGCCGGCGCGCCGGAGGTGCGCGACCCGGCCGGGCTGCGCGACCTGCTCGCGGCGCCGGCGGATGCCAGGTCGCTTGAGCTGTTCACCGTGCACCTGATGGGGACGGCCCGGATGAGCGAAGATCCTCGACGCGGCGTGACCGACAGCTACGGCGCTTTCCACGGGGTGCGCGGCCTGTTCGTCGCGGACGCCAGCCTGTTCCCGGGCCCGGTGGGCGTCAACCCGATGGAGACGATCCTGGCGATAGCGACCCGCAACGCCAGGCGCCTGATCGAGAACCGGCGTCAGCACGAAATCTAGAAACGAGCGAACCATGACCATGCCATCTGAACGGTTCATCGACCTGGCCACCCGGCACGGACGCGACCTGGACGCCGTCTTCGAGTCTGGCACCCTGCCGGACGTCGCCGCGCTCACCGGATATGAGTTCCGCGGCTACAACCAGCCCCGCGCGCTTGCAATGCTCGGCATCCGCAAGTTCATCAAGGCCTTCTTCCGGGCCGGCGACGGGCGGGTGCTCGGCTGCAACACACCCGTCGCACAGAACGGCCTGCAGGGCGAGTGGCTGGCCAAGCCGAGCGATGACCAGCCGAAACGCTACGCGTTTTTCCTCGTCGAGCCGGGTGACCCCGCTGCTGGCGGCGAGCGCGGACGAGCGACTCTGCTCGACTACGGGCGCGGCGACAATAGGGCGTACGACCCCTCCAGGCTGCTCCGCGACTACCTGGTCCGGATCGAGCCAGGCTCCGATGATCTGCTGCTCGGCAAGGCGCAGATGGTTGTCGCCGGGCGACGGCCCTGGCACAGCTACTTCGTGATCGAGCGCCTCCGGCCGCTCCGCGACAGCGAAGCGCTTGCGGCCAGGGCAGACCCGAAGCCCCGCCGGAGGCAAAAGGAAACCACACTATGACAGCGGACGGACGTCGAGATGGAGACGGCACGAATCACAGCTCAGCTCACCTCACCTCACCTCAGCCGTAGTCTCGGCTCTAGTCTCACTCGCCCCGGTCCGGCATCGTTCACGGTCGGCCGCGCGCTACGCATGGGCGCAGGTCACGGAGGTGGCGGACCTGGGTGAACGGATATCAGCAGTGTTGGAAAGGGTTTGGGGGCAACCCCTCAAGAGTTCGAATCTCTTATCCTCCGCCATCGTGACCTGCGTGAACGTCGATCTCCATTGCTAACGCGCAAGCATCTAGTCAGCGCCTAGTCTCATTTCTCAGTCTCACCAGAGGGCTCCGACGACTGATTCTGACGCCTAAATGGCCAGTCATCACTGCATGTTTGGCCTGGTCACAGCGTCAGTGGAAAGTCGTGAACGGGAAGGCGCACGCCGCCGAAGCGTGCGGCTTGAACTCGGACACCATCCAGGATGGCGGGTGTGTGCTGAGGGTTTGAATAGGTCCGTGACGTCTTGGCCAGCGAGCAAGCGCCATGGGAGTTGCGGCCGGTACAGCTCGCGGAGACTCGGCAGCACGAGAAAGTAGCCGTGACTCGGGTCAGGAGCCAGGTCCGCGACGGGTCCAGGCCGCCAGCTCGGTTCGGTTACTGAGCTGGAGCTTTGCCAGCATGTTGCGCATGTGCCCCTCGACGGTCCGCTCGGAGAGCACGAGCTGGTCAGCGATGGCCCTGTTGGTAAGTCCGGCGCTGACCAGTTCGGCTATCTCCCGTTCCCTCCCCGTGAGAGGATCACCGACCCTGAGGTCGTGCTCCAGCACTTGGGTGAGCTGTCTAGCCCGGCTGGCCGGACCTGGCATGTCGAGACGATCCGCCTCGAGGGCAGCGTGCCGGGCAAGATCCAGGGCTTGCGGCAGGTCGCGGCGGGACGACCGCGCCTGCAGTACGTCAGCCCAGTCCAGGCGGGCAAGCGCCACGAATGGCCGGGCGCCGATGCGGGCGTTGATGGTGACGGCGTTCTGGTAGTGACCGAGCGCCTCACCGGTGCGGCCAAGCATCGCGGCGAGCCGGCCTAGCGGCCAGTGCAGTGAGCCGGACAGGAAAACGACGCCGGTGCCCGTAGCACCGGAAATAGCGATGTGCGGCAACAACAGGTTGTAGGTGGCTTGCGCGACCTCGGTGTCCTGGAAGGTAAGGATCAGGTCCATGATCTGGATTAGGGCGCCGAGCGTCCTGGTGTCCTTGTCGCCGGCCGCGGGCAGCCCTCGCAGCCTGTCGTACACGGCGCGGGACTCGTCCATCCGGCCAACAGATAGCAGCGCCCTGGCCAGCCCGGCAGTAATGATGGGGATCTGCGGCGCGGCTGCGGCGAAGTCAAAGAACTCGGCCGGGATCTCGGCGGCGTCGCCCCGGGTCATCGCCAGGCACACGGCGAAGGCGTAGGACAACCCGGCGCCTGAAGGATCCTGGAGCCGGACCGCGAGCCGGCGCGCCTCCCAGGACCTGTCCCTGGCCACCGCGAACTGACCGGCCAGCGCGGCACGTGACGCTTGCTGCCGCAACAAGTGCCAGCGCGCCAGCGGCAGCCGGGTGGACTCGGCGAGCTGCCCGATCTCAAGGATTTCCGCGTCCACCGCCTCTAGATTCAGCAGCTGATACGCGGCGTCGATCCGCCAGATGTGGCCGAGCACTGCTGCAAGTGGCTGGTCGGTGCTCAAGGCCAGCTCGATCGCGCGGTTGCCGAGGCCCAGCCACTCAGCTTTGTGCTGCGGGGCTGACAGCGCTGCCACCCGGGCCCGGATGGCCTCGAGTTCAGCGACCGGATCACCGGCTGCGGCCGCCGCAGCAACGGCGGCGGCTGACTCGGCGCCGGCCTGCGTCACATGGCCGAGCTCCGCCAGCGCGGCCGCTCGCTGGGCGAGCAACCGGGCACGCCGGGCTGGCGGGCAGTGTCCGTCGGCAAGCGCGCGATCGCAGAGCCCGAGCAGCGTTGCCGCGACCGGATGATGCCCGACGCCGCGCACTACCAAAGCGGCGTCGGCCACTAGGTCTAGCCGCCCGTCTCGTTCGGCCGCATCCGCGGCACTCACCGCATGCTGCAAGCTCGTTCCCAGCTTTCCCGCCCGGTACTCCGCGGTGGCCAGCTCGGTCAGGAGCACGGCGCGCTCCGCGTCGCTGGCGCCGCCGCGCGCGGCCGCGGCTAGCGCGGTGGCCAGGTACCGGGCAGCGTCCTCGAAAGCAAGGCCCGATGTCGCCGCTGCTGCGGCGGCTGACGCCCAGCTCGCGGCGCGCTGCAGCGCCACCCGGTCAGGCGCCGCCCGCAGGAGGTGGGCAGCCACCTCGGCGCCCCGTTCCCGATCGACAGCAGCCAGTGGCTCCAGTACCGACGCAGCGCGCTGGTGCAGGCCGGCCAGCCGCGCTTCGCTGATACTGCCGTATATGCCATCGCGGATCAGGGCGTGCGTGAACCGCCACGATCCTGGCCGATAGGGCAGGTGCGCGACGAGTCCGTTCGCTTCGGCGGCGGACAGCGAGTCCCACACGTCGGTGCTAGCGCCGCCGATCGCAGCGGTCAGGCCGGCGTCGAAGTCCGCGCCGAGCACGCTCGCCGCCGCCAGCACCTCGCGGGCACCAGGATCGAGGTCGCGCAGGAGCGAGGACACCAGGTGGCTGATCTCAGCGGTGGCGCCGACGACGCGCGCGAGGGTGTCGGCGTCCCTCGCAGCACCAGGCTTAGCGGCGAGCAAGCGGGCCAGCGTGGCCACGTAGAGCGGGTTACCTTCCGAACGGGCATGTACGAACTGAGCCAGGTCCGGATCCGTGCTTAGTCCGGCCACCTGCAGGATCTCTTCCACGGCAGCCTCGTTCAGCGGCGCGAGCCGCAGCATTTGCACACCGGGCAGCCTGGCCAGGTCCCCCAGGGCATCCCGCCACGGGTCGGCTGCTGTGTCCCGGCAGGTGGCCAGCACCAGAAGCCGGGATCCCGGCAGCTCGGCGGCGAGCTCTCGCAGCAGGAACAGCGACGCATGGTCAGCCCATTGCAGGTCCTCCAGGACAACAAGCAGGTCAGCCGCCGCGGCTGCCGCTGTGATCGAGTCGGCGGCCGTCGCGACGGCCCGAAATCTCGCGGCAGCCAGATCGTCAGAGCTGGCGCTGCCGATTCCGGTCTCGCCAGCCAACTGCGCGCCGGTATCCACCTGACCCACCGCGTTCAGAATCCGCCGCCATGGCCAGAGCGGCGGCGCGCCCCGCTCCTGGACGGCGCGCCCCCACAACACCTGCGTCCCGCTGCCGCGGGCAGCGTCTGCGAACTCCTCTGCCAGCCGCGTCTTCCCGATCCCGGGCGGGCCGATCAGCACCGCGATCCGGCCGTGACCCGCCAGCGAGTCCGTCAGCCAGCCGCGCAACTCGGTCAGCTCCTGGTCCCGCCCTGCCAGCCTGCGTCGCCCAGGCGCGGCATCTGCCACGCCGCCATACTCCCGCGGGGCGTGAGCTGCCGTCCAGGATCACCGCGGGCGAAGTCGCGTACCCGGCCACGTACTAGCACGCATGCGCGGGCCGTAGCCGTCGTCCGACAGTGGACGAGTCAGATTCCCGCGGGAGAGGAGCCCGAGATGTACGCCTATGTGGAGCAAGCTAACAGCCGGCCTGGTCCCGGCATCGGAGGTGACACTGCGGACCTCAGCACCAGGATCGCGGGCCAGCGTGGCTTGCTCGGCTGCATCAACCTGCAGCAGCTGGCCGGGCCGACCGCAGTGCGCCTTACGCTGTGGGACACCGAGAACAGCACCGCCGAATTCATCGGAACGCGTGCCCAGTTCGGCTCGCCTGCTGGCGCACTTTGCAAAGTCGGCGAATACGAGCAGGGACCTGCCGGAGCGCACGCAGCATCTCATGCCCGGCTGCTTTACTTCGACGGCCCGCGCACGCCCGAGCAGGTCGCGGCAGCGGATTTCGGCGGGCGGAAGCGGATCTGGCCGGCTATCCGCGAGCTCTGCGGGCTGGTCAGCGTGTACCTGCTGCGTGGCAGCGACCTCGGATGGATCGTCGTGACCCTGGCTACCTCGGTCGACACGCTGGAGGCCGCCCAGAGTGCGGTCATGGCCGCCGATCTGCTGCCCGGCGAGGACCGGGCGCTGCTGCCAGGACCTGACCGGATCGAGATCCACAACGTCACCGGCTACCACGTACAAGCCGTCGCCCAGCCCGCCACCACCGGCGAGCGCTGATAGGCGCCCGTTAAGAACGGCACGAGGCCGAGCACATCAGGGAACAGGAGACCAGCATGTACAAGTCAGTACGGCGGACAGCGATCATTGCCGCCAGCGCGGCGCTAGCAACGAGCGGCACGATCGGCGTGGCCGTCGCGGCGCATGGGAAACCGGCCCGCACGGGCAGGACCCTTGAGTACTACGCATTTGACATCAACAACGGCACCAGCGACCCGGGCTTCATCGCGGTAGCGGGCACGAACCCCGGCGCCTTCTCCCAGGGCGACGAGCTGATCATCAACGATCAGGTCACCGTCACCCGCAAGCGCGGCAGCGGCTACCCGATCGTGGGCTTCGACTCGGGCGAGTGCACCCTGACCAGGCTGCCGGAGAAGTACGCGGAGCAGACCCTGGGCAACTGCGTAGTGACGGTCACATGGAAGAACGGCAGCCTGACGGTCCAGGGAGTCGTCCGCTTCAAGAAGCAGGAACCGCAGCCGGCTGCGCTGGCGGTGACCGGGGGAACGGGCCGCTACGACGGCGCGGCAGGAGTCGTCGATGTCGCATTCACCGAGAACCACAAGATCCTGACGTTCAAGCTGAAGTGACACGCGGCGGGCCGGGATCGCCGATCCTGGCCCGCCGCGACGCTAGGAAACTATGGCGGCTTGCGAGACGGGGACACTAGCGCCGGCCTGCGCGCTCTGGCGCAGGCTCCCGCCTTGAGCTGGGCCTGTGCGCGTCCGAGAA
>Ga0210395_10002775_pt1 | contig 13543 bp, 8 predicted proteins | sample IncBWH4OmetaG_FD_150861 | JGI IMG/M metagenome (GOLD analysis project Ga0210395, IMG submission 150861) | Forest soil microbial communities from Barre Woods Harvard Forest LTER site, Petersham, Massachusetts, United States - Inc-BW-H-4-O ... | reverse complement strand
ACATTGGTTTTCACCACGTCCATGCCTACGCCGCGCCCAGATACCTTGGTGACCTTCTCGGCGGTAGAAAACCCGGGAAGAAAGATCAGATTAAAGATTTCCAGCTCGGGCATTTTCGCAGCGTGCTGTGCGGTGATTGCGCCGCGTTCAATCGCCTTCCGTCGGATGCGGTCGCTGTTCAATCCGGCGCCGTCGTCTCTGATTTCGATGTTGACCTGGCCACCTTCGTGGAAAGCACGCAAGGTCAGTGTTCCCGTTGCCGGTTTGCCCGCGCGCTGGCGGGCCTCGGGGTCTTCGATCCCGTGGTCCATGGCATTACGAATCAGATGAGTCAGAGGATCTTTGATGGCCTCAATGATCGTCCGGTCCAGTTCAGTGTCCTGGCCCTCCATTTCGAGCCGGACTTGCTTGCCGCAGCCGACAGACAGATCCCGCACGGTGCGAGGTAATTTGCTCCAGATATTGCTGATGGGCTGCATGCGGGTCTTCATGACTTCTCCCTGCAGTTCGGTGGCGATGAGATTCACCCGTTGTGAGACCGCCTGACATCGGGTGTCCTGCAGGGTGTTGGAAAACTGCAGCAACTGGTTGCGCGCCAGCACCAGTTCCCCCACCAGATTCATCAGCCGGTCGAGCAAAGTGACGGCCACGCGTATGGTGTCGACCGAGTCTGGGTGACGCGATTCCACCGTCTTCTGAGCCGCGAACACGTCCTCGGGGCTGACCGCGCCCTGGGCGACCAGAATTTCGCCAATCTTGTGTCGGCCTTTTTCCTGTATCTCCAGGGCCAGAGCAAGATCTTCGGGGCGGACTTGCCCGCGCTCAACGAGGACTCCGCCGATCTTGGTCGGGTCAGGGGAAACCTTGGCGAGCTTCGGTTTGCGGCCTGGCTTTTTCGGCTTTGTATTGGCTTCTGTTTTCTTCGTCGAATGATGGTTGTCGGCGGTGGGCCGGGACTCACGCGGTGCTTCGAGCGCAGGGCTAGGCGCTGCCGCCGAAGACCCGGCCTGCAAATGTGCAAGCAGTCCGATGAGAGCCGAATAGTCTTCGTCGCCGTCTTCGCTCGAGGCTTGGATGGCACCGAGCATGCATCGGACCGCGTCCACCATAGCGAGCAGACCGCTGGTGATCTCCTCGTTCAGCGCTAATTCGCCGTCGCGCAGCCGGGAGAGTAGATTTTCGCCCGCGTGGGTCAGCTTTTCCAGTCGAGTAAAACCCAGGAATCCGCAACTTCCTTTGATGGTATGGATCGTCCGAAAAATGCTGGCCAGAAGCTCTTTGGAGGAAGGCTCGCCCTCCAGCTTTACGAGTTCCTGGTCCAGGCGATCCAGGTTTTCATTGCTTTCGCTGAGAAATTCCTTAACGATGTCGTCCATAGAGGTCCGCTGTCGCTTGCCTTCTGTCTCTACCGCACATCGGCATTCTGGGAAACAACTTAAGTTCAATCTGTGTTTTCGCGGCCGGAGAGGAGCCTAGTGAAGGAGCCGGACGCGCTTGAAGGCTGCGCCCTGCCCCCTTACACTGGAAGCATGCACGTGCACGCTCATGGCGCGGGCGGTCCCACGCGGGTCTTGAAGATATCGCTCGGGGTGACCCTGGCCTACATCGTGCTGCTGGTTGGGGCTGGGATTCGCGCCCATTCCCTGGCGCTACTGTCGGAAGCAGGGCATAACCTTTCCGACTTCCTGGCGCTCCTGCTGTCGCTGGTCGCGGTCTATTTCCAGTCGCGCCCTGCCAATTCGACTAAGACCTACGGCTACCACCGCGCCGGAGTGCTGGCTGCGCTGGTCAATGCGACTTCGCTGGTTGCGGTTTCGTTCTTCATTTTCTACGAGGCCTTCCGGCGACTGCAGCATCCCGAGCATGTACAGGCCAGTGTGATGATGTGGGTCGCGGCCGCGGGCGTGGTGATGAACGGGGTTATCTCGCTACTGCTGTATCGCTCAAGCAAGGGTTCCGGCGGGGACGTGAATATTCGTAGCGCGCTGCTACATGAAGTGGGAGATACGCTGTCGACCGCGGCTGTGATTGCCGGGGGCTGGGCGATTTTGGTCACAGGGAACTACTGGATCGATTCCGCTTTGTCGTTCGGCATCGGCGCGCTAATCCTGTGGTCGGGTTTCGGCATTGTGCGCGAGACGCTCAATATTCTGCTGGAAGGCACGCCGCGGGGCATGAAGCTGGAAAAGATCGAATCCGCCATCCGCGCGATTGGCGGGGTCAATGACGTGCATGATCTCCACGTCTGGAGCATTGGGTCAGAGACGCACGCTCTCTCCTGCCACATTTCGATTGCCGACATTCCTCCGTCGGTCAGCGAGCGCATTTTGCGCGACGTGAAAGAGTGCCTGATGCATGACTTTCGCATCGTCCACACGACCATCCAGTTCGAGCACGTGGTGTGTGAAGTGGCGCACGGCTGCGTGATCCCTGTGGGTGAGAGCGAAGAGCACCATCATCACCACAGCCACTGAAGCGCCGGTGGCTGCTATTCCCGTTGTTGGTCGTATATTTCCCGCACCCGCTCAATCGTGTCTGCCTGTTCTGCCGATTTGTCCGACCGCAGGCGGATGATGCGTGGAAACCGCAGCGCGTAACCGCTCTCGTGGCGGCTGGAGCGCATCATGTTGTTGAAAGCGACCTCCAGCACGATCTTAGGTTCGACGACGCGTCGGAATCCTTGATCTTCAATCGTGTGGTCGAGGAACCATTGCGTCATCTCGGCGATTTCTGCGTCGGTTAACCCTGAGTAGGCCTTGCCGATGTTCACCAACTTGTCTTTATTGGTGTCGCCGTCGGTGTCCCACACCGCGAACGTGTAATCGCTCAGGACGCTGATGCGCTTGCCGTGGCCGTACTCAACCGCGGTCACGACGACGTCGAGCGTGGCGAGTTCGCGCTTCATTTTCAGCCACGACTTCCCGCGCTTTCCTGGCGTGTACGATGAGTTGAGATCCTTGATCATCAATCCTTCGTTGCCACGCTGCTGCGCCGCTGCAAAGAGCTCTTCCAGTTCATCCGCTGACGAAGCGTGATACACGGGCGCGCGAATGATGCGAACCTCTGAGGTCTCGTCAGTACCCCCGAACGCTAACTTTTCTTGCGTTCCTGTCCTGCCAATTTGTCTCCGTGCCTCTGCGCCTCCGTGGTGGATGGTTTTCCTTTCCGCCGAAAGCAACTCATCCAGAAGCAGCGCCCGGTCGCGCAGGGGGCGATCCATCACCAACTCTCCACCCGCATACAAAACGTCGAACGGCAGAAACGCGACCGGAATCTCGCGCAACAGCTTGTCGCTCACTGTTTTTCGTCCGAGCCGCCTCTGTAAAACGCTGAACGGGCGCGGATGCCCCCCCACGTAATCCCAGGCCACGATTTCTCCATCCAGAATCGCATCCTGTGCCAGTCCGGCCAGCGCGTCGGGCAACTCCGGAAACGACTGCGTGATCTCGTCGCGTGTACGCGAGAAAAACTTGACCTCACCATTCGCCGTGTGAGCCTGTGCGCGGATGCCGTCGTACTTGTCTTCCACCGCCGCCTCTGCGAAGTAACTTAGGCCATCCTCCGCCGAATCGATTGGGCTCGCCAGCATGAAGCCCAAGGGATGGAACATCCGCATCCTCGCCTCGGACAGTTTGCCCTCAGACGCCAGTCGAACCGCCTCGCCAATGTCGCCCACGAGCATGTTGGCGCGTTGCACTTCTGCAAGTGTTCCGCCGTAGGCCCTCGCGACCGCTTCTTCCACCAAGCTCTCCTTCAGTCCAATGCGCAGATCGCCAGTCATGATTTTTACGATGTACTTGGCTTCGAGCGGAGTCGCGCGCGCCAGCAGATCGCGCCCAACGGCTGTCTTCGCGGCTGCTCCGCGTGCCGACGCCATCCGACGAAACGTCGATTCCACTTCCAGAACGTTGAGCCCCTGACCTGTGCGTTCGGGAAGAACTTCGCCAGCGACCGCTCCTAAGTCTCCGTGGCGACGATAAGCGGTGGTGAGTTCGCCTTCATTTTTCCCCGACAGTTCGGCGACAATCCGCCACAGCGAACGTCCGCCCATCTGCAGCGTGGTCTCTTCCCAAGCCGGAAACGCCCGGCCCGAAAGGAAGAGCGCTGACACTGCGGCTTCATCGGTCGTGCGTGAGTTCAGATAGTCAGCGACGATGCCTACCTTGAGCAACTTCTTGGTGGTCGCCGCAATGGCTTCGCAAGCTGTGGCTAACCGCTGCATGCATTTCCGATCCTGGCGCGCCATGGCGAAGGTTCAACGCCTTGCCTTGGCTGCCTGTGATCCGCGCCGGTCCTAACTCTCTTTCCTTCTTGGACTTGCCGGGCTCACAACACCATCCTAAACGACTCACAGCCTGTGGTACCCTAAGACGAGCGTCGGGTTTCTGTCAGGAGCATCCAATAGCAGTGCGTAGACTACAAAACTACTTGCGATTCCTCGTCGCCGTGCAGCTTCTGCCCGCTCTCGAAAGCGGGGAAGAAACGCTGGTCGGCGGGCAAGCCGTCCTCGAGGGAGTGATGATGCGCTCCCCGCACGCGTGGGCGATCGCCTGCCGCAAACCCTCGGGTGAAGTTGTGACGATGAGTGAACCGCTTGAACGGCCCTCCGAGAAGCATAAGTGGATGGCCTGGCCCATTGTGCGCGGCGTCATGACGCTGGGGTATGCTATGAATCTCGGCTATCGTGCCCTGCGCTTCTCGGCGAACGTCGCGATCGAAGATGTGATGCAAGGCGACGAGAAACCGCATGGAACGACAGGTGCCTCGTCCGTCCCGCCAGCGGAAAGCGCGGCGGAATCCGCCAAATCTCGCGAGAAGGCTGCCACCGTCAGCAACTGGCTGGCTGTAGGAAATCTCCTGCTCTCGCTCGCTTTCTTTATCTTCATGTACAAATACATTCCGCTGCTGGCGGCGACAGAATTGAAGAAGATGGATCCCGCGCTCGGCGGGCGAATTATTTTCAACCTGATCGACGGCGGCATCCGCCTGGTATTGTTCCTGTTCTTTATCTGGGGAGTGTCGCTGTGGAAAGATATCCGCCGGGTCTACGAATATCACGGCGCTGAACATAAGACCGTCTTCGCTTTCGAAAATGGCGACCCCCTCACTACCACAGCTGTGCAGAAATATTCGACGTATCATCCGCGCTGCGGCACCAGCTTTTTGATGACGGTGATGCTGATCTCGATCGGCTTTTACATGCTGGTCCCGTTCACCACGTTCTGGGCGCGCTTTGCTTCGCGCATCGTTCTGTTGCCGATCATTGCAGGGGTTTCATACGAGATCATCCGCTTTGCGGCTAAACACCGCGGATCGCTGTTCGCGCTGATGACTGCTCCAGGCCTGTGGCTGCAGCGAATCACGACCCAGCCTCCGTCTGACGAGATGGCGCAATGCGCCATCACCGCCCTCGATCAAGCCATGGACCTGGAGAAAGAGCGCGGCGGCGAGTTGGTGATTGCCTAGCGGTCCCGCCGCGAATACTTTCTCTCCGCCTTCTCACAACATTACAATGCCGTAGAGACGTAACTTGTTGCGTCTTTCTCGCCCACGATGCAGGGCTGCGGCGCGAGCCGAGACGCAGCTCGTTGCGTCTCCAAGAGTGATTCCAATGTTTGAACGACTCGACCAAATCGAAGCCCGCTACGAAGAACTGAACAACGCTCTGGCCTCGCCGGAGATCGTGAACGACTCGGCGAGATATCAGAAAACCGCCAAGGCTCACGCCGAAATCGCGCCTATCGTGGAGAAGTATCGCGAGTATAAGGACCTGACTAAGGGCATCGCGGAGAGCAAGGCAATGCTCGTGGAAGAAAAAGACCCCGAGATGCGCGCCTACGCTCAGGATGAACTCGACAAGCTCGAAGCTCGCGTCGGCGCGGTCGAAGAAGAATTGAAGGTGTTGCTGCTGCCCAAGGATCCGAACGACGAAAAGAACGTCATTCTGGAAATTCGGGCGGGCACGGGCGGAGATGAAGCCACGCTTTTTGCCGCCGAGATCTTCCGCATGTATACCCGGTATGCGGAGACACAGCGCTGGAAGGTCGAAGTGCTTTCATCCTCGGAATCGTCCGCCGGCGGCCTGAAGGAAGTGATCGCCATTATTGAAGGCAATCGGGTGTTTTCGCAGCTCAAGTATGAGAGCGGCGTGCATCGCGTGCAGCGTGTGCCGGCCACCGAGCAGCAGGGGCGCGTGCATACTTCGGCCGTGACGGTCGCGGTTCTGCCGGAAGCCGAAGACGTTGACATCAAAATCGAAGCGAAAGATTTGCGCATCGACACGTTTTGTTCCTCCGGGCCCGGCGGCCAGTCGGTGAATACGACATACTCGGCCGTACGCATCACGCATATTCCGACTAACACGGTCGTGAGCTGCCAGGATGAAAAATCGCAAATCAAGAACCGGGAGAAAGGTATGCGTGTGCTGCGCTCGCGGCTCTACGAAATTGAAATGGAGAAGCAGCAGCAGGCGTTGGCCAAAGAACGCAAGGCGATGGTCGGTTCGGGCGACCGCAGCGAGAAAATCCGTACATATAATTTTCCGCAGAACCGGCTGACCGATCACCGCATTGGCTTCACTATCCACCAACTTGAGTCCGTGATGGACGGAAAGCTGCAGCCGCTCATCGAGGCGCTCACAACGTACTACCAGGCTGAAAAGTTGAAACAGGAAGCTGCCAGCGTGGTTTAGAGGACGAACGTGGGCGTGGTTGCCGCGAAGAAGGAGAGACGATGCCCGGACTGGATGAGACGCTCGCTTCGGTTCTTGTCGACCGTTACACCACGAATGCGGCGAGAGTCCACGAACTGGCGGCGCCGCTGGCGAATGAACAGTTCTGGCAACAACCGTTTCCTTACGGAAACAGCTTTGGGCATCTCGTTCTGCATCTCACCGGCAACTTGAACTACTACATCGGCGCGCGAATCGCGAAGACGGGGTACGTGCGAGACCGCCCACGCGAATTTAATGACCCAAATCCGCCGGCGAAAGAAGAAGCGTTGAAACGACTCGACGACGCGGTTGCCATGGTGGTCAAAACCGTTCGTGCACAATCGCCCGAGGACTGGTCGGTGGAGTACTCGGGAGCCGGTACGAATGCGAAGATTCGTCTCGACATGATCCTGCAGTGTGCATCGCATATGCAGCACCACATCGGCCAAATGATCTATCTGGGCTATCAGTGGAAGCGGACTGGCACCAGTCAGACATAAGAAACTCACGGGAGATTTGTTTCCCTCTGTGCCTCCGTGTCTCTGTGGTGAAATAGTGCAGCTCAAGCAAATCCTTACGTCCGCCATCACCCGCCTCGCTGCGCGACACGTTCCATCCCCGCGTTTGAATGCTGAGTTGCTTCTCATGTTCACCTTGAGTTGCGACCGTGCTTACCTCTTTGCTCACCCTGAGTATGAACTTACTCCAGAGGAACAGGCTCGTTACGAATTTGCGCTGACCGAACGAGCGCACGGGGTGCCGACGCAATACATCACCGGACACCAGGAATTCTGGGGCATGGATCTTGTCGTCACTCCGGCGGTACTCATACCGCGTCCGGAGACGGAACACGTTATCGAAACCGTTTTGAAACTTGCTTCAGAGAAGAAGTCGGGCAGGCAAGAGTGCCCGGCCGACAGAATTCGCATTCTCGATGTTGGCACTGGCTCAGGCTGCATTGCGCTCGCGCTGGCAAAGGAATTGCCTAACGCGGAAATTCATGCCAGCGACATCTCAGCACCTGCTCTCGAAATTGCCCGCGCCAACGCTGCCCGCCTTCAGTTCGAAAGCCGCATCCGGTTTCATCAAGCGGATCTGCTGGCTGATCTCGATCTCAGCGGCCTCGACCTCATTGTGTCGAACCCGCCGTATGTCGGCGAATCCGAGGAGGATCAGGTTCAATTGGAGGTGCGCAAGTTTGAGCCTCGCCGGGCCGTGTTTGGTGGGCCCACCGGAACAGAGATCATAGCCCGCATGATTCCGCAGGCGCAGGCGGCATTGCGTCCGGGCGGGTGGCTCATCGTGGAAATCAGCGGCACAATTGCGGACACGACGAAACATCTTCTACGTGGCTGGGATGAGGTGTGCATCACTCCGGATCTGCAGTCTATCCCGAGGGTCGCACGAGCGCGGAAGCCGCGTTGCTAGGCCTTGCTAACGTCGCACGGCGGCCGGCAAAATTTCATCGACGTCGATGATTTCAGTCGGATAATTCCCGGTGTAGCAGGCCGAGCAATACGAAATGTTCTCGCCCTCGCCGCATGCTTTCTTGAGACCACCGAGCGAAAGATAGGCCAGCGAATCCGCGCCGATGTAGTCACGAATCTCGCTAATCGATTTGTTTGCGGCGATGAGCTGCTTTTTCGAAGGCGTATCCACGCCGTAATAGCAAGGCGAAACGGTCGGGGGGCAAGAAATACGCATATGGACTTCCTTCGCGCCGGCGTTGCGGATCATGCGCACAATTTTTCTGCTGGTGGTGCCGCGCACAATCGAATCGTCGATCAGGACGACGCGTTTGCCTTGCAGCAGCGAGCGCACCGGGTTCAGCTTGAGCTTCACACCAAAGTCGCGGACGCTCTGGCTGGGCTCAATGAACGTACGTCCAACGTAATGATTGCGGATGAGGGCAAAACGAAACGGAATGCCGCTTTCGGCCGCGTAGCCTACAGCAGCGGTCACACCCGAATCGGGTACGGGAACAACCAGATCTGCCTCCACTCCGGCTTCACGCGCCAACTGGCGCCCCAGTTCCTCGCGGCTGGTCTGCACAGCGCGGCCGAACACAATGCTGTCGGGGCGCGAGAAATACACATGTTCGAAGATGCAACTCGATTGCGGCGCAGCCGTCGAATAGAAGCGCGAACTCATTCCCTCCGGGCCCACGACGATCAGTTCGCCCGGTTTAACGTCGCGCACGTACTCGGCGCCGATCAAGTCGAAGGCGCAGGTCTCGGAGGCGAAAACGATGGTGTCGTGCTTCTGCCCTTCCAGCGCCGCGATTCGGCCCATAGCCAGCGGGCGGAAGCCGCGCGGGTCGCGCACCGCAAAGACGCGGTCGTTGCTCATCATCACCAGCGAAAACGCTCCCTCGACGCGCCGCAGCGCGTCTGCTACCGCCTCCGGGAGCGTGTGTTCCTTCGACAGAGCGATCAAATGTACGATGACTTCAGTGTCGCTGTTGGTTTGAAAAATCGATCCCTGACTTTCCAGGAGTGCGCGCACCTGCTGCGCGTTGGTGAGGTTGCCGTTGTGGGCTACGGCAATTGACCCCTTGTTCGATTGCACCAGGATCGGCTGCGCATTGAGCAATGCAGAGTCTCCGGCAGTGGAGTAGCGGGTATGGCCGATGGCAAGCGTGCCTCGCATTTTCGAGAGCACATCTTCGGTGAAGATGTCGGCGACCGAACCCATGGCCTTATGTGAGCGGGAGGTCATGCCATCAGACGTGACAATTCCTGCCGATTCCTGGCCGCGATGCTGCAGGGCATGCAGGCCCAGGTAGGCGAGCTTCTCAGCCTCGGGCCGGTTGAAGATCGCCACTACACCGCACTCGTCATGAAACTTGTCGGAAGAAAGCATTTCTCTCCTGGCCCTTAACTTACAGCGACTGACTAACTGATTCTGGATCTGTTTGCAGCGCCGCTGCGACCGTACCTTCGTAAGCCGCGGTCAACTCCGAAATTGCTGTTGAGATCACAACCTTGCCATCGAGCGAGATTTCGAGTTCGTCCGGAATCGTCTCTCCAATCACATCTGCGGCGACGTCGTGCTTCAGTGCTATTTGTTTGATTTGTGCAAGTTTGCCCGGGTCGCAAGAGATCACGATTCGGCTCGCGTCTTCTCCGAACAGCACGAACTCCCCGGGAAGGCCAGTCGAGACCAGGTTCACGCGCGCGCCTACGTTTTTCGGGAATGCTTTTTCAGACAGCGCAACTGCTAGTCCGCCGTCCGCGCAATCATGCGCGGAATCTACCAAGCCCTGCGTGATCAATTCGAGAACAGCTTTTTGTAGCCCGGCTTCCTTCTCCAGATCGAGTTCCGGCGGATATCCCCAGAGCTCACTCAGAACCTCCTTCACATACTCCGACGACCCAAACTCGCTCTCTGCATCGGTGATATCGCCCTCGTCTCCGGCGCGCAATAGCACGATCGTGCGTCCGGGCGCCGCGAAATGCATTTTCGCGGCTTTGTGCACGTCCTCGAGAATCCCCACAACCCCGAGCACGGGCGTGGGATAAATGCCTTCGCCCAGCGTCTCGTTGTAGAAACTTACGTTGCCGCCGGTGATGGGAATTTCCAACTCCTCGCAGGCCTTTGTGATTCCGTCAATGGTTTGCGAAAACTGCCACATGATGTGCGGCTTCTCGGGATTGCCGAAGTTCAGGCAATTCGTCGCGGCTACGGGCGTCGCTCCCGAGCATGCAACTTTGCGAGCGGCCTCGGCTACGGCGTGCATCGCGCCCAGCCGCGGATCGAGATAGCACCAGCGTCCATTGCCATCGAGGGCCATCGCCAGCCCGCGCTGCGAGTTCCCGGGGTTTGTTGGTTTGATGCGGATTACGCCAGCATCGCCCGCTCCCGGGGCGTCGACCGTGTTGGTCTGCACCATGTGGTCGTACTGTTGCCATACCCAGCGCTTGCTGCAGATATTTGGGCTGGCCAGCAACTGTTTAAGATGAGCAGTAAAATCGTGGGATTCTCCGAGCTTAACGTCTTCCGGCATTTCGCGCGGCACCGGGGGTTCCCATCGCGCCAATGGACGCTTGTATACAGGGGCATCGTCCGTCAGCGCTGGATTCGGAATCTCGGCCACAACCTTGCCGTGCTCTAGCACGCGGAGTTTGTTGTCCTTTGTGACCTTGCCCACTTCAACCGCATCGAGTCCCCATTTCTCGAAAACGCGGAAGACCTCGGCTTCGCGGCCTTTTTGCGCCACCAGCAGCATGCGTTCCTGCGATTCGCTGAGCATGATCTCGTATGGAGTCATCCCCGTTTCACGCTGCGGCACGCGATCGAGTTCGATTTCGATGCCCACGCCTCCGCGTCCACCCATCTCGCAAGTCGAGCAGGTCAGTCCGGCCGCGCCCATATCTTGAATGCCAATAATCGCTCCTGTCTGCATCGCTTCGAGGCAAGCTTCGAGCAGGAGCTTTTCCAGGAATGGATCACCGACCTGTACGTTGGGCCGTTTCGCTTCCGACGCTTCGCTGAATTCTTCGCTGGCCATTGTGGCGCCGTGGATGCCGTCGCGTCCGGTCTTGGCTCCCACGTAGATCACCGGATTGCCCTCGCCTGCGGCCTTGGCGTAGAAGATTTCATCTTTTCGCACCAAGCCGAGCGCAAACGCGTTCACCAGCGGATTGCCCGAGTAGCAAGGCTCGAACTTGGTTTCGCCGCCGAGATTCGGCACGCCGAAACAGTTGCCGTAGGAAGCGACGCCGCTGACCACTCCTTCGAGAACAGAATGATTTTTGTGGAGTTCTGTCTGGCTATGGGCTCGCTGCGCGCCAGGGCGAAGCTCGGCCGCTTGCGCGGCCTGTGCGGGCGAGTCGCTCGGGGCCACACGAGCCGTGATCGGGCCAAAGCGTAGCGAGTCCATCACCGCGACCGGCCTTGCGCCCATGGTGAAAATGTCCCGAAGAATGCCGCCTACGCCGGTGGTCGCGCCCTGAAAGGGCTCGATAAACGACGGGTGATTGTGGGATTCGATTTTAAAAGCGCAGGCCCAGCCGTCGCCGATATCGATAATGCCCGCATTTTCGCCGGGGCCCTGCAGAACGAGCTTGCTGCGGGTGGGTAGACGTTTCAGGTGCACACGGCTTGATTTATACGAGCAGTGCTCGCTCCACATTACGCTGAAGATGCCGAGTTCGGTGATGGTGGGCTCGCGGCCGCCCAGAAGTTGCTTGATCTTCTCATATTCCTCGGGCGTGAGGCCGTGCTGCCGCAGCGTCTCCGGAGAAAAGGCAGAAATCAAAGAAGTAGCCATGGAGGAACTCCTATTGTCGCATTTTGGCGCGACGGAGGGTAGACCGGCGAAAGCCCGCTGCGTTCACTCGCTGGGTCTCCTGCTACGATTCTTTAATCTATGAAATCGATCGTCGTAGGAACGGCAGGGCACATTGACCACGGGAAAACGGCGCTGGTGAAGGCGCTGACCGGGATCGATGCCGACCGGCTGGAGGAGGAAAAGCGCCGCGGCATCACCATTGATTTGGGCTTTGCGCATCTTGACTTGGAGGGCGCGAATGGTGAACCGTTGCATGTCGGCTTTGTCGACGTTCCGGGGCACGAGCGTTTTGTGCGCAACATGCTGGCTGGTGTAGGTGGTATCGATATGGTGCTCCTGGTCATCGCGGCCGACGAATCGATCAAGCCGCAAACCCGGGAGCATTTCGACATTTTGCAACTGCTCGGCGTGCAGCGCGGCCTCACCGTGCTGACCAAGTCGGACGCCGTGGATGAGGAAACGCTCGACGTGGTGCGGTTAGAGGTGGAAGAGTTTCTGCGCGGGACATTCTTAGGCAACCCAACATCGATCGTCGCCGTGAGCTCGCTGACTGGCGCCGGACTGGACGATCTGAAACATGCACTGACCGCTGCAGCCGGGGAAGTGCAGCCGCGAGACTCGCGCGCGCTGGCACGTTTGCCTGTGGATCGCGTATTTACCATGAAGGGATTTGGTACGGTGGTGACCGGAACGCTCGTGGCCGGAACGATTCATCGCGAAGAAGAGCTTGAGGTTTTTCCCACTGGCCAGAGGGTCCGCGTTCGGGGAGTGCAAGTCCATGGACAGTCGGCCGATGCCGCGGTCGCTGGGCAACGCACCGCGCTGAACCTGGCAGGTGTGAGTACCGTCGATTTGTCGCGCGGCATGACGCTGGCCCCGGTTTCGACTTTTGCTGCAACCCGTCGACTGGATGTGCGGATCAGCCTATTGCCCTCCGCACCTCGCCCCCTGAAATCTCGGACGCGAGTGCACTTACACTCGAACACGATGGAAACGGCCGCGGAGATCACCTTCCACGGCGTCAAGCAACTCGCTCCGGGCACGCAGGCTTTCGCTCGGCTGAAGCTTTCAGAGTCGGCACTCTTGCTGCCGGGAGATCGATTCATCATCCGCCAGTTTTCACCAGTAGTGACCATCGGCGGCGGCATTGTGCTAGACCCAGCGCCGATTCCCCGGATGCCGGGACACGAAGACTTCCTTGAGATTCTGTCTGTCGGCGATCCGGAAACCGTGCTGAGAGCTCGCATCGGCAGACGAGGTCACGGCGGAATCTCAATGCCTCAACTCATCTCCGAAACTGGGTGGAGCAGGAACTCCATTGAAGCGCGACTCGCCGAGACGGTGAAAGCGGCGCACGTGCTACGGATCGGCGACCTGTTTGCGGACGCGGCTGCAGTCGTCCGACTGCAACGGCTCATCCTGAGTTTGGTCGAGGAATTTCACGCGAAAAACCCGCTGGTGGATGGGATTGCCCGGGAAGCGCTGCGGGAGCGGGTGAAAGTGTCCCCAGAGATTTTCGCGCCGGCGCTCGATCTGCT
>Ga0210395_10002773_pt1 | contig 13550 bp, 17 predicted proteins | sample IncBWH4OmetaG_FD_150861 | JGI IMG/M metagenome (GOLD analysis project Ga0210395, IMG submission 150861) | Forest soil microbial communities from Barre Woods Harvard Forest LTER site, Petersham, Massachusetts, United States - Inc-BW-H-4-O ... | reverse complement strand
ATGCCGAAAATCCCGAGCGTGAACAGGATGGCGCCGACGACGAGATAGTGGCCGAGCCCGATGATCATGACAGCCCCTGCCCCGACTTCACCTTGACGATATCGATCGCGGTCGAGCGCCGGCGCCCGACTTGCTCGGCGATCGATTGGCGTTTGACCCCCGCCTTGTGCTGCAGCGTCATGACGATGGCGCCGATCATGGCGACCAGCAGGATCATGCCGGCCGCCTCGAAGAAGTAGACGTAACGCGTGTAGAGCACGAGGCCGAGCGCCTCGGTGTTGGAGACGTCGCTCACGATCGGCGCGGCGATCACCTTGGGCACGTCGGGCGCAATCACCCAAGTGACGATGACGAAGAAGAGTTCGATAAGCAGAATGACGCCGACCAGGCCCCCGACCGGCAGATAATTGAGGAAACCGTGGCGCAGCTCGGTAAAATCGACGTCGAGCATCATCACCACGAACAGGAACAGTACCGCGACAGCGCCGACATAGACCACGATCAGGATCATCGCCAGGAATTCGGCGCCGACCAGCACGAACAGGCCGGCGGCATTGACGAAGGCGAGGATCAGAAACAGCACCGAATGCACCGGATTGCGCGCCGCGATCACCATGATCGCCGAAGCGATGCAGACGACGGCAAAGAGGTAGAAGAAGATCGCTTGCGGAATCATCGGCGGCGCGTCTCAACGGTACGGCGCGTCGAGCGCGATGTTCTTGGCGATGTCGCGTTCCCAGCGATCGCCGTTCGCCATGAGCCGATCCTTGTCGTAGTAGAGCTCCTCGCGGGTTTCGGCGGCGAATTCGAAGTTCGGGCCTTCGACGATGGCGTCGACTGGACAGGCCTCCTGGCACAGTCCGCAATAGATGCATTTCACCATGTCGATGTCGTAGCGCGTGGTGCGGCGGGTGCCGTCATTGCGCCGCGGCCCGGCCTCGATGGTGATGGCCTGTGCCGGACAGATCGCCTCGCACAGCTTGCAGGCGATGCAACGTTCCTCGCCGTTGGGATAGCGGCGCAGCGCATGCTCGCCGCGAAAGCGCGGCGACAGCGCACCCTTCTCGAACGGGTAGTTGAGCGTCGCCTTTGGCTTGAAGAAATAGCGCATCGACAGGAAGAAGGCCTGCACGAATTCGGCGAGGAAAATCGAACGGGCTGCTTGATCTAGGCGCATGTCAGCCTCGGATAACGGTCAGGACGCCGGCAACGATCGCGACCATGGCGAGCGAGATCGGCAGGAACACCTTCCAGCCGAGCCGCATCAGCTGGTCGTAGCGGTAGCGCGGCACGAACGCTTTCACCATCGCGAACATGAAGAACACAAAGCTCGCCTTGAGCACGAACCAGATCAGCCCCGGGATCCAGGTGAAGGGTGGCACCGGGAACGGCGGCAGCCAGCCGCCGAGGAACAGGATCGTGGCCATGGCGCACATGGTGGCGATGGCGACGTACTCGCCGAGCATGAACATCATGTACGGCGTCGACCCGTATTCGACCATGTAGCCCGCCACCAGCTCCGATTCCGCCTCGACCAGATCGAACGGCGGCCGGTTGGTCTCGGCCAGCGCCGAGACGAAGAAGATCACGAACATCGGCAGCAGCGGCAGCCAGTACCAGCCGAGCAAGCCCCAGCGGCTGTTCTGCGCTTCGACAATGGCCGAGAGATTGAGCGAGCCGACGCACAGCAGCACGGTAATGAAGACGAAACCGATGGAAACTTCGTAGGACACCATCTGCGCGGCGGAGCGCAGCGCCGCCAGGAACGGATATTTCGAGTTCGACGACCAGCCGGCCATGATCACGCCGTAGACCATCAGCGAGGAGATCGCGAAGATGTAGAGGATGCCGACATTGATGTTGGCGATGACAATGCCGGCGCTGACCGGGATCACCGCCCAAGCCGCCAACGCTAATGTGCAGGTGACGAGCGGCGCGAGCAGGAATACGCCCTTGTTGGCGCCGGCGGGAATGACCGGCTCCTTGAGCACGAATTTCAGAAGATCGGCGAACGATTGCAGCAGCCCCCACGGGCCGACGACATTGGGGCCGCGCCTGATCTGCACCGCCGCCCAGATTTTGCGGTCGGCGTAGAGCACATAAGCGATAGCGATCAACAGAATGACCAGCAGCAGCACGCTTTCGGCCGCGATCACGATCAGCGGCCAGATATAGGTCCAGAAAAATTCCGCTATTGTCACGCGCTACTCCGCCGCCGTTTTTGCCGTGCGCCCGTGCGCGATCGCCGAACATTCGGCCATCACCGCGGACGAGCGCGCGATCGGATTGGTGAAGTAGAAATCGGCGATGGTCGAACGGAACGGCGCCTTGTCGGCCGTGCCGCCCATGGCCGCAAGCTTGTGCACATCGGCCGCGTCGCCCGGCGTGATCTGCCCGATCCGCATCAGGTGCGGATGGGCCTGGTAGAGCGCTTGCCGCAAAGCCGCGAGCGAGTCGTACGGAAGCTTCTTGCCCAGCACGTCCGAGAGCGCGCGCAGGATCGCCCAATCCTCGCGCGCATCGCCGGGCGGGAACGCGGCGCGGGTCGCCATCTGCACCCGGCCCTCGGTATTCACATAGGTGGCGGATTTCTCCGGATACGCGGCGCCGGGCAGCACCACGTCGGCCCGTGCCGCGCCGCGGTCGCCGTGTGTGCCGATGTAAATGACGGAGGCCCCCGGGGCGATATCGATCTCGTCCGCGCCAAGCAGAAAAAGGATGTCGAGCGTGCCGGACGCGGCCATCTGCCGCGCATTCAGGCCGCCGTCGGCCGGCACAAAGCCGACGTCGAGCGCGCCGACCCTCGACGCGGCCATGTGCAGGACGCTGTAGCCGTTCCAGCCGTCCTTGACGGCGCCGAGTTCGATCGCTGCCTTCGCCGCGAGCGAAGCGACGGCGGCGCCGTCGGGCCGCGCGAACACTTCAGCGCCGACGATAACCAGCGGGTGCTCGGCCTTGCGCATCGCCTCGGCAAAGCTGTGGCGGCCGATATCCGCCAGCGTTTCGGTGCCGGCGCCAAGGTAATCGTAGGTGTAAGTCAGCGGTGCCTTCGGACCAATCAACCCGATCGGAAAACTCTTGGCGATACGCCAGCGTTTGCGGATGCGGGCATTGAGCACCGCCGCATCACGGCGCGGATTGGCGCCGACCAACAACAGCGCGTCGGCATGATCGATGCCGGAGATGGTCGAATTGAACAAATAACTGGCGCGGCCCCATTTCGGATCGAGCACAGCGCTATCCTGCCGGCAATCGAGATTGGCGACGCCGAGCCGGGTCATCAAATCCTTGAGCGCAAAAATCTCTTCGATGGATGCGAGATCGCCAACCAAAGCCCCGACCCGCTTGGCATTCGCGCGCGCCATCTTCGCGGCGATGGCGGCGAACGCCTCGCTCCAGCTCGCCGGCCGCAGCTGCCCGCCGGCGCGCACGTAGGGTTGATCGAGCCGTTGGGTACGCAGGCCGTCGACCACGTGGCGGGTCTTGTCGGAAATCCATTCCTCGTTCACGTCGTCATTGGTCCGCGGCAAAATGCGCATGACTTCGCGCCCACGGGTGTCGATGCGGATCGCCGAACCGAGCGCGTCCATCACGTCGATCGACTCGGTCTTGTTGAGCTCCCACGGCCGCGCCGCGAACGCGTACGGTTTCGAGGTCAGCGCGCCGACCGGGCAGAGATCGACGATGTTGCCCTGCAATTCCGAGGTCATCGCCTCTTCGAGATAGGTGGTGATCTCCATGTCCTCGCCCCGGCCGATGGCGCCGAGCTCAGGCACGCCGGCGACTTCGGTGGCGAAGCGAACGCACCGCGTGCATTGGATGCAGCGATTCATCGAAGTCTTGACCAGCGCGCCGATGTACTTGTCCTCGACCGCGCGCTTGTTCTCGCGATAGCGGCTCTGGTCGACACCGTAGGCCATGGCCTGGTCCTGCAGGTCGCATTCGCCGCCTTGGTCGCAGATCGGGCAATCGAGCGGGTGATTGATCAGCAGAAATTCCATCACGCCTTCGCGCGCCTTGCGCACCATCGGCGAGCGCGTCGAGATCACCTTCGGCGATTGGTCCTTGTTCGGCGGTAGGTCCTTGACCCCCATGGCGCACGACGCCTGCGGCTTGGGAATACCCACGACCTCGATCAAACACATGCGGCAATTGCCGGCGATCGATAGCCGCTCCTGGTAGCAGAAGCGCGGAATCTCCGCGCCGGCGGCCTCGCACGCCTGCAGCAGCGTGTATTCCGGCGGAACGTCGATCTCGCGACCGTCGACGATAAGCTTGGTCATGCCGCCTGCCCGTCCATCGCGCCGCAGCGCGCCGTCTTCCACAATTGCGCGGCCGGAATGCTCTCCCAACCGAATGCGTAGTCGGAGGGACCGTGAGCGCTCAGGTGCGAAAGCCGTTCCTTGGCTTCTCCGAGCGTCGGCATATGGCCGGCCGGCACCCACCACATGACGAAATGCGGGGCGTCCATGGTGTTGAACCATTGCGGCCGCCGGCCATAGAAGCGCTTGTGCACGGTTTGCCAGACGAAGCGCTCGAGCGCTTCGACGCTTTCCCAGACCGACAGGTTGACCGCCATGTTCGGGTCGTCGAACGGGCGGAAATTGGTGGCGTTGTTGCTCTCGTCCTTGAGCCGCCAGACGAAGCCGTTCGAGCGCTCGGCCAATCCGTTCACCAGATCGAGATTGTTCATAAAGTCGGCCATGCGCGGATCGTCGGTCGCATAGCGGAAACGTCCGATATTGAGTTGTGCGAGATGCCGCGCGTCGTTCATGTGCGCTACTCCGCCGCCACCGCCGCCGGCTCGCGCACGCCCTCGGCGTCCGCGCGCGCGGTATATTGGTCGATGCGCCGCTCGATCTCCGGGCGGAAGTGCCGCAGCAACCCCTGAACCGGCCAGGCAGCGCCGTCGCCGAAGGCGCAGATGGTGTGACCTTCGATCTGGGTGGTGACTTCCCACAGCATATCGATCTCGCGCTTTTGCGCGCGGCCTTCGGCCATGCGATTGAGCACGCGCCACATCCAACCCATGCCTTCGCGGCAGGGCGTGCACTGGCCGCAGCTTTCATGCTTGTAGAAGTACGAGATGCGCGCCATCGCGTGCACGATGTCGGCGCTCTTGTCCATGACGATCACTGCGGCGGTGCCGAGTGCCGATTTCTTGTCGCGGCAGCCGTCGAAATCCATCAACAGTGTGTCGGCCTGATCGGGCCCGGCCGGAATGAGCGGCATCGATGAGCCGCCGGGAATGACCGCGAGCAGGTTACCCCAGCCGCCGCGCACGCCGCCGGCATGTCGCTCGATCAATTCGCGCAGCGGAATGCCCATTTGCTCCTCGACATTGCACGGCGTTTCGACGTGGCCGGAAATGCAGAACAGCTTGGTGCCGCTGTTGTTCGGCCGGCCGATGCCGGCGAACCAGGCGGCGCCGCGGCGCATGATGTCGGGCACCTGCGCGATCGTCTCGACATTGTTGACGGTGGTCGGGCAGCCGTAAAGGCCCATATTGGCCGGGAACGGCGGCTTCAATCGCGGCTGGCCCTTCTTGCCTTCGAGGCTTTCCAGGAGCGCCGTCTCTTCGCCGCAGATGTAAGCGCCGGCGCCGTGATGCACGACGATGTCGAAGTCGTAGCCATGGACGTTGTTCTTACCGATCAGCTTGGCCTCGTAGGCCTGCTCAACGGCACCTTCGAGCCGCTCGCGCTCGCGGATGAATTCGCCGCGGATGTAGATGTAGCAATGGTGCACACCCATGGCGCAGCCGGCGATCAGGCAGCCTTCGACCAGGAGGTGCGGATCGTGCCGCATGACCTCGCGGTCCTTGCAGGTGCCGGGTTCCGACTCGTCGGCGTTGACGACGAGATAGCCGGGCCGGCCATCGGACTGCTTGGGCATGAACGACCATTTCAGCCCGGTCGGGAAGCCGGCGCCACCGCGGCCGCGCTGCCCCGAGGCTTTCATTTCGTTGACGATGGTGTCGCGGCCTTTTTCCAGGATCGCCTTGGTGCCGTCCCAGGCGCCGCGCGCGCGGGCGCCGTCGAGGCCCCAACCGTGATGGCCGTAGAGATTTTTGAAGATGCGGTCCTTGTCGGCGAGCATGTGTTGTCCGCGTCTCGTTCTATGCCGGTTTCGAATCGGCTGCGGCGCCGTCGTGCGGCGCGGCGTCCGGCTGACCGGCAGACTTCGCGACGTTGTAGATCGACAGATCGGTCAGCGTGTTGGCGCCGCCGACCGGTGCCGAATTCTGCCGATCGACCTGCGGACCCGGCTTTGGATTCCGTCCCATCGCCAGATCGTTGAGAATGCGCGTCAGCGTCTCCGGCGTCAGATCCTCGTAATAATCGGCGTTGATTTGCACCATCGGCGCATTGACGCAGGCGCCGAGGCACTCGACCTCGGTCCAGGAGAAAGTGCCGTCGGCCGTCACTTCGTTCTCGTGACCGATCGTCTTCACCAGCACTTTCTTGAGCGCGTCGGCGCCGCGCAGCATGCACGGCGTGGTGCCGCAAAACTGCACGTGGAAGCGGCCGACCGGCGATAGATTGAACATCGTGTAAAACGTCGCCACTTCGAGCACGCGGATCTTGGCCATGCCGAGCAATTCCGCCGTCGCCTCGATCGCCTTTTGCGGCAGCCAGCCGCCGCACTGTTCCTGCGCGCGCCAAAGGATCGGGATCACCGCGGACTGCTGACGGCCGGGCGGATATTTCGCCATCCGCGCCTTCGCCCATTCCAGGTTTTCCGGCGTGAAAGCGAAGCTCGGCGGCTGCTTTTCGGCGAGGCGGCGGACACTCATCGGTCGATCTCGCCGAACACGACGTCGAGGGAGCCCAGGATCGCTGAGATGTCCGCGAGCATGTGCCCGCGGGACAGAAAATCCATCGCCTGCAGATGCGCGTAGCTTGGCGCGCGGATCTTGCACTTGTATGGTTTGTTGGAGCCGTCGGCGATCAGATAGACGCCGAACTCGCCTTTCGGCGCCTCGACCGCGGCATAGACTTCGCCGGGCGGCACGTGGAAGCCTTCGGTGTAGAGCTTGAAGTGATGGATCAGCGACTCCATCGAGCGCTTCATCTGCTCGCGGCGCGGCGGCGTGATCTTGTTGTCCTCGACCACGACCGGCCCCTGCCCGTCCGGCATCCGCAACTTCGCCACGCATTGCTTCATGATGCGGATCGACTGGCGCATCTCCTCCATGCGGATGCAGTAGCGGTCGTAGCAGTCGCCGTTCTTGCCGATCGGAATATCAAAGTCCATTTCGGCGTAGCATTCGTAGGGTTGCGCCTTGCGCAAATCCCATACCGCGCCGGAGCCGCGAACCATGACGCCGGAAAAGCCCCAGGCCCAGGCGTCCTCGAGCTTCACCACGCCGATATCGACATTGCGCTGTTTGAAGATGCGGTTCTCGGTCAACAATTCTTCGAGGTCGTCGCAGACTTTCAGGAACGGATCGCAGAACGCGTCGATGTCGTCGATCAGCTTCGGCGGCAGGTCCTGGTGCACGCCGCCGACGCGAAAATACGCCGCATGCATGCGCGAGCCGGAGGCGCGCTCGTAGAACCCCATCAGCTTCTCGCGCTCCTCAAAGCCCCAGAGCGGCGGGGTCAGTGCGCCAACGTCCAAGGCTTGGGTGGTGACATTGAGGAGATGCGAAAGCAGCCGGCCGATCTCGCAGTAGAGCACGCGGATGAGCTGTCCGCGCCGCGGCACGGCAAGATCAAGCAGCTTCTCCGCCGCCAGGCAGAAGGCGTGTTCCTGGTTGATCGGCGCGACATAGTCGAGCCGGTCGAAATACGGGATCGCCTGCAGATAGGTCTTGTGCTCGATCAGCTTTTCCGTGCCGCGATGTAGAAGCCCGATATGCGGATCGACCCGTTCGACGACTTCGCCATCGAGTTCCAGCACCAGCCGCAGTACGCCGTGGGCCGCCGGATGCTGCGGTCCAAAGTTGATCGTAAAGTTGCGTTCGGTGTTGGCACTCATGCTATTCGCTACTCGCCATTTCCAACTTGCCGACGCGCAAGGCCTTCTCCGCCACCCGCGCATTGAAGTTGTCCCAGGCGACCACGAAACGCTCGTGACGGCCTTCGCCGATCAGGTCGACCTCGTCATGGGCCTTGACGTTGAAGGTGATGCGGCGGTCGACGATTTTGGCGCATTCGGCCTCGACGGTGACGGTCATGCCGACCGGGGTGGCGGCGAGATGGCTGACATCGACATGGACGCCGACGCTGCCCTCCCCGGGATCGAGGTGGGCGCCCAGAAATTCCGTGCAGGCCCGCTCCATCAGCATGATCATGAAGCCGGTGGCGAATACCTTGGGCATGGCGGCGATGATCGGCGAGTCGGGGTAGGTGTAGGGGACGGTGGTACGCTCGGCCACGGTGTAGACGATACGGTGGGAAAGCCCGGGCTTGAGCGTCGATTTCATGATTTGCCCGCCTTCTCGTCGCCGGGCAGCACATACTCGGTGCCCTCCCAGGGCGACAGGAAATCGAAGTTGCGGAATTCTTGCGTCAGCCGCACCGGCGCGTAGACCACGCGCTTGAGTTCGTCGTCGTAGCGCACCTCGACAAAGCCGGTGAGCGGGAAATCCTTGCGCAGCGGATGACCGTCGAAGCCATAGTCGGTCAATAGCCGCCGCATGTCCGGATGGCCGGTGAACACCACGCCGTAGAGATCGAAAGCCTCGCGTTCGAACCAGTCGACGCCGGGATAGACGCCGATGATCGAGTCGACCGGGACGCCCTCGTCGACCTCGATCTTCACCCGCACGCGCACATTATGCTTGGGCGACAGCAGGTGATAGACGACGTCGAAGCGGCGCTCGCGGCCCAGCCAATCGACCGCGGTGACGTCGGTGATGTTCCAGAACAGGCAGCGCGGATCGTCGCGCAGGAAGCGCGCGACCGCGACGATGTCGGCCGCCTGCGCCTGCACGTTCAGCTCGTGATGGGCGATGGTGTAACCCGTGACCGAAGCAGGCAGTGCGTCGGCTATGGTCCGGCCGAGGGTGTCGAGAGCTTCATCCATCGTTAGCGTTCGATCGTGGCGGTGCGGCGAATCTTCTTCTGCAGGAGCAGCACGCCGTAGAGCAGCGCTTCGGCGGTCGGCGGGCAGCCCGGCACGTAGATATCGACCGGGACGATGCGGTCGCAGCCGCGCACCACCGAATACGAATAGTGATAATAGCCGCCGCCGTTGGCGCACGATCCCATCGAGATCACGTAACGCGGCTCCGGCATCTGGTCGTAGACCTTGCGCAGCGCCGGGGCCATTTTGTTGGTCAAGGTGCCGGCCACGATCATCACGTCCGATTGCCGCGGCGAACCGCGCGGCGCAAAGCCGAAGCGCTCGCCGTCGTAGCGCGGCATCGACATCTGCATCATCTCGACCGCGCAGCAGGCGAGCCCGAAGGTCATCCACATCAGCGAGCCGGTGCGCGCCCAGGCGATCAGATCGTCAGCCGCCGCGACCAGGAATCCCTTGTCCGACAATTCGCTGCGGATATTTGTAAAAAACGGATCATTGGCGGCGCCCGCTGCGGCGCTGCGCGCCGCCGCATTCCGGCCCGGCATCACGATCGCGGGTTCGCTCAGTTCCATTCGAGCGCTCCCTTCTTCCACTCATAGATAAAGCCGATCGTGAGTACGGCAAGGAACAGCATCATCGACCAGAAGCCGAACAAGCCGAGCTTGCCGAACGCCACCGCCCACGGGAACAGGAAGCTCACTTCGAGGTCAAAAATAATGAAGAGAATGGCGACCAGATAGAAGCGCACGTCGAACTTCATGCGCGCGTCATCGAAGGCGTTGAAGCCGCATTCGTAGGCCGAGAGCTTTTCCGGATCCGGCTGCTTGTAGGCGAGCACGAAGGCCGAGAGCAGAAGCGCCAGCCCGATCCCCGCCGCCACCGCGATAAAGACCACCAGCGGCAGATAGGCGAGGAGCAGATCGTGGAGCGATTGCGTCATCCCTGACTGTGTCATCGGCAGCTCCTCCGGTCGGCCGTCGCCTGACAGCCCTCGTCCCTACCTCAGGAACATGCCTCCCATACGACGATTCCGCGCAAGCCGGGACCGCGCCGATTTGCCCCAAATCTCAAGCGGATTCGCGCTGGAAACCTGACTTCGGTCCCTTAGCGCAGTGCACAAAACGGCGCAAGCCAGCCTGTGCGTATGGTCGCGATGGCCGCCGCGGCGCCGCAGCGCGCTGTGGAGAATGCGAGCCCGCCTACGCTCGATCGCGCGCACGCGCGACTGCCGGCCAAGGGGCTGCAAGCGTGAAACGAGCGTGTGGACAAAAAGTTCGAAGCAGCACCCCGTCCGATGAGCCAACAGACCCGTTTAGGCGGCGCTGAAGGTCGGAACTGCGCGAAGAGATGCGCTAAGATATTGATATTACTGGCGGGAGCGACGGGACTCGAACCCGCGACCTTCGGCGTGACAGGCCGACGCTCTAACCAACTGAGCTACGCCCCCGCGGGCGCCGACGGCAATTAAGGCTCGGCTTCTCCCAAGTCAAGGATTCCGGCCCAAATTCGGCCATTTCCGCTTGTTTTTAGGCGGCGTTGGGCGCATCCAGATAACGTCGGAGGCGCGAAAACATCGGTGGAATCGGCAAAACAAGCGTGGTCAGTCGAAGCCGAATCGTCTAACGCATCGATGTGACGGGCACTTTTCAGCCGTCACAGCCTGATCGAGGAGGGTCTAAATGGCAACCAAACCAGCCACAACCGCTACCAAACCAGCCACAACCGTTACATTGAAGCATCTCGCGGCAAGCCTTGCGGAGGATAACGAACTCACGAAAAAGCAGGCAGAAGCCATCCTTGGCGGTCTGGTCGGCCAGATCGTCAAGCATCTGAAAAAGGGCGAGCGCATCCGCATCGGCGGCCTCGGCATTTTGCAAGTACGCAAACGCGCCGCGCGCATGGGCCGCAATCCGGCCACCGGCCAGCCGATCCAAATCAAGGCGAGCAAGAAAGTCGCGTTTCGCGCCGCCAAGGAATTGAAAGAAGCCATCTGATCAGACGACGGAGAACGGAGGACTGATGACGGAAGGCTCGACTTTCTGTCGTCTGTCTTCCGTCCTCCAAGCCACCAGCCTTGGCGGCTTTTCGCTCGCGAAGGCTGGTGGGCGGTGACGGACTCGAACCGCCGACATTCTGCGTGTAAAGCAGACGCTCTACCAACTGAGCTAACCGCCCTGCGGCGTGATTTATCTCCGCACGATGCCGGCGCGCAAGGGCGGAACCCGATGCCCGATTGCCACATCGCACATGAAAGTCGCGGTCAGCTTCGGCGCGAGCGTGACGCGCCGCAAGCGGCTATGACATAGTTGTCGCAAGCGGGCTTTCCGCCTGAGGGGAGAATCATGATTCGTACGTTCGTCCTGACGACCGCGCTGGTGCTGACAACAACCGCCATGGCGCCGGCCCAGAGCATTCCAAAGCAGCCGCCGCCGGTATCCGGCGGTCCGCTGGGTCAGGGCGACGCCAAGGAGCGGGCGGCCTGTCATCCCGACGTGGTGCGTTTCTGTAAGGAATTGATCAAGGACGACGCCAACGCCGACGTGTTCGGCATCCTCAGCTGCCTGCAAACCAACCGGCACAAAATCAGCAAGGCCTGCAACGAAGTGCTGGCCAGTCACGGGCAGTGACCAAAGTCGCGGCGATGCGCCCCCGCGCTCGCCGCGTTCATTCACACGGTCTGTCTCGAGCTCACTCGGCCGATTGCGTGGCCAGGGCCTCTTCGCCGGGTTCGCTGCCGTAGCCGGCGGCGCTGACATGGGCGACGTGGTCGGCCAAGCGCAGCCATGACTGGGCGAGCGTGATCCACAGCGCCTTGTCTTTGGCATCCTCCGCCGCGTGCGCCATCGCCACGCATTCTTCGGCGCACCTCCGATGGTCCCGATCGCTCCCCATTTTGGGTACTCCCCGACTACGCTGCGCCCGCCCAGGCCGCTAACACCCATCGCGATTATGACACATGAAGTGCGGCGGAGAATCGATCATCCGGTGGCCGAATGCGGGCTCGGCGCGGTTCCATCGCGGCGGGCGCATCTGCCGCCGGCCCGCGATGTCTTGCCTCCCGGACAAGGTTGAAAGTCATTTGAAAACGCCGGGCGGCGGCATGCGCCAGGCTCTTAGCTGCACTGCAGCAAAATCCATGGTGCAGCGCACAGTGGAACCTATATTGCCCCGTGATTCCGGCGCTTTCGCCGGGGACCGCCGGGGAAAGGAACCACAAGACCATGTTGACTTCGATCGCCCGCCTTTATCAGGCCTGGAAGCGACACGAAGCGGTCCGGCGCGAACTCTCGCACCTGACCGATCGTGAACTGGCCGATATCGGTATTACCCGCTCGGATATCGACCGGATCGCGTCCGAGGAAGTCCATAGCTAAGTGTTAGGCTCAAACCTCACAAAATGGCGCCCGCCGATTCGCGGGCGCTATTTTTTTGTGAGCGGACGGCCGGTTGGCTTACGGCGGCTCACCGCTTGAACAGGCCCATGAGTTCCGCCTTGGCCAGCGTGTTGAAATGCAGATTGAAGCCGATGACGGCCGCCGACGTGTCGGCTTCGACGTCGAGCTTATCGGCATTCACGGCAAACAGGGTGAACAGATATCGGTGCGGATGATCGCCCGCGGGCGGGCACGGGCCGCCATAGCCGGGCCCGCCGAAATCGGTGCGCGTCTGCAAAGCGCCCGCGGGCAGCTTGCCGTTCGCGCTGCCAGCACCCTCGGCAAGCTCACTCACGTTTGCCGGGATGTTCACCACCAGCCAATGCCAGAAGCCCGAGCCGGTCGGCGCGTCGGGATCATAACAGGTGACCGCGAAGCTTTTCGTCCCCTCCGGCGCGCCCGCCCAGCGAAGATGCGGCGACTTGTTGCCGCCGGCGCAGCCAAAGCCGAAATCGGCCGACAGGATGTAGTCGCCGCGCAGATAGTCGCCGTCCTTGAAACTGTTGCTCGTCACCGTAAACGCCATGTGCCGTCTCCTCTCGCCGCCAGCGATCGCTCAGGCTGATCGTTCTTCGATGGAATTGCGGGAATGAGTGAGGCGCTCAGCATAGTTGGGTGCCATGGCCGGCGAAAGACACGAGGCGCGCGACGTGGCCGCGCACCGTGCTGCGTGCTAACGAGAACGCCATGGCCGTTCTCGCCCTCACCGAAGCGGCGCCGCTCCTGCCGGCGCGCGGTGCGCTGATCGGTCTCGATCTCGGCACCAAGACCATCGGCGTCGCCGCCAGCGATCCGGACCGGCGGCTTGCCACGCCGGTCGAGACCGTTTCGCGCAAACGCTTTGGCGACGACGCCAAGCATCTGTTCAAGCTTGCGGCGGAGCGGCGCGCGGTCGGCTTTGTGCTTGGGCTGCCGATCAACATGGACGGCAGTGAAGGTCCCCGCGCGCAGGCGACGCGCGCTTTCGCCCGCAATCTCGCCAAGCTGACCGAACTGCCGATCGCCTTGTGGGACGAGCGGCTATCGACCGCCGCGGTCGAACGCGCGCTGATCGATGCCGACGTCAGCCGCAGCAAACGCAAG
>Ga0210395_10002772_pt1 | contig 13550 bp, 7 predicted proteins | sample IncBWH4OmetaG_FD_150861 | JGI IMG/M metagenome (GOLD analysis project Ga0210395, IMG submission 150861) | Forest soil microbial communities from Barre Woods Harvard Forest LTER site, Petersham, Massachusetts, United States - Inc-BW-H-4-O ... | reverse complement strand
GTTCCAGAGTTGCACGTAGGCGAGCTTATAGTTCGGATCAATAGCAAAGTTGTTGGTCACCGTTCCGGGTGCCAAGCTGGGAAAGGCATTTGCCAAATTGAGAAAATTCGACGGGGTACCCACGTTCGTGGCTGTCAGGGCGAAGGGCGGCTGAAACGCAAAATTTTGCACCACGGCCGTGTACTGCGCGAGGTTGTAATTGATGCCATAACCGGCTCGCACCACGGTCAGCTTCAGCGGCTTCCACGCCAGCCCAAGTCGCGGCGCAAAGTTGTCCCGGTCCGGTTTGACCAGCGAGTCAGGATACACGCCGTTGTAGGGCCCAGTGTGCCCGGGTAGAACTGGCACTGCCGCCTTAAAGCCTGGCTCAACATCCAGATTGACAATTTGGTTGTTCGCTTCTGTGAAAGGGCCCTGGTATTCGTAACGAACGCCGAGCAGAAGCGTCAGGTTCGCGCGGATCCGCCAGTCGTCTTGCACGAAAGCATCATACGAATTCGCGCGAAAATTATAGGTGTCGGCCCCAAATTGAACGCTGCTTTGCTGCGGCAATCCCAGGAGAAAGTCCGCAAGATCGCTTCCGGTTCCTGGCTGCTCGACTCCGTCGACATATTGCGCCGTCGCAAAGCCCGTAAACGTAAACGTGCCCTCCGCGTTTCTGGCAGCGTGAAAGCTCTGCAAAATCCGGCGGTAGTCGCCTCCAAAGCGCCAGTTGTGTTTCCCATGACCCCAGATGACCGTGTCGGAGGTTGTGTAGGTCTGGTCAAGTTCGCGGCGTGGCTGCGTATCACTCAATCCGGAGAAGGACGTGAAGTTGATTCCCGGAATGCCCCAATCAAACGGATTTGTCGAGACGCCCCCGATTTGCGCCAGGCTAGGGACGTCCGTCACCGTGGAATACAAATTTGTCGTAGAGACATGGTTATGGTTATAGGTGAAGCGCAGATTGTTGGTTGCCCGCCCTTTGCCGTAGACCCAGCCCGCATTTGCGTTCAAGCCTTGCGTGCCCGTTCCACCGTCAAGCGAAGGAAATGCGCCGACGATGCTGCTCGTGGTCTTCGTCCAGCTTAGCCCTAAATTGAGGTTGTTCTGAGACCTTCGCCGGCCTCCGCCCCCTCCGCCGCCCCGTCCTCCGCCACCGGGCGTGCGATTTCCTTGGGCGGGCACCGGGCCAAAATTATGAATCAACCGCAAACTGACAGAGTCCGAAGTGCTCTCCGCTGAAGTCACTTCATGATAGTTCTGCGTCGTTCCCGGCAAATTTGGCGGCGGAATGAAGTTCAAAAGAGCTTGCGCTTGCGGCGTGATGAGAGCCGGGTCGATCAGATTCAGCTGCCCGTTGTAATCGAATTGCTGCCCGGTCGCAGGATTGTAGATCGGGGTCGTCAGCGCGGAGAAATCGCCTCCGCGCTCGGCCGCCGTGGGCACTGTTGACAAAACGTCGGACGGCGAACTCCCGCGCGTTCCGCTCCAGCCTGCGAAAAAAAATGTCTTGTTGCCGCCATTGAATATCTTAGGAATATTGAGCGGGCCTCCGACGTAAGCTCCAAAATGCAGCTGGTTGTAGTCAGCCCTGGGCAGCGGATTACCATTCAGCGAAAACGGCCTGGCGTCCAGCGCGGAAGTATCATCATAAAAATACATGTTGCCGTGCGGCTGATTGACATTGAAGCCGCGGCCCATGCGCCCGAACGCGATGGGCCCGCCACCGCCCGGCCCACCGCCAAATCCTCCGCCGCCGCCCCCACCGCCTCCGAAGCCCCCGAATCCATTCTGTTGCGCGCGATCGCGGAATTCCTGAATGCGGTCCTGGAGTTCGCCTTCGTTGCCGGCCCCGAAGTCCTGCGTGCGTCCTTGCACGCCGCTGATGCTCACTGATTCGGTCGGCGCGTCCGCTCCAGCGCCGTTTAGGGGCAGGCCAGCCAAATCGTTCGCAGCGGGCGTTTGTCCGGCGCCTGCCGCACCGCCAGACTCCCCGCCAGTAAGCGCGGCTTCCGTGGAATCCACCGCCAGACTCTGGAAACCACGCACAGCATTCGCGGCACTGGCGCTCCGCTCATTGGTCTGTTCTTGTTGCCGCGAGGCAAGAATCAATTCCAAATCCGCTTTACCGGACGGATTCTCCGGATTTAGGACCACGTCCTGAGTTTGCACCGCGAAACCCATGAATTCCGCGCGCAACACATATCGACCGCGCGGCAGCCCGGTTATCAAGAAGGTGCCATCTGAAATTGTGGCGGTGGAATACTTCTTCCCGGTCAAGGTGTTTGAGGCCGTCAGCGTCACGCCAGGCAAGGGTGTCTTGCCGCTGTGCACGCTGCCGGTGATCTGGTAAGTCGTCGGCGGCGCGGCGGGAGTACTCTGTGCGGGTGCAGGATTTTCTTGCGCGCGCAGAATTGGAACTAGGACCGCAATCAGGCCCAGGAAGACAAAAGTCCGAACAAACGATTTCAATGTGGCGGCTCCGGCGGTTTCTGCGGTTGGCTGTTGGGCTTTGGCGGGTTTGCTGGTGGTCCACCGGCCGTTCCCATTTCTTGCATGCGCTTCCATTGTTCGGGTCCAATCACCATGACGGATTTTGGCTGAAACGCGTTGGCCTCGATTCCGCCTCGTACCATGATGTGATCGCCGATCTGAATCTCTGCCATGGTGATGCTGTCGCGGCCCTTGCGAAGCGAAGTTTCTTCATTCAGCTCGACGGTTTGCGTCACGTTGTCCGGCCGGAGAATCGTCAGCTTGGGCGCTTCAATCGATTTCACTTCGCCGAACACGTAGTCTTGGCCGAGCACCCCCGTCGGGCGTCCGCCGCCCGGACCACCACCGGGACCTCCGCCCTGGCCGCCGCCGCGCCCGCTTTGCGGACCACCGCCTCCCGGGCCAGCGCCGAAGCCACCGTTGGGACGAGTTCCAATCATTTCCGCGGTCCAGGTGTGATCCGCGTTCTCCGCACCACGGACCATGACCGTGTCCCCGACCTTGAAATCGCCGAACTTCGCGGCCTCCCGCTCTTTTCGAAACTGTGTGTTCGCGCTGATCTTGACGGTAACCACGCTCCCGTCCTGTCTGGTTATCTCGATGGACTGGTCGTGCACCGCCGTCAATTTACCGAACAAGCCCGGACGCCTTTCGCCGCCGCGACCCGCCATTTGCCCACTGCCTGTGCCCTGCGCAGCGCTCGGATTTTGCGCCGGCGGAGCTTCCTGGAGAGTTCGAGCTATCGCCCCCGGCTGCGTCCCTACAGCCAAGAAAGTCAAGAATGAAACCGACAAAACCCTTGTGATTTCGCTCATTTCGGCCTTCCTCTTACCGTCCCTAATCAATTTACGCCTGTCCGCCCAGAAAAGTCTTCTATTACCCAATGACTTAAAAGCTTAGACGGCTCCTATGACCTGGGGAGTTTCCTGGAATCTCACGTCGCGCATCGATCGCCTGCTGTTCGGCGATCGGTGCGGCTATCTCTGGCTTCCTTAGCCCGTTGTGGCCAGCGCATGGCTTCCGAGACACGACCCACGCAGTGCGGGTTAGCTCCTTAGCGTTCTTTGTAAATTCCTGTCTATGCCCCACTTAGTTCCCGGCATGAAGTAGGATTCCCGACGAGCCGCGGCGCATCACAAAGGCAGGCACACAGGAGAAAGCACCCCTGGCCGCTTCGAATGCACGCGATGCCGCCCGAAGCCGAGTCTATTTGGTTTTGTACGTGAAGGTGATCTTCGTTTCTTCGTCCAGAACGAGCGGGCGCACAAAGTTGTACGAATTGCCCGCTCGCGGCACGTCCACCTGGACAGGAAGCACACCGGCCACGCGCCGCTGAAGATTCAGGACATTACTCGAGGCGGCGCCCGAAGCCTCGGCCTGGGCCTGGTTCTTTTTCAAGCCGCGTTCGATTTGCCGCGATTCCTTCTCCTGATCTTTACCACGAATCTCGACCGATTCCGACACGCTTCCGATCTGCAAAGCTAAACTGACGGACGTGGGATAATTCGCGTTGTAACTGACATCACGCACCGTATTGTTGAACCCATGCATGCTGGCCATGACTCTCACTCTTCCGGAAGGCATGTTTGCTACGATCCACCGGCCGGAAGAATCCGTCGTCGTGCTCCGCACGGCTCCGGTATCCAATTGCGTGACGCTCACTTGTACATTTGTCAGGATCGCGCCCGACGGGTCGATGATGTAACCGCCGAGCTGTCCTGGCAGGAGTTCGAGCGGCGCAATGCGGTCGGCCGCGCCACTGGCCACACCCGCATCGTAATACTCCACGGTGGGCGCACCCCCGACTCCCTTGAACGATGCCGGCAAGAGGTTGGCGGCCAAGGCGTCACCGCCAAAATCCTTCACCTTGTACTGCTCCGGGAGAAATACCTCCCATTCGAGGACGGTGATGGGAACATCCATTTTCGGAAGGGAGATTTCCGAGCCGCCCTTTTTCGCGAACGGAGCGCCGGAGTGCATGAAGACGAAGGACACTTCATAAGAATCGACTGGACGGAAGCCGGCGCGGAGGAGAGGCACGCGTTGGCCATCCGCGCCTTCTACGGGCTTGACCCGCTCGCCCGCGACATCCGCGGAGACGATGCTCGTTCCGGCTGGCAACTCCACTTTCAGGAATGGCTGAACCTGATTTTTGAGCGTCAGTTTTACTTCTGTCAGCGATCTGCCTTCTGTGGTCACGAGCGTTGTTACCACTGCCCGCTCGGCAATCGCCGCGAGCACACTGCTGTCTGGAAATCGCGTCCATTCCAGAACGAGGCTCGGATTCTCCGCCGGCTGGCGGTGGTAGCGGAACGCAGCCTGCAAGGGGAACCGCGCGAGTGTGCGCAGATAAGGATTTGTTTCCTTGATGTCCATGCGCTTCAAGCTTCCGCCCTCCGTCGCTGTCAGTTCCATAGTGCCAACGCCTTCTATGAGCACTTCGCCGGTTTCCCGTTGCGAATTTCTCACGCTTATGAATGGCACTTCTGCCTTCGTCACGCCGATGGCTTTCTCTATGGAGATCAGGAACTGGTGGGTGCGCTGCGCTGGTGCGTTCACCTTCAAAGTCAAGACTCCCGATTGGACATCGCTGGAATCGACCGAAGCGCCGGAAGCACCCATCACTTCGTATCCCGCGGGAACTTCTACTTCGAATTGCGCGGGTTCTCCTTGAATCACGTTGATGTCGGCAAGCATGGCAAGGCGAATATCGGCTTCGCTGACGGAAACAAGCGTCTTCACGCTGGAGAGAAAACGCACTTCACGCGAGACGACCGGGGCCAGCACTTCTCGCGTCGCCCACCAGATGTTTGCAGGTTGCCCCGGCACGAGCGTCGCTTCGATCGTGGTGTTCCCGTTCGTGGACGCACGGCTGGTGATCAAGCCAGGACTTAACTTCACGTTGGTGTGATCGCCAGGAACTTCGAGCGTCAATCGCACGCTGCCTGCGGACGGCACCGGCAAGCTGAACGACGCACGGCCGGTCTCGATGTTCAAAGGCAAACCTGCATCGAGAACGACAGAAAACTCGGCGGGACCGGCAAAAATCGCCGTTTGTGTGCCGCCTTCTTGTTCAAGGGGCAAACCTTTCGCTTCCTGGCGAGCGTCCAGGATGGTCATTCCGGAAATGAGGGCGACTTTCGTTTCGCCCTTGTTGAAGGTTTCGCCTTCGAACTGAACGGTTCCCATCACTGTTTCATTCGCGACGCGCAACTTTAAGTCGCTGCGTTTGATGGTGTAGGGGAGCGGAGAGGACTCCACTCTCCTGGGCGACTTGTTGGCCAGTTCGAGCAAGCGGTTGTACTCATCGAGGGGCAGTGTCACGTTCCCTGCCGGGGGAACGGGAGGAGCGATCCTATCTTGTGCAAATGCGGGGATGCTCATTAGAAACGCCACAGCCAGTAAACTGTTTTTCATCGACCACCTGCCTTTCGCTCGCGCTGATAATTCAGATCGGTACCGGGAGATTGGTTTTCAGCTGTGAGTTCGGAAACTAGATAGAGTGAGGGCCCCAAACCGGCAAACCGAACTTTTATGGGAAGAATGCCAGCCGCTTTTCCACCTTCGAGAGTGAGTCGAAAATTGTCGACCAGGGTCTCGGTTGAAACTTGTCGAACCTCGGTTTTGGAGTCGGTCGTGGCGGAGACCGCGAGATTCGGGGGCGGGGGAGGAGTTAAAGGCGAGAGAGCACCCGCGCCTATGGACGCCACGATTTTGGCTGGAGGAGCAGGACGGAGAGCTCGGGAGGTTGGCTCTTGGTATGCTTCCAGTCGGAATGAGCCTGGTTCCGGTGTCACCTTGAAGAGCGGCGGATGATAAACGAGCAGTCCGGTTCGCGATATCGGCAAGTCCAGCCGAGGCAGTGCCAGCTTGCATTGTCCTTTGTCATTCCAAGTTGTTCCACGGCTGATATAAACGATCTCCACGGCGAACTCCGGCGATTCCTCGCCGGCATGAGATTTTTCTAAAGGCAGCAGCACGCTGCCGTCGGGCGACTGCCCCGGTCGGACCGGATTGCCCGCTAAGGAGGCGCTCCAGAGCGTTGCGCCGGGAGGCAAAGTGATCTTCAGAAAGTTGCGCTGGTTATTCCGGACCGCGTATCGTGCCTCGACCAACAGCTTTCCTTCGTTGGTGATCAAAACGTTGTAGCGGGCCTCGGCAACGTTGGCCATCAGCACGGCCTCGGAGCTGTAGCGCGCTACGTTCACGGTGAGCGATCGAGTCGTCTTCGCGTCGCCCGATCGGAACCGAAAGGCGGAGAGCGAAGTGGATTGCCGGCTCGAGACGATTTCGCCCAGGTCGGTAGCGTCGGCGTTCTCGAGTCCCTCGGTTTTGAACTTATTGATCTCTCCGGCGCCCAGGACTTCTACCGCCACGCCTCCCGTGTCGCGTTCGGTGTTCAGCAGGCGCAGCAGCGGGATTTCGATTTGACCATCGCGTGGGCTTCGCGTTTCTCCGCTCACGACAAACTTGGCGTTTCCCTCGACTGGCTCGAGAAACGTCACCGCTAGCTGTCCGTCTTTCATTTGCCAGTCGGCCACCGTCGCGCCCGCAACTTGGTTGATCGTCACTTTGTCGGGCAGTGCGATGCGCACCTCGCGCGCGGCGCCTTGCGTTACTTCGACACTGACCTCGGCTACGATCGTGGTGGTGTCTTCGCCGAGCCCGGTCAATTCGGTCAGCGAGCCGCGCAGACGCAGCGCCTGGCTGCTGCGGTGATCCTCCGTTTTTCTTTTCCAGGTGAAGACGAGCGGCTCATTACCGCGCGCGTACGCTAGCCATATGCTCTCCGCGCCGGCCTCGGATTCTTCTGCCAAGAGTCCGCCGGAGAGTTTGAGGTCCACGCCTTGCCTCGGAAGGCGAACTGCAGCGCGAGTGACTCCCGATGCAGTGGAAGGCAAAGAGATGCTCTCTTCGCCGGCCGTCGATACAACAGGCAGTGCGATGTCCAGTAACAAAACTGCGCGTCCAGGCCGCGAGAGTAACGCTGAGAGTTGGTTGGAAGCTGTTCCCGCCGCGCCGGGCACAAGGGAAACCAGCTTGCCGTCCAGTTTTGCTTCGCGCACCAGCAGTCCTGCCGGAATCGGCACGCGCACCCAGCCATCCTTCAGTACATCGACGGTGAGGCTCGCGCGGCCTGCGGCGAGGTCCCCGTCGATGCGCAAGTCGTAATCCACACGCGTTAGCGTCGCGTCCACGGGCGGTGCTTCCGGTTCGCGCTCGGGAGGATATGCTTTCGCATGCAGGGTTTTATAGTCACCGATGGTAATCACTACCCATCCGGGCGCGTGCCATGCCGTCTGCGCGGGGGAATGGCTCGCACAAAGCAAAAACGCGGCCATTACGCAGACAAACACACGCCCGGTCTTCGGATTCGCGTGCGGCAGAGAAACCAATGCGTTTGAGCTGGTCATTTTCGACACCTCTAGCTTCCAGGAATTGCCTCGGCTGTTGCTCTTTTCAACCCGGGGAATGGAGGACCGTCTTGAGAGTAATAGGCGCTGTTCTCTGGCGAACAGCGTTCTTGCTCTGGTTTGTTACCTCATTAGAGTTAGCATTCTGAACGCCGGGTTGCTTGCTGTGACGTCCTTAGAACGAATTTCGCTCTGCGGCTTGCAAGATTTCTAATCTCGTCCCCGCCCCTGTGCTGCCCTGGCCCCTAGAACTCCTCGACTCGTCCCATCGCTCGGTTCCTGCGGCCAGTTTCATCGACCCGCGCTATAGTTCCGCTGTTTGTCGAAGGTGCCAGAAGCTGGCTTTCGGCAACCGCGAACCTGGAAACGGGAGCATCGGTCTGCGGTAGGGAGGCGCTATGAACACACTCGAATCAGTCGAGCCTGTGCCTCTAGGACTATCAGAACTATCGGGCGCCGCTCGTTTCTGCGTGGGAGCGCTATCCGGCATGAATATCCGCCGCTGCGCATGAATCAGGTCCTTCCAGAAATCGAAATCCATTTCTTCGAGACCGACAACCCCCCTACCGGACTCGGTGAGGGCGCTTCCGCCGATTTTGCCCGCCGTCTCGAACGCCATCTTTACGGCCACAGGCAGGCGCTTCCGCTCTCTTCCGTTTGCCAAGCAGGGCTACAAGTGGGCCTAACCTCCGGCGCAGGTCGGGGGCACTCTCGAGATTTTCGTGTTGCGGCCACGCCCTAAAGTTGCACGCCGGCCTTGGCCATGCAAAAATCCCACCATGCAAAACGCGAAAATCTGCCTCGTTTCTAAAATCTTGCTCCTGGTGTTTTTCTGCGCCACTTCTTCCAACGCTCAAACCACTCGTCCCGAGGCCGAAAAACAGCTGGCCCACGACATTTACAAACAATTCATAGAAATTCAGTCGGGCTTCACGACCGGCTCCACAACTCCTGTTGCGGAAGCGGCCGCAGCTCGCTTGAAAGCCGCGGGGTTTTCGGATTCCGACATCTTCGTTGCCGGCGCGATTCCAAAGAAGGCCAATCTCGTCGTTCGCTATCACGGCACGGGCGCGCGCAAACCCATTCTCCTGCTCGCCCACATCGACGTCGTCGAGGCCAAGCGTGAAGATTGGAGCACCGACCCCTTTCAATTCCTTGAGAAGGACGGTTTCTTTTACGGCCGCGGGACCGGTGACGACAAGGCCCAAGCCGCTGTCTGGATCGCCAACCTCATCCAGTACAAAGCAGAAGGGTTCAAGCCCGATCGCGACATCATTGTCGCTCTCACCGCCGACGAAGAGGGCGGCGGGCCGTACAACGGCGTCGACTGGCTGCTGAAGAATCACCGCGATCTAATCGAAGCGGAGCTGGCTCTCAACGAAGGCGGATGGGGCGAAGAATCCAAAGGCAAGAAAATATCCAACGATTTGCAGGTCAGCGAGAAATACGTACTGAATTTCCGCTTCGAAGTGCGCAACAAGGGCGGCCATAGCTCGATGCCAGTGCACGACAACGCTATCTATCATCTCGCCGGCGCTTTACAGCGTCTCGGCGACTTCGGCTTTCCCCTGAAGACGAATGAAGTCACCGCGGCGTACTTCGAGGAGATGTCAAAGATCGAAAGCGGCTCCCTCAAGGACGATCTTAGAAAGGTCGCCTCCGGCTCCGAGGGATCCATGGAACGAGTCGCGGCCGCCTCCCCCGCCTGGAATTCCACTCTTCGCACTACTTGCGTCGCCACGATGCTCGAGGGCGGCCACGCCATCAATGCACTGCCGCAACTCGCTGCCGCCACAGTGAATTGCCGCGTCCTGCCGGAAGACGCGCCTGAATACGTCCTCAGCACTCTTCAAAAAGTCGTGGCGGATGATCAGGTCAGCGTCAAACAGTTGAGCGAGTTCAGCAAAGCCGCCGCTTCTCCGATGCGTCCCGACCTACTCAAAGCGGTAAGTGATATCACCACGCGCATGTGGCCAGCCGTTCCAACCGTTCCCATCATGGTCATGGGTGCAACCGACGGCAGATATCTCCGCGCCGCCGGTATTCCCACCTACGGCATCCAGGGCTTTTTCATGGACCGCGATGACATTCGCTTCCACGGGCGCGACGAACGCCTGGGCGTCGAGTCCTTCTACGAAGGGCAGGCCTTCCTCTACGAACTCGTTAAACGGCTATCGACATCCGCCAAATAACAATTCAACTTACGGCAAGTTGTTCTCATAAAAATGCGCTCAAGCATTCTGCTGCAACCGCGCAATCAAATGCTGCACACTCCTTGCCAGTTCCGCCACTTCTCCACGTCCCGCAATCTCAAAATCCACCGCGCCGTTCCCCTGTGCCGCGTGATCCACCGCGTCGCGCAGACTGACCAGCGGCTTGACCACCTGCCGCGGCAAAATAAAACTCACCCACACGCTGAACAAAAGTGTGGCCGCGGACACGATGCTCAGTGCCCACTCCGCGGACCTCATCAAGCGCCGCGCCTCCCGATGATCGCTTTCGACACGTTTCCAATCCTCCGTTTCAAGCTCACTCAGCAATTCCAAAACCTCCTGACTCGAAGTCTGCAAATCGGCGGTGACCGGCGCCAGCGCGGGGTTGCCTGCCTGAACCGTCTCCGAGATCTGCGTATCAAACGACCCCACGCGGTTGCGCAGCTCCTCGATCAACTGCGCTCGTCTCTTCAAGTTCGCCACTCGCAGCAAATCGTTCAAATCTTTTTCATAAGCACGCACCACGGCCTGGATACGGTCCGCATCCGCCTGCCCTGGTTGCTCCACCGCGGACACCGCCGCGCTCAATCTTTGTTCGTATACGCCAAGCGCCTCCAACGCCTTTTGCGTTTCTCCCATGTCTTGTGGCTCGAGCTCTTGTATTTGGCTCACAATCTGTCTGGTTTTTCCCAGTGACTCGCGGTTCGCCGCAAGGTAGCTGGGGTCGTGCAGCAGCAAGTAATTTCGTTCCGCGCGCCGCGCCTCCAGAATCTCAATCGAAGCCCGCTGCGCCAGGGTGGCGGCCGGGGCATCCACGTTCACAATGCGGTCCACAATCCACCCCATCTCGAACAGGTAATACACCGCGAGGAAAATCACCGGCACCAAAATAAATCTTGCGATCGCCAGGCTATACGCCACTCTCTTGCGCAGAGAGTTTCCCGGCGCAAGAATCTTGAACGTTTTGCGGATTCCGAGTCTCATAAGCCGGCTCCTGCCAAAGAGTCCCCCTCTCTGGTCGTCCGATTGTATGTCACGAAACCGTGCGCCGCGCGCCCTTTTGAGCTCCTGCCAATCCCCAGCCGCGCCGTAGTGGCCGACTCCACGGTTCAAACGCTCTCTGACGGAACGCACATATCGCCGAAGCCGACGTGTGAAAAAATCTACCGTGACTCACAGGGAAGGAGCAGGACGGAACGGCCCTTCTGCCACGGAAGACCCTGGAAGGCCTTCTCCTCTTCGGGCGAGCGAGGTGTGCTAGAAAGGGCAACTACGACGGTTAGAGACTCGCGGAATTCTTCGTGTCAGGTTTGGTGGGCGGAACGCTGGCTTCTTCGCCTTATGAAGAGGTGGCGACATAGGCGGGATACGCAGGAGACCATTGGTTGGCCCGGATTCGCGAGCGGAGCGCGGAGGAAGAATCGAGCCCGGGGGCGATGCCGGAACGGGCCGCTTCCTGGGCTACGGCAAAAGCGATTTCCACGGCGAGACCGCGGAGATCTTCTAACGCGGGGAGAAGAGGTGCAGTTGGGTCTTTCAAAGCCGGAGAATGCTCGGCGAGGGTGCGAGCGGCGGCGATCATCATGGCATCGGTAATCCGCTGGGCCCCGGCGGTTCCCGCGGAGAGCCGCAAGGCCACGACAGCAAGTCCGATCGCTGGAAAAATGTAAATGTTGTTGCACTGGGAAATGGGGATGCTGCGGCCTTCGAAATGGACGGGCGGGAAAGGCGAGCCGGTGGCCACGAGAGCTCGGCCGCTCGTCCAGTGATACAAGTCGGCAGGACGGGCTTCGGAGTGTTCCGTGGGATTCGAAAGAGGAAAAATGATGGGGCGATCCACCTTGGCGGCCATTTCTCGAACGACGGGCTCGGTGAAAGCAGATCCGCTCGTGGAGAGACCGATGAGCACAGTTGCTCGAATGTTGTGGATGACTTCGGCGAGGCCGATGTTGGCCGAGCCCGAGTCGGGCCAGGACGAAATCCGGCTGAGAGGCTGCGCGTAGATGCGCTGCTCGGGTGTCAGGTCCGTTCGGCCGGAATGGAGAAGACCGTCGCGGTCGACCATCCAGAAGCGGCTGCCGGCTTCTTCTTGGGAGAGGCCTTCGGTGACTAAGGCAGCGCGGAGATAATCGGCAACTCCGGTGCTTGCGGAACCAGCGCCGAGAAAAATGATTTCTTGATTGCGGAGCGAAGAGCCGGCAACGCGAACGGCAGAGAGGATCGCTCCCAGGGCAACGGCAGCAGTACCCTGAATGTCGTCGTTGAAGGTCAGCATTTGATCGCGGTAACGATTGAGAATAGGACGCGCGTGCACGCCGGAGAAGTCTTCCCATTGGAGAAGCGTGGCGGGAAGAACTTGCTGGACGGCTCGAACGAAGGCGTCGATGAAGCTGTCGTAGTCGGCGCCGGTAATGCGCGCGTGACGCCAGCCAAGATATTCCGGGTCGCGGAGACGTTCCTCGTTGTTGGTGCCAACATCCAGAACGATGGGCAGAGTGCGCGCAGGATGAATTCCGCCGATGAGAGTGTAGAGAGAAAGCTTGCCGATGGGTATGCCGAGGCCGCCTACGCCTTGGTCACCGATCCCGAGAACCCGTTCACCATCGGTGACCACGATCACATCGACTTCGGGATTCGGGTGATTGCCGAGAAGGGCCGGAATCGAACGGCGGAGCGGATAGGAAATGAACAGGCCGCGCGGACGCCGATAGATGTGGCTGAACTCCTGGCAGCCGAGCGCGACGACCGGGGTGTATACGATAGGCAGCATCTCGTCGATATGAGCGAGGAGGAGCCGATAGAAGAGAACTTCATTGGCGTCTTGAAGCTGGCGGAGATAGATGTGGCGTTCGAGGTCGTTCGATTTGAGAGAGAAAGCTTGATAGGCTCGGACGTATTGGTCGTCAAGGGATTCGACAACCGGCGGAAGAAGTCCGTTGAGGCCGAAACTCTCACGCTCATCTTCGGTGAAGGCGGTGCCTTTGTTTAGGGCCGGATTGTTGAGGAGATCCATGCCGCGAAGGCGAACGGTGCGGATGACGTTGGGCTGCGGGATGTTCGTCGGAGGCATTGCTTAAAAATTGTATCACTCAGCTGCCCAGGGCATGTACCGTGGTTGCCATCGGCAGAAAAAGCCAGAAACGGTTGAACTGGACAAAGATTTTAGTTCATTGTTGAATGCAGTGGAGTTGCTCCGTCGCAGAGAAAGAGAGATTTCCCATGGCCGAGCCGGAACTAGACCTCAGCAAGAAATATGATGCGGTGATTATCGGATCGGGCGCGGCCGGAGGGATGGCGGCGCATGTTTTGACAAGCCACGGCTTGCAAGTTTTGCTGCTCGAGGCGGGGAAGAAACTCGACATCGAGCAGGAACTGCGTTCGATGGAATGGCCTTACGACAACGCACACCGCGGAGGGTTGCCGCCCGGCTCGCAAGCGATGAACAACA
>Ga0210395_10002771_pt1 | contig 13551 bp, 8 predicted proteins | sample IncBWH4OmetaG_FD_150861 | JGI IMG/M metagenome (GOLD analysis project Ga0210395, IMG submission 150861) | Forest soil microbial communities from Barre Woods Harvard Forest LTER site, Petersham, Massachusetts, United States - Inc-BW-H-4-O ... | reverse complement strand
CCATCGTCGAGAGAGGCTTGCCTAAGTTCGCGGCTAGCTGGCTGGCCTGAGGAAATGGCGCCAGAATATCCACAGGCATCGTACTACCGCGCCAGATACTACGACGCAACAACGGGGAGATTTATCGGCGAGGACCCGATCAGATTCCGGGCTGGCGTAAACTCCTACCGGTACGTCGCGAACAATCCCATCAATCGAACTGATCCGCGAGGGCTGCGGCCTACACCTTGCAAGGAATGCCCCAGCGGCAAGTGGTCCGGCGCCGGGGTAAATTTTGGTGGTATCTTGGTAGCGGGCGGCGTGTTCACGGGGATCTATCGCGTTGACTGCTGGGGAGGAAACACCTCGTGTTGGATTATGACAACCTGCTACGGCCAAGGTCTCGGGTTGGGCGGGTCTGTAACTGGTGAAGGTATTTACGTATGGGGAGCGTTTTCTGGGAGTGATCTATCTGGCACAACAGACGGTTTCCTGGTTGGCGGTGGCGCCGGTATAGCGGCTGCTGGAGGTTCCTCGGGCGCCGCCCCAGCAAAGAATGACCCATATCGCCCCCGCGATGCATCTTCTTCGTCAAGCGCTACATATGGTGCGGGAGTTGGCCTCGGCGGGGGTTATATTGTAGGAGGATGCACGACCTCCGTGCTTAAATGTACCCATCATTAAATAGAATGGTAATTATATAATGTATTTCCTCAAGGAAAAAATCGGCACGATTACATCTCCTTTTGGCTGCGCGGCCACATATGCGTTGGTGCTCTCTAAGCTGAAGGATCTAAATTTATCGGTTCAAACGGTCGATCAAAATGGAGGTATTCTTGTAGTCGCTTGCCTCACACGACTGGTAGGCGCACGCATTTGGCAATGCTGGAGTGACAAGCTGCTCCTGGAGGTCAAAGGAGTCGACCCCAATGCCACGTTGATTTCTATTTTTGGAATCCCTAACCTGTTGAGGGTCAAAACAAAGCCGAGCGAAACTGTCACTGACGTGAAAGCACTGGTGTCGCAGATAGCTGATGCCTGCCGCTGATGCAGTGGGTCTCTGTTCGCTTTTGCGGACTTGCGTTAGCTTCAAATACGACTCATTTGGCCGGCGCATCTACAAGTCATCCTCCACGGCGACGAGCATTTATGCGTACGACGGCGACAACCTCGTCGAAGAAGCTAATGCGTCAGGTGCCGTCGTGGCCCGCTACGAGGACACGCAGAATATCGACGAACCGTGCGGCGCTCTGCAGCGCCGGAGATTTTGTAAATCGCTGATTTCTGGATGGTTCCTATACAGCAACCAAAGTTGCTGTGCTGCACCCTTTTAGGGGTGACGTGTCTATCCCCCCACCCGGTGCCTCAGGCACCGCTCTTCGGTCCTCAGAGCCCCTGCCCTTCGTGCGATTCGGGTACTCACGCTGCCGTTGGGGCTATCCAGGTTGCGCGTCCACCTATTGACCGGAATCTTTCTCGAAGGCCTCAAACTGTTCTCGCACGACCGGCAATAGGGCCTTCGGCTTTACATGTTTCAGGAGCTCTTGTTTTCCGCCGAAGGCGATAACGTATCTCTCGAACGCCTCTTGAAGGATGCCGGCCAAAACGGCTTTTGGAACCATGATTGGTGTAGCAGTCTTGCCAGGATTGACTTCTTGCGTGAGGAAATACTCAGATTGATCTACAGCGCACCCCGAGCCTCGGAGAGCAACGGCCACTCCCCCTCCTTCGTCCGGGGCGACCGTCACCGCGCCCCCTGGCTCATCCGCGTGAGATTCCATCAACCCTGAAATCAGGAAATACTCAGAATCAGGCGTTTTCAAATGGCCATAGACCCAAGCGGCCACGTACCTCCCGCGCAGACGTGGACAGCTCTCCGTCAAGGCCCCAGGCATTCTTTCAAAAGATACCTTCTCTCGGTCATATGAGATACCGAAGAGTGGGTCGGTCATCAATTTCTGAACCGTTGCGGTCTTAGCGGAACAGAGCAAGGCCGCGCAAAACGTCCATGTGCAAATCCACATCACTGCATTGCTACTAAAACGTGACTTTTCCAAACGTACCTCCGAGCCAACCTAGTATTTGTTGTCTAAGGCCCTGCTCCGGAGGGGGCGGAGAGGAAGGGGGATTGGGGGGCGGACAAGAGGTTGGGCGGTAGATTGAATAGTCGGGTCCCGCGTTTCTGTATCCTGGCCCTGGATAAACTCCTTGTTGGTTGAAACTCGAGACCCAGTGACTGCCGTTCCAGCCTGCGATATGGCCATTAACGTTGCCTCCCGTATACGGTTGAATAACGGAAATGTCGCCGGGTTGGGGAGTGTAATTGTCCGGGGACACTTTCGAGAAGCCCTGGCCTTCCAGGAACGGTCCATAGCTCTTCGCGGGCGTTGGATGTCCCTTGGTGTTGATCCCGCCAGCCTCCAATGCCCATCTAACATATTGTGCGCAGTTCTGATTTGGATCGGGCTCGTCCCCCGCGTTGCTGTTAAGTTCGTTCACGAACGCGTTTATGTTTAGGCACGGTGCGAGGCCGGACGGGTCAATAAGGCTTGTCGGGTGGTTGCGGACATACGAATAGAAGTTTGGTCCTGTGTTAAACCGCATGGGGTCTTCACCGAGGAACCTTCCGGCTTGTGGATCGTAGTATCTGGCGCGATAGTACGATGCTTGGAGATGTTCAAGCACAGAACGTGCGCCGGTCGGGGCGACTTGTTGCATGAAGCTCACTCTAACCCGGACCCTTAAAACCCGAAGGAGTCCGGCCACAACGACCGCCATTGTGAAGATAAAGGGTTAGGGCCTGCGTGTTGGGCAGATGCCGACGAAGGTTATATTGGTAATCGTCCCGGAGTTAAGGCCCTTGTTTCCAAGATTTTTGCCATCGAAAGTTCCTTCGAGAATAATGTAGTGAAGGTTAAGCTTGTCGGCCCTCGCCTCGATGTTTGCATTGCTGACGATCATAAGACCGTTTTTGTAGATCGCATGGGTATAGTCATCTTCATGTAAGTAAATGGCATTACCCTCAAATTCCAGTCGAAGGAAACCCATAACCTGAACGACCTTGCCGTCGTACTTTTCAGGCGTCGCAATCAGCTGCACAATACTTACCGAATTTTCTAGTGAGCCCGAAACGGATGCTGCAGACCCTAAAAGCAAAAAGGTCATCGCTGAGAAAGCCAGCAGTCTACGCCAGGTTCTGTCCATACCGATCCCTCCAGTGAATAAGAAAGCAGACTCCATGCCCCAAGAATCTCATTGCGTACAGCCACAATTTTTCTCATTTAAGGAGAATGGGATACCGTGTTGTGGGTTGTTGGGATTTGGAATGTACATTCTGATTTCGGGTTTGGGTGTGCCCAAGAATCCTGGAACTCCATGAAGATAAGTGTCAGAAATGGACATATCATCGGGCGAAAAATCCTTGTTCGCCGCATTGAGCGGGCCCCCGGAATGCGTGTGAAACCAGCCTTGTATCGGCCCAGCTGGAATGACCACGTTGCCGATGGGGGCGTTACGAGCGTCTCCTATCCCTCCGTCCTTCTTGCCGTTGCGCCCAATGGCGTGTGGGTCGGTATAGGAGAATGTGCCGTCTGGGTTTTGATAAATGTAACCGGTGTACTCCCTGTTCTGGGCGATGGACGGGGGATTAAACTCGCTCGCTGCGTTGTACCCAGCACATTTTACGCTTGGGTATTTGTCGCCAGGATGTAACCCAAACAGATCAATCACATTCATTGGATCATTGCGAACATAAGTATAGAAATTCATGTCGCCGTAAAAACGGAAGGCGTCTTCGGACAGGAATCTGCCGGCGGAAGGGTCGTAGTATCTGGCGCGGTAGTACGATGCCTGTGGATATTCTGGCGCCATTTCCTCAGGCCAGCCAGCTAGCCGCGAACTTAGGCAAGCCTCTCTCGACGATGGTTGCCTGTCGCTTGAAATCATGACTTAAATTCTACGTTCTGGATGACCGAGTGGCGTAGTAATCTCGGGCGCAATGTGCCTAGTCAGCCTCTTCTATTTGAGACTCACCAGAAATCTTGCGAGTGTCGCTTTCCACTGGTTGTATGGAGTTCAAGTGGAGCCTCCTGGTCTGGTCGTTCTCCGAGATCAACCGCGCCGCTGGGTGAGTAGTTATGCGAACTTGTTTCAACGTGCGAATCGAAACATGCGCATAAATTTGCGTGGTGTCGAGCCGCACGTGCCCGAGCTGTTTTGTACAAAATCTGGAGTTGCACCGTCCGTCAATAGAGAACTCGCGGCCCCGTGCCTCATTGAAGGAAACCCACCGCAATATCGCTGCCCTTTAAGGTATATTAGCCTCGACAAACTAGGGCCGGCGGAGGTGCTTTCTACCGGTATCTGGCCTGAAATGTTTCGGCTGTGGATGCTCGCAGGTTTAGGTGTGTGCAACCGCCATATAGGGAGGGTGTGAGCAGATTTCGATCACGCTTCCCGGAGTTACATCGATTCAGGTGAACTGGCGGCAATTTGGCCGGCCCAGAATCGGGCCGTTCCGAAGCGTGGTTGGCACTCGCTAAATGCCTTCGGATTTGACGATAAGGATACTGCTTTGGTCCTTGTATGCAAGTTTGAAAGTGGGCCAAGACGCAATGAAGTTCGACGGGCTCGCGATGGCAGGTGAATGAGCTTGGAGAAGTTAGGCAAATACCTGATTCAGAGAGAGCTTGGGCGCGGGGCTGGGGGTGTCGTTTACCGTGCTCGCGACCCAATCATCAATCGTCTCGTCGCACTGAAGACGATCACTACTGGTCTGGCCGAATACCCCGATTTGCTCCAACGCTTTTACCAAGAGGCCCAGTCGGCCGGCGGCTTGCAGCATCCCAACATCGTCACGATTTACGACTTGGGTGATGCTGACGGCATTCCCTATATAGCCATGGAGCTTCTTGAAGGAGAAAGTTTAGATCAGCTGATCAGCCGCCGGGCGCCCCTGCCTGTTCCATTGAAACTTACTTACGCATTGCAAGCATGCCGCGCGCTGGACTACGCGCACAAACGCGGGATCATCCATCGCGATATCAAGCCCGATAACGTGATGCTCACCAGAGATGGCACAGTGAAGGTTGTGGACTTCGGCATAGCCCGCGTCCTTGAAACTTCAAAAACGCAGACGGGTATGCTGCTCGGTACTTTCGCTTACATGTCTCCCGAGCAATATCACGGCGAGCATGCGGATGCGCGCTCTGATATCTGGTCATTCGGGGTTCTCTTGTACGAGTTGCTGGCGTACCAGAGACCCTTCAGGGGGTCGACTCCAGCGAGCCTCATGCATAGTATTTGCCAGCAGGAACCGTCCCCCCTGCACGATGTGATCCCCGAATGTCCCGCGGCTCTCGAAAAAGTGGTCCAAAGAGTCTTACGGAAATCGCCTGACGAACGATATCAGTCGATGGAAGAAGTTCTCCTTGACCTGGATCCGATCTGCAAGGGATTGCAAGCGGAGTCCGTTGCCGCGCTGGTCGTCCAAGCGCGCAATTTGTCGGAACAGGGTGACTATTCCCAGTCCCGTGACTTGCTGCGCCAAGCCCTTCAAATCGACTCGACGAACACACAAGCCAGGAATCTTCTGGAAAAGGCTAATAGCGAGCTCAGACGCATTCTTATTCGGCCGAAACTGCAGCAGCAGATCGAAAAGGGACAGGAGTTACTCGCCGAAGGGAAAACGCAAGAGGCAAGGATGGAGGCAGAGGTTGTCTTGCAGTTGGACCCCACCTTTGAACCCGGTCAGGAGTTGCTGAAGCGCGTCCAGCAAGAAATGGGCCGCGCTCGCCAAATCGCCGAATGGATTGACGCCGCCGAGCAACGTTTGGCGCAAGGCCTCCTGGAAGAAGCCGAGGAGCTACTTACGAGGGTCCTGGAAGTTGAATCTAACAACCAGCAAGCAAAAGCGCTTCAGCTACAGCTGACAAACGAAAAGGCAGAGCGCCAGAGGCGAGTGCAATTCTTCGATAAAATGCAGCAAGCGCGCGGCTTGTGGACGCAACAGAATTATGCGGAATGCATCCAGCTTCTGGTCGAATTGCGGAAGGAATTTCCCGATGATGACGAGATTCCTCGGCTCCTGGAGACCGCCCAGGAAGATCAGGCGAACCAGAAAAGATCGCAGGATCTGGCTGGTGCCCGCAGCATGCTGGCAAATCGCCGCTATGACGAGTGTACAGCGCTTCTTGCTGACCTTCGGAAGCAATTCCCTGACGACGAGGAAATCCTCAAGCTGCAGAAGGCAGTGTTTGAGGACCAGAGAAAACAACGAAGAGCGCAATCTGTTGCGGAAGTTCGAAGCCTTCTAGCGGCGAGACGCTACGACGATTGTACGTCCCAGCTGAATTCTATCCTGAATGAGTTCCCTGGCGACGACGAGACGCTACAACTACAAAAGAATGTACTCGACGATCAGCGAAAACAGCGGATGTTGGATTCCCTGAGCGAGGCGCGAAACATCCTGGCAGCGAAGCGTTATGACGATTGCATCTCCCGGCTGACATCTCTTCAGAAGGAATATCCAGACGAAGCCGATGTCTCGAGGTTACTCGAAACCGCCAAGACGGAAAGAGCTGAGCAGCAGCGGCAGCAAGGCGTCGCGAAAGCCCGAAAATTGCTGGCTGGGCGCAGGTACGATGAGTGCGCCACGTTGCTTTTGGAATTGCAGAAGCAGTTTCCCAAGGATGAGGAAATACCGAAGCTCCTTGATGTGGTTCGCAAGGACCAATCCGAGCAGCGCAAGCTGCAAGGTTTGACCGAAGCGCGAAGTTTCCTGCACTCGCGGAATTATGAGGAATGCCTCACACTTCTCGGAAAGCTGCAGGGCGAACATCCCAATGACAACGACGTCGCCAAGCTCCTCGAGACGGCGCTCGGTGAGCGGGCCGAGCAACGTAAACTGAAAAGCTTGTCGGAAGCTCGAACTTTGTTGACCTCTCGCAATTACGAAGAGTGCTTGGCGTTGCTCGCGAAGCTGCAAAGCCAGTATCCAAAAGACAATGACATCGTAAAACTAATCGAAATAGCGCGTGAGGATCGCGCGGAGCAAGAGAAGCAGCGCCAGCTTGCAAACGCCAGGAATCATCTGGCTGCGCGGCGATTTGCGGACGCCATGGGCGTGCTCGACGGACTTCGCGAGGCTCACCCAAAGGATTCAGGGATCATCAAGCTGCAAACTCTAGCCCTCCAGGAAAAGGAAAAACAGGACAGCCTCGAACGTTTGCAGGGCGAATTGAAGGCCTTGAAAAAGTTGGTCAGCGAAAAGAAATATACCGATGTTCTTGCACAGTCAGAAAGGATCCAGAAGGAGTTCCCCGGCAATACGGATTTGAGCCGACTCATCGAGTTTTCGAAGGCCCAACAGGCGGAGATCGAGCGGGAAGCCCGACAACAAGCAATTCTTCAAGAGGTGAAAAAGCATTTCGATTCATCCCATTTTGAGGAGGCGTACCACGCCGCCTTGGCTGGTCTCAAGACATTTCCTGACAACAAGGAACTGCAGCTTTTGCGAGAGCAGGCTGATAGCCAGCAAAGGAAACTCGAAACTCGTCAACACATCGAGCAGAGAATTCGGGAAATCAAGGTCAAGATCAACCGGGGAAAGATTAGCGATGCGATAGACCTGGCCAAACAGACGCTCATGACTCTGGGGCCGGACACCGATGTGAACCAATTGCTAAATTCTGCCCGGGTTGAGCTCGAGGCTCGTGAGAAAAAGAAAGGCCAGGAAGAAAAGTTGCAAGCAGTTCGTGCTCTGATCGGCGCAGGGAAACTGGTCGAGGCGACAAAAACGTTGGACCTCGCTGTTGAGGCAAAGATTCTTGAAGTCTTCGATCCTCGCGTCCAGCGTGTCTGTGAAGAGTTGGACGCTGCCAAATCTGCTGCGACGGCCGCCGCCGCATCCGTGATATCTGCGCCACCCGTGAGTCGCTCCAAAGAGTATGCTTGGGTGCAAGGGCCGCCGGAACCGGAGGTCGCCTCTCCGGAAGAAACGCGCCCTCCAACGGAAATACCAAGGCCAATGGCGTCTGCGGGCCAGACAGTTTTACCGTCTACGCCGCCGGTAGTTCCGCAGCCTCCATCTCCACTACCTGCGGACAACATCCCCCGAGCCTCGGCGCCTCCTCAGCGGCCAGCGAAAGCCTTGACTGAACCGGCTGCCGAACCGATTGTTGAACCGGCGGCTCCAGTTCCGCCTTCTCCAGCTCCTTCTTCAACCGTCGCTTTGCCCCCCGCTCCCCCGCCGCGCAGAGAGATCAAGCAACCGGTTGCTCAAGTTTCAGTCCCTGAGGCGATCCCTGTTGCAAGGGCAGCTCCACCTTCGAATAGAAAGAAGGCTGCACGAATTGGTGCTTTGGTTTTATGCGTGGTGGGACTGATTTGGGGACTAACACGGCTAGCTACGTTGCTTCGCACGCATGAGTCCGCATCCACTCCGAGCGTTGCGAAACGCACCGCGAAGCCGGAGCCAAATCCCCTAGAGATCCAGCAGCGCGATGCGATGAATGCAGCGGATAAGCTGGTTGCTTCGAATGACCTCGAAGGCGCGCTGAAAATCCTTGCACCGGCCGCGGATCTGAACGGCCCATTCACTGCCGAGATCAAGAGAAAGCAAGCTGGCATCGAAGAGTCGATGCAAAATCAAAACCTGCGTGACCTCCGGCGCAGCGAAGAACAGCTGTGGCAGCAGGCAAACGACGATGTCGCCGGCGGACGCTTTGCTGAAGCGCAGAAGAAACTACATCAGATACTTGCGCTAGGTGACGGAGGGCTCCGCAAGAACGACGCGCAACAGTACCTCGCTCATACAATTCCTGCACGCCAGGAGGAAGAAAAACTATTTTCGCAGGCGCGCCAGGCAGCTCAAAAAAGCGATATAAACAATCTCCAAAGCGCCTCTGATATTCTTAGCCGTCTCGCTTCACGTGAAGGTCCGCGGAAACTCGAAGCAGAGAAAATGCTGCAGGACGTCCGAGCAAAACTATCGAGCAGTTACGCAAGCAGTGCTCGCCAGGATTTGCAGCGGGGAGATTTCCATTCAGCCCGTCAGAAGGCCGGTCAGCTCCAGCAGAGCGGCGGTGATGCTGGCGCGCTTTCCACGGAGATCGATCAAGCCGAACAGATCCGCCTCTCCCAATTGGAGAGCCAGTTCAATCAGCTTAAGCAGAGTGACGATGACGCTGCGGCCCAGCAACTTGGCAGCCTGCAACGAGGGTTTCAGGCGCTGGCCGATAATGCGGGGCCACGATCGGAAGAAGCCAAAGGCTTTGTCAATAATCTGCCAGCGGCGATACGCGAAGTGCATGAACGCGCTGCCAGCAAACGCGCCGAAACTGCCTATGGTCAAATGGTCGCCAGATATCAGCAGGCCTCGGTCACGAACGATAAGACTGGGCTGGAAGCGGCTCGTACTGGCTTCCAGTCCATCGCAAAAGCTGGCGGCTCTCACGCAAACGAAGCCCAGCGGTTTGTGGACGAAATTGGCACAAAGCTCGCGGCTCTGAACCAGCCTCCTCCTGTGGTAACGCCTGTCCCCCCTGCACCAGTTTCCGGGCCTGGTGACAATGATGCCATCCTCGCCCTGGTTAAGCGGTACGCAGAGGCTTTCGAGCAAAGGAATCCGAACACCTTGCAGCAGATTTGGCCCACTATGGGGAAGAACCTGTACACTCGCTACAAAAACTCGTTTGAGAGTGCCAGCTCGATCCGCATGCAGGTCCAAACAGAAAGCGTGAAAATCGACACGGGCGGCAATACCGCGACTGTGACGGCTCAAGTTACGCAGGAATACACTCCGCAAGGGCGGAAGCCTCAAAGTGTGAAGGGCCTGACGACCTTTCAATTCGCAAAGTCGAACGGCTCCTGGGTCATCACGAACGTCCAGTGAGTCTGAATTCCCTGCGAACCCGATTAACTTCTTGACCAAACTAGACTGCATGGGTAGAATCCGCCCCACTTACCTTTGGGTGAAACGAAACAGCTTTGCGCATCACCATCTTGCGGTGAATCTAGGCTAATCCGGCTTCTCAAGAACAAGGAGTGGACAGTCATGTTCAAGCGCGCACTTCTGGGGTATCCCGTTTTGAGCTTTCTCGCGGCCCTATCTTTTCTGGTCGTTGGGAGCGCCTCGGCCCAGACGTGCCCGTTGAACGGCACGTTGAGCAACAAGCTGGTCTGCCAAATTCCACAGGTGTATGGCGCGTTTGGATTCGGCACTACGACGGACCCGACTCAGTCCGTACTGTTCACTGGGGACCATCACAACGCTCACTTTTCGAGTGATTTCCTCGCTACATTCGCGCCCATCAATGAAGCCGTCGGCATCCAGGCGTCACAGTTGCCAATAGCTTCGCCCTCCTCCGGTATCACTTTCGTTTATGACCCATCGCTGAAGACGTTTGCGCCTTCAACCGATGAGAGTCTCGGGCCAATCGTCGGCAATCGCGCGACCACAATCGGGAGGCGCAAACTCTTCCTGGGCTTCAGCTACCAATACTTTAATTTCGGCTCGATTGACGGACAAAATCTGGGCAACATTCCGACCGTCCTCCAGCATCAACCGTTTCCGGTTCCAAATCCCCAACATATTCCATCCTGCGATAACCAAACGGGTCTAACCGTCGCGAATGGCTATGCAGGTGACCCATGCTTCGTGCGCGACTTCATACAAACGTCAAACAACCTTGATCTCACGATTCATCAATACACGATTTACGCGACCTACGGGATCACCAACCGGCTCGAGTTTTCGGCAGCCATCCCGATTCTGAATGTTCAAATGGCCGTCAGTTCGCACGCCACGATTGTTCCGAATACTGTTGCGCCTGCAGCAGCTGGCGCCCCTGGCAATGTATGGCATTCCTTCAATCCCACTAATCCGGTGCTCGCATCCCAATGTGCCTCGCAGGTTCCATGCCTAAATGCCACGTTTTCTGATTCGAGCAGCGCAGCCGGAATCGGCGACGTCGTTCTCCGAGGAAAATACACCGTATACAACGGAGAGCGGTTCGCCGTGGCGGCCGGCGTGGATGTGCGTCTGCCCAGCGGAGATGAATTGAACTTCCTGGGTTCTGGCGCCACCGGGGTGAAGCCCTTCGGAGTCGTTTCGTACAGGGCCCGCATCTCTCCGCACGCGGAGGTGGGCTATGAATGGAACGGTGATTCCACACTCGCCGGAACTAACATAGTGCCCGCACCTACTGGCACTACGCCGACCGCCACGGGTAAGCTTCCCAACCGGTTCGTCTACATTGTGGGCGCCGACATTCGCGTCGTGAAACGACTGACAGCTGCGTTTGATATTTACGGTCAGCGTTTGTTTAACAGCCCGGAACTCGTCTCTCAAACGTACACGGGTCTTGGAAACTGCGCGGGCCCCACCGATCCGACTGGCGCCACCTGCGGGACCTATACGCCTGGCACGACTCATCCGGACATCGCGCAAAGAACTACAGACGTTAATATCACCGAGGCGTCGCTTGGTCTGAAGTACCGCTTGGTTGGCAGGCTGGTGGTCACTGGAAATGTGCTTCTTAAATTGGATGAAGGCGGTCTTCGAAGCAACGCCGTACCTCTCGTAGGTATTTCATATAATTTCTAGCGTTTCAGCAGCCTGAAAAAAGAGCGACGACATAAACCGAAACTGTTGGCTTCAAAACCGCAACGGATGAAAATGTCAGCTCTTCGAGATGGCCGACACGCGACGATTTGCGTTTTCTCTGGTGTCCGGAGTCGCGCGAAGGCCGGTAATTTCTTCTATGCGGATGAAGAAAAACACGGAGATCGGGGGTTTGGGTTTCCGGCGAACTTGGGATGCCGTGTATCCGGTAACGGTGCTAATCGTCCAAGTGGATTGCTTCTGAACCTGCGGGCAGCGGGGCGAGGAAAATGAAAGTTCTGCTTAGACTGATGCGTAGAGCCGTTGGGCTAGTTCTCATTTTCTCCAGCGTCCTGATCGTGGGCGCGCAACAGCCAGGAGATGAATCTGCCCGTATTGATCGCCTTGTCGGCCTCGCCAAGTTGTGGGCGGCGGTAAAGTTCTTCCATCCTTACCTGGCCTACCGCGACAACATCGATTGGGACGCTGCTCTCATCAAAGCAATTCCCAAGGTGGACGCTGCTCGCACTCCGGCGGAATACTCCGCTGCAATCGAAAGCATGCTGAACGAACTCGGTGATCCGGCAACGCATGTTCTCACAGCTCCATTACCGACAGCGGTGATGAACTCTTCGTCATCGGCGGAACGGCAGCCCACTTTCCGGAGGAATCCTGACGGCATCCTGGTGGTAGCGATGACGAACTACTCAGACTTCCAGGATTTTTACGGAACCAGGGAAAAGTTAGAAGCCCTGAAAAAAGAACTTCCCACTGCCACAGCCGTTGTCTTTGACCTCCGTCCAGATCGGACACCTTCCGAAGCAGAGCAAGGGATGGCCTCGTACGGCATCTCGGGAAGTGGAATTGCCGGCGTGATGTCCACCGTATCTCTCGACATGCCAGGCGAGCGGCGGCGGATGCATATTGGATACGCTCCGCAGGACGGCACCACCAGCGGGGACTACAGCTCGGGTTTTTATCTTCAAGGCCGCCAACCGATCAAACCGGAATCCGGCACAAAGGACATACCGGTGGTTTTTCTGATCGGACCTCATGCTGACTTGCCCGATATAGCGCTCGGTCTTCAAGCTTCGGGCAGGGGCGCGGTTGTGTTAGAAGGGACCTTCAACGAGGAAGTTGCTGTTAGCACCCAGACTGTCGACCTTCCGGACGCTGTCCGTGCCCAGATTAGGTTGGGTGAACTCGTCTACGGGGATGGCACGAACGGTTTCGGGCCCAATCTAACAGTGCCTGCTTCCGGTATGAAAGGTGGGCAGAATCCAGCGTTTCAAGCGGCCATCCAGCTCGCAAGAACAGGTAAGTTCTCGCCGCCATCCCGCGCAAGGCTACCCGAGCGGGCGGCTGCACCGCGAGACAACGCCTACAGTGATATGCAATATCCGCCAACGGAATACCGGGTGCTTGCGGCTTTCCGCGTATGGGCGGTCATCAATTATTTCTTTCCCTATAGGGAGCTTATGGGGGAGGACTGGAATGAGACGCTGCGCCAATTCATACCGCGAATGGAGGGAGCCAGGGACGCTCTCAATTACAACCTCGCGCTCGCTGAAATGATAACGCATATCCACGACAGCCATGGCGGCGCCACGAGCCAAGTGCTCCAGAAATATTTTGGAATTGCCAGCGCGCCGGTGCGTGTCCGGATGATAGGAGGTTTGCCGGCGATCACCAGCTTCACCAACGCCGAAGCAGCGAAAGATGCTGGATTTGAAATTGGCGACGTGATCCTTAAGGTGGACGGCGAAGAAGCCAGCCAGCGAATTGCGGAGCGGCTGAAGTATACGGCACATTCCACGCCGCAGTCGGGGATGTTCTATGCCACCGAAAGAGGTCTCGTCCGGGGCTCCAAGGATTCAACCGCAACTTTCACAATCCGCGATCTTCACGACCAGGTGCGAGAACTGAAAGTCGCACGCAAGGTGGAATACATGCCGAAGACCCAGGGCGAC